>Ga0307513_10003659_pt1 | contig 20801 bp, 23 predicted proteins | sample 15_EM_MG_FD_202174 | JGI IMG/M metagenome (GOLD analysis project Ga0307513, IMG submission 202174) | Populus trichocarpa ectomycorrhiza microbial communities from riparian zone in the Pacific Northwest, United States - 15_EM | ecosystem: Host-associated > Plants > Roots > Unclassified | place...
GTTCCGAACGTGGGGGAGTTGGGGGGGCGCTTCGCGATTGACGGCCGGCGGCTCACGGGATGGCCAGGGCCAGTTCGCTGCCGTCGACACGCGCCGCCTCGTCGACTGCGGCGCACAACAAAGCGAAGTCGTCGACGCGCTCGGCCAGCAGCAAGACCAGGCGCGCCAGCCGGTCGCGCTGTTCGCCGACCGGGCAATCGGTCAACGCGCTCAGGCGTTCGAGAAGATCGTCAAGCTGCGACTGGGACATGGCCATGGACAGGACTTTCATCGACGGCAGAGGCAACTGGCGCGCCAGGCGCTGGCGGCCGGCGTCGTCGCAGTGCGCCGCCACGGCCACCCACTTCAGCAACGGATCGTCTCGCGCCGCGCAGCGCTCCGGCACGCGCTCGGCCATCACCAGGGCGGTGAACCAGGGGCCGAGCAGGCCGTGCAGCGTGGCGCCGGACGCTCCACCTGCGCGGCGCAGCACCACGTTCGGCAGCGCAGCGCCGGCTGACGCGTGGCCACCGCGCACCAACGCCGACTCGCCATAGACGCAGGGAGCAGACAGGCGGCCGGTGTTGATCATGCGGGCGGCGAGCGGGTGCTTCGGTGCCAGCGCGATGATGGCGTTGCGCCACGGCACGACTGCGGCATGGTTGGCGGGGAAAACGAAGCGCGACGAGCGCCGGGCCTGGCGGATGTTTTCCAGCGCCGCGGGCCGGCGTTCGCTGCAGTAGCTGTCGACCAGCGCCTCGCCCGCGTGCCCCTGCAGGTGCAGCGCCAGTTTCCAGCCCAGGTTGTCGGCGTCCTGGATGCCGCCGTTGCCGCCGCGCGCGCCGAAGGGCGCCACCAGATGGGCGGCATCGCCGGCAAAGATCACGCGGCCGCAGCGCAGGTCGTCCAGGCATTCGTGCCGGTAGCCCCAGGCGCCCGACCACGCGATGTCGAACTGCGCGTCAACGCCTACCAGCGCCTGCACCCGGCGACGCATCGCCGCGGGCGTGGCTGCCGCTTCGGCGTCTTCATCGGGCCCGAGTTGGAAGTCGAGCCGCCAGGTGTCGTCGGCCATCTTGTGGCGCCAGATCGCGCGGCCGCCGTTGGCGCCGGCATCGAGCCAGGTCCAGCGTTCTTCGGGCCAGCCCTGGAGATCGAGTCGCGCATCGTCGATCGGCCTCAGGTACATTCCCCGGTCGGGCCAGTCGCAGGACACTTCCAGCACGCCGTCCAAGGTGTCAGAAGGAGTTTAGGGTGCACCATGAACAAGGAGACTCGTCGCGCTTAGCCACGCTGATCGGCGGCGGTTCGCTGATCGCCGCGACGCTGCTGTTCTCCGCTGTCTTCGTGTATCTGGCGCAAAGCTTCGGCTACCCCGACGTGCTGGACCTGCCGGCAGCGGACGTGCTGCCCAGGCTGCTGGCGCTGGGGACCACCGGCCGCGCGGTCTGGGTGCTGTATGGTTTGATCCCTTTGCTGCTGGTGCCAACGGCGATGGGGGTCCATGCTGCCGCGCGGCAAGCCGCCCCGCTGGCCGCGCGGGCAGCCTTGATCACGGCGGTACTGAGTGCCGTGACCATGATGGCGGGCCTGCTGCGCTGGCCCAGCCTGCATTGGCAGCTCGCACTGGTCTACCCCGATGCGTCGCCTGTCGCACGCGAGGCCATCGCCGCCACCTTTGCCGCGTCCAACAGCTACCTCGGCAACTTTGTCGGCGAGTTCCTGGGTGAGCTCTTCCTGAATTCGTTCTTTCTGTTCGCTTCCATTGCACTCACCCGGTCGGCGTCAGTCTCGGGTCGCTGGCTGCTCGTGGTCGGCTCGTTTGCCAGCCTGCTGGGTGGGCTGGCCATGCTGCGCAACGCGACGCCCTGGGTCGAGTCGATCGCCGCGCTCAACAACGTTGTGCTGCCCATCTGGATGTTGATCCTCGGGACGGTTCTGCTGCGGCACCGGACGAGCGCTTGGGGCCCCGCACCGTCGGCGATGCCCTCACAGGCATAGGTCAACCGCTGCCACCTCGCGGCATGCCGACCAAGCTGCCGAAGGGTCATCATCAGTGCGCCGGGCCGACTTGTATCGAGGGGCTTGTCGAGCGACCCAATGGGGAACCATGAACTTGATCATCGCCAACATGAAGTGGATCATGATCGTGTCCGGAGCACTGACGTGCACGATGCTCTATGCCGCCATCGCGCCGCAGGCGGCGCTGCGTTCGACATTCGGCGACTCGATGGAAGGTCCACTTGTCGAGATCGTCGTGCGCAACTGGGGCGCTCTGATCGCGCTCGTCGGAGCCATGCTCATTTACGGCGCGTACCATCCCCCGGTTCGCCCGCTGGTCTTGACCGTCGCCGGGCTCAGCAAGCTGATCTTCGTTGGACTTGTTGTCGCGTATGGTTCGCAGTTCCTCGGGCATCAACTTGGACTTGCCATTGGGATCGATCTGGTGATGGTGGCGCTCTACGTCGGCTACCTCATCGGCATTCGCCGCCGCAGTCAATGAAATTCTTGCGGCTCTGCGCCTTGCTGGCCATCGTGCTCGGCATCGTGGCGTGCTCCACCACGCGTCCTTGGTCCAATGAGCCATTGGGTGCCCAGGAGGCGGTGCAGTACGACGGCCTTGCGCAGCTCTTCGATTTCAGCCGCCTGCCGGACTTGCTGGTCGTCGTCACCTTCTCAGGCGGTGGCTCCAGCGCCGCCGCGTTCGCCCACGCGGTGTTGAGCGAACTCGACGCCGTACCCTTTGTGTGGCGCGGCGCATCTCGCGCTGCATGGCACCCGCGAACATCTGGCGCGCTTCTCCGCGGACTTTCTGGATGTTGACTTCCAGGGGCAATTGGTGAGCGCCTTGCCCACGTCGCGGATCGCCGACTTCGCGCGGTACTGATGACGGTGGCTGTCAACGCGGCCCGGTCCCGCCCGTACTTGCGGTACAGATACTGCATCACCTCTTCACGCCGCTCGCGCTCGAAGTCGACGTCGATGTCGGGTGGTTCGTTGCGCTCCTTGCTGATGAAGCGCTCGAACAGCACGCTCAAGCGCGCCGGGTCAACCTCGGTGACGTGCAGGCAGTAGCAGACCACGCTGTTGGCCGCCGAGCCGCGCCCCTGACAGAGGATGTGCTGCGCGCGCGCGAATTCGACGATGTCGGCCACGGTGAGGAAGTAGTGTTCGTATTTCAGGTCGGGTCAGCCTTGATCGCAACCTCGGGAAAGCTCCCGAGCGCCATCCGCTTCTCTTTCCCGTCGAAGTAGTACTTCCAGAACCAGCGCTTGGATCCGGAGGGCACGATCTCAAGGTAGAGACCGCCGCCATCCGTGAGCCGGATGCGCTGTTATCCGAGGGGCAAGAGGCGCCCACATGGAACGTTCGGATGGGGTGGCTGATGGGACTCGAACCCACGACGACCAGAATCACAATCTGGGACTCTACCAACTGAGCTACAGCCACCGCAGAGCCCGCCAGTATAGCGGCGCGCCAAAAGCCGAGGTCAGCCGGAGCGTGTCACGGCCCCGGTGCCGACGCGGCGGCCGCGGCAACCGCGGCGTCCTTGATCTCGGCCTTGTAGCGCTTCTTCAAAGCCGCCAGGTAAGCTGCCGTCTCGGCGTTCGCCCAGGCCTGCGTGTACTGCTGCTGCAGCGCCGCATCGCCGCCCGGCGCGGCTTCGCGCGGCAGCACCTGCGTCACGCGGGCGACGACATAACCTTGCTCGCCGAGGTCGACGCCGAGCGGGGCCGGCAGCTTGCTCGAATCGGCGCGCAGCACCGCATCGACCACCGCGCGCGGCAAGCCTTGCGTCTGCGCGCGCGACAAGGTCAGCGTCTCCGGCAGCGCCTCGGTCGGCGCCTTCTGCAGCGCGGCCAGCCGCTTGGCGCCTTCGGCGCGCGCGAGCGCCGCGGCTTGGGTCGCGAGCAGCCGCTCGCGCACGCGGTCCTTCACGTCGGCCAGCGGCAGCGTGCGCGCCGGCGTGTGCTGGACGATGCGCGCCGACGCCAACTGGTTGGGCCCGATCTCGACCGCATCGGTGTTGCGCTTGTTGCGCACCGCGTCATTGCCGAACACGGCCTCGAGCAGCTTGGCTGACGCCAGCGCACCGGCCGCGCCTGGCGCCGGCGTGCGCTGCACCGTGGCGCTGAGCTTGTCCAGCTTGAGCTTGTCGATCACCGGCTGCAGGCTGTCGGGCTGTTCATAAACGGTGTTGGTGAACTGCTCGGCGGCCTCGGCATATTTCTTCTGCGCCAGCGCCTTGCGCACCTCGGCTTCGATCTCGCCGCGTACCGCCTCGAAGGGCTTCTTGTCGCCGCCGCGCACGCCGGTCAGCGTGATGATGTGATAGCCGAAGTCGGTCTCGATCACGTTGCTGATCTCGCCCGGCTTCATCGCGAACACGGCGTCTTCGAAAGGCTTGGCCATCATGCCGCGGCCGAAGAAGTCGAGGTCGCCGCCCTGCGCCGCCGAGCCCGGATCCTGCGAGCTCTTGCGCGCCACGTCGGCGAACGATGCCGGGCTCTTGCGAACCTGCGCCAGCAGTTCTTCGGCGCGCGCCTTGGCAGCCTTCTTGTCGGCTGCCGGCTTGTCGGGTTCGACCTTGACGAGGATGTGGCTCGCCCGCCGCTCTTCGGTGGCGGTATAGCGGCTGGCGTTCTCGGCGTAGTAGCGGCGCAGGTCTTCTTCGGGTACCACCACGCCCTTCATCAGGGCGTCGAGATTGAGAACGACGTACTCGATGCTCGCCTGTTCGGGGGCACGGAACAGCGCCTCGTTGGCCTTGTAGTAAGCCTCGACATCGGCATCGCTCGGCTTGACCTGGGCGCGGAATGCCGCCGGATCGAAACGCTGCAATTGCACTTCGCGCCGCTGCAGCCGTGCGTCCAGCGACGGCGCGGTCAGGGCCGGCGGCGTGAATCCGCTCTGCGCTATCGCGCCGAGCACCTGCTCGACGCCGAAGCGCTGGCGCAGTTGCTCGTCGAACATCTCGGGCGTCAGCCCTTGCGCGGCGAGCAGGTCGCGGTTGATGCGGCCATCGGGCATACGCAGCCCGGCCAACTGCGGGCTGGCGTCGAACAGGCGCTGCATCCGTTCGCGGCCGGGAAACAGCTTCAGGTCGGTGGCGGCGGCGAACAGCACGCGTTCGCGCAGCAGGCCTTCGAGCGTTTCGCGGCGCATCTGCGGCGTTTCCAGCAGCTTGGCGTCGACATCGGGCCTTTGCTGGCGCAGCCGCTCGATGTTGCGCTGGTGCGCCAGGTCCCATTCGGCTTGCGTGATCGCGTGGCCGTCGACCTTGGCCACGGTGGCATTCGCACCGTCGGTGAAGCGCGAATAGCCCTGGATGCCGAAGAAGACGAACGACGGGAAGATCAGCAACACCATGATGCCGAGCATCAGGCGGGTGTGCGTGCGGACGAAATCGAACATCGGGTGGGGGCCTTCCGGAAATGGGCGCACCAACGAAAAAAGCGAACCGGTGGTTCGCCTTCGTTCGGGTTGACGCCGGGGCCGGATTCTAGCCGGGCCTGCGATGCGGCATCGACCGCCTGTGGTGGGTGCTGACGGGTTCGAACCGCCGACCTACGCCTTGTAAGGGCGCCGCTCTACCGGCTGAGCTAAGCACCCGGCTGGACTCGCTGTCTCAGTTCAGATGTTCCTTCAAGGCCTTGCCCGGGCGGAACTTCGGGACCTTGGCGGCCTTGATCTTGATGGCCGCGCCGGTGCGCGGGTTGCGGCCGGTGCGCGATGCACGTTTGGTGACTGCAAAAGTACCGAAACCGACGATCGACACGCTGCCGTTCTTCTTCAACGTGGTCTTCACGCCGCCGATCAGCGCCTCCAGCGCGCGCGTTGCCGCCGCCTTGGAGATATCGGCCTGCTTGGCGATGTGTTCGATCAGTTCCGTCTTGTTCACGTGGGTTCCCCCTCTCAAGGATGTATCAGGACTTCAGTTGGTGATGCTGAATGTGGCAGGCCGCCATGCGCACGGCAGCCTGAGCCGAACCATTACAGCCGGCGGTCATCGCAGTGTCAAGGGGTGGCCGATTCTATGCCTCGCCCGCGCCGGCCGAGGCATTGCATTGCGGGGCCATGCAGCGTGATTCCTCGCTTGACAAGGCGAGCGCCGAGTCCTAACCAGCCTCGCCGGCGCGGGCCGGCGCGGGCGGCCCCGTCGTCACGCCTCGAAGAAATCGAGCATCTCGGCGCGCAGCGCGTCGGGGGCTTCCTCGGCGATGTAGTGGCCGCAATCGAGCGCATGGCCGCTGGGCGCGGCGGCCGCGCCGGCCCACAGCGAAGGCACGTCGAAGCAGCGGCCGACCACGCCTTGCGCGCCCCACAGCACGCGCAGCGGCAGCAGCAGCCGGTTGCCCGCCGTGCGGTCGGCGCGGTCATGATCGAGGTCGATCGAAGCCGATGCGCGGTAGTCCTCGCAGATCGACGTGGCCGTGCCGGGCCGTGCGATGCAACGCTGGTACTCGGCCAGCGCCTCGGGCGCGAAGGCGGCCAGGCCGGCATGCCGGCGGCCCATCACGTCGCGCAGGTAGGCGACCGGGTCGGCTTCGATCAGCCGCTCGGGCAGCGGCGCCGGCTGGATCAGGAAGAACCAGTGCCAGTACGCGCGCGCGAAGGCTTCGCCGGTGCCTTCGTACATCGCCAGGGTCGGCGCGATGTCGAGCAGCATCAGCCGCGAGACGGCCGCCGGGTGGTCGAGCGCGAGCCGGTGCGCGACGCGCGCGCCGCGGTCGTGCGCGCAGACCGCGAAGCGCTCGAAGCCCAGGCCCTGCATCAGCAAGCGCATGTCGAGCGCCATCGTGCGCTTGCTGTGCGCTGCATGCGCCGGGTCGGCGGCGACGCGCGCCGAATCGCCGTAGCCGCGCAGGTCGGCCATGACGACCGTGAAACGCTCGGCCAGCGCCGGCGCGACGCGGTGCCACATCGCATGCGTCTGCGGGTGCCCGTGCAGCAGCAGCAGCGGCGGGCCCGAGCCGCCGCGGCGCGCGTGGATCGGCGCACCTTGCGGTGCAACATCGATGCTGTCGAAACCTTGCATCATCGTTCGCGCACCACCAGGCCGACGCCGGCCGCGGTGAGCAGCAGGCCGAGCAGCACCAGCCCGGTCAGCATCTCGCCGAACAGCAACCACGCCAGCACGGCGGTGCACGGCGGCACCAGGTACATCAGGCTCGTGACGCGGGTCGCGGCGCCGCGCTGGATCAGCAGGTACAGCAGCGAACTGCCGCCGAGCGTGAGCACGAGCACCGACCAGGACATCGCGCCGATCAACTCGGGATGCCAATCGATCACGCCCGGCTCGAACAGCGCCAGCGGCGCGCAGACGGCGAACGCCGCCGCGAGCTGCACCGCGTTGGCGGTGCGCACGTCGCAGGGGCCGACGAAGCGCTTCTGGTACAGCGTGCCGACGGTGATGCAGAGCAGCGCGAACAGCGCCAGCGTCAGGTTCGAGGGATGGACCTCGCCTAGGCCCAGCTTGTGCCAGACGACCAGCAGCAAACCCGCCAGCCCGAGCGTCAGGCCCAGCCAGTGGCGGCCGGTGATACGGCTTTCCTGGCCGCTGGCGCTGACCCATAGCGCCGTCAGCACCGGTTGCAGGCCGACGATCAAAGCGATCGTGCCGGCGCCCATGCCGCTCTTCACGGCGCCCCAGACGCCAGCCAGATAGCCGGCATGGATCAGCGCCCCGGTGACGGCCAGGTGCAGCCACTGCGCGCGCCCGCGCGGCCAGGCGGCGCGCGAGATGACGATCCAGACCAGGAACGCCGCCACCGAGAAGGCGAAGCGCCAGGCCAGAAAGGTCAGCGGCGGCGCGTGCGGCATGCCGAAGCGGGCGACGACGAAGCCGGTGCTCCAGATCAGCACGAAGACGATCGGCATCGCGCGCAGCAGCGCGGCGCGCTGGCTGTCGTCCACCGCCGCCGACGTCATTTGACCTTGGCGCGGATCTCGGGGATCGCCTTGCGCAGGTAGTAGACCATCGACCAGACCGTCAGCACCACGGCGCCGTACATCAGCCAGGTGCCCCAAAGGCGGGTGTCGATGACGCCGAAGAGGTGGCCGTCGTAAAGAAGGAAAGGGATCGCGACCATCTGCGCGGTGGTCTTCAGCTTGCCCAGCATGTGCACCGCCACGCTGCGCGAAGCGCCGATCTGCGCCATCCATTCGCGCAGCGCCGAGATCGCGATCTCGCGCCCGATGATCACCAAGGCGACGAAGACGTCGGTGCGCTGCAGGTGGACCAGGATCAGCAGCGACGCGCAGACCAGGAACTTGTCGGCCACCGGGTCGAGAAAGGCGCCGAAGGCCGAGGTCTGGTTCAGCTTGCGCGCCAGCCAGCCGTCGACCCAGTCGGTCAGCGCGAAGAAGACGAACATCACGGTCGCCACCAGGTTGCACATCGCGGCGCTGATCGGCAGGTAGTAGACCCCGATGATCAGCGGAATGGCGACGATGCGCGCCCAGGTCAACAGCGTAGGGATCGTCAGGAACATCGGTCGATTGTGCCGAAGAAGTTCGCTCATCCGGCTTGCGATGCTCTAAGGCGGCCTTCAGTGCAGCGCACGGTAGATCTCCTCGGCCAGATCGTGCGAGATGCCTTCGACGCTGGCCAGGTCGTCGACGCCGGCATTCGTGACCCCGCGCACACCGCCGAAGCGCTGCAGCAGCCGCGCCCGCTTGCGCGGCCCGACGCCGGGAATGTCTTCGAGCCGGCTGCTGCCCGTGCGCACGCTGGCGCGGCGGGCGCGCATGCCGGTGATCGCGAAGCGGTGGGCTTCGTCGCGGATCTGCGCCACCAGCATCAGCGCCGCCGAGTCGTGGCCGAGGTAGACCTTCTCGCGGCCGTCTGCGAAGACCAGCTCCTCCAGGCCGACCTTGCGCCCTTCGCCCTTCTCGACGCCGACGATCAGCGAGCGGTCCAGGCCGAGTTCGTCGAACACCTCGCGCGCCACCGCCACCTGGCCGCGGCCGCCATCGACCAGCACCAGGTCGGGCAGGCGCGCGGCGCGCCTTTTCGCCGATGCGTTCGACGGTGCGTTCGGCGCCGGGTTCGGCTCCTCGGTGTTCGCTTCGGCGAGCTTCGCGTAGCGGCGGGTCAGCACCTGGCGCATCGCCGCATAGTCGTCGCCGCCGACGATGCCGTCGATGTTGAAGCGCCGGTACTGGCCGCTTTGCATCGCGTGGTTCTCGTAGACCACGCACGAGGCCTGGGTCGCCTCGCCTGCGGTGTGGCTGATGTCGAAGCACTCGATGCGCAGGGTATCGGAGTCGCCGACGTCCAGCTCCAGCGCTTCGACCAGCGAGCGCGTGCGTTCACGCTGCGAGCCCTCTTCGGCGAGCAGCCGCGCCAGCGAGAGCTCGGCGCCCTTCTCGGCCATCTCCAGCCAGATGCGCTTCTGCTCGCGCGGCTGGTGGGTGGCGCGGACGCGAACGCCGGCGGCTTCGCACAGCGCTTCGATCAAGGCCGGGTCGACCGGGTGGCTGGTCGCGAGCTGCGGCGGTATCGCCTGGCCGATGTAGTGCTGGGCGATGAAGGCTTCGAGCACGGCTCGCTCGGCGCTGGGGGCGTCGGCGCGCTCGTCGGCCCAGGTGTCGGCATCGGCGGCGCTCATCGCCGCGCCTTCGTCGACATGGCTCGGGAAGTACGCCCGGTCGCCGAGGTGGCGGCTGCCGCGCACCATCGCCAGGTTGACGCAGGCCCGGCCGCCGGCCACGCGCACCGCGAGGATGTCGACGTCCTTGTCGCCCGCCGACAGGCTGCTGGCCTCGACCGACTGCTGGTGCAGCACGCGCGACAGCGAGCCGATGCGGTCGCGCACGGCGGCGGCCTTCTCGAATTCCAGGGCTTCGGCCCAGGCCGACATCTGAATCTGCAAGTCGTCGATCACGGCCTGCGGTTCACCGAGCAGGAAACGCTCGGCATCGCGCACGTCGCGTGCATAGTCGTCGGCCGCGATCAGCCCGACGCAGGGCCCCGAGCAGCGCTGGATCTGGTACAGCAGGCACGGCCGCGAACGGTTGTTGAACACCGTCTCTTCGCAGGTGCGCAGGCGGAACACTTTCTGGATCAACTGGATCGTCTGCTTCACCGCCCACGCATTCGGGTACGGCCCGAAGTAGCGGTGCTTGCGGTCGACCGCGCCGCGGAAGTAGGCCACGCGCGGGAAGGTGTGGCTGACCAGCTTGAGATACGGGTAGCTCTTGTCGTCGCGGAACAGGATGTTGAACTTCGGGTTCAACGTCTTGATCAGGTTGTTCTCGAGCAGCAAGGCCTCGGCCTCGGTTCGAACGACCGTCGTCTCCAGCCGCACGATGCGCGCCACCATCGCGCCGATGCGCGTGCCGCCGTGGTCTTTGTGGAAGTAGCTCGAGACCCGCTTCTTCAGGTTGCGCGCCTTGCCGACGTAGAGCACGCCGCCCTGGGCGTCGAAGTAGCGGTAGACGCCGGGCAGGCCGGGCAACGCGGCCACCTCGGCCAGCAGCCGGTCGCTGTTGTCGGGTGGGTCCTGGGCGGGCTCGGTCATCGCCCACGATTGTCGCCGGCTTCGATAATCCGCCGATGCTGTGGGACCTGTTCTGCCGCGTCGTCGACAACCTCGGCGATGTCGGCGTCTGCTGGCGGCTGGCGCGCGACCTGGCCAGCCGCGGCGAGGCCGTGCGGCTGTGGATCGACGACGCCTCGGCGCTGGCATGGATGGCGCCCGGCCGGACGGCCGAGGCCGGCGTCGAGGTCGGCGCCTTCGATGCGGCGCACGACCCGGGCGACGTGGTCATCGAAGCCTTCGGCTGCAACCCGCCGGCGGGCTTCATCGATGCGATGGCCGCGCGGCGGCCGGTCTGGATCAACCTCGAATACCTGAGCGCCGAAGCCGACGTCGAACGCTCGCACCGGCTGCCGTCGCCGCAGCCTTGTGGGCTGACCAAGTGGTTCTTCTACCCCGGCTTCACGGCGCGCACCGGCGGCTTGCTGCGCGAGCCCGGGTTGCTGGCCGAACGTGCGGCGTTCGACCGCGCAGGCTGGCTGGCCGAACAAGGCTTAGACCTGCGGCCGGGCGAGCGGCTGGTGAGCCTGTTCTGCTACGACAACCCGGCCATTCCGGCGCTGCTGCAAAACCTGGTTGAAACACCGACCTTGCTGCTGCTGACCCCCGGCCCGGCGCAGCGCCAGGTCATCGGCGCGCCGCCGGCCGGCGTGCGCACGCTGGCGCTGCCCTGGCTGCCGCAACCCGACTTCGACCGCCTGCTCTGGGCCTGCGACCTGAATTTCGTGCGCGGCGAGGATTCGCTGGTCCGCGCGATCTGGGCCGGCGCGCCCTTCGTCTGGCAGATCTACCCGCAAAGCGATGGCGTCCACGCCGGCAAGCTGCAAGCCTTTCTCGACCGCTTTCCGGCCGTCCCGGGCCTGGCCGACCTGTGGCGCGCCTGGAACGGTTTGCAGCCCAGCTGGCCCGGCCTGCCCGACCCGGCAGCCTGGCAACGAGCCTGCCTGGCCTGGCGTGACAGGCTTGCCGCGCAAGCCGACCTCACGAGCGCGCTGCAAGCCTTTGCCGGCGAGAAAGCCAGCCTGCGCTGATAGAATCGAGGGCTTTGCGCTTCAGGCGCATCCTCACGGAACTCACGGAACAGTGCCATGAAAATCGCCCAGGAAATCCGCGCCGGCAACGTCATCATGCAGGGCAAGGACCCGATGGTCGTGCTCAAGACCGAATACAGCCGCGGCGGCCGCAACGCAGCCACCGTTCGCATGAAGATGAAGAGCCTGCTCAGCAACTCGGGCGCCGAAGTCGTCTTCAAGGCCGACGACAAGATGGACCAGATCGTGCTGGACAAGAAGGACTGCACGTACAGCTACTTCGCCGAACCGATGTACGTCTTCATGGACGCCGACTACAACCAGTTCGAGGTCGAGGCCGAGAACATGGGCGACGCGATCAACTACCTCGAAGACAACATGGCGGTCGAAGTCGTGTTCTACGACGGCAAGGCGATCTCGGTCGAACTGCCAACCAGCGTGGTCCGCGAAATCACCACCGAGCCGGCCGTCAAGGGCGACACCTCGGGCAAGGTGATGAAGCCGGCGAAAACCGCCACCGGCTTCGAGATCGCCGTGCCGCTGTTCGTCGAGAACGGCGACAAGATCGAGATCGACACCCGCACGCACGAGTACCGCAAGCGGGTGTAAAGACTGGTGTAAGCACCAGGCTCGAGCACCGTCGCGGCATGTCGTTCGACTTCGACGCCGCGGTCACCGCGCCCTTTCGCATGCAGCCCGGGCTGCGCCGCCTGCCGGCGGGCGCGACCCAGTTGACGCCGCTGGCGCCGGGCTCGCGCCACCAGCGCGAGAAGCTGGCGGTGCTGTCGGCCTTCGCCGACCAGGCCTTGCTCGCCCGGCCCGGCTTCGATGCCACGCCGGCGCTCGATGCGCTGTGCCGCCACGCGGCGGGCGAACACCCCGAAGCGCTGGCCTGGGACGGCCGGCGCGCGCAGGCGCTGCAACTCGGCACCGCGGTCGACGACGGCGACGTCGAGCATCTGGCTCAAGGCAGCTTCGGCCTCGGCGACGAGGTTTCGCGCTGCCTGAACGAGCTGCCGCGAGCCTGGCGCCTGACCGGGCTGCTGTGCCTGGCCTTTGCCGAAGACTTCGCCATCGTCGACGGCAACGATGCCAGCATCCCCTGGCTGGCGGTCGCGCTGCCGTCGTTCTGGGCGCCCGAAGAGAAGGTCGGCCGGCCGTTCGCCGAGGTCCACGCACCGGTCGCCGACAACGCGCTGATCGTCAACGCCAGCGCCGCGCTGACCCGCATGGTCACCGGGCCTGATCGCTGGGAGCGCTTCGTCTGGAACGTCACCGCGCACCCGCAGCTGCACGCCCACCCGCGGCGCGTGGACCCCGATCGCTGGGCACTGACGCCGGTCGATCGCGCGTGGTGGCGAACCGAGCGCCAGACCTTCATCCCGCTGCCGGACCAACGGCAGGCGATCTTCACGATCCGCATCGAGCTCGAACCGCTCGCCGCGGCGATAGCCAACGCCGGCCGCGCGGGCAGGCTGCACGACGCGATCGCCAGCATGTCGCCGGCGGTGCTGGCCTACCGCGGCCTGGCGCCGGTGCGCGACGCCCTGCTCGACTGGCTGGCGGCGCGGCGCTGAGAGGGTGAAGACGCACCCGATCGTCCCCGCGCGCATCAATTTCGACGGCCCGCCGTCGGCCCCTGATTTCGGCGACCTCTACCACCCGCGCATCGGCGCACTCGCCCAGGCGCGGCACGTCTTCCTCGGTGGCAACCAGTTGCCGGCGCGCTGGGCCGGCCGCGACAGCTTCGTAATCCTCGAGACTGGCTTCGGCCTCGGCAACAACTTCCTCGCCACCTGGGATGCCTGGCGCAACGACCCGGCCCGTGGGCGCAGGCTGGTGTTCGCCGGCATCGAGCGCCATCCACCGACGCGCGCCGACCTCGAACGAGCGCACCAGGCTTCAGCGCTGCCGGCGCTGGCGGCGGCGCTGGTCGCGGCCTGGCCGCCGCTGACCGCCAACCTGCACCCGATCGACTTCGACGGCGGCCGAGTGCAACTGCTGCTCGCACTGGGCGACGTCGCGGCGATGCTGCCCGAGCTGCAGCTGCGCGCCGATGCGTTCTTCCTCGACGGCTTCGCGCCGGCGCGCAACCCGGCGATGTGGGAGATGCGCGTGCTGAAGGCGCTCGGCCGCCGCGCCGCGCCCGACGCGACCCTGGCCACCTGGAGCGTCGCCCGCGACCTGCGCGAAGGCCTGGGCGCGGCCGGCTTCGAAGTCGAACGGGCGCACGGCATCGGCGGCAAGCGCGAGATCACGGTGGCGTGCTGGCGGCCGCGCTTCGCCGTTCGGGCGCCGATGGGCCTGGCAACGCGGCGTGAGGCCATCGTCGTCGGCGCCGGGCTGGCGGGTGCCTTCACCGCCCGCGCGCTGGCCGATGCCGGCTGGGCCGTGACCGTGCTCGACCGTCAGCCGACGCCGGCAGCCGAGACCTCGGGCAATGCCGCCGGCCTGTTCCACGGCACCGTCCACGGCGACGACGGCCCGCACGCACGCCTGCTTCGGGCGGCCGCGCTGTTCGCCGAACGCGAGCTGCGGCCGTTGATCGACAGCGGCGCGGTGCCTGGCCAGATCAGCGGCCTGCTGCGCGTCGACGCTCGCGAACAGCCTGCCATGCAGACGCTGATCGAACGCCAGGGCCTGCCGCCCGACTGGGTGCAGGCGCTGGCCACGGTGCCGGCCAGCGCCCTGGCCGGCGTCGCGCTGCCGTCGCCGGCGTGGCTGTACCCGGGCGGCGGCTGGGTGGCACCCGCCGCGCTGGTAGCCCAGCTTCTGGCGGAAGACGGCGTGCGCTTCGTCGGCGGCCAAACCGTGCATGCGCTGCAAACCGTCGATGGCTGCTGGCGGGTGCTGGCCGACGACGGCACCTTGCTCGCCGAAGCGCCCGTGCTCGTCCTCGCCAACGCCATGGACGCTGCACGGCTGCTCGCGCCGCTGGGTTTCAGCGCCCCGCTGCAGCACAGCCGCGGCCAGGTCAGCAGCTGGCGCGGCGCGCCGAGCCGATTGGCGCTACCGGTCGCCGGCGACGGCTATGCCCTGCCCTTGCCCGATGGCCTGCTGTGCGGCGCGACGAGCGCAGCCGACGATGACGATCCGACACTGCGCGAATCCGACCACGATGAGAATTTCACCCGCCTGCTGCGCCTGACGGGGCTGCACCCGCCCGTGGACCGGGCGCTGTGGCAGGGCCGCGTCGGCTGGCGGCTGCTGGCCGACGACCGGCTACCGCTGGCCGGGCGCGTGCCGCTGCCGCAACCCGAGCCGGGTACGCGGCGCGACCAGGTGCGGCTGTGGCCGCGAATCGAAGGTTTGTTTGTCTGCGCCGCGCTCGGCGGCCGTGGCATCACGCTGGCGCCGCTGCTCGGGCGGCTGCTGGCGGCGCAGATCACGGGCGGCGCGTTGCCGCTGGAGCAGAGCCTGGTCGACGCGGTCGACCCAGCTCGCTGGCTGGTGCGCGCCGCGCGTCGGGGATAGTCTCGTTCAGGGCCGACCGGCGCCGGGCACGACCGGCGCCGGCGCGGCATCGACCGGGCCTTGGCCATCGTCGGGCTGGTCGCGCGGAGCGGGCCCGGCCTTGCGCTGCAGTTTCTCCTCCTTCTTTTTCTTCTTCGCCAGTTCTCGCTGTCGCTTCTCGAAGGAGTAGTTGGGTTTTGCCACAGGCTGTCCTCAAATTGGTTCGAGCGCATTATCGACGACGATCGCGCGGCGCAGCAGTAACGCCATGCTTTGCGCTGCTTCACAGCCTAGCCCGCGGCCAGCAACCGGCGCCGCCGACGATCGCCGCTTCCCATGCAACGGAGCGACCCATGCGGACGATGCGCGCGCGACTTCTGGCCCTGTCGCTGGCCCTGCTCGGCGCCGCCGGCGCAGCCCACGGCAGCAGCAGCGCGCCGTGGTGGTCGGCCTTCGGCGACCGCCAGCTCGACACGCTGATGCGCGCCGCCAACGCGGCCACGCCGGCCGCGGAACAGGCGGTCGTCGAAGGCTATGTCGAGGCCCGGCTCGGCCAGGTGCGCGCGCTGCTGGCGACGACGCTGGTGCGAACCGCGCACCGCCAGCAGGCCCTGCTGATGGACGCGCCGGCCGGCGAGCGGCGCAACGCGGCGCTGGCGGAGATCGCGCACCGCATCGAAGCCATCGAGGCCACTGCCGAGGCCATCACCGGCGAACGCGACGAAGGCCTGGCCGAATTGGCCAGACTCAGCGGCGTCGGGCTGCCCCGCCTGCAGCCGCTGGTCGCGCCCGCCGAGGGCCGCGCGCTGCTGCCGAGCGTCGACGCGCCGGTGCCGCAGGCCTCGGCAATGATCCGCACCGACCTGGCCGGGCGCCTGCGCGACCTGGCCGCCAGTGCCCGGCGGGTCGAACGCGCCCAGCAGTTGGTGCAGACACGGCGCGTCGAGATGCAGGCGCATCAAGCGCGGCAGCAGCTCGGTGCCGAAGACGAGTTCGGCACGCTCGAGGCCTACCAGCAGTTCCTGGTCGAAACCGATCGCCTGGCGCTGGCCAGCGGCCAGCTCGCGCTGGCCTGGGCCCAGTGGCTGCACGGCAGCAGCGTTCGCAGCGTCGCGACAGCCGCCGCCGGCGTCGAGTGACGATCAGGCCGAAGCTCAGACGAAGCGCAGCGAGCGCACGCCCGACGCGGTGCCGAGCAGGCACAGCCCGGCGCGGTGGCGGGCGAAGATGCCCACCGTCACGACGCCCGGCCACTGGTTGATCTCGGTCTCCAGCGCCAAGGGGTCGGCGATCGACAGGCCACGAACATCCATGATCGGGTGGCCGTTGTCGCTGGCAACGCCGGGCCGCAATGTCGCGCTGCCGCCGATCGCGGCGAAGCGGCGGGCGATCTGTGGCGCGGCCATGCCGATCACTTCCACCGGCAGCGGGAAGGCGCCGAGCCGATCGACGAGCTTGGATTCGTCGGCGATGCAGACGAAACGTTCGGCCAGGTCGGCGACGATCTTCTCGCGGGTCAGCGCCGCGCCGCCGCCCTTGATCATGCAGCCGGCGTGGTCGATCTCGTCGGCGCCGTCGATGTAGACCGGGAGCCGCTCGACCGCCGCCGCTTCGAACACCGGAATGCCGTGCGCGAGCAGCCGCCGCGTGCTGGCTTCGGAACTCGACACCGCGCCGGCGATGCGCTCTTTCATCGTCGCCAGCGCGTCGATGAAGTGGTTCACGGTCGAGCCGGTTCCGACGCCGACCAGCGCGTCGACGACGACGTGTTCGAGCGCGGCACGGCCGACGAGGGCTTTCAGATCTTCGGCGGTCATCTCAGTACCAATCCTCGAGCAAGAGGTCGGGAACGCGGGAGAACTCGCGCGTGTTGTGCGTCACCAATGTGCAGCCGTGGCGGCGGGCGGTGGCGGCAATCAGGATGTCGGCAGCGCCGATCGGCGTGCCGAGCGATTCCAATTGCACGCGGATCCGCGCAGCATGGTCGGCCGCCTCGGCGTCCAGTTCGAGTACGACGGTCGCCTGCACCATCCGGGCGAAGGCGTCGAGCGCCTCGCGCCGCCCCGCCCGGCGCAGGCCGTAGTTCACTTCGTACACCACCATCGACGGCAAGACGATCTGCTGCGGGGACTGCGCCTGCACGCGCGCCACGACGCCGCCCTGCCGGCGCATGTAGTAGGACAGCGTATTCGTGTCGAGCGCGAAAGTCACCACACGACCCGCTCCGCGTCGGGCGGCTGCCCGGCCCGAAGTTCTTCGGCCAGCGGGAAATCGGGAATCGAACCGGCAAGCGCCAACACCTCGGGCGGCCATTCCGATGCCGTCGCCTTGCGGATCAACTCGGCGACGAACTGGCTTTGCGACACCTTGCGCTGCGCCGCCGCTTCGCGCAGCCGCTGCTGCGTGGCATCGTCGATATAGAGCGTGATCTGGGCCATCGCTGCACTCCACGTATACCGGCAAGTATAGAGCGCCGGCAGTGCGCGGGCGCCTGGGGCGCCTCTGGGACGCCTCTGGGACAATCCGCTCGATGCCGCTCGATCCCTACGCCCTGGCCCGCCCGTTCCTGTTCGGCCTGGACCCCGAACAAGCCCACGATGTTGCGCTCGCCGGTATCGCCCGGCTGCAGAACACGGCGGCATCCTGCCTTTGGCAGAAGACACGCGTCGCCGACCCGGTGACGGTGGCCGGGCTGAAGTTTCCCAACCGCATCGGCCTGGCCGCCGGCCTCGACAAGAACGGCCGCTGCATCGACGGCCTTGGCGCGATGGGCTTCGGTTTCATCGAGGTCGGCACCGTCACGCCGAAGGCGCAGGCGGGCAACCCGAAGCCGCGAATGTTCCGCCTGCCCGAGGCACAAGCGCTGATCAACCGGCTCGGCTTCAACAACCAGGGCCTGGATGCCTTCATCGCCAATGTCCAGCGCGCCACCTCGTTCAGGAAGACCGGCGGCATCGTCGGGCTGAACATCGGCAAGAACGCCGCGACGCCGATCGAGAACGCGGTCGACGACTACCTGATCGGCCTCGAAGGCGTCTACCCGTTCGCCGACTACGTGACGGTCAACATCTCGAGCCCGAACACGAAGAACCTGCGCGCGCTGCAAAGCGACGAAGCGCTCGATGCGCTGCTGTCGGCGCTGCAATCGCGGCGCGGCAAGCTGGCCAGACAGAGCGGCCGGCGCGTGCCGATGTTCGTCAAGATCGCGCCCGACCTCGACGAAGCGCAGGTCGGCGTGATCGCCGCGGCGCTGAAGAAGAACCGCATCGATGGCGTGATCGCGACCAACACGACGATCGCGCGCGACGCGGTGAAGGGAATGCCGCATGGCGAAGAGACCGGTGGCCTCTCGGGCCGGCCGGTGTTCGAAGCCAGCAACCGCGTCATCGGGCAACTCCGCGCGGCGCTCGGCAAGGACTACCCGATCATCGGCGTCGGCGGCGTGATGAGCGGTGCCGATGCGCGCGCGAAGATCGACGCCGGCGCCGACCTGGTGCAGATCTACACCGGGCTGATCTACAAAGGCCCGGCACTGGTCACCGAGGCCGCGCGCGCGCTGGTGCGGCGCTGAAGACCGGCTATTTCTCGGGCCGCCAGGCGCTGCGCAGGCGATCGACGGGAATCGTGCGCGTCGTCACCTTGCCGAAATTTTCCGTGACGTGGCAACGCGGCTCGACCATCTTGCCCAGGTTCATCTCCGACACCCGAACCGCGCGGATCGAACCGTCCGGGTGGCGCAGCACGGCCTCGACGATGGCGACCCGCTGGCCGCGGCCGTCAGTCGAATCGATGCCTTGCAGCACCACGTCGCCCGCGGCCAGGTCCTTCAGCTCGGTGTTCGGCCGCCAGTTCCTGCCCATGCCGGCCTGCCGCAGCCCCGTGCGCTGCTCGATGTAGTCCGGCGAATAGCCTCGTCTGTCGATCCACTCGCGGCAATCGCGCTCGAACCTTCCCGACTCCTGCGCCTGTGCCGTGGGCAGAATCGACAGCGCTGCGAACGCGGCGAAGAGCAGTGCGCGGGGCATCGCGGCTCGGCGCCTCTAGAGCAGCGGCGCCCCGGTCTTGCCCTGCAACTCGTCGCGCGTGACGCCGGGCGCCATCTCGACGACCTTCAGCCCCTGCGGCGTGACGTCGAGCACCGCGAGGTCGGTGATGATGCGGTCGACCACGCCGACGCCGGTCAGCGGCAGAGTGCATTTGGGCAGGATCTTCAGGTCGATCGAGCCGTCCTTCTTCTTCGCGACGTGCTCCATCAGCACCAACACGCGTTCGACGCCGGCCACCAGGTCCATCGCGCCGCCCATGCCCTTGACCATCTTGCCGGGGATCATCCAGTTCGCCAGGTCGCCGTGTTCGCTGACCTGCATCGCGCCGAGGATGCTGAGGTTGATCTTGCCGCCGCGGATCATCGCGAAGCTGTCGTGGCTGCCGAAGATGCTGGAGCCGGCGATCGTCGTCACCGTCTGCTTGCCGGCGTTGATGAGGTCGGCGTCGACCTTGTCGTCGGTCGGGAACGGGCCGATGCCGAGCATGCCGTTCTCGCTTTGCAGCCAGACCTCGATGTCGGGGTTGACGAAGTTGGCTACCAGGGTCGGCAAGCCGATGCCGAGGTTGACATAGAAGCCGTCGTGAAGCTCTTGCGCGGCGCGCGCCGCCATCTGGTCGTGCGTCCAGGCCATGGTCAGGCTCCCGCTTTCTCGGTGATGGTGCGTTTCTCGATGCGCTTCTCGGGGTTCGGATTCAGCACCAGCCGGTGCACGTAGATGCCGGCCAGGTGGATCTCATCCGGCTGCAAGGCGCCGACCGGCACGATCTCTTCGACCTCGACGATGCTGGTGCGCCCGGCCATGATGACCGCCGGGTTGAAGTTGCGCGCCGTCAGCCGGAACACCAGGTTGCCCGAGGTGTCGGCCTTCCACGCCTTGCCGAGCGAAACCTCGGGCACCAGCGAGCGTTCCATCACGTAGGTGTGGCCGTCGAACTCGCGCAGCTCCTTGCCTTCGGCGACCATCGTGCCGACGCCGGTGCGGGTGAAGAAAGCCGGGATGCCGGCGCCACCGGCGCGCAGCTTCTCGGCCAAGGTGCCCTGCGGCGTGAATTCGAGTTCCAGCTCACCGGCCAGGTACTGGCGCTCGAACTCCTTGTTCTCGCCGACGTAGCTGGAGATCATCCGCTTGATCTGCCGCGTCTCGAGCAGTTGGCCGAGGCCGAAGCCGTCGACGCCGGCATTGTTCGAGACCACCGTCAGGCCCTTCACGCCGCTGTCGCGCAGCGCGGCGATCAGCGCTTCGGGAATGCCGCAGAGGCCGAAACCGCCGACCGCCATCAACTGGCCGTCCTTGACGATGCCGTCCAGCGCGGCCTGCGCGCTGGGGTAGAGCTTCTTCATGCATCCACCTTTCGAATGAAACCACAAGCGTACTACGTAACCCATTAAGTAGGCGTTACGTACAATTGACTACGGGTCAACGAGGAGGCCGCTCATGGAAACGCAGTCGTTTGCCGATCTCGAAATGCTGCAGGCCGCGCTGTCGCACGTCTTCGCGCCGTGGGTCCAGGAGCTCGACCTGCGCGTGCTCGAAGCGCGCGCCGGCGAAGTGGTGCTGGTTCTGCCGGTGACGCGCAAGCACGTCCACGAAGGCGGCGTGCTGTGCGGCCAGACGATGATGGCCGCCGCCGACACCGCGATGGTGCTGGCGGTGATGACCAAGCTCGGCGGCTTCAAGCCGATGACGACGGTGCAGTTGCAGACCAGCTTCCTGCGCCCGATCGCCGGCAGCAGCGGCGCCGCCCG
>Ga0307513_10003660_pt1 | contig 20800 bp, 18 predicted proteins | sample 15_EM_MG_FD_202174 | JGI IMG/M metagenome (GOLD analysis project Ga0307513, IMG submission 202174) | Populus trichocarpa ectomycorrhiza microbial communities from riparian zone in the Pacific Northwest, United States - 15_EM | ecosystem: Host-associated > Plants > Roots > Unclassified | place...
GGCGATGCAACTCTGGCCGCCGTTGACCATCCGCGCCGCAGCCGCCACGCCCGCGGCGGCGTCCAGGTCGGCGTCTTCCAGCACGACGTAGGCGTCGCTGCCGCCGAGCTCGAGCACGCATTTCTTCAGGACGCCGGCGGCCTGCATGGCCACCTGGCGGCCGGCCTCGACGCTGCCGGTGAGGCTGACGGCGACGACGGCGTCGTCCTCGATGACGGCGCGCACGTCGCGGCTGGGGATCAGCAGGGTGCGGAAGGCGTTGAGCGGGAAGCCCGCCTCGCGGAAGACGTCCTCGATCGCCAACGCGCAGCCCGGCACGTTCGAGGCATGCTTCAGGACGGCGGTGTTGCCGGCCATCAGGGTCGGGGCGGCGAAGCGGAAGACCTGCCAGAACGGGAAGTTCCACGGCATGACCGCCAGCACGGTTCCCAGCGGGCGGAACACGACCTTGGCGTCGGCGCCGCCGTCAAACGCCACCGGCTCCGGCGACAGGAATTGCTCGGCGTGCTGGGCGTAGAAGTCGCAGTTGCCGGCGCACTTCTCGATTTCCCCGCGGCCTTCGGCGAGCGTCTTGCCCATCTCGCGGGTCATCAGGGCGGCGAACTCGTCCTTTCGCCGCCTAAGGACTGCACCCGCCTTGGACATCAGCGCGGCGCGCTCCGCAAAGCCGGTGCGCCGCCAGGTCTGGAAGGCGGCGTGGGCGTCGCGGGCGATCGCCAGGGCGTCTGCCGCCGTGTGACCTTCGTAGGTCTTGCCGGGCGTCGCGGTGGCCGGGTCCACGCTCGTGAAGATCGGCCGCGCGCTTGCGGATTCCATAGTTGCAACGGCGTCCGTCATGGCTCGGCTCCTCCGGCGTTCGCCCGATCAACAGATCGCGCCCGATGCGGTTTCATATGGGGTTTGGAGCAATCGGCGCCGAGACCTTTCCCTTGCTCCTATGTCTTTGGGCTCGCTAGGGTTATGGCCGCGACAAAGGGCTGGGCTCAAATCCAATGTCCGACGTCTTCATCTCTTACGCGCGGTCCACGGCGGAGCAGGCCGCCTCGATCGCTGCGGCGCTGGCGTCACAGGGCTACGCGGTGTGGCGCGACAACGAGATCCTCGCCAACCGCGCCTTCGCCGACGAGATCGAGGAGCGGCTGGCGCACTCCAAGTCGGTGGTTGTGCTCTGGTCGGCCGAGGCGGTGAAATCGCACTGGGTCCGCTCGGAAGCCGACCGCGCGCGGCTGGACAACAAGCTCGTGCAGATCACCCTCGACGGCGCGCGCCTGCCCATGCCGTTCGACCAGATCGAGTGCGCCGACCTCTCGAAGTGGACCGGCGACCGGGCCGATCCGGAATGGCGCAATGTGCTGAGCAGCGTGGCCGAACTGGTTCACCGCTCCGCGAAGGCCCACCGCAAGCCGGGCGCGCGGCCGACGATCGCGGCGCCCGACAAGCCCTCGATCGCCGTCCTGCCATTCAAGAATCTCTCGGCGGACCAGGACAGCGAGTATTTCGCCGAGGCCGTCACCGAAGACATCGTCACGGCGCTGAGCCGCCAGCACTTGTTCTTCGTCATCGCCTCGAATTCGAGCTTCACCTACAAGGGCCGCGACGTGGAGGTGGGCCGGGTCGGCCGCGAACTCGGCGTCCGCTACATCCTGCAGGGCAGCATCCGCAAGCTCGGCGACCGCGTGCGGGTGAGCGCGCAGCTGACCGACGTCTCGGAAGCCTCCAATATCTGGGCCGAGAAGTTCGACCGCCATCTCGTCGATATCCTGGCGATGCAGGACGAGATCACCGAGCGGGTGGTGGCGGCCATCGAGCCGGCGATGCTGCGCAGCGAAGGCATGCGCGTGGTGCACAAGAGCCTGGCCGATTTCAGCGCGCTGGACTGCTTCTACCGCGGCATGTGGCACCTCAACCGGGTGTCGAGGGAGGGCTACGACCAGGCCCTCGCGCTGTTTTCCGAGGCGGTGCGGCGCGATCCGGAACTGGCGCTCGGCCACATCGGCCTTTCCCGGATCCTGTTCGGCGGCGCGATCTTCGGCTGGGCAGGCCAGCCGGTGGACGATCTTCACCTGGCGAGGAACGAGGCGCAGACCGCCATCCGCCTCGACCCGCGCGACGCCTACGGCTATTTCGCCAATTCCGGCGCCTCGCTCTATCTGGGCGATCACGGCGCGGCGCTGAGCGAAGCGCGCACCGCCGTCGACCTCAACGCCAACTGCGCCGTGGCCCACGTGCGACTGGGCCAGGCGCTGACCTTTGGCGGCTATCCGAACGAGGCGATCGCGCCGCTGGAACGCGGCATGCGCCTCAGCCCCTACGATTCACAGCTGAGCGTGATGCTGGATTCCCTGGCCCTCGCCCACTACCAGCAGGGCGACTACGAGCGGGCTGTTGTTCGCGCCCGGGAGGCGATGCACCAGACCTACGCCAACTTCTCCGTGGTTCTGGCCGCGAGCCTCGCGCAATTGGGGCGCCTGGACGAGGCGCACGAGGCGCTCCCACCTGCGGGCTCGAAGGCCGGATCGCGGCAGCGGCCGATGGCTGCGCCCTACGCCAATCCCGCCCATCTCGAACACCTGCGCCAGGGCTTGCGGATGGCGCGGGAGGGCGGTCAGGTGGCGGCGTACCGCGTCCCGTCGTCCGGATAGCGACCCTTCAGGGCGATGCTCATGCCCGAATGCAGCGGCGCCTCTTCGACCATCTCCCAGATGGTCAGCTCGAAGTCGTAGCCGGGCGCCCATGAGAAATTGAGCAGCACCCGCGGTTCGCTCGTCAGGGCATAGTAGACGATCGCGCGCAGGGATTCCTGAAAGCCCCGGGGCATCATCGAGACGTACATCGCCAGCAGGCCGCCGAGCTCCTTGTTCACCGGATCCATGACAGTCATCAGGGCTTTGCCGAGGTCTTGTCTCGGCCCGAAGAGCTCGCTCTTGTCCGTGGACACCGTGGGATGCGTGCCTCCGAAGGCGGAGTTCAGTTCCGCGAGCACGGGAAGAATCTGTTTTCCTGCAAACATCACCATAGCGCGGCTGCCCTCTTCAAGATGTGGGTCAGGCCCTCGCTGACCTAAGACGGCCTGCTCAAATACTCAAAATCCGCCACTAAGTACGCAGATGTCGGAGGTCTGCGGGATCAGTGAAAACCCCCGGCCCGATGGCGTCAACGCCGCTCGTCTAAGTCGCGTGCTCCCAAGGGAGCTGAGGTCCGCCTGCCGGGCTGCGTCGGCCCATGTCCGCTTCCGACCCCAGTGCAGACCCCTGCACGCGAACTAGATGCCCCAGTACAGGCCCAGGAAGCCGCCGAGCAGCGCGAACTGCGCGATCACGGCGATCCATTGCACGACGCGGGACCGGGCGAACATGGCGACCAGCCGCGTGAGGATGCCGCCGGCGTTGAACAGCGTGCCGATCGTCAGGAAGGAGCCGGTGGTGGTTGGCGAAACGGCCGAGCCGCTCCAGACGCGGATGATCCCGAAAAGGCTGATGAGGATTCCCGCGGCGAGGAACAGCTCGCGCTGATGCTCATAGAGGGCGGGCATGTCGATCTGGCCGTTGTCGTCCACGCCGATCGAAACGAAGGAGCAGGCGAAGTACTGGGCGAGCCCCTGGGCGAACAGCACCAGCACCACGTGCAGCGGCCACGACGTCACGTCGTGCAGCCGGAAGAGGCCGAACCAGTTGACGAACAGGCTCAGCGAAATGGCCAGCATCCAGGCCAGGTGGAGCCCGGACCATTTGACCCGCTTGCGGGCGTTCAGGAGCTTCGTGAAGCTCTCCAGCAGATGGGTGAGACCCATCGCGTAGACGAACGACAGGAAGACGGAGACATGCTCGAACATTGCGTGACTAGCCCCAGAAGCCGGCCACCCGCTCGAAGACCCAGAAGGTCGACAACGCCCCGATGACGTAGGCGGTGACGCCGGGCGCCGGGCTCAGCTCGACGCGGCCGGCGAGGAGGCTCCGCGCGAGCCGCATGACCGCCAGCACCACGACGATGAACATGACCTGGCCGATCTCCACGCCGACATTGAAGAACAGCAGGGCAAGGGGAATGGCGTTCTGCGGCAAGCCGATCTCCGCCAGGGCGCCGGCGAAACCCAGGCCGTGCAGCAGGCCGAAGCTGAAGGCGACGACCCACGGCGCGCGCGAGGTCAGCCCTTCGCGTCCGCGCCTCTGCTGCAGGATCTCCAGGGCCACGAACATGATCGAGAGCGCGATCGTCGCCTCGACCAGCGCGCTCGGCACATGCACCACCCCGAGCGTCGCCAGCGCCAGGGTGATCGAGTGGGCGAGCGTGAACGCCGTGACGGTCTGCAGCAGGCGCTTGAGGCCGCCCACCAGCACGACCAGCGCCAGCACGAACAGCAGATGGTCGAAGCCGGTGAGGATGTGCTCGACGCCGAGCAGGGTGTAGGTGCGCACCACCTCCAGCGGGCCGGGGCTGGCCGCCACGACGAAGCTGGGCGCGAGCGGCATGACCCGCTCAAGCTGCACCGTGCCGTCGCTGCGCGCGACCCGCACGAGCACATCGATCCTGGTCAGCGAGAGGTTGGAGAAGGTGATGGTCTTGCCGTTGAGCCCGCCAGCCGCATGGATGCGCCAGCGCTGCACCGCGACGCCATTAGCGTAGCTGCTGCGCTTAGCCGTCAACGGGGACACGCCGGCCGGGAATTCGGGGTTCACCTTCAGCGTGGTGAACTCATCGACCGCGGGCACTTTCCAAAGGACGTCATAGTCGGCGGCGGCGACCTGCTGGAGCTGCAGGTAGGCCGGGCGAAACTCGTCGGCCGCGGCGGGGGCCGCCACCGCGAGGAACAGGACGAACAGCAGCCGGCGGAGCAGCGCGGCCATTAGCGGGTCGCGAGTTGTGGTGTCAGCCGGGCCTTGACGGCGACGTCGTAGTCGCCGCGCAGCTTGTCGTAGTTCGCGGCGAGCGCGCGCCGGCGCCGGTCGCCTTCCCAGTCGCGGGCGACGGCGGCGCGGACCTCATCGAGCGGTGGCAGCGAAGGCGGCGCGCGGGCTGTCACCCGCACAAGATGAGCGCCGTAGCTCGAAGCCAGGGGCCCAGTCCACTGGCTGACGGGAGCCTCGGCCACGCCCTTGGCGAACGTCGGACCGAAGTCCTGCGCGACGCGGTCCAACGAGGTCGTCTCGACGTGTCGCGGCAGCAGGGAGTCCTGGCCCAGGGTCGCCGGATCGGCGCCGCGCTCGGCTGCGCGACGGGCGGCCTCAAAGCGCCGCTCGACGTCCGCAGGCGATCCCGAGGCGTCGAAGAAGACCTGGTCGAACGTCACCGACGACGGTCGCTCGAAATCGGCGGGATGGGCCTTGAGGTAGGCGCTGAGGTCGGCGTCGCTCGCCGCGCCCTGTCCCGATTTTTCCTCCAGGATGATCTCGTATTTCTGCAGGACGCGCCGGCGGATGACCGGGTCATCGCGGCCCAGCCCCTGAGCCATCCCTTCGCGGTAGAGGATCTCGTCGTGCACATAGGTGTCGACGAGGCCTTTCAGTTCGTCCGGCGTCGGGCTCCCGCCGAGCTGCGCGCGGTACTCGCGGGCCATGTCGTCGACCCGCGCCTGGCTGACCACGATCCGCTTGCCCGCCTCGTCGGCCGGCCCCACCCAGCCGTGGAGCAGGAAGAGCAGCAGCCCGACCAACACGAACTGGGCGAGCGGCTCGCGAAGGACCTGTTTGAGGCTCATGTCGTCAGGCCGGATTGTACCAGATGGCCGACGTGACCGCGCGTTCCTGCCCCACCATCGGGACGTCAGCGCTCATCTTGTCGCCGTACTTCACCGCGTCGTACGCGGTCCAGCGCGGCGTCGGGATTTCCAGCACGCGCAGGTAATAGAAGGCCCGCTGCTTCGGATCGAAGCTGGGATCCTTGAACCAACCGACCAGCTCGGGCGCGCCGATGCTGTTCTTGTAGGTGGCGGTCTTGATGTCGACCGTGTTGCCCACCGGCGGCAGCTTGCCCGCGGTCAGCTTGCGGTTGGCGGTGTCGCTCCAGCCGACATTGAGGATCGACTCGTGGGTCTTGCCGGCCGCATCGACCCAGCCTTTGACCACCTGGACGCGATCGAGGTTGGCGCCGATCGAATCCTTCATCGCGGCGAAGAGGAAGGTCGGGACCTTGCCCGCCGCGGCCGCCTTCAGGTCGCCGCCCATCGGCACGCCCTTGGCGTAGCCGTTGGCGACCAGGCCCTTCACGTCGGCGTTGGTGAAGTCGTAGCCGCCGAAGAAGCGCACGGTCATCCGCGGCCCGGTCGTGGCGTAGGTCTCGCGGCGCTTCATCGCATCCCACAGCGCCTCGCGGGTATTGGCCGTGGCCCACACGCCCGTGTAGCCGGCGGCCGAGAGCGTCCAGTCCTTGCGGACGTAGGTGGCTTCCTTGGCGAACAGCTGGTTCCAGCGGCCCGCATGCGGTTCGCTGCTGGCCAGCTTGCCGCCGAAGTTGTCCTCCTCGGCCGCGGCGAGGCCGGTGTGGGTGTCGGTGCCGCCGGCCGCCCCGATCTTGAACGGGTTGGTCCCGAGCTTGCCTTGCAGGCGCATCCCGGACTTCAGCGCCTCGCGGGCGTATTCGGTGTTGATCATGCCGGGGGTCTTGGCCCTGCCGGCCAGGTTGGCGGTGTCCCACAGCTCGTAGTTGGCGAACTCGTCGGTGGGCGACAGGCGGGGATTGGCCTCGCTCTGGCCCTTGTACTGGAACAGCTCGAACAACGGCTCCCAACGGGCTCGCGAGGCCGCCCACTCGGGGGTCAGCGGCTGGCCGTCGTACTGCTGCTCCTCGAACATGCGCCCGTTCGAGAGGTTGCCGTTGTGCGGGATCGCCAGCACGTGGCCGCCGGTCGTCTTCTCGTAGTTGGCGAGCCAGGCCCACAGCGTCGCCGGATCGCCGCTCACCCAGGTGGTCAGGGGCGAGAGGCTGCGGGTCTTGTCGGCGTTGTCGCGGAAGATGACGTTGCGGTGCAGGTTCTCGCCGGTCAGGGCGTTCGACGTCCATTCATAGGCGATGAACGCGGTGAACTTGCCCGGCTCGTTGTACTTCTCCATGACGTCGACGGTCTTCTGCCAGGCGGCCTTGACCCACTTCTCATCCATGATCACCGGCGGCATGGTGCGGGTGGCTTGAGCCCTGACCAGCTCCAGTGTGGCCGCCGTCGCCTGCTCCGGTCCCTGGCGCATCATCTCGTACCAGCGCTTGGTCGTCGGATTGGCCAGGAAGTCGGGATTTCCCGCCTTCAGTTCGCCGATCGTCCCCATGCCGTCGCTATGGTCGGTGACCGCCACCCAGTCGAGCGGGCGATGCAGCTTGGTCGGCTCGCCGCGGTTGTTCTTGACGGTTTCGCCGCGCACGAAGCGCACGGCGTCTTCGGGCGTCAGGGTCGTGCCGGACACGCCGGCGTCCACTGACCAGCCGGTGTGCACATGCTCATCGCCCCACAGGACACGTTCGGGATGTTTGCGGTTGGGGTCGGGCAGATAGGCGCCGGCCTCCGCCGAAGCGGCGGTCGACCCCGCGGCCGCTTTCGTCGCCGGCGTGGGTTTCGAGCACCCCGCCAAGGCGATGAGGCTGGCGCCCGCGACCAGCGACGCGATCATGAGTTGGCGTGACATCAGGCATTCCCCCTAGACGCGGCTGGAGCGTCGCTTGGGCAGATGGCCCGCAGCGGCGCCTTTTCGAACCACGCTGTGCGAGCCCGACTTGGCAGGCCCCTCCCGCTTACGATCTAGGGGACCTCGCGCCCGCCTTGCATCCGGCGAAACCCCTAGCCGCGGCGTCGCTCGCACCGGGTTGGTCGGCGGGAAATCCGCTGCGGGCGCTCCGGCGTGTTGAACCTGACCGACGAGACCTACTGGTGGTGGAACGGCGTGGGGGGCCTATCCTCCACCGCCGTCAGTCGCGACGCCTACACCCAGCCGGGACGCAACGCCTCGATCTCGCTGACCTACCATTTCTGATCGCACCAGGACCGAAACGATGACCACCCGCCGAACCCTCTTCGCCCTCGCGGCAGCCTTCAGCCTGACGGCCCCCGCGCCAGCCCTGGCGCAGGCGCCCTGGCAGCGCGACCACGACTCCATCGTGGCGATGGCCGGGGACTACAAGGTGCGCTTCGACATGCGCGAAACGGTCAGCTTCGTTCCGGGCTACAAGCTGCTCGAGCCCAAGCTGAGCGGCGGCTACGAGGCCGTGCGCGTGATCGAGGACCGTGGCGACTTCGTCAGCCTGCAGCACCTGCTGGTGGTCGAGGACGAGGGCAAGCCGGCGGTGGTCAAGCACTGGCGCCAGGACTGGACCTGGCAGCCGAAGGAGGTGCTGGCCTACCAAGCGGCCAACCGCTGGACGAAGGTCCCGGTCGCCGGCGCGGCCAGCAAGGGCGCCTGGTCGCAGACTGTGTGGCAGACCGACGACTCGCCCCGCTACGGCGGCGTCGGGCGCTGGGCCTACGACAACGGCGTGGCTCGCTGGACCAGTGAGGCGACGCCGCGGCCGCTGGCGCGGCGCGATGCGGTGCGCCGCCCCGTCTACACCTGGTACGTCGGCCAGAACCGCCACGCGATCACCCCGGTCGGCTGGGTCCACGAGCAGGACAACGCCAAGGTGGGGGTGCTGGAGGGCAAGCCGGTGACCTACGCCCACGAGGTCGTGCTCAACAGCTACACCAAGACCGCCGGCCTGCCGCTGGGCCCTGCCGACGCCTATTGGGCCAAGACCAAGGACTATTGGGCCGCGGTGCGGGTCGCCTGGGACGAGGCGGCGATGAGGTACGCCAGCCTGGCGGTGCGCGAGGAAGCCCAGAGCGGCTCGATGACCGGCCCTGGCCTGATGGGCCTGGCCGACGAGATCGCCGAGGGGAAGACGACGACCAACACCGCCATCGTCGAGGCGCGCGCCGTCATCGCGAAGGAAACGTCGGCCCGCTAATCAGCCGTTGACGCGGCGTCGCAGCAGCTCCGCTGGCTCGACCGGAATCGCCGCCGCCACATGGGCGCGGAGGCCTGCCTCCATTTCGTCCGCCGGCATGGGTCGGGCGAAAAAATACCCCTGCATCCTGTCGCAGCCTGCGGCCCGGAGAATTATCGCCTGGGCCTCTTCCTCGACGCCTTCGGCCACGATCCGCACGCCTAGCGCCCGGGCGGCGTGCAGCATGGAGCCCACCAGCTTGGCGACGCGGGCGTCCTTGGCGATGTCGGCGATCAGTGACTGGTCGAGCTTCACCGTCTGGATCGGCAGATGCATCAGGGCGCGCAGGTTCGAATAGCCGGTGCCGAAGTCGTCCAGCGCCACACGCACGCCCTTGGCGTTCAGCCGCTCGATGTGGCGGCGCGACAGGGCCAGGTCCTGCAGCAGGAAGGTCTCGGTGATCTCCACCGTGAGCGCGGTGGCGGGCAGGCTGGTGCGGGCGAGGCGCCCGATCAGCTTGCGCGAGAAGCTCGGGTCCATGAGGTCGCGCGGCGAGACGTTGAACGACACCTGGTCGATCAGGCCCTCGTGCACCCACGGGGCGGCCCGCGCGCACCCCGCCTCGAAGACGGCCTCGTCGATGCGGCCGATCAGGCCGAGTTCCTCGGCCATGGGCACGAAGGCGGCGGGCGTCAGCAGCCCCTGTTCGGGATGTCGCCAGCGGGCGAGCACCTCGACGCCGACGATGCGGCCGTCGCTGGAATCGACGACGGGCTGGTACCAGGGCTCGATCTCGCCCGCCGGGATCGCCCGGCGCAGTTCCGCCTCGAAGGTGATCCGCCGCTCGTGCTCGGCGCGAAGATCGCTGTCGAACGCCGACCAGCGCCGGCCCCCCTGGATCTTCACGCGATAGAGCGCCATGTCGGCGAACCGCTGTAGGTCGCCGGCGCCCATGGCGTCGTCCGGGAAGACGGCCACGCCGACTGAGGCGCCCGGCGCCACGACGCGGCCATAGATGGTGTGGGGCCTGGCCAGGCCAGCCACCAGGCGCTGGGCGCGCCGCGCCACGTCCTCGCCGTCGGAGATCAGGGCGAACTCGTCGCCGCCCAGCCTGGCGACCAATTCATCGGGCCCGGCGTCGGCGCGCAGGCGCTCGCCGATCTCGGCCAGGAAGATGTCGCCGGCGTGGTGGCCGAGCGTGTCGTTGAGGTGCTTGAAGCGGTCCAGGTCGATCACGAAGAGCGCAACCGAACGGCCCGCGGCCTCGGCAGCCTCCAGCCGCTCGCAAAGCTCCGAGGTGAAGGCGCCGCGGTTGACCAGGCCGGTCAGGGAGTCCGTCTGCGCCAGGCGCAACGTCAGCTCGCGCTCGGCTTCGAGCTCGGCGACGCGCGCGGTCAGGTCGGCATACTGTTCGGGAAGATCGAGCACGCTTGCGAGGGGCCCCAGAGACTAACGCCTGTTAGTCCCCATCATCGGCCCCGGAAGGCCAACGCCCCGTTAAGCGATATGCCTAACCGGAGCCTAAGCTGCGGCGGGCTCGGCCTCCGGGTCCTCGATCTGGTTCTCCCACTTGGCGACGACCGCGGCGGCCACCGAATTGCCAACCACGTTGGTGGCTGAGCGGCCCATGTCGAGCAGGTGGTCGACCGCCAGGATCAGCAGCAGGCCGGCCTCGGGCAGGTTGAAGTAGGAGAGGGTGGCGGCGATCACCACCAGCGAGGCGCGCGGCACGCCGGCCATGCCCTTCGAAGTCACCATCAGGAGCAGCAGCATGGTGATTTGCTGGGCGACCGACAGGTGGATTCCATAGACCTGGGCGATGAACAGGGTCGCGAAGGTGCAGTACATCATCGACCCGTCCAGATTGAACGAGTAGCCGAGCGGCAGCACGAAGCTGGCGACGCGCTTCGACACGCCCCACTTCTGCAGCTCCTCCAGGGTGCGCGGATAGGCGGCTTCGGACGAGGCGGTGGAGAAGGCCAGCAGGGCCGGGCCACGGATCGCGCCCATAAGCTTCAGCGCCCGCGGCCCGACGATCAGCACCACCACCCCGATCAGCAAGGCCCAGAGCAGGCCCAGCGACAGGTAGAAGCCGCCGACGAATTTGGCGTAGGTGCCGAGCACCTCGAGCCCCTGGGTGGCGATGGTCGCCGCCAGCGCCGCGAAGATCGCCAAGGGCGCGGTCTTCATGACGTAGCCCGTCACCTTGAGCATGATGGCGGCGCCCTGCTCGACGACTTGCAGCACCGCGGGCGCCCGGTCGTCGATCGCCGCCACGGCGGTGCCGACAAACACCGAGAACACCACGATCTGCAGGATCTCGTTGTTGGCCATCGCCTCGAAGATCGACCGCGGGAAGATGTGGGTGACGAACTCCTTGAGCGTGAATTTCGAGACGTCCACGACCGCGCCGGGAACAGCGTCCGGGATCGGCAGCGAGAGGCCCGACCCCGGCTGCAGGATGTGGACCATGATCAGGCCGATGGTCAGCGAGACGATGGAGGCGCCGATGAACCAGCCCAGCGCCTTGATCCCCACCCGGCCGATGGTGGCGCTGTCCTCCATATGGGCGATGCCCGCCACCAGGGTGGTGAACACCAACGGGGCGATGATCATCTTGATCAGCCGCAGGAAGACGTCGGTGATGATCGAGAGGTTCTCAGCCACCGTCTTGGCCTGTTCGGCGCTGGTGTACTGATTGACAGCCCATCCGACCGCGATCCCCAGCACCATGGCCGAGACGATGAGGATCGTGAAAATGCGGTTCATGCAGACGCCCCGAGAATTTGCGACCGGCCTTTGTGGCGGGGAAGCCGGCCCTCGTCCATCCCGGCGTCTCGCAAGCTGCGCTTCGCGAGGCTATAAGGCCGCATGAAAGCAAAGACAGACGCAGCCGGCATCGTGGACCGGCTTGAGCAAGAATATCGCACCACGGTCGAAGCCCTTCGCGGCGCCCTCAAGGATTTCATCGCCGGCGGACCGCCGCCCGACCCGGCGCTCCGCGCCGCCGGCGCCTTCAGCTATCCGGAACTCAGGCTCTATTGGCCCGCCGGCCAGCCGTACCCGCGAATCGGCCGCGCCTATGCCCGCATCGGCCAGCCCGGCCACTACCGGATGACCGTCACTCGGCCCGACCTCTTCCGGGACTACCTGATCGAGCAGTTGTCGCTGGTGATGCAGGACTTCAAGGTCGAGATCGAGGTCGGCCGGTCGCGGCAGGAGATGCCGTTCCCCTATGTGCTGGATGCGCAGGCCGCGGCCATGGCCGACATCGGCGCGACTGAGATCGCCCGACATTTCCCCACGACGGAGCTGGCCTACATCGGCGACGAGATCGTCGACGGCTCCTGGTTCCAAGACGGCGACAAGCCCCGGCCGCTGGCGCTCTTCGACGGCCTTCGCACCGACTTTTCGCTGGCCAGGCTCACCCACTACATGGGCACGCCCGCCGAGCATGTTCAGCAGTACATCCTCTTCACCAACTACAATCGCTATGTGGACGAGTTCGTCCGCTGGGGTTGCGAGCAGTTGCGCGCCGGGGGGCCCTACAAGGCGCTGTCGGCGGCCGGCAACGTCATGGTCACGGCCGAGACGCCGGAGCCAGAGGCCTTCGTCGCCGCCGCTGCCTGGCGCAAGCACCAGATGCCGGCCTACCACCTGATGGCCGAGGGCCGCGCTGGGATCACGCTGGTCAACATCGGGGTCGGACCGTCCAACGCCAAGACCATCTGCGACCACCTGGCGGTGCTGCGTCCGCAAGCCTGGCTGATGATCGGCCACTGCGGCGGCCTGCGCGGCAGCCAGACCATCGGCGACTATGTGCTGGGCCACGCCTACCTGCGCGACGACCATGTGCTGGACGAGGTGCTGCCGCCGGAGATCCCGATCCCGCCGATCGCCGAGATGCAGGTGGCGCTGAACCGCGCCGCCGAGATCGTCACCGGCGAGACCGGCGAGGTACTGAAGCGGCGCCTGCGCACCGGCACCATCGTGACGACCGACGACCGCAACTGGGAACTCCGCTATTCCTCGAGCGCGCGGCGGTTCAACCAGAGCCGGGCGGTGGCCATCGACATGGAAAGCGCGACGATCGCGGCCCAGGGTTATCGCTTCCGGGTGCCCTACGGCACCTTGCTCTGCATCTCCGACAAGCCCCTGCACGGCGAGATCAAGCTGCCGGGTCAGGCGAACGCCTTCTATGACCGCGCCATCGGCCAGCACCTGCAGATCGGGGTGGCCACCATGGACCTGCTGCGCGAGGAAGGCCCCAGGCTGCACTCCCGCAAGCTGCGCAGCTTCGACGAGCCGCCGTTCAGGTAGCCGGCGCCGTGAGCCTCAGCCCGCACGCCGCCGCTGTGAAGGTCGCCTTGGAAGCCATGCCCGGTGCGGTGGGCGCGCCGCTCGCCTCGGCCCGCGGCGTGGTGCTCTACAAAGTCATGGGCAAGATGTTCGCCATCCTGACCACCAACAAGGTCGAGTCCGTGATCCTGAAGTGCGACCCGCACCTGGCCGAGATCCTGCGCGAGCAATATGCCGGGGTCGGCCACCGCAGCCACCTGGATCGCCGCTTCTGGATCAGCGTGGCCCTGGACACCGACGTGCCGCTCGAGGAGATCGAACGCCTGGCGGCACACTCCTATGACCTGGTGCGCGCCAAGCTCACCCGCAAACAAAAAGCCGAGCTCGACGCGGCCGGGCGCTGAGACCGAAGGCGCGCATCTTTCGCCGGCGTCGGGTTTGGCTAGGTTGGCGGGCATGTTCCGCTTACCCGCACTCCTGTTGTGCCTGACGCTCGCGACGGCGGCGTCGGCGCAACCCGCACCCGGCGACGACATCTATGCGCCAGGGCGCGCGATCGTCGCCGACATCGATCGGATCGTGACGCCCAACGGCGTGCAGGAGAGCTTCGAGGTGACGCTCGGCGGAGCCCGGCAGGTGGTCAGCGTGCGCGGCGCCGATCGCGCCAATCCGATCATCCTCTTCGTTCACGGCGGCCCCGGCGCGGTCGAGATGCCGATGTCCTGGGCGTTCCAGCGACCGTGGGAGGACTTCTTCACGGTCGTGCAATGGGACCAGCGCGGCGCCGGCAAGTCGTTTCCGCTGAACGACCCGAAGACCTTGGCCCCAACCCTGACGATGGACCGCTATCGCGACGACACCATCGAGCTGATCGAGCTTCTTCGCCGCAAGTACGCGCAGCGGAAAGTCTTCCTGTTGGGCCACAGCTTTGGATCGACGGTGGGCCTGGCGGTCGCCGCCAAACGCCCCGATCTGCTCTACGCCTACATCGGCATGGGCCAGGTGATCGATTTCCGCGCCAACGAGCGCGTGGGCCTCGCCTGGACGCTGGAGCAGGCCCGCAAGGACGGCAACGCCGAGGCCGTGCGCGAGCTCGAAGCGATCCAGCCCTATCCGGGCGTCGGTGCGCTCGACGTCGACAAGATGACGACCGAACGGAAGTGGTCGATCCACTATGGCGCCCTGGCCGCCGGCCGAACGGACGCCAATTTCTATTTCCGCGCGCCGCGTCTGTCGCCCGAGTACACGGCGGCCGACCGCAAGGCCTGGGACGACGGCAGCGCCTTCACGATCCAGACGATGTTTCCGCAACTCGCCGACGTGAGTTTCGAGAGCCTCAGGACCCTGGACGTGCCGGTGATCCTGTTCCTGGGCCGACACGACTATACCGCCCCGGCGCCGATCGCCGCGGCGTGGATGGAGCGGCTGAAGGCGCCGAAGAAGACCAGCGTCTGGTTCGAACACTCGGCCCACCTGCCGATGATCGAGGAGCCGGGGCGGGTGCTGGCGGCCCTGCTGGCCGACGCCCTGCCGCTCGCCGGAAGGCGCGCCGCGGGCGAGGCGATGACGTCGCGGGGGCCGGTTGCAATTCCGGGGACGCACGGCATAGCTTCCCCGGGCAACCCTCGGTCGTCGACGATCGGCGCGGGGTTTCCGGGGCGCTGATGGCCAATACCGCGGTGAGTGAAGCGCCGGCCGAACGGCCCCGGGTGACGATCATCATCCCGTGCTTCAACGGTGAGCCCTATCTGGCCGAGGCGCTCGCGAGCGCGGTTGGCCAGACCTACGACAACATCGAGATCGTGTTCGTAGACGACGGCTCCACGGACCGCAGCCTGGAGGTCGCGCGGGATTTCCCTCAGGTCAGGATCGTAAGCCAGCCAAACGCCGGATCCTCGGCTGCTCGGAACACCGGTCTGGGGGTGTCCGAGGGCGAGTTCGTCCTCTTTCTCGACGCCGACGACCGGCTTGTCGCTGACGCCGTTCAAAGCCACCTCGACGGGTTCGCGCAGAGGCCGGACGTCTCGATGGTCTACGGCGGGGTCAGGATCATCGACCGCTTCGGGAACCTGCTGGAACAGCTCCACTGGGAGGTCAAAAGCACATCCTGGCGCGAACTCCTGGTCCTGTTGGCGCCGGTGCCCACCCAATCCATGTTCCGGCGCGACCGCCTGGTGGCGGCGGGCCGCTTCGACCCGCAGGTCGGCCTGGCGCAGGACTTCGAACTGTTGACGCGTCTCGCGAGAACGTCGGACCTCTATTGCCACGGCCGCCTTGTCGCCGAGTACCGGCGGCACCCGGCTCAGGCCACGCTGCGGGTGGCGGAGTCGCTGCTCTCCATGCTGAGCATCATCGACAAATTCCTGCTCACCGTTGAGGACAAGGCGGAAGCGGCCGCCCTGCGGAAGGGCGCGCACGCGCGCTGGATCACGTTCTACGGCCAGTACATGCCCTACGAGGTCATCCGACGCCTTCGGGCGGGAGAGTGGGCGCGCGCCGCCAGAACCGTCGGCACGTTCATCCGATTCCTGCCGCGCACCGCAGTTGCGGCGTCCCGGGAAATTGGAAGCCGGATCGCGCGGTTGCTGAGCTGAGGCTCGTCCGACGGCCTGAGGCTGGCGCCTCGAAGTGTTCACATAGGCGCGGTATGGGGCAGGGCATGACCCGTCACGTCCGCTTCGAAAGCATCGACAACTTCCGCGACTTTGGGGACTACGCCGCCGGTGCGGCGCGGCTGAGGCGCGGGCTGCTCTACCGCTCCGCCCACCAGGCGCGGGCGACCGACGCCGACCTGCAGAAGCTGGCCGAGCTCGGCCTCTCGGTGATCGTGGACCTGCGCCGCTCGAATGAACGCGAGCGGGATCCCTCGCGCCGGTGGGACGGCTTCGCCGTGCAGGTGATCGAGAACGACATCGGCCAGGACACCGCCGACGAGTGGGGAACGTTCATCGCCGGCTCGGATCTCACCGTCGAATCCTTCCGCGCCTACATGCTCGACTACTATCGCCATGCGCCGTTCCAGCGCCGGCATATCGACCTCTACCGCCGCTACTTCCAGGCGCTCGCCGAGACGGAGGGCCCGATCCTCGTGCACTGCGCGGCTGGCAAGGACCGCACGGGCATCATCTGCGCCCTGACCCATCACATCGCCGGCGTGCATGACGACGATATCCTGGCCGACTACCTGCTGACCAACGAGCCCGAACGCTTGACCGCGCGCCTGCCGGTGATCCGCGAGGTGGTGCGCGAGCAGACCGGGCGTATCGCCTCCGACGAAGCGCTGATGACCGCCATGCGCGTCGAGGCGGAGTACCTGGCCGAGGCCTTCGCCGCGATCCATGAGGCGCACGGTTCGCTGGACGGCTATCTGGATGAGGTGCTCCGCCTGGACGCGGGTTTACGCGAACGGATCCGCGGCCGCATCCTGGCCTGACCCTCGATCCGGCGCCGATTCCCCGCTAGAACCCCGGGCCATGACCCGGCACATCGACTTCGAAGGCATCGAGAACTTCCGCGATTTCGGGGGCTACGACACAGCCCACGGCCGGCCGCTGAAGCGCGGCCTGCTCTATCGCTCGGCCAACCACACCTACGCCACCGAGGCGGACCTGGAGCGGATGCGCGAGCTCGGCGTCGCGGCGATCATCGATCTGCGCCGGCCCGATGAGCGCACACGAGAGCCTTCCAAGCGCTGGAGCGATTTCCAGGCGCAGGTCGTGGAGAACAATATCGAGTCCGCCCATCCCGACTGGGCCGAGACCATGAAGGGCGCGACGCTCTCGCCGCAGTGGTTCCTTGACGACGGCGTCGCCTACTACCGCCGCGGGCCCTTCGAGCCGCGCCATGTTGATCTCTGGAGCCGCTATTTCCGCACGTTGGCCCAGGCGCCGGGCGCCATCGTCGTGCACTGCGCGGCGGGGAAAGACCGGACGGGGATGATCTGCGCGCTGACGCACCACATCGCCGGCGTCCATCCCGACGACATCATGGCCGACTTCCTGGAGACCAATAACGAGGAACGGATGGCCCGGAAGATGTCGTTCCTGGGTCCCTGGCTCCAGGAAACGGTCGGCCAGACCGTGTCGGACAACGCGCTGCGGGTCGCCGTGGGCGTGCACGCGGACTACCTGAACACGGCGTTCGGCGTCATCAAGGATCGGCACGGCTCGATCGACACCTACCTTGCCGAGGTCCTGGGGGTCGACGAGGCCCTGCGCGGGCGCCTCCACGAGCGCCTGCTCGGCTAAGCCTGAAAGAGTGATCTAGACATGCAGAGCTTCCAGCCGCCGCGGCGCATCCTCATGGGCCCGGGCCCTTCCGACGTCAGCCCGCGGGTGCTTGCCGCCCTGGCGCGCCCGACCATCGGCCACCTGGACCCCGAGTTCCAGAACCTGATGGAGGAGATCAAGGCCGCCCTGCAGCGCCTGTTCAACGCCCCCGACCACGCTTGCGTGCCGCTGCCGGCGCCCGGAACGGCGGGGATGGAGGCGGCGATCATGAACCTGCTGGAACCCGGCGACCGGGCGGTGATCGCCATCAACGGGGCCTTCGGCGGGCGGATGGCCGACATGGCCGAACGCGCAGGCGCCACGGTGGTCACCGTCGACCACGAGTGGGGCAAGCCGGTGGACGCCGCCCGCGTGGAGGCGGCGCTGGTCGAGGCGCCGACCAAGGTGCTGGCTTTCGTGCATGCGGAGACCTCCACCGGCGTGCGCAGCGATGCGGCGAGCCTCTGCGCGCTCGCCCGCAAATACGGCGCGCTCTCCATCGTCGACTGCGTGACCTCGCTGGGCGGTATCGCGGTGGACGTCGCCGGCTGGGACGCCGACGTGGTCTATTCGGGGACCCAGAAGTGCCTGTCGGCGCCGCCCGGCCTGTCGCCCATCGCCCTGTCGAAGCGCGCGCAGGCGGCGATCTCGGGGCGCAAGACCAAGGTCCGCAACTGGCTTTGCGACTTCAACCTGCTGATGAGCTACTGGGGCGGCGAGGGCGGCCGAACCTATCACCACACCGCCCCGATCAACGCGCTCTATGGCCTGCACGAAGCGCTGGTGGTGCTGTTCGAGGAAGGCCAGCAGGCCGCCATCGTGCGCCATGCCCGGTTGCACGAGGCGCTGGTCGCGGGGCTCGAGGCGGCCGGCCTGAAGATGCTGGTGGCCGAGCCGGACCGCCTGCCGCAGCTCAACACCGTGCTGGTCCCGGAGGGCGTCGATGAAGCCGCCGTGCGCGCGCATGTGCTGAAGACCTGGGATCTGGAGCTGGGCGCCGGCCTTGGACCGCTGAAGGGCAAGGTCTGGCGGATCGGGCTGATGGGCGCGTCGGCCACGCCCTGGCACGTGCGCCTGTGCCTGACCGCGCTTTGCGAAGCGCTGCGGGCTCAGGGCGTGAAGGCCGACGTCACAGCGGCGCTGGCGGCGGTCGACGCACGGCTCTCCAGCTAGTCGACAACCGCGCGCGGCGGGCTACGGTGGCCTCAACCGCCCTGAGAGCGGCAGGGGAATGATGTGACAGAACCCACCTCGTTCGACGCCCAGGGCGTCTCAGACGTCGCCGACACCGCACCGATCGCCGACCTGCACGGCGGCGGCAAGCTGAACCGGGGCGGCATCTCCTGGGCGATCTTCGAGGGGGGCCGCGACCCCTACGTCATCCTGATCACCATCTACATCTTCATGCCCTACGTGGCCGCGGTGCTGGTGGGCGACCCGGTGCGCGGCCAGCAGGAGATCTCGCGCTGGCAGCAGTACGCCGGCTGGATCGTGATGGTCACCGCGCCCTTCCTCGGCGCCGCCATCGACAAGCTGGGCGGACGAAAGCCGTGGCTCGGCCTGATGGTCGGCCTGATGGTCCCGATGATCGCGGCGCTCTGGTGGGCGGTCCCGGGCGGCGGCGGGCTGCCGCTGGTGACGATCATGGCGCTGTCGATGCTGGTGAATGTGCTCTTCACCTACTCCGACGTGCTGCACAATTCGCTGCTGATCCGCGCCGCCGGAATGTCGGGCGCCCACAAGGCGTCGGGCCTGGCGCTGGCGCTCGGCAACCTGTTCTCGGTGGTGGCGCTCGCCTTCACCGCCTGGGCCTTCGCCCTGCCGGGCAAGGTGGACTGGAGCTGGGTGCCCGCCGCGCCGCTGTTCGGCCTGGACACCGCGAGCCACGAGCAGGAGCGGGTGGTCGCCCTGATGGCGGCCGCGCTGCTGGCCCTGGGGTCGATACCGATCCTGCTGTTCACGCCCGACGCGCCGAGGACCGGGATCCCGGTGGCGCGCGCCTTCGCGGACGGCGCTCGCGACCTCCTGCGCATGCTGCGCACGGTGGGCCGCTACAAGGACGCGGCGGTCTACCTCCTGTCGCGGATGTTCTTCGTCGACGGCATGAACGCGATCCTGATCTACATCGGCATCTACGCGGCCGGCGTCCTGAAATGGGGGCCGCTGGAGCTGCTGGCCTTCGGGATCATCATCAGCATGGTGGCGGTGGTCGGCGGCTTCACCGGGCGCTGGCTGGACGCATGGCTCGGACCGAAGAACGCCCTGCGCCTGGAAATCTCCATGACCGCCCTGGCGGTCGTGGCCATGCTGGGCATGTCGACGACCCAGATCCTCTATTTCTGGCCCTACGACGCGTCGGCCCTTGCGCCGCTGTGGAACGGCCCGGTGTTCCGCACCCTGCCCGACATTGTGTTCCTGCTGATCGGCGCGGTGAACGGGATCTTCGTGCCCGCCCAGTACGCGTCGAGCCGCACCATGCTGACGCGGCTCGCGCCCCCCGACCAGATCGGGGCGTTCTTCGGGGTCTATGCGCTGTCGGGCGTGGCCACCGGCTGGCTGGGGCCAAGCCTGGTGAATTGGGGCACCAGCATCACCAAGAGCCAGCAGGGCGGGATCGCCAGCATCGTGGTGTTGCTCGCCCTGGGCCTCATCGGATTGTTCTTCGTGAAGGGCGGTGGGCGGCGGATCGCGTGAACCCTAGTTGAGGATGACCTCGTCGGAGCGGCGCGGCTTGATGTAGTATTTCGACTTGAAGGTCAGCGGGAGCGGCATCGTCAGCCGGGTCGGCGAGGTGTAGGTGTACTCGACCTCGGTCTGGATCATGGACTCGTTGGCCGCCAGCAGGCCCGCAGGAAAGCCAACCGCCGGCCCGGTCAGTTGGCTACAGGTGCTCGGGGCGCCCTTGTCGCAGCTCCATTTGAGTTTGGGCGCGCCGCTGCCGTCGGCCTTGATGCTGGTCACCTTCATCTTCAGCGACGCGGTCGGGAACGGCTGCATGATGGCGCTGCCGACCAGGAAGACGTCGCTCATGTCTTGCTGCTTGACGGCCGGCAACTGGGTGACGAGGTCGCCGACCACCGAGGCCACGTGCGCCGCGCGCCCGTTGGCCATCATGCCCACGGTGAGTTCGGCGACGCCAAAATAGAGCAGCAGCATGACGGGGAAGAGGAGCGCGAACTCCATCGCCGCCACGCCGCGTTCGTCCGTGCGGAAACGTTTCAACACTTGGCTCCCAAGGCAGGCTGGTCGCTGTAGGGTTCGTTGCGGAACGCCGTGGCGGAGCTCATCAGCCTCATGCCGGTCCCTGGCAGGTTCTCGAGCCCGTGATCCAG
>Ga0307513_10003661_pt1 | contig 20793 bp, 29 predicted proteins | sample 15_EM_MG_FD_202174 | JGI IMG/M metagenome (GOLD analysis project Ga0307513, IMG submission 202174) | Populus trichocarpa ectomycorrhiza microbial communities from riparian zone in the Pacific Northwest, United States - 15_EM | ecosystem: Host-associated > Plants > Roots > Unclassified | place...
ACTCGTGGCCGTCGAGGCACCGACGCCCACAGACCGGCTACACCAGTGACCGTCGCTACCGATGAAGCGGATGGCGAAGGGGAACCAGCAGACACCAAATCGGATAGCATCCAAGGACCCGCCGAAGACGATGCGTCCGTCGCTGACAGCACTCAGCAGACCGAAACAAGGGCTACACGGACAACTAGGGCCTGTAAGTTTAATGACTAGGATCTTCTCGCTTCCAGGGTCCTCAGAATTCTCTACAGCCAAACGCAAGGCAGCGGAGATGGACCCAGAATCTCCTGTCGAAAACACTCGATCAAAAAGAAAAGCCGGTGAAAAGGCCCCTACCGCCGAACAAGAAGAGCCTCGTCAGTTTTCGACCTACTACGACTAACGTATCTGACGATTCCCCAGCTCAAACGCCAGTCACAGCCACTCCCAGTAAACAATTCATCAAAGCCATGAGCGCGCTGGTAGACCAGCTTCAGTCCAGCGAGTACTCGGACCCTTTCAAGCGAGCCGTGACATTGAAAGATGCGCCCGATTACAATGAAGTCGTCAAGAAGCCCACAGATCTCACTGCCATTGGAAAGAAGGTTAAAGCCGGAACAGTCAGGTCATGGGAGGAATTGGAGCGAGAACTATGGCTCATGATGGCTAATTGCTACGTTTACAATCGTCCAGGATCGGAAGTTCTCGACGCTGCCAACTCAGTGAGTCCAAACATTTGGCATTTGTATGCAGGTTGATTGACTTAACGCCAAATGGATAGATGATGAACGTCATTAAAGCTGCACTGAAGGATGCCCGGGAGAAGTAGGCCCTGACCCGTTCCAAAGGAAACCCACACGAACCAATGGGACACTTCCTGACTCATCTCCGGGTTACCGCATGTACTTTAAAATTGTTCGAGCATCTTGAATTGCACCGCCACTCATTCCAGGCCTTGGCCTCGATTCTGCCGTCACTTGCCGTGGGTCTGATTTATAACGGCAGGGCGTTCCCCCTCTACCCTCCATCACTTGAACTTTACCTTCTCCTGTTCGTCAACATGAAGGTCTGCAACTCAACGTATGGTCAAATCAACCGGGGTCTCATGTTTTACAGCTCGTCACTGAGGAAGAAATGAGAGAATTCGACGCCGCCACTTTGCGAGGTGGCCTCAAGGGTCTCGGGGTTGGCGTCGGCCTCAGTGCGGGTGGTCATTTTCTACTACAGAGGTCCTCTTTACGGTACAGAGCATTGCCGTTACCTGCGAAAGCCTTTGGCACAATGCTCGTAGTTGCCCCTGCAGTCGTCATTCTGGCCGAGCGCGCTGGTATGGCTTATGACCATCAACGATATTCAAAAGGCTTTGAGGATCGGACTCTTGCTGTTGCACACGAGAAGGAACGGCTACGAAAGGAGAAGCTGTCCAACGGCGAGCGGGCCTTGGAGTGGGCGGACAAAAACAAGTTCAGCCTGATAGGGGTATCATGGGCAGGAAGTATGGTGCGTAATCTCATTGGTAAATATTTGCTAGGTTCTTGATACTCCCTGTAGGTTGGAGCCTGGATGTGGATATCAAGAGACAAATACATGACATTTTCACAAAAGGTGAGAGAATTGCGAGGAACTACCTCTCGTGATACTGAATGGATCCCTTATTCAGATTGTGCAAGTCCGTATGTGGGTGAGTAGACGAAGTTAATATCAATATGAATTTCCGAGAGTAACCTTTCTATTTAGGCACAAGGTGTTACCATTGGCGTCCTGCTAGCCTCTGCATTTCTCTCTCATGCCGAAAGGCAACGAAGGAAGGCACAGGGCATCACGGGACAGGTGAATAGTTCAACAAATCGTTTTCACCATTGACTCACATATAATCGCAACAGGAAAACACTCATTCATGGATGAATCAGGTCCGTTGTGGTAATATCAAGAGTCGTACCCCAGACTTACAGACATTGCTTTGGCAGATGCACGAGATACCTCCATCCGCAAACATGGAACCGCCACCGTCTGCACCCATTACTAGTCAAGAACACAAGCAAGCATAGAATGTTGGTCCGACACCATCACAGCGCTGTAGAGTTTTCAGATTGTACCCCACTCGCTTGTAGCATATGATACAGCTAATATTACGAACACCACTCAATCGCGGACTCACATAAAGTCCTTACTTCGTCCATGAACTCATAGGACTGCCTAAAACCCCAATTCGCGCCTTCCTTGTTTGGTGTTGTTTGACTCTGCCGATCAAACGGTGCTGCTTCTGACTATGTCGTGCCAACACCACGCTCCTCCTCAAGGGGCACGAAACCAATATCAAGAGTACCCAGAACGCAACTTTAGTGCAGGAGCCAAGTGGATCAAGAGTCTCACAGTTGACCGTACCAGACAGTTCACAGGTGGACGGTACGGTGATCTCAATTTGACCGCGGTGCTCTTTACCGCCAGGAAGGACGACAAGAATCATGTTCGACTGAGCAATTGGAGTGCTCCAGGGCGCTCTAAGCCGGGCTTTGATGAGGCAATGAAACAAGAGTTCAAACCTGCGACAAAAGGCGACAGTTTGGGGCCAAGTTGTACGTATTCGGCAGCGCTATGATACCGTGTAATCTAATGTTCGCAACCTAGGGGTAGGACAGGCCACTTCCGATGTCGATTTCAACTCACACTTCGCGCGTAGACCAACCACTGGTGGAAGATCTCGCTTACGATACCAAAGGAGTGGATTCAATACGAACGTGTGCAGTGTACGCCGGCATCTCTCCGAGCTTGCTATACGCACTAATGAGATGATCTCAGTCGAATTCGATCCCGGTTGCGAAGCAATGGTGTTCAACACGGATGGTACACCACTGCAAGGTATTACCGGTGGCTTTGGTGGAGACAGGCGCGTCGATCACATCATCCCTCGGTCTGCAGTCGAAGCGGGCCAATACGACATCGTCATCGAGAGCTCCTGCAACGGCATGTTCGGCGTTGGACAAGGCGTAATCGAACCCCCAGATCCGGACCGCTACTTTAAGCTTGCCTCCGCTGAACTTGTGGTTCCCAATCAGGAAGCCTGGCGTCTGCTGTGGGACTATACCACTTTGCAGGAGATCTCGGAAAACCTACCAGGAAACACACCTACACAAAATCTCGCTTTGACTCTACAGAATCGTATCATGAACACTTTCCGAGTGGACGATCCCTCGACCGTTGCTGCTTGTCGGAAGATCGCCATGGAGCTCCTTGGAGAAGGTTGGGAAGCAAAAGGACACAAAATTTACGACAGAAATGTGGATACAGCCATTTATGGTATCGGGTGTGAGTAAACGGTGTCTGCAAAGGATTTCTTCTGACGTTTCTCGCCAGATTGTCACATCGGTAAGGATCTAGTATTGTATTTGCAAGGCACTATTCTAAACAACGTAAAGATACTGCGTGGCTGTGGCCCTATAGTGTGTAGGGCGGTTTCATATACGCTCTCATTGCTACGCTAATTGATCTCGCAGCACGCAGCAGAAGGTAGCACGATCTTGGACGACCCAAGTGGACCTCATGAACAGATATCCTGAACATCGTTTCACTTGCTCCAGTGGTGAGTGAACCTGTCGGTAGTTCTGAGAACCTGAACATGACTGGCTGCAGCACAACAATTCAAATGGCTTGAACAAGTGAGGGGACACGGTTTTTGACTTTCAGTCTGTCTAATTACATTCCAGCTCTATCCCGGTGGCTTCGCAAACGTCAAAGAGAAAGTATTCGCGGGACAATTCCAGCCAGTCGGCGGCGCTTGGGTTGAACACGATGGAAATATGCCTTCAGGCGAAGCCATGGTCCGCCAGAACTTGCTTGGTCAACGGTACTTCCAGTCCAGATTCGGAGTCGTGTGCGAGACTGCGTGGCTTCCGGATTCCTTCGGGTTGAGTGGCGCACTCCCTCAAATTTTGCGTCTCTCAGGCATGAAAGTAAGCTTTGATACCTGAACTACCGAGCCTCCTGACCTGGCCCATCACTAGAACTTCTTCACGCAAAAATTGTCCTGGAATAACATGTATGGTGGCACCTCTTTATTGAAACGACACTGAGCTATCCTATAGCAACGTATTCCCTCACTCTACCTTCAACTGGGTTGGAATTGATGGCACCCAAGTTTTGTGCCACATGACCCCTGTTGGTGAGTTTACTGGAAGCCTAGATGTATATTCACCTTATGCGCCATTAGACACCTATACAGCACAGGCTACTTTTGGGGATGTCCGACGGGGTATCACGAACCATAAAGTGAACATCACGTCGTCCAAGTTTGTGTGTTTTCTGACCCAATTCCAGAACCTCGAATCATCTTATAACTCTCTTCTGGTATTCGGAAATGGAGATGGTGGAGGTGGTCCTTTGAACAAGATGCTGGAGAATCTTCGTCGTATCCGAGCCGCGGCGAATGTCTCTCGTGATATCCCGGTTGTTCATATGGGTACCAGTGTAGAGGACTTCTTCCTCGACGTCGAGAGGGACACGAGACATGGAGAGACGCTCCCTAACTGGCACGGCGAGCTCTATCTCGAGTTCCATCGTGGTACATATACATCACACGGTGAGTTAACATGTAAATCGGCCTCACCACAACCCGACCACCCTATCCTCAGGTTCTATCAAGAAGGGGAACAGGAAGAGCGAAATTCTATTGCGAGAAGTAGAATATGTCGGCACATTGGCTTCACTGTATAGCGCCAAGACATACACCTATCCCTTCGAGAAGATCAACGACTCATGGGAGAAGGTTTGTCTCAACCAATGTGAGCTGCTGACCTTCCCTCATCATTTAGTGTATTCACCGGTGGTGGTCTCTAGTCCATGACGTGCTCCCAGGGTCATCGATTGCTATGGTCTACGATGATGCGGAGAAACTATACGCCGAGGTTGCAAAGGATGGCAAAGACATGTTCGAGGAGGCCGCCAGAACTTTAATGCCAGACACTCTCCCGCTCTCCGCCCTCGCCGCGCCGACTCCATCTGGTCAAACCGGCCTACCCGGTCATTCTGGAAGCGGGCGCCTTGTGGGCCTCAACACCGTCCATGCATCTCGCAGGGAAGTCGTCGAGGTGCCCTTGGTTGGCCCAGGTGCTATGAAGCTCCGCGGAGAGGTGGTACAGATCGCCAAGGACGGGAGAAAGGCGTTTGCTATCATGGAAACCGATGATGTGCACACCAACGGGGCTGGACTCGTTTCCGCAAAGGGCATGTATGCCGATCTTCAGCCCGTCGCTGGTTAGTACCATTTATTTTACTGCTACAGCATGATCCATGATATCTTTCTCTCGTAGCTTTCAAGCATGCCGACGACGAATTCTCCTTGGTCAATGCGAACGTGGCCATGGTGATCAAGGGTGGTCGTATTGTCAGCCTCAAGGATGTTAGCCAGAAGTGGGCGATTGCCTCTCTAACCCTAACTCCCACTGATCCTCGTCATCGTAGTCGTGAGCTCATTCTACCGGGATTGTCCGGAGGACTTGTGGTGTTCGAAGATAGACCCAATTTCTGGGTGCGTTCGACCCCTCTGGGTTCATTTTATTGGTTGTTGACCAGAAGCCCCTAGGATGCCTGGGGTATGCATAACATTTTTGAGCGACGAACGTTGCTGACTGGCTCTAGACGTTGAAATCTATCACCTGGAGGCACGCGAGCCGTTGTATTTTACCAACATTACCATCGCGGAGAACGGTCCTGTCCGTGCTTCTCTTCGGGCCGAAGTCAATTTCGGCCAAAGCTCTGTGGTCGTGAACGTACGTCGATCATTGCACTCCCGAGGGACACTTGATATCTAACTCTTTGCAGATTTCCTTAGATGCAATTACCGGTGAGTTGTGATATGTTCCCCCTAGAGTATTCTCGTTGACGAGTTGTCCTTTTAAAAGCGACCCTGAAGACCAACTCGAGGTCTCTGTTCCGATTCGACGCGGAAGTTGATTACCATGAGCGGCACCGGTTCATCAAGTTTGAGCTACCTCTGGCTATTCGTGCTCGCGAGGCCATTTATGAGACACAGTTTGGCCATGTTAGCCGACCAACCCACAAGAACACCACTTGGGTACGTTGAACCGAGCCATAGAAATAGTAACTAACCGCAAAAAAGGACGCCGCCAAATTTGAGGTCTGCTGTCACAAGGTGAGCACTGAAAGCTGATATGATGCACCCGAGCGGCTGCGTATTCAACCGAACCATATAGTATCACGACCTAAGCGAGTTTGGCTACGGTGTAGCTATCCTTAATGAGTCCAAATATGGTGCTTCTGCCGACGGCCAGTATTTGCGGCTGTCACTTCTTCGGGCGGCAACTGCGCCGGATCCAGAACAGGATCAGGGCAAGGTACAGCACATGCCTGAGGCCAATTACAAATAATTTGGACTGATGTTACTTGCAGCATGTGTTCTCATGGGCAGTCCTCCCGCATGCTGGCCACTTCTACGAATCGGATGTGCCCATCGCAGCTCATTTCTTCAACTCGCCAATTCACCGTGAGTGTGGGACTGATATTGAATATGGGACCTCTCCCTGAATTCCTGAGTAGTGCGATTCGCTCCAGAAGCCCGTGTCCAAGAATCGGGCAGTCCCCTGGTACACGAGTCGCCATTCAGACTCGAAGGCGCACATAACGTCATACTAGAGACTATCAAGCGTGCTGAAGACGACATTGACCTCCCCAAGAAGAAGCAACGGACCGGGTCGACTGTCATCCTGCGTCTGTACGAGGCATACGGTGGTCATGCGACGGCGAGGCTGCGAATTGCCAGTCACCTGGAGGTGAAAAAGGCGTGGATTGCCAATCTGCTCGAGGGTGACATTGCACGGATTACGCTCGAGAAGGAGGCAGAGGACACGATCATCCCTCTTTCCCTGCGCGGATTCGAGTTGTTGACGATCAAGTTGGTCGTTTCCAGTGTTGGTCGTGAGTTGTAAGTGTTCAATACGTCTTTACGCCCACGACTGCAACGAGGCTGACTGGTCGACTCTCAGGCAAGCGGGCTCTGGTGACTATGAATGGGTGACGTTGTAAGGGGCATTGAGAAGGCCGGGTGGACGAAGCCGGGCGTGTGACTTGACTGATGGCCAGCAATAGCAGCATATAGCAGCAGCAGGAAAGGGTCTAGACACTTTCGAGGTCCAGACCCCGCTGCGTTGTCTCGACTGCTGCATCGACTGGTCCAAACGCGATTCCACGCCCAGACTTGAAGGCATGAGCTCTCTCGGTTCCCGATGTCCTATTTGCTTGCTTTAGTTGCCCCCAAAACGAACCTTGTTCTCCTTCCAGCCCCCGACTAAGTGCCCGCCGCTCACTACCCGCCGCCCGCCCCCAAGAAGTGCCCACCTCCCGAGAGATGGTGACCAGGGCTCGTTCCGAGTCTCTCGCCGACGATTCCCGGCCAGCAAAACGCCAGAAAATTCACCCGTCAGACTTCAAGAGTAGCGTCTCCGATCCGACACCGTACTTTGCCGCGGGCCTCCTCCGCGAGGACAACGTAAAGATCCTCGCCGAGCAGTACAGAACTGCACAGCCGTGGAAACACGTCATCATCGATAAGATATTCACCGAGTCCCTCCTCACTCGCGTCAAGGATGAAATCCTCGAGCACCTCAGCTTTACCGAAAAAGAAACGGATATTTACAAGGTCCGTTGCTAAAAAATTTGGCAGCAGATGATATATGTGCTCAGCGCCGTCCCCACAGGTCCTCCAAACTGGCGATCTCGCCTCGCTCAACTACCTCAATAAGAGCCAGCTCAAGCTCTTCCCCTCGCTCCGGATCCTCCGTGACTCTCTCTACTCGACAGAGTTCCGCCACTTTATTCGGAAGGTCACAGGATGCGGTCCTCTCAGCGCCAGGCGGGACAAACAGGACATGAGCGTTAATTCCTACAAAAAGACGTGCCATTTACTCAATCACGACGATGTAATTGGCTCCAGACGTGTATCTTATATCCTCTATATGCCCATCCCAATCAACCAGCTCTGGCAACACCAGTGGGGAGGCGCGCTCGAATTGTATCCCCTCGCACTAGGCTCGAATCCACCAGAGCCTGCGACCACTCCAAGCAAATCGATACCCCCGTGAGTACGACTAGATGTTCTCGTGTAGTTTGGCTGCTGATTCCTTCCTGCAGTTCCTGGGGCCAATGGGTGATGTTCGAGGCTCAGCCAGGCAAATCCTTTCATTCCGTCGAGGAGGTCACAGTCGAGACGGATGATTCTGGGAGACAACGTTTAAGTATTTCTGGATGGTTCCACAAAGCGCAGCCCGGTGAAGAGGACTATGAGGAAGAACCTGTCGAGGAAGTTGTATCTTCGCGAAGTCAACTGGTAAGGAATTCCATGAACCGAGGGTCATAGTACTAACCGATTCCACAGCTCATTTCGCCGCCCTTGAATCGCTCATATTCGGACAGGGACCTTCTTCCCCTCCCTACTGAACCCCTGTCACAAGAATATAACGACTTCCTTACCCAGTGGCTCAACCCTGTCTACCTCGCTCCCAAGACTGTCAAAGCATTAGCAAAGCGCTTTGTCGAGGAGTCCAGCCTCGACCTCCACCGATTCCTCAAGGAACCCCTTGCAGAAAAGCTGCGCATTGGCCTCATTCAGCGAGACGACGAAGATGGATTAGGGCCTACACGTGCCCGTCGTATCCCTTCGCACAACTCTGGCACCGCTCCGACATGGATTGTCAAAGGCCCCCCGCACAAGCAGCGCTATTGCGTCCTTGACAACAGCCGTCCGCCTACTTCGGCCGGTCGACAAGATTCCCCATTGGCTGAAGAGTCTCCGGACCGAATAATAAGGAGTCTACAAACTGTGTTGTTCCCCAGCCCGGCGTTCAGGGCGTGGCTGGCGGCCGTGACGAGCTTGATCCCCATGAAATTTGAGGTCGAAGCGAGGCGGTTTAGACCGGGTTTAGACTATACTCTCGCGAGGAGCGAGGAGCACGAAGCACGGCTCGACGTCTGCTTGGGGCTCACCCCTATGCCCCCCAACCACAGGAATGGGCACGGACGCGGACGAGGAAAGGAACGGGAGAACCTGCACTATCACCATCTCAGCGAGGGTTCTTGGGAGAGCGGAGAGTGGGGTGGGTGGGAGGTAAGCTCTATATTTCTTTCTCCCTGTTTCTAAACATAACCAGTTAAGACTGACAACCCGTTGCTCTTTACAGTGTTACCTCGCTCCTCCGGAAGGCGACGATGATCCCGCCGTGTACCGGTCCTCGCGTTCGAAGAAAGCACAGCTTGTGATTTCGAGCGAGATCGAGGAAGATGACGAGAGCGGTAACCACGCTGCGAACGGTTCCGGCGCTGTCGACCCTGAACCACAGAGTCTTCCGGACGGGATGGACGGAATAGACGACGATAGCGAGGGCTCGGAAAATGACGTCGATGGAGATACGCTTCTCACCGTCCAACCCGACTTTAACCGTTTGCTCCTTGTGCTGCGCGATGAACGGGTCATGCGATTCGTCAAGTACCTTTCTGCGAGCGCCCAAGGCAGCCGATGGGATGTCTTTGGCGAGTGGGAGATTGGCGTGCCCATTGAAGAGGACGCGCAGGAATCCGCATGGTGAGTACTTACGGCCAATTGCACATTATGTGAAGCTCATTGCTCAATAGAGAGGGCGTCAGAGGCATGGTAGTCGCGTTCCACGGAATGTTTTGATAGTATGTACTATTGAACTTTAATCACCAAACGATAGAAGAACAAAACGACATGCGGCATCGGCTATGTGGTTGATTGCCGTATACCGATGGCTTTTGTATGCTAGCTAGACAACACCTCATTTGATCCATGTCGATCCAAGGGATCGAAGGATCTGCCATAAAGATGAATTGGATCGAACAACTCCCGGTTGTTGTATGAGTGAGAAACTAGAAGATAATCTTTTTGCCCGTACTCGCCACAATAGCGCTGCTTTCTCTAAGAGCCGAAGCAAGGGCGGCACCAGGTTTTTCCCGCCTGGCTTTACGAGTCGAGTGAGGGGATGGGCGGTGCTTGTGGCGCGGCAGGGTGGAGGATGATGATGATGCGTGTTCCTCTTTCTGGATCTCTTCGCTTGCAGGGCTTTCGACACCTGCGTCAGCTGCAGCTGTCCTAATCCCACTTTTTGCCGCCTTGTCTGCTATGCGTTCGGCTTTTGGCGGTCGGCGGTTAGATCCCTTTGCCTTTGTCGTGCTCGGTTCTTCGTTTGAGCCGCCGAGACTAGTATGGCCGAGACCACCGCGCCGGACTGCATCTGGAGAAGCGTACTCCACGACCAACGCGCGCCCGTCGAGGGAATGGTTTCGCGGGTTGGTGAGAGCCATGGTCGCGTACTCGGCCCTCGTAAAGTCGACAAAGGCCCAGCTATTTGAACCGCAGGCGGTATAGGTAAGATTGTAGGCGCACGGTTGGAACGATCGACTAACCCTTTGCATTTACCCGAGTCCTCAAAAGTTCCCATCCGAACCTTGTGTAACCACTTCTCTTTATCCAAGAGGACCTTGGAATCGTGAGTAGGTTTCATATGTCGTGCGAAAAGGTTTATTAGAGAGTCCTCTGTTGCCACAAAACCGAGATTGCCGATGAAGAGGCTCGTGCATTCCGGGTGTTTCTGGGTAGAGAGAATCTTCTTCGCCGTCTTCGTAAGTCCAGTCAAGGGTGCTTGGAGCATCTGCGGGGGTTCTTGTCCTTCTGTGCCTGGCCTACCAGTGAAATCCCGACCTAGTAGCCCGGTTAAGTGGCAGAGTAGTAGCTGAAAGAGTGTATTTACCATTTTTGATGAGAAGCTTCCTGCCATCGAGATGTTGTTCAGACATGGATATCGCCGCTGTCTGTTCTGCCTCGGTTTGAAAGTCGACATACGCGAAACTACCACCCGAGCAAACATGGAGAAGGATTACACGAAGACACCTTCACCTGAGTGGTTGTGCTTACCCTCTATTTGCAAATGATTTTGATGCAACACTTCCATGCAAGGCCTTGGACGGGAGATGGACTCGAGTAGGTTCGCAAACATCCGCGAAGAAGGCCTTGATAGCCTCCGGGCGTGTCTTCCAATTGAGATTGCCAACCCATACGGGGAACCCTCGGGCCGGTTTCGGGGGAACGTCTGTCGCTGCTTCCGTTTTTTTTTGGCGCTTTCGATCGGCTCTCTTCGCAGCGTGCGAGAGGATGGGTTCATTGCCAGCTGGACTCACACGAGCGGAGTGGGTCTTCTCTTCTTCGTCTTCAAACTCGGATCTTGTCCGTTTGGGCATGAGCTCGGAGGGTACAACGTCCGAGTGGGGCCTTGAGCTGTGGGTGACAATCAAAATATAATGATAATAATGATAGATAATGATAGATAATAGCAATGATAATGCAGTCGTAACTTGGTACCTACCACAACCTCTCCTGCTCCTGCTCAGCAATGCTGATATTCCCTGTCAAATTATTACTGCACCTAGAACCGGAATCTTGGTTTTATTTCTGACGCGCGCGATCGTCGTATTATTAGATCGAGAACACCTTGGATGGGCCGCATTGTTTCCCCCGCCCCTGCTGGACTGGTGCATAGCAACTCGGTTGTCGCATGTCCGTTCGATGCGAACTGCACAATTGACGAAGTACCCTCTTCTCCTGTCTCTTTCCGTGAGAACTGAACCGACCCGCGACCGGTGGGCAACCGGATGCGTGGTGTCACCTCCGATGCGGTCCCCAGAAGGTCAGGGCTAGGAGTAGGCAGCTGAGGAATTTAGTTCACCCTGCGGGTTGAGGTTTGAGCAATCTTGTCACAAGGTATTAAGCAGCGAACGGCGCAAACTCGCGCTCCGCAGACTGCGCCCCCCCTCCCTTTCCGGTCCCCCAGCGACGCCCTTGGAGTCGAGTTATGGCTTCTGCCGCCCATACCGCCGTGTCCTCCTCATCGGCGTCTTCTCCTCGGGCCTCCTCGTCTTCCACCAGTCCGCACCGTGCCTATATTTCGTGGCAACGCCATGTATGTTAACTCATTGCCTTGTTCCATTCCCGCGGGTGGCTTCTCACAAATCGGCTGTTCGACAGGAATACCCGATACGACTCTGGTATTGTGTCGCATGCGGCATCACTCTTTTCATCCTCGCCAACCTCTGGTCGAAGCTGCGACGCTGTTCTCGATCTAATGCTCTGCTTCGCAGACCACCCTCTTTTCCAAGGAACATCTATACTGGCCCCATCTCCTGGCGCAGGCTCCCTGCTGCCATTGGAACCGCGTGGAACATCGCCGCTTATCGGTGGACTATACCTTATGGCCGTAACCACGTCCTGAGCTTGACCGAGCTCTGTGCAACCACTGGCTACGCAGCTGCCGTTCTTACCTGGAGCTTTGTCAACTGTCAGTTACACCCACTGCGTGATATTCAAACTGGAATCTATGCTGATTACCTGCTTATCCAGCCGATGGCGGACAGAAAGAGTTCTGGGCTCAGCGTACAGGCGCTATTGCCTTTACGCAAATACCACTTCTCCCACTCCTTGCTGGAAAGAATAACCTTCTCAGCTGTGAGTTATCTCGTTGTTTCATGATACACAGTAAGCAACTAATTTCTCGCTATTAGTGGTCACCGGCATTTCATATGAGAGGCTGAACATCATGCATCGCGCTGTTGCTCGTCTTAACTTCATTCTCGTTTTGCTTCACACGCTCTCGAAAATTCCGTACGTTGATCAACTCCTGCGACGTGTACAAACTCACCGTTTGCGAAAATAGCTTCTCACCCGCAAAGTTGGTTCAGGACCACTACTTGACTGGAGTGATAGGTACTGCCGCTTTTGGGGCTCTTTTCTTGTCCTCTCTACGCCCAGTGCGCACACATGCGTTCGAGCTCTTCATGGTCCTGCACGTATTACTGGTGGCAGTGTACCTTACAGGTGCTTACCTCCACCAACCGAAGTCTGTGTTTTACTTCTCGGTCCTTGACAAGCTGCTGACTAGGTTGCATAGACAGGGTGTTTACATCTGGTTGGCCGTTGGTTTCTGGGGCCTCGATCGTGTTTTTCGAGTCCTCAAAGTCATCTTCATTAACACCGGAAACTCGGCGCCCGTCAAAGCAGTCATCGAGCATGTGTCTAGTGACGCTGTTCGTATCACCCTCCCCGACCGCCGCATGAACTGGACTGCTGGGCAACATGTCTTCCTTAATGTCCCGGGCGTTTCTACCTTGCCCTTTGAGTCCCACCCTTTCACAATTGCAAGCATCCGTGAGCCCACTATTGAGGGACACAAGAACCAACCACTTGTCTTCATCATACGTACCATGAATGGTTTCACGCGCCATCTCTATAACCACGCAGTTTCGCATCCGGGCAAACCTGTCGCCATGCTAGTGGACGGCCCTTACGGTCGGCCGCCGTCTGTTGATTGTTTTTCAACCGTCGTCCTCCTCGCGGGTGGGTCGGGTGTCTCATTTACCCTCCCTCTTCTGCTCGAAATCATTTCCTCGGCCCGACGAAACGAGTCCCCCGTTCGTCGTGTCCTTTTCGTTTGGTCTATCAAACATCGCGGTAAGTCCATGTCGCGCATTGGGTACTATCCACAGTCTCATCTTCTATAGACGATATCAAATTGGCCTACGATGGCATCAGGCGCGCACTTAAGAACCTTCCTCGTGGTCTCTCGGTCGACGTTCGCATTCATGTCACCCGCACTATTCGCACCATTGCCTTAGTACATGCCGCTGGTCTCAGTGACGAGCACATGGGCGAAAAAGACTTTTCCTTGTTCCCTGTGGTCAATCGATCGTCTAAGGCTGTCAAGGAGAAGGTGGTACTCGCATCACCTGTTGATAGCTTCCAAGTCTGTTTGGGTCGTCCCGACCTTTTCACCTTGGTTCGAGATGAAGTCGAGTGTGCTCAGGGGCCGGTTTCTGTCAATGGTGAGTATTATTCCGCACTTCTCCCTTTTATCACAAGTAAATAGATTGACGTATCACGTTCGCGAACAGCATCCGGTCCCCTTCCATTTACCAACGCTGTACGGAGACTCGGCAGGGCGGATTTTGCTGGCCCGATGGCGGTCTTGCGCGGTGCCCCACCTATCAACTTCTACATCGAGAGCTTTGGCACTATCAAAAGGCGGTAAAAGTTGCTTGGGTAAATCACTGGCCCTTCCTTTCCATTTAAACCAATCGCTGTCTCCATATGACCCCCTGGCGGGCTCCAATATCTCCAACTATATACCATCTTTTTCAGTCCAGCGGGTTCTCGCGGGTATGATACGCCTCCCGGTTATCGTAGAAGCATCCTAGCGTCTTAGTCTATATGGAGTTCGGCGAAAGGCTGTCAAGTGAATGTAGCTGTTACACGAAGGGCCCCGATCAATTTGGACTGCATGACCAATAGTACAACCATCCTGCACGGTTGGTAGTAGCTATAACCAAGAGGGGCGTTGGCGGCGTTCTGGGTCAAACGGGTAGCAAAGTGCCTGTCAATTCCGTATTCCATCGCTGCATCTAACTTCTGAACTCCTTCCTAAATGTTTGTACGTTTTGGTTCAGTAGGGCGTTCATGCCCACACTTGACCCCTGCTTTGTGAGTTCCAGCCCAACCGGAAGGGTGATCTTTGTAGCCTTTGGGAAGCGGATCAGGGCCATGGAGTAAAGATTCCCCCAAAGGTTGATATTCAATTTGCCATTATTACACGATAGCATAGTGCTACATCCATCCCGATGCTCGAATATACGATATATACCCAGATACCATTCATGTGTTGAATTTATGTGTCCCTGGCATGGACGGGACAATTACGACCTCTCTGGAGCCAAGCAGAAAGACATGCTAAGAGCAAAAGGTGAGTGAGGTGGTAAGTACGGCATTGCTTGGGTCTCACTGTTATGGAACGTGCAGAAGCAACTGAGTCGCGCAACATCGGTATTCTTAACAAATTCTTCAAGGCAGATCACGCCTGGAAGTCCTTGTCAGTAAAAATTTGAGGTATTTGCGTGTATGCTAGCTCACATTCAACACCGATTAAAGCGCTCTCGCCGGGCAGCTTATAGACCAAATACCTGCCAGCTTGATGAACACCTGGCCCATCACTTGGACCATCAAGACAGCTCTTAACGTGTGCCTCCTGTACCGTGGGAGGCCCAAGCTCAGCGAGGTTCTGGCTGCAAACCGGGCAACTAAAATAGACGTGAGACTTTTTTACTACGGAGTCGGTCGAGTCCCTGTACTTACTCAGCAAGGTCGCTAATCTGCGAGGCCGTCTCCTGTCGGTGTCGGGGAACTCTGAGCAACGATGCAGATTCGACTACGACCCTCTCCAAGGACCCCGCTCGTATGCCTTGGAGAAGTCCGGGTACATTGGCGGTAACTTGCTCGTGGCAAGCATCACAGACTCGATGGACCGTCGATGGGTGCATAAACCCATCGGGATATGAGGGATCATGGATAACATCCGAGGGGTCAAGCAGGGTCCGATGGGACGAGCATCGGTCACAAAATATCTTGCCACATTTTCGGCAATGCTGGTGTAATACAGTGAATATTCGGCCACTAACCCAGACTTTGCGGTACTCACATGTTTCCGCAATAAGAAATTGAACCTTCTCTTGCAGCTTCGACAATCAGGTGCAGCGTCATCCCTCTCCCATACTGGTTGCATCGAGTGTGGGGCGGGTGGCGTCCACCGAGGAGTCACTTTCTGAGGCGCTTCGTGAGTTGGAACTCTAAACTCGGGTGCTTGTGAGAGGTGGGGGGTGAGATCGACAGTTCTACCTCGCGACGAGGATGGCCCGGAGGTAGATGCCCCAAAATTAAAATAGTCGCTGGTCGTGTGCGAGCGAATCGATGCTGGTCGGGCCGTGGATGTCGGCGAAGAAGCCGTGGGATAGTGGAAGCTCTCATCAGAGGAACTGTTGTCGTCTTCTTCATCCGCTTCGTTGATACCGGTAAAGGTTGTAGCCACCCCGACCCTCTGTCGTAGTCGCTCCAATTCACGACTAAAGTGAAGGTTAGAAAAGATCAACGAAATTGGAGAATGGCACACTTGTAGGCATTGAGGAGCACTTCTGCCTGAGTTCTCCGCTCCGCATCTTCGTCACCTTTACCACGAATATCAGAGTGAATAGGCCTGGTAAAATGGATTCGTCGTACCAAGCATGCCCGATCTAAGTTCCAGTACTGCTCGTTCCAATCTCCCGATAGACCTTTTCAAATCTGCTCGACTTGAATCGCCCTCGGCGTGATTGGAGAGAGTCTCTACACCCCGCTGCGTTCCAGCCAGATACCGAGCTCTCGATACATAGTCTTGACTATGTGCACCGAAACCTGTATTCATGACGCCCATCTCCTGTCCTCCGTCGCTGCCATAGCTGCCCACGCCACCAGCTGCGATCATGTCCTCGTGCCCATGAGCGAGGATAAGTTCGCCATCAGTACTAAGATAGTACCTCCCACCATCAGGTTCGAGGAATGTAAGAGGTGGGATGTCGAGCCTCCGTCTCATAACCCGTACCCATCGTCTACGTCGAACCCACGAGGTCGCAGGAAGATGGTTGGGTACTTGGGCGACGGCACCTCCGCTACCACTTCGCCCTCGTCCAGTTGATGTGCTTGCAATAGAAGTAGAGGGACCACCAGCGCCTGTCAAGGCGGGAGTAAGCACACTGGCACCGCCAGAGAGAATGCGTTCGAGGGATGGAGGCGGCTCTACCATCCAGTGCTCATCCGAGTCGTCGAAGGATCGAGCATACTGCCAGCCCTCGTTGACGTCGACACGGGGATGAGTAAGATCCATCGTCCAATCCGACCTAGGACCAAACTCAGTAACTTGACAAGTATCTCGTTGTCCGACTACTCACAACCAGAAATGACTTCGTTCTGCACCTTCACCTCTTAAAGACGGCTCGCGAGGTGCTTTCGGCTTTGGGAGGGTAAATGGGTCCTCCCTCAAAGGTAGCTGCACATCACTCCTCCAAGCAGGGATATCGCGTTTATTTCCGTTCTCATCAGGAGGCAAACGCAATTCGAACGGAGCGCGCCTGCCCTTTCGACCAAGGCCACTCGTGGTGAAGCGAGGTCGCCCTCCAGATGTGGCAAGAGTCTTTAAGCGCACATCCAGACACTGATTCTCATGTAAGATAAGCGGAACAGTCGTGTGGACTGCCACGGGGTCATACGTGGCGGGTGAATCTCGCCAACGTTCTGCTTCTGCCTTCTGTAATACCTACGGAGGATATTGGGCTCGATGACTCGACTATACAAAGTAAATGCTTACTTCGCAGATCCATACTTCGAAGACTGCGGCTGCAATGTCATATGCAGTCTCACCCCAATTATTGCGAACTAGAGGGTTGGCGTGTTGCTTCGTCAGAAGGTACAGAACAACGGGAAGGTGGCCTTTGGATGCAGCATTCACTGGTTTCGCGTCAGACTTGGGGTAAGAGTTGCAAAAGACGGGCCTACTCAAGGGTGTCCATCCACCTGTGCTCTTTCTGTCTACTCCCCGAGTGATGACATTATTCTCAAGGTTCGTTATTTCACTCGCTCTGCCGTTCTCGCAAAGATACCTGACAATGTCCAGGTATCCTTTTGAGCAGGCGTTGTGTAAGGCTGTCCAACCGTCACCATCTTGCGCATGCACATCTGCTCTGTTGGTGTGGAGGTGTCCTAGCAAGAATTCAATGACGCTTAAATGTCCGTTGAGAGCAGCTTTGTGAAGCGCGGTCTGGGAAGGCGGAGATCAGGAAAGTACGGAGCAAATAGTTGTTTGCTGTACCGCACCTCTCCTTCCTTATCCTCCAAGTCTGGCATTGCTCCACAATTTTCGATCACTTGATCGGGAATTAAGACTTATCGTACCGGGCAGTGGCAAACGTACACCATTGAACGATCTCTGAGTGTCCTCGGCTTGCGGCAGCATGTAATGGTGTTAATCCAGTTCTCGAGGTCGCTGAATTTGCGAGTGCAAAGGCTTCCAGATCTCCGCTTGCGAGCGCGTTCTGGAAGAGGGTCTGCAAGAGAAATAGGTCTCCGACGGCGGCAGCTGAGTAGATGTCTTCCAACTGTTCTGGCCTGGCGACAGGACGCCTTACTGGACCTTGTGCAGGGCCGACTGGAGGTTCCTCTGTAGACGCCACTGTGCACGCCGGCACATCTTCCGTGTGAGGCTCAGAAGAATCGGGATAAACAAACGGTTCATCATCCGAGTCATCTTGTTCCTCATGTGCCGAGTCGCACGACTTGGGATGTGAATCTGTTCCCATATCGCTGGGACTGCGTGAAGGCTGAACGTCTGAAAGACCCGACCTAGAGTTTGGCGGTTAGCCCTGCTCCCATAAAATGCCCTGGTATGGATTTAAAAGGCGAAGTTGCTTACTCTTCTATCGTCCCAAGCGTGCGAGATTGCTCGACGGACATGACCTAGAAAGTGATATAAAGCCTGTAAATTTAACAGGCTTTGGTGGTTTGTTTCCTTTACGAAAGCTCTAACGAAACTTGGAGAGAACGACGTCAAGGACCAACTTGTCTTCGCTTTGTTCCTTGGAGAGACCCACAACGGAACCACAATAACTCGGAAACTAAAAGTGTGCATTGGTACAGCGAAATAAAATACTGAGTACGCAGATTCTGCTAATTCTGCTAGTTCCGCTAACTCTGCTGGTTCTGCTGACTCTGCTAGCTCTGCTTACTGGTCATGAGGGCCCATTCAGCCCATGTCGCGTCCTATTGCACTCGGTCTTTGCCGGATTTGACACACGTAGATCCGAGACGGACTTCCGCCTTAATTCGGTGATTGGCCCTATGATATCGGCTAGCGAACACCTTGGACCTTCTCACATCTATTTCCCCGTCCGCACAACCAACCTTACTCCTCCGCTCCATTCTCTACGTCTCTGGGTAGTAGAACTGATAGCCGATACGCGTCTCTGCCCACGGACGACTTCACTGGCATCCCCTCATCGGATGAACCTTCGCGCGTTTTCGGCGATACGTACTTGTCCTACCATATCACGTCCCGTTTCCAACTTCACAAGAACCATGGCCATGCAAAGCACTGCAGACAGTGTGTCAGATAGTACCCTCGCACGAAAAGTGGAAATCCCGCTCTCCTCTCGTATGTCCACAGGGCGCGCCATGTCCCTCGACGTATGGTCCATCTTCAAGTGCGCTCCAGAGTATTCTGACAGTGCCTCTTTGTACTGATCATCCTGCGCTTCAGCGCCGGCAATCTCCCACCAGACTGTATCAACCTTGGGCAAGGCTACATGAACTTTGGACCCCCAGAATGGGTACAAAAGGCTGCAAATGAAGCACTCGCAACAGTCCCTGGGAATCATTATTCCCACCCAAAGGGCCGCATCCGCCTACGGGAAGCGATTCGCGACTTCTACTCAGCAGATTTCCAAAGGACCCTAAACGTTGACACCGAGATCCTAGTCACCAGTGGTGCAAACGAAGGTATTCGTGTCCCCTTTCTATTTTTGGTGTCTCTCACTTTCCGATGACAGGTCAGTATGCCGTCTTCGTCGCATATCTCGAACCAGGCGATGAGGTGATCATGTTTGAGCCATTCTTCGATCAATGGCTTCCCTCCATTACCTTCAACCACGGTGTCCCAGTTTATGTCCCACTGCACCCGCCTCCTCCCGAGCAAACCAAATCGACATCGAACGATTGGACTATTGACTTTGACGAGCTTCGGCGGGCAATCACACCCAAGACAAAGATGATTATCGTCAACACACCGCATAATCCCGTTGGGAAGGTCTTCACTCAGCAGGAGCTGGAAGGTATCGCCGCCGTTGCAGAAGAGCACAACTTACTTGTCATGGCCGATGAGGTGGTAAGTACCAGTCGCTCTGTAGTGCCCTGATGCCGACTGATCAGGAACTATAGTACGACTGCCTTGTCTTCGACAACAAGCCGCATGTCCGAATCTGCAATCTCCCAGGAATGTGGGAGCGAACCATCACTGTCCTCTCAGCAGGAAAGTCCTTCGCGTGCACAGGGTGGCGTGTTGGTTACTTGGTCGGTCCCGAGTCTCTCATCGGCCCGACACTCGCTGCGAGCACCCGCATCGTCTTCTGCAGCAACTCTCCGTTGCAAGAGGCTACTGCTGCCGGGTTAGAACAGGCCAAGCAGAGGGGATTCTTTGAACAGCAGCTGAAGGAGTATCAGGAAAGGAGGGATACACTACTGAGGTATTTTGACGAAATTGGCTTGAACTATAGCATGCCGGAAGGAACGTACTTCGTCCTCGTGGTACGCATTGAGATCTCCGGTAATCACTCCTTGTTTGATGATGTGTCTAGGACGTCAGTGAAGTCGAGTATCCAGAAGACTTTCCATTCCCCGCAAGCATCAAGGGACGAGGAAGGGACTTCCAGTACGTGTAACGTATCTAAACGATTATAGGTGCTGAGGCTTTGATCCAGTGTCGGCTGGTTCCTTGCTCAAAAGCTCGGTGTCTCCTCCATCCCCGTCTCCGAATTTTACTGCGACGAACATAGCCACCTTGGAGAGCGGTTCTTGCGCTTTGCCTTCTGCAAGGACTTAGATACGCTCAAAGAAGCGGGAGAGCGATTGCGGGGCATCACTAAGTTTTTGAAGAGGCACTAAATGTCCCTTGGGGCAGCAAAGCGGGTTGCAGTTGTTTGATTTGTGTAGATAATGGAGATGTTGAATGCATTTTGATATTTAGTAACCACCACTGAACCTCACTAAATCCATATAGTGCGCACCTGCGGTACTGATGTTGTAGTTCGGCAGGAGAGATAGCTTCTCATTGAGTATTTATCGTATTTTTGAAATGTCCGCCCTCACTTTCTCTATATCGATGGCCGGGTACGGAG
>Ga0307513_10003662_pt1 | contig 20792 bp, 23 predicted proteins | sample 15_EM_MG_FD_202174 | JGI IMG/M metagenome (GOLD analysis project Ga0307513, IMG submission 202174) | Populus trichocarpa ectomycorrhiza microbial communities from riparian zone in the Pacific Northwest, United States - 15_EM | ecosystem: Host-associated > Plants > Roots > Unclassified | place...
TGGTGGTCCCTCCACGACAAAGGATGGACGAGCGACTCGGGGTGGGGATGTATGCTTCGCACGGGTCAATCGCTCCTGGCCAACGCGCTCGTGCACCTCCATTTGGGGCGTGACTGGCGCAAACCTGTCCACCCGACGTTCACCCCAGAATACGCGACTTACGTCCGAATCCTCTCCTGGTTCCTCGACTCACCCTCACCGCTCTGCCCGTTCAGTGTCCACCGCATGGCGCTTGCTGGCAAGGAACTGGGCAAGGAGGTTGGCAGCTGGTTTGGGCCCTCGACAGCCGCGGGTGCTATTCGAAGGCTCGCGCACGAGTTCCCGGAGGCGGGCATTGCTGTGAGCGTTGCGGCAGATAGTGTGATCTATCAGAGTGAAGTGTACCTCGCTTCCAACCTCGGCTCCGTCCCACTGCAGAATGGCGCACCAAAGGCGCACCTCAACAGCACCAAGAAAAGCAAGTGGGGCAACAAGACTGTTCTCGTACTTATTGGCATTCGACTGGGTATCGATAGTGTCAACCCTATTTATTACGAGACAGTCAAGGTGCGAGAATCGCTTCCACCAAACTTACCTAAATTCATTTACTCTCTTATCAGATGCTCTTCACGTTTCCTCAGTCAGTGGGAATAGCAGGCGGTCGACCCTCCTCGTCATACTATTTTGTCGGCTCGCAGGCGGAAAGCTTGTTTTACCTCGACCCTCACCACGCGCGGCCTACCATCCCATTCCGACCGCCTCCACCTGGGACTCCCAGCAACGCTGGAACGGACGACTACACGGACGATGGGCACAGTAGTGTGAGTCACGGCCGATTCAGGCAGTCGGAGACGACACCAGAGAACTCAGATCGTGATTCACGGACCGGCCGTGGTGGAGGACACAGGCGGATGACTACTTCACCTACCTCGACAAGATCCAGCTCATCGGTTTCGCACCCACAGACATATTCGCACTCGCATGCGCCGAGCTCTTCGTCTCCACTCCGTGCTTCCACAGTCAGTCACCCGGCGTCGAATTTCCCTAACACATTTACGTCCCCTATGGACCCTGTGCAGCAACACTACGCCCAGGCATATGCACCTCAGGAGCTCAAGTCATTCCATTGTGAGCGTGTGCGGAAGATGCCGCTCTCCGGATTGGACCCCAGTATGCTTTTAGGCTTTTTATGCAAGGATGAGAGCGATTGGAAGGACTTCAGGGCGAGGGTTGCGGATGTGGGTATTTCGTTGCAAACTCACGTTAGATTGTGAACTAACGCCTGGCACTTTTTTCCGTCCTAGATGGCCAAGACTCACAAGCCAATCTTTTCGATACAGGATGAACCACCTGTATGGCCGGATGACTCGGATGACCTCGATATCGAATCCGCGTCCGAACCGGAACTCGAAGCCGAACAAGACATCGATTCGAGCGTTGTGGAAGATTCAAGTGATACTTTTTTTGATTCGCCCGATGCGCCGAAGAAGAAGCATGAGGAGCTTGAAGAGGAAAACGACAACGCGCCAATTAGCGTCGAGAAGGAAGACGCGGATAAGACTCCCAGTGCGAAGAGCGACGATGAATTCGAGGGACCCGGTGGGTTCGTCCGAAGAGATACTCTTCGACCAGGTGCGACTGCTCCTGTGCCTCTGCCTGTCGAGATTGGTACACACGACGACGTAGAGGTAGAGGACGAGGAGTGGACGGATCCCATGACCCCCGCCTCAATCCCACCAAGCTTACCACCGAAATCTGCCCCCAATGGTCAGGACGCAATCGGACCAAATGAACCCTTTCAAACACCCTCTATGCACATTCATCACTCGCAACCGATGCGCGTCCCCTCGGGAAAGCGACACGCGACGAGCACCAGCCCCCCTGGTGGAGGGTCACTCAGGATCAAGCACTCCCCCGTGCGAAATCGACAAACGCCCTCCAATGAAGTGCCTTTCCCCAGTGCCGCAACTCAGCAAGGAGCCAGGGGGTACCCCTTCCCTGACAGCCCAACGACGGACGACTCAAGCGGCGCCGAAGCGGGTAGCTCGGAGCGGCCAACCATGCCTTCCATCGTCCCTAAGCGGGAGAGGAAGACGACAGTGGGTCGATCAATGCGCGCCAAACACGGTGGGCGCACAGTGAGCGGAGGTGTCAAGGGGATTTGGAAAGACAATGAGGGGGACGATTTTTGATGATCGTGCGGTATGGACGACGATGGCGTTATGACCTGATTATTCCCTCCGGGCGAGGCGGGGACTAGGACCGAATACGAATGATGATCTGCTCTAGAAATGGCCCGGGGCGATGGAATGCCTCCGATTTCTTTCGCTTCTCTTGCACCCCGTCGCACGCAGGTTTCGCGCTGCTATGACGGTTCGACGTTTTGTTCCTCTCTCGACTAACTGAATGTGCTATGTCTGTTTTCGCCTCACCTTTGCCTCGAGTCTCTTTTTGGTGTGTTACATCTTTCCGTTTCTGGTATTTGTACACGATAGTTTCCTTATTGTATGCGTCGATACATGTGGGCTGGAGGACATTTAATTATACCCAGCTCCCTAAATCCTACTGCCTGCCTTCTATTGTGTGCTCTCTCATTAGACCAAACCCAAATCCTGCGCAAGGGTCTATTCAGGTTCTTTGGTTCTATTGGAAACTAGATTGAGCGCACCTTTTCGATCAACTTGCGTGCGATGGGATGGAAACTGGTCTTATTCGCCTTGAATGTCTCCTGCGCAAGCTTGTTGTCCACCTTATTCACCAGTTTGAAGACAGGACGGCAGAACTTCATGCGCCCTTTGAGTGGGTTGATGATCCATTTGGCCGCGCCAAGCGCAAAGTCCGAGGCAGCAGGGCTGGAAAGAGACAATTCATACCAACGCAGCCCGACTTCTGCATTGTTCGTAGTCGTGAAGCCGTATGTGTCAGCCATGTAGTGAATGTGGGTTCCGGGAAGGGGTGTGCCTTCTGACAATTTCTCAAGGAACACGACTTTATGATGACAATAATGAGTAGACCTATTAGGAGAGATAAATCAGGATACACACTAATTTGATTTGTATTGAATTCCTTGAGATCGCTGGTCTTGAATGTGAGGTCTTTAACGGGTGTACCCCGAGATGCATCCCATTCAGCCGCAAGCTAGGGGGAATCAATGACAATAACACGATATATATTTTATTAAATATACCTCAAAAGCTTGCTTCGCCAGTGTTGTGTCGTATTGCAGATCAACTGGAAGCTTCAAACCTTCCCCGTAAAGCCAGGCCTAGGACGATGATGTCAATTCTACACATGTATCGGGAACATGATTGACATACGTTCCAGTCTACTGTGTCGAGAAGCTTAACTTTTTCCTCTCCACCATTTTTCTGGAAGTAGGCATACAAATGATCTTTCCAGTCTTGAGTAGAAATACTCTTCCCGATGAAAGTCTGCACATAGTCTCGTGCATATAATAAGAAGACATCAAGCCCGCCCAGTGTGCGTTCTACAGGCCATCAAGGGTAATTCGAACTAACGGAGAAAACGCACCTAGATAGAGCAAAAAACTCGCTCCCTTCTCATAAGGAATCGATGAATACGCATCTTCAAAACAATGAGAATGTGATTGATCAAACATTGGCCTTGCTGACCGTCAGGGTCCTGGACAAGATCAGTATTTGAAATGAGGGCCAGTTGCTTACTTACTTCTCCGTAGTCAAAGTCGATCACAAGTCTCTGGTATTTTGGGCGGTTTTCATACTCTTTGAGTGCATCGGTCAGTGCCTTCGCCCCAATGATGGAAGAGAAATCGCGAGCAGCAGGGCCATGGATAACATGCTGGAGCACCCGCTCGAAGTATGTGGTCCACCCTTCGTTCAACCAGAAGTTGGACGCATCCTTGTGGCTAGAGCTGTAGTCAGTACAACTCAGAGACGAAAACAGATGACAGACGTGACACCATTCCCGAAGTACGAATGAGTCAGTTCTACGGAAGCTGCACTTAGCCGCCCTTCTGTGAAATGGCATACCTTATCACTCACCATGTGCGATGACATCCACCAATGCACGATCGCCGGAGAGCAAGGCTAAACAATCACATGAGACTCATTAAATAAATAAAGAGACCAAATATACTTGGAGTCAGAAATGTGAGGCAGGCATTCTCCCTGCCCATGTGGGGTTAGCTGGTGCGAGAAGAAGGCGGAGGCACGCACATTCCACCATACGGGAAAGATGGCGGTAAAACTAAGATATCATAAACTCCAAACTTGTACGGGATGAGGATCTTTTCGGCCTCAGAGATAAATCTTGTTTTCCTGGTGAGTGTCCGTGCCCGCCAGGATTTGGACAGCTCACACCTTGGTGTGTCACGACTGAATTCCCAATAGCAGGCGTCTATCACCTCAGGTTCTGTCCACACTCCAGTTGTCCACGGAGCTCCGTCTGAAGGTTTGAACGCTTTGTAGTCCAAGTTGCCAGAAGCAATTGCGAGAAGGTATGACGGAACTGGAACGGGCTATTGGGGCTCAGAGAACATCCACAAGAATCCACTTAGATCACCTGATTGTAAGAATAAACCACTTCGTCTACACCGACCCTTTTTCCGTTATGGATTGGGCTGTCAGGTGGCGGAGAGACACGAACGGCTGACATCACGACAGGAAGAATTGATCTAACGATCGATTCGTATGTCTGTGACATTTTGGATTTTTAGATGAGTGGTATCCTAAACTTTCCTCAAACCGAAGGACGCACAACTTTAACAGACGGAGTATCTGACACCTAGATCAGTATCCCGAGGTAATTTCATGTACTAGAGTCTACCTTGACACGGCACCATACTCCTGGCATAGATCGGCTGAGCTTGCGAGAATAGGAATTCAAATTTCTTCCCAGCAGTTTGACTAAAATTGCTCCAGGTGAAAGCCAGATGCACACATTATAACCTTACTCTTTATCAAGCCATTGGAGTGCCGAGCATTCGTTGGTCGTTGCGTATTGGATAATGACCACCATCGATTCACCCTTGGAGAGAGGTTTCGACAGTGGAATGATCAGAGGTCGACCCATGACCTCATGGTGGTTTCCTAGAGTAAACTGGCTCTACTTAGGTATAGTTCCTGTGGTGCTACAGAGGCACAGTACCTCGACTGCATGGCCCCCAATCTCAACGCCCTTGATGTTTAAGAATGCAGTGTCAAGTCTAAGAGAACACAACTACTAGGTGAAGCGTATTTCGAAGAGCAAGGGCAACGAACTTACACGGCGCGATCGACTTGGTCGGTGTGCGTCACTAGAGAGTGAGTGACAGAGCCAGTGATGCATTTTTCGTTCCAGTTAACAGCCCAGTCAAGAGCTACATGGGTCGATGATATATCGAGGTAGTTGGATTGCGTCGTTGGATCAGGCATAGCAAGTGCAGGTGAAGCGGAAAGGTCCAAGGTTCGATCTGTGCGCTTTATAGCCATCGGGTCATAGTAATTTCACAAGGTCAGGTGGAGCAGTAAATGCCTCAAGGACCACGATTACGCAGCCTGGAAAGTCTCAAAATATGGTCGGGAGGCAAAGGCCCAAATTAATCAATGAGCGCGCTCGTGCGTTCAGTCCCTGTTCGAGCTAGTGTGTGACGTCTGGTGCTCATTGATCAAGCGGTCCGAGACAACGCACGCAATTTGAACTCGGCCACCTTAGAAATGACAAGGCCCATCTTCTGCACTATCTGAAACCCTTTTACAACATATGGGCCAGTTTTATTGAGTCTATTTCCATCCTATCCTCCAGAACGCGCTTCACATAAGGGCAGCTGTAGAGAATACCCCCCCCCTCATCAGTCAACCACAACATTCCATAATCCCTGACAAGGATTGCCATTTGCTCGCAGATATACATCATCCAGCAAATCGTGTAGCATGGTCTAGTACTTCGCATGTAACAATTGGATTACAAAAAAAAAAATTTTGATTTCGTGTCCTTACAAGCTTGTAGGCGGCCCTAACATAGACGATATTTTGCTCGTATATGGGAGACAAATTGAAATTGAAACACTCGTCGAGGGGAGTCACATAGTCAATGAAGGGAGTGATACCAGACCTTACACCATTCAAGAAAACGCATTTATAGAATCGGATCCACTAGTACTATCAGCCAGTCGCACTACTACGGAGGTCCTGTATACCCTCGACCTTTCCATCTTTGGAGGAAATCCTGATACTGCCTTTCCAGCCTCCACTGTTTAATTTTGTTCGTGACCCACCAGGCAGACAAGGTAACCGCGATCTCCAAGACTGTCGCAATGGTTGCACAGGTCAAGATTCCCCCACCCATGGAACCTCCGGTCTCCTCGAGTTCCGGCGCTATGCCGGGTGCAGACGGACCAATGACTTTTCCGGCTTCACTCACGGTTGTCACGGCGAGTGAAGTACCAGTGCCCACGTCTGAAAAGTGCATCAGCGTGTGTTCTGGACATGTATGTTGACCGACCGACCTACGGTGGCCGCAGCTTTGACTACCTGCTTCATGAGGTGGTCATTCTCCACTCCCGCACATACATTCTCAGAAACAGTGGCGCGTAAACAAGCAGGTGACCTGGAAAGTTCGGGGATTCCGCCGACTGCGCCGGAACGGCCCGTTGGGTAACCAAGGATTATCCCTGACACATCTTCTGCGATCACCCCTACGATTCCGACTACAACTTCTTCTCCTCCCAGCGGGAGGCCTATGGCGCGCTTGGCGGCGTCGACCTGGCTGTTTGGTAGGCACTGCACCCGAGTAGAGTCAAAGAGGCTGATATAATGGTCATGGCGGAGCTTCACGTAAATGCGATTGTGGACTATTTCTATGACTTGCCCAAACCGTAGTCTCTTCATGGGCTCGATCTGGTCGGCCTCGACCGCACAAACGATGTAGGTGACAGTCTCCATGCTAGGAGGCGAGATGAGATGGAAATCTCGATCTTGGGTGAAGCGACCTGAGCACCGATGGGATCGAGTACCCACCGTATTTAAGGCCTGGGAGACGGCTGCCAATCTTCAGATAAAGCGGCTCTCAATTTACTCGTCTCTAATTGCATATGTAGTCATTCTTATACCATGTCGTTGGGAAAATGAACGTCTATGTATTGGGGATGTAATGGGATTCGTCATCGCATCTCCAGGCTCCACTTCACAGTACTGTTACGCGTCCAAGAGCTTTCTTACATGTTCTGCTGCGCGCGGTCCTCGTGGACCACCTGTTAGTCTCGTTTTAATTCCGTATGCGGAGTATTTAGGCTCTTTGTAACAGAAACCGGTCAAACCAGTGATTGTATTGGCTGAATTTGTTGAGCCTTTATTCACATGCCGTATTTCAAGGGTCGGTGTCCCTAAAAGTCAGCTCTGCGACCTACTAGTGTTAGCTTAACAACCAGTAGCATTGCCCGATAAGCGGTGGTGGAGTTAAATTCACCAGTATTAGGATACCAGAGTGGAGTGGCAACGTATGGAGAGCCCACCGTATACCGGCGAGCTCTCTTCCCTGCCCCTTCACGATCCTCGCTTCTCCGAACAAGAACATCATTAAAATGAATTTACAATGCTAGTAGCTGACACACATGGTGGCAGGCTCCCTTTTACAACATCACATTTATTGCGATGCAGGTCAGAAATATCGTACCACCCTTTCGCATCAGTGCAGGGAGCCTGACACTGGCGTTATGCGAAGACTCGGCCAGTAGAACTAAAGCTAATCGTGATTATATCGGGGCCGGTCAGGTGAGAGTTTCCCTTTCATAGACCGATAGAGGCCCTAACTAGAATATTTCAGTCATGCTTGATCCGGCTCATCTCCAAACACTGTGCCCCTCACGATAGTTATAGACTCAAATTGGCCTCCCGTGGTTCCAAGTCACTTCCGGCCTTGATTTCACAAAACTGATTTGTGTCCACGGTTCTAGCCCCGGTCGGAGCAAATAAGTTTCCTGAGCGAGAATCCTACTCACTATCGTGGCCATAAAAGATAACGAGAAATGAGAAATGCAAAATGTCTGATTGAAAACCTGACATGTTCGATTTCGAAAAGTCGAAGGCCCTACTCAAATTTCATCCGATATTGTCGTGGTTACCGCCCCCCCTATACTATTCATCTACAGGACTTGACTTTGTGGCTTTAATTGTGGAAGCAAAGGACCGCAACCGGCAACCGGCAACTCCATACCTATCAGATTACACACACAATCCCAAGGCATCTAAACTAGAAGTTGATAGATAGATTATTTTGAAGCGACCGGGCGCTCCATATACCACATTAAGTTTTCTTAATTGACCTGGTAAGGTCGCTTGGTTCTCCTGACAGGGTGGCATGCTATGATCACGGGTCACAAGGACGTATTTTCTCCATCAGGATAGAACAGATTCTTTTTTCAATCCTTCATTCAATTTCAGGTTCGAAATTACAAACGGGTGATATCATATCCGGAGGATAATGGACCTTAGCAGCAGCATGCTGAGGTGTTTCAGATTGTTACTGGATATCCTCATGACCACCTGCGCCTTTTCTCGTTCTCCACTCCGGGGCGGTCCATTGTCCGGAGCCTCGCTTGCAGAATGTCGACCATAATACCCAAAGTTAGATCCGAGCTCGCTATCATGTCAAGGTACATGTGCCACAAGTAAAGGGGGTAAGTGTAGGGAACAAACCTATCGAAAAAGCTTTGCATGTTGGCCCTTGACCTCAACGGTCAATTCTGGAGTGAGACATTACCAACTGGAGACGGAACACTCGTCGTGGCCCTTGAAACAATATAAAACAATTTAGCGTGGCCTCGGGGGTTGTTTGTGTGTTTTCTTTCTCGCGGGACATGTCGTTGGACACCGCTCCCGCGGATTCTAAGCAGGCACTCGACCGGGATTTGTCTGTCAACATGGACCGGCTTACCCAGCTTCAGGACGCCATTGAGCAGGCGAGCATCATATAATTCGCTCGTCGGGAGCGCGGCTGATGACGACGACGGTGTTTTGGTTGAGCAGCTCCTGACGATGATGACGAGCAGTATATCCTACCTCACCCAGCGAACGGATTTTAAGCAAGTCGACCCAGAAGTTCCACTCACAAAAACCCGGCCAAAGGATAAGGTCGACCTGCCAAAGGTCTTTGGAGGTCGGCGCACTCTCTTGCCTTTCTGTTGAACGCGCTTGTTGACGGATTTTGTTTTGCTGCATGTAGAAAATAGAAAAGAGCTAGTGGTGGACCTCGTACGGAAGGCGAAGCAGATCGAGCTCCTCATCAACTCACTGCCCGTTCTCGAACCGGAAGAGACGCAAGCGGCACGGTTCGTCCAACTCGAGGAGGAGATGCAAGTCGCCAACGCAGAGTACAAAGCCGCTTTGGAGCGCGCTCGTATGCCCTCATCCCAATCCTCGCCGCCTCTCACGTTCTCACGTCGTTCTCAGGGACACTACACAAAGAAATAACAGCAACGCTACGAATCTTGACAGATATGCGAGACATTGCGCCAAGTTAGATTGCAGGTCGCGGCTGCGGCTACGGCTGCGGCTGTGGCTGCGGGAAGGCCTCAGCCATCGCCTGCACCAGCTGGCCCAGCTTGGCGGCGGGGATGAACATTACCCGCCCGCCGATGTCCGTTCCGAACGCTTCAGGCCCCTCGCGTGGTTCGCGGTGCGTAAAGTCGTAGTCGCGCGTGTGCAGGGCGACCTGTAGAGGGTTTGAGCGTCAGATTTGTAGCATATAGGCTTGAGGGTATGCTTATGTAGCGCTATTCTATATTATGCTAGAATGGAGTAGAAATGGACACACTTTTTGAATATATTCGTCCTCGGGGTGATATGAGTTGACGGTCGGACGCGCCTCAGCTTGCGCGTGGCGTTTTTGTTTTTGCTTCTTTGCGGGTGGGTTGGTAGGCTGTATATCTTCCATAGCAGCTTGTGCTTCTTCTACAGTCCAACGCCATATTCGGGAGAGGACGAGGTAGTGAGTGAATTTGTAGGGTTCGTTCTGACCATAATGAGAAGCATCAGATGGTATGCTCAAACCATACTAACATTTTACTCGCCTCTTCTACGGCCCAGCTGATCTCGTCTTGCAGCATTCGGTACATCGGCGGCATGACTTGGGGTGGCATATTGTATACGCGTTCACCGATGACGAGTCCCACATGGGAGCCTTCATTCCGTAATAATGATTGCAGCGTGGAAGTAAATGCAGCATCTGGTGATACTTTCTCGAGCAGGTAGTGGACAAGCGCACGGACCGAAGGGTGGTCCTGTACGAGCTCCGTCAATAGGCTTCCACAAGTCCAAAGGATGATTACCTTGTGTACGTGTAAATTGAGGACAGTCAGAAAAGCCAACGGGTCGCTCTCTATCCCGTCCGTTTTTATTGTGGTGCCGATCAGCGGTTGGGAGAGAACCAAATCTGCCAGCTCATGCAGCTGGAAGAGTGCTGCATCGGCATGGAAGAGCTGTTGCAGTAGTCGCTTGAGTGCAATATAATCCACCTTTGGGTTCGGATCGAAAAACTCGAAATCAACGTCGACGATGCTCTGCGCTTTAGAGAATGCGATCAGTGAGTGGGCCTGGACACTTGAGAGCATGTGCTTCGTACGACATCGGAGTCTGAGTCCTGTTCCTGTTCAGCTTGCTTTCGTTTAGGCATTTGCGAAGGCAAGAGATAAAGCAAAACACCCAACTTGGACCCTCCTTTTTTGGACGATTACCAGCGCAGACAGGATGGCACCTGCACCACCGTCTGTAGCACCCGCGAACGAAGAGGCAAAGGTGCTCGCCGACGCACTCAACACGGTCAAGATTCAGATCGTCCAGATGAAGCGTTACCTTGTCAGTCTTTCCTCGGCAGAGCCCAACCAATTAGCTCATTAATTCTAATACTACGATATGCAGGAATCAGACCAACTCATGGACGCGTTGAAGAGCGCGAGCACGATGCTCGCCGAGCTGCGGACCTCGTCACTTTCACCGAAGCAGTATTACGAACTCTGTAAAACATAATGATTATTTTCCGCTCATGTTACGGTCTTAATTAATACCATACACTATTGTAGACATGGCGATATTCGATGCCCTCCGTCACCTCTCAAACTACCTCTACGACGCCCACCAGTCCAGCCGACACCACCTCGCAGACCTCTACGAACTCGTCCAATATGCAGGGAACATTGTACCCCGCTTGTATCTCATGATAACCGTTGGCGCTGTGTATATGAGTATCCCTGACGCACCAGTCAAGGAAATCATGAGGGATATGATGGAAATGTCCCGCGGCGTTCAGCACCCCACTCGAGGACTTTTCCTACGACATTACCTGTCCGGGCAGACACGTGATCATCTGCCCGTAGGCATGGACGATGGGTAAGTTTGGCCCTGCAAAGGGTATACGTGTTTGCGCCAGAGAAGGTCCCCCCTCGCGATTCCACCTTATACCTCCTCCCTCGCTATCTTTCGTCCCCGCTCTGACCCCCCTCCCACAGCCCAGCAGGCAACCTCGCCGATTCGATAGGCTTCGTCCTCACCAATTTTATTGAGATGAACAAGCTTTGGGTACGGCTACAACATCAGGGGCATTCGCGGGAACGCGAAAAGCGCGAACTTGAGCGGCGCGATCTGCGCATCCTCGTCGGGACCAACCTCGTCCGGCTCAGCCAGCTCGACGGCGTCGATCTGGATATGTACCAGCAGACTATCCTTCCCAGTATTTTGGAGCAGGTCGTCAATTGCAAGGACGTCATTGCGCAAGAATACTTGATGGAAGTTGTGATCCAGGTACGGTACTCGCTTATTATGGAGAGCCGTGTGGTGACAGGAATGGTGGGCAGGTCTTCACCGACGATTTTCATCTACACTCTCTTGGGCCCTTCCTCTCCGCCACTGCCCAACTCCATCCAAAAGTGAACATCAAGCAGATCGCCATTTCTTTGATCGATCGTCTCGCCGCCTATGCCGCACGAGAAGCCGAAAATGAGGACCCGGAGGAGACAAAACGTCAAGAAGAAGCTGCTGCCAAGCGCCTCGCTGAACGCGTACGCTCACAAAAGCAACGCGCGAAGGAGAATGGAACAAGCATGATGTCACCTACGAGTGACGGTGAACACGATTGGAATACTATCCCTCCGGTCTCCACTGTCGTGGATGAGAATCCCGCAAATGGGGATGCAGAGAAGACGAATGGAGCACCGAAAAGGTTCAGGGGTATTCCTGAAAACGTCAAGCTCTTCGAGGTATTTTGGCACCAAGTCGTTGAACTTATCAAGGTACATGTCTGGACGTTCCGGACCAGAACCTTTCACTCATGTGCAACCTTACTAGGCAAGACCGGACTTGTCAATACCGGACATGACTGCGCTGCTCGTGTCTCTGACGAACCTCTCGCTCAGCTGCTATCCTGATCGACTGGAATATGTTGACCAGATACTAGCCTTTGCAACAGCCAAGATCGAAGAGTTGCGAGACAGGTATGTCACCCCGAATCCTCCTATTCCTTCACTGACCTTGTGATAGTCCCGAGCTCCATAATCCTGCGACAACGGGCAACCTCCTCTCTCTCCTCGTAGCGCCAATTAACTCATACCAATCCGTCCTAACACTCCTCGCCCTCCCGCGCTACGTCCCACTACTAAACCAGCAACCCTTTGCCTCCCGACGCTCGCTTGCGCACTCGATCATCTCCTCAATACTGAAGAACGAAACTGTTATCGAAGCGCCGGAAGACGTGGACGGCGTTCTCGAGCTGTGTAGGGTTCTAATCGAGGACCAGACACCACTCCCACCTCCGCCACCAGTCGATGGAGGCTACGTGCCAAACGGACGGCACTCGGTGCGCTCGGCCGCGGATCTGGAGCAGCTCGCTGAGGAACAGGGATGGGTTGCGCGGATTGTGCATTTGTTTAGGGCCGAACAGCTCGATGTACAGTATGAGCTATTTAGGACTGCGAGGAAGCATTTCGAGCGTGGGGGAGACCGTATGCGGTTTACTTTTCCATCGCTTATCACGGCTGCCATTGCTCTTGCCCGGAGATATAAGCAGCGGCAGCATGATGCAAGTACTCTGGACTAATTTCTATTCGAACTTCGCTGATCAGGTCATAGGAACCGGATTGGGAGGCGAAGACCGAAAACCTCTTACGGTTCATTCGCGAACTCATCTCCGTCTTGTCAGGTACGGTCGAAGCACCCGCAATCGCACTTCGACTATTCCTCCTTGCCGCACAAATCACCGATGAATGCGGATTCGAGGAGCTCACATACGATTTCTACGTACAAGCCTTTACCGTGTACGAAGATAACATCTCCGAGAGCCGGGCGCAGCTCCAAGCCATCACTCTTATCATCAACACGCTTCAAGGGGCTAAAGTCTTCGGCGAGGAGAACTATGATGTGTTGATTACTAAGGCCGCGTTGCATGGTGCTAAGCTGCTTAAGAAGCCACATCAAGCTACGGCTGTGCACTTGGCTAGTCATTTGTGGTGGCAAACTGCTCCGCCTGCAGCAGATGTGGATACTGCTCCTTCTCCTGCTCCTGCTCCTGCTCCTGCTCCTCCTGCTCCTGCTCCTGCTTCCGAGCCAAAGAAAGAGGGTGAGGAAGGAGCGCCTGCTGCGACGGAACAACCTAAAGCCGTATGTCACTTGCTATACGCACTCCATTTTTTCGATGGTGCTGACCCTTGGACGATAGTACCCGCATCAAGATGGCAAGCGAGTGCTCGAATGTCTACAAAAATGCTTGCGTATCGCCAGCTCGTCCATTGAGGAAATCGTTACTGTTCAATTATATTGTGACGCATTAGACGAGTACCTGTACTACATGGATCGTGGTGTTCCGGCTGTGAGTAATACCCACCAATTGATCATTAATCATTCCTTGAGACCTTACCTGCCTTTTAGGTCACGCCCAAGTTCGTAAACAGTCTCGTCGAACTGATTAGCAATAGCATCGATAACATCTCCAATGTGGATATTCACCCAACTCTGAGAGCACCTCCTGGTCTTATCGAGGGCGTCCAAGCACCAGAAATGATCCACCGACATTTCCGGAACACACTGAAGTACATTCAAATGAAGAAAGCGACATCGCCAGCAGAGACATGGGCTGCTGTCGACATCATTGGGAGCGCCTTGAAGTTTGGCCTCACACAATCGTCAAAGGAATAGATATCGCTTTCCTAGAAATCTGGATGATGGACTTCATTATTAATTGGCGACCATCGTTGTTGTGTTTCCTTGTTGCATTTATTTTCTCTTGTCTTGTACGCTGATTCGAGAGTAATGTTGAAGGCTGTCACGAGTAAACTACTCGGGATATGGATACACGTGCACTGGGCGGTTCAAGATGGCAAGAGCTACATGATACGAGACACTACAGGACGTCATTCGCCAGCCATTCTAAAGAGACTCCCAGCCACCAGCATCGGATTGCACTTCGATTCGTCGGGCAACGGCAGACGGAATGCTATTTGTCAACCATGTTTTCCGCATATCCTCCATGCGAACGGGTTGAAGGTACTGACGACGACCACGCCTTCCGAACGTCGAAGTCAGTCTTTGAAGCACGGGTGTTGAAGAAATTAACATGCCTTAAGCCGATGTCCAGCTCGCCATGAGCATCAAGGTAAGGGGGAGAGATGAAAGAGCCACTGTCCGCCCATAGGTAGAGCACAACACAGCGCTTAACTAAAAAGTAAATACCGACGGGGCCAGAACACCTATATGAGAGCTTAGTGATGGGGTGGGTATACGGAGTTATGCGGCACCTACTCTCTGGTGTGGATGTTACACTCTCCCCGTTGTCTCAGATCGTTTCCTCTGCAGCAATGACTCTGATGACAGCATACAGTCCCACATATCAAACAAATGGCAGGGTCCTGCGGCACGGTTTTGCAACGATGACACATTAGTGTGTCTTCGCTGAACTTCCAAAGGGAATCAAGCACTTGGGGAAGCCTAGCGAGGTGGTAGATATCGGGGTAATCGACAGTAACGGTGCAGTCATTGGGTGCCAGAGTGTGGAAGGATCCAAAGTGGGCGCACCAGCCACTAAGTAGGACCTGAATGGCCTCGTGCTTTGGAAGATCCGCAGGAACGGGGATATTTAACATCGACATAATCCTGGTGTATTCGTTGTCGGAGGGATCCAGGTGCTGCTCTGAAATAGCCCAGGGAGCTACAGTATGAGTGAGAATCAAGAAACATCGAAGGGTGGGCAGGGTATGGGCGTAGAGTATCTGCTCAATACGCCCTTCCCCGTAGAGCTGGAGGATTCTTTCCGAGGCTCTCTCGAAAGCAGGAGAATGTCTTGCTGCCGACCGAAGGAATACAGCAACATTTCCAAATAACTCTTCATGCCGGGTTGTTCGCAAGGGGGTCGGCTGCTGGTGAGGCGTAGCCATGAGGAGTGTAACGAGTGAGAACATCGCGCGAACCAATGCTACGTAGAACAGCACGGTTGTTATTTGGGGCATGTATTCCGGACAGATGGCGGCGCATTCAAACATAAGGGCCAGTGGATCGCGCAATAGTAGAGGATGCTGGTACTGCTCTTCTCTGGTCCACTCTGGTAGGATGCGCTTGGCAATTGCCAGACGCATCGAATTACGTCCACTGTCTTGGCGAGACCGGAATTGCAGCTCTGACATTCTCGTCAAGGTGGCAACCAAACCCCGAATGCACTGCACCGAGCTCTCAGGAACTCTATTAATGACAGTCTCGCCATGTTTGCCAATTCCTCTCGCAGCAACCTCGATTGCACATAGAGTATACGCACAGAGGCCTTCCGGCAAGTATATCCCCATGCCCCTCTCGCCCATGCTAGGCTCTCGCCTCTCGCGGAGGTGTCTCGACTGTTTTGAGATCATCCTACACGCTGACCGAACGGTGTTGGGAATTTCGTCGCCAGCAACGAAAGCAGAAGGGTCCGTCGGCCATGCTATATCCTCGGCCGCCCAGAACATGAACTCTCCGCTCCCAGTGGGGAATTGATGTCGCTCTAAGTGTCGATCAGGAGTCGACCGTAAGAGTTCAATCCCGAGCGCACGGAGCCATTCTGACAACGGAAGGACGCGAGAGGGCTTCGACGACGCCTTAGCCAGAGGGAAGAGCAGGTTTGCAAGACTCTTGCAGAGAGGGCAGACAAACTCTCCGCGTTCGAGACATTCCGGTTGATGTCGCTGAGGCTGGCTTTTGTGGCGCGTTCTTGTGGCTTCGGTATACGCTTGGAAGCAATGATAATGCATCTGATGGCCGCAGGTCGAACCGTACGTCCCGAACCGGGACGCCTGCTTCGGATACGCGCCAAAGTTCTCCTTCATATCCTCAGCAGTATCCTCCTTCGGAGTTTCCCTCTTCTCATCACGATCAAGACTTAGAGGTGCGGAGCTCACGTTTTCCCAGTGTTGCATGGTCGGTGCAGGTGTGAGTCGAATAAGTCGGCTCGGATGGATGACCCCAATAGCTCCAAACGGCTTCGTCCCATCGAGCTTCTCCTGACATAGGATACAAGTTTCAAGCTCTTCTTCTTCCTCGCCCGTCTCCATATCTTCGTCGTCTTCTTCATCGTCCAACCCCTCAAGGAACTGCTTCTGAGCACTCGCAAACTGCGCCATCATGGCTGCTTGCCGAGCTTTGGCTGCAGCCTTCTTTTTCTCTGCAGAGTCGACCTCGCTAGTAGGTTTCGCCGGGGCCTTGCGTACTCCTGCCAGCGAGGGGATGTGGGTAGTGAACTGCTCGAGGCACCACTCAATCTTTGGCTTGAATGAATTCATATCTTCGCGCGTCTCGATATCGCATAGGAGTTCAACGAGCGTCTTTTGGTTCTCGAACCGGTGCTCCGTGGCCAGGGTGGCAAACTTGTGTCCAAGCTGGACGAGGCCAATCATAACGAGCTGTAGAGCCTGTTCTCGAATTGCATCAAGTGATACAGCGCCTTCCGACATAGGTGCCGACCCGACGAGATTCTGTAAAGAATAGAACATGACCCGGAGGAGAATGGGGGAGAGGAAGACGTCTTGTAGTGCAGCGAAAGGCCCTTCAGTAATATCATATCGCTTGGGTATGAGTACCGGATCCTTGATACCCGTGTTCTTCGTGATCCTTGCTTTGATAATCGCCTCGACCTCTTCCCTCTTTGCGCGGTTGAAATGATAGAAGAATGGCTCAAGCAGGCCGAACATCTCCTCTTTGAGCTCATACATGCCATTATCATGCGTGCTCTCCGCAGGCTTAAAGTTGGCGACTTCAAGCAACGCGTGCTCAAATACAGCTTCTTCGATCAGCCGCTCGGGGACACGCTTGCATATATCGCTAAACATCACCGGTCCGGCGGCGAGGACATGGACGATCTCCCGCCTGCAGACCTGCTCGAGGGGCAAATGCAGGGCGTTGGTCACGTCGCCGACGAGGTAGATGAGTGTATAAAGCAGCTCTTCAACTAGAGCGGCGAGCTGGACAGCGTCACAGTCTGGGTGCATTGTATCACCCATCATCCATCGTGTGAGCTGGAACCGGTCAAGCATGCTTACGAAGATGGTGTCGGGTTCATGTAACACTAACGCGGTCTGGAGGAGGTAGAGGTCTTGGTCGTAGCAGACGTCACGGAGCATAAAGTCACGGTAGTGCACCAGCTGTCCGCGGATGGGGAAACCGTTTCGCACCCAGAGTCCAGCGCGGACTTGGGCCACCAAAGCGAGGACTAATCCCAACCTGTTAGTAAGTTCATACACCGCAATGGTTGTACTGTGATCCTACTGACCTCGCAAAGGGAACTCGATGATAGTCAAAAAAGACGGCTGCGGAAACTGGGTTTCTACCGCATCCCTAAGCGTCTCATACCGCGTGGTCTTCATCGCCTCTGGCCCTACGAGGTGCACATGCTTGAGCAGCTCTGCGAGGAGCCAGTGGAGGGAATTGTGAAAGCTGACCCAGCTGGAGAGGACATTAAAGTCGATGGTCATATACTGTACGCCATCAAGTTCGACGTGATGAAAGCGAATAACCTCGTACTGGTCCCGATCGAGTCGGTCGATCGCGAGCGAGCAGATACCGACGATTTGGCCCATGACGAGCTGGATGGATTCGATGAGCGCTTGTGGAGAGCAGCGACCGTACGCCTCGCCATAGGCCTTGACGACACGCGAAAGGGAGAGCGCAACATTGAACACGTTGATCCATGAGTCAGACTCGTACTCAACATGGCTGCCCGTCGCTCGCTTGTTGGGCTGTATACCGACGAACAACGAGCATACGTGAGAGAAATCGGTCATGTATGAACTGTTGGAACATATGATGGTCTGCACGCTCGAGTTGGAACAGAGGTAGCGAATGTCCGAGAAGATGGGCATGTACCGCTTGCTCCGGAACGGGTACGCTTCAATTTCCATTGGCCCCGTATCGAGGGGCGGCTGCACAATGCGCCGGTCGGATATCTGGTTGGTGAAAAAGGCTGCGATGAGCAAGAGGAGGCGCCGGTGGATATCTTGGTCGCGGACCATTGCCGCTGCAACGCTGGGAACGGTGAACAATTCTAGGGTAAAGAATTTGATAGAGGTTTCAGCCTCACGGTCGATGAGGAGGTAGGCGTCGACGACGCGGTGGAAGACGTTGGCATAACGGACAGCTGGAGGGTTGTTAGGGAGCCTATGGATAGGGATGATATGGACTCACCGACTGTCAGTCGGTGTTCGTGACTAAGGGTGAGGATGGTCACGTAGATCTGCTTGAGGTTGAGACGAGGCCGTTTCCATAAGCGGGGGTGATATAGGAACAGCCAGTCCAGCCTTGTTCCATCCTCAGCTTCAGGGTACGCGGCGATAATATCCGGATGCAGAGGCTTATCGTGATTGCGGGGGGAGAAGAGCTCGGCCGCGACCAACTCTTGAAGAATCTGTCCTTGTCCTCCGATGTGGGCCTGCATGAGGTCGAAAAGCCATTCGATGACGACTGCCGCCGCGTGTTCCCTGAAGACTTCGAGAGCGCGGCGCATTGTCACCGTAAGGTCAATGGCACTTATCTTGTGCGCCGTTTCGAATAGTCTTCGGGCATCGCCCGCAACTTCGATGACATCCCTTCCCTGCAAAGGCATGAGAATGGTGTCAACCGAAAGCCTAGACCAAGGGGTCGCACCTCTTCATCCGCCCGAAACACGACCGCCGAGGCCTGTCGATGCGTGCAGCCCGTCATATCCTTCAAATGGGCAATAACTTCATCATAGGAGTGCTTCTCGTCCCCCCAAAGGGCAATCGCCCACCCTTCGACGGGTTCGTTGGGTTTAAACAAACTCTCGAGCGCGGCGGGGAGAGCCATCTCCTCGGGGGACAAATCGAGCGTATCAAGTGCATAGTCTAGTGCAGTAGCAATTGTGTGGCTCATGCTCTCCTTGACCTCCTGAGGCGCTTTGATCTTTGCCCATGCGCTCGCGCGACCGGGTACAGAAGACGCGTTCGATTCGGAGGAAGGAGTTGGGGTAGGCGTGGGTGGGTGGTACGGACAGTTGATGGGGATCTTCCAAACCTCTGGATCGCCGCAGTCGCACGATCCGCCCGGCTGCTGGGAGATGCAGAAGGAGACGATGTGGCCCGTGTGGTCGGTTGCGTAGAAGCATTTGGCGCACATGATGCACGAGTCGTCGAGGGCGCAGTCCCTATTGCCAACGAGAACGCGGTCAGATTAGATTTGGTAAGATGGGTGTGGAACACGGGTCAGGGACAGACTTACTTGCAACGGAAGCAACACTCGCCTTTCTTGAAGATGTGTGTGCACGAGTGAGATGTGCCCGACTGCTTTGCGAGCCATTTGGTCCTTACTTGGCCGTCTGAGAGGAGTTCACCGGGGAGGAGGGAGGTGTTGGGAGGGAGGAAGAACTGCTGATGGGAGCCCCAGAAGGACTTGTATAGCTCGTTGAGGATTGTAGATCTGCCTGGGGGCGTAAAGAGGCCCTGGCGTGCATGCGGAAGGGTATCGAACATGTATTTTAGTTGTTGTATGTGATCTGGGTCACTACTAATGTTATGATCGGGTCTATTTGAGCTGTGGGACTGGTGATGTTGTTGTTGGCGACTGGCCATCGTCAGTGTCGGCGTCCAAGTCAAAAGAAAGCAAGTGGCACACTTGGACTCTTGCCACTCCGCCTAAACCTTGAGAGCAACGATGGCAGACTTTACATCCTATACCATAAAGCTTGAGCCATTTCTCCTCATGTCTAAGAGTGCAAAAGGCGCCGCTGCCGCAAAACTGGTTCAGGACGCCACGGCAGCGTCAGGGCTGTTCGTATTCGCCCAGCTGTTGGAGCTCCCAAACATAAAAGAGGTGACATGCATATCACATAATATCACCCCCAATATCTTGCTTACGTCCTACGCCCCTCGATGCAGCTCTGCACAAATCCACAACACGCGCCGACATATTCACTCCTAGAACTCTTCGCACACGGCACGTATAGCGACTACAAAGGTACTCTTATATCCTTCCCTGATCGTGTACCGCGTTCGATCGGCCTTCCTCCATAGCAAACGCGGCTTTGCTACCCCAGCTCAACCAAGCCCAACTCACAAAACTCAAATACCTCACACTCGCATCTCTAGCTTCAGAAACTCAGGTCAGTTCCATTTCCACCATCCCTTCTGTTCGTCCTCTCTGATATGGACCCAGATTCTTCCCTATGCCCGCCTTCTTGCCGAACTCGACATGGGCTCAGTCCGCGAGTTGGAGGATCTGATCATCGACGCCATCTACCAAGATATCGTCCGCGGCAAACTCGACCAGAAAGAACAGCAGTTTGAGGTCGAGTTTACCATGGGACGTGATCTTCGTGAGGGACAGCTCCAGCAGCTCTTGGTC
>Ga0307513_10003663_pt1 | contig 20786 bp, 17 predicted proteins | sample 15_EM_MG_FD_202174 | JGI IMG/M metagenome (GOLD analysis project Ga0307513, IMG submission 202174) | Populus trichocarpa ectomycorrhiza microbial communities from riparian zone in the Pacific Northwest, United States - 15_EM | ecosystem: Host-associated > Plants > Roots > Unclassified | place...
GGCCATTATAGTTGTCTGCCTGGTCGGGATTGATGTCCTCCCGTTCCAAAAGTATCCTTACTACCCCCTCATGCCCATTCTCAGCCGCCAACGAGAGTGGCGTTTGGCCATTATAGTTGTCTGCCTGGTCGGGATTGATGTCCTCCCGTTCCAAAAGTATCCTTACTACCCCCTCATGCCCATTCTCAGCCGCGCACGAGAGTGGCGTTTGGCCATTATAGTTGTCTGCCTGGTCGGGATTGATGTCCTCCCGTTCCAAAAGTATCCTTACTACCCCCTCATGCCCATTCTCAGCCGCCAACGAGAGTGGCGTTTGGCCTTTATAGTTGTCTGCCTGGTCGGGATTGATGTCCTCCCGTTCCAAAAGTATCCTTACTACCCCCGCATGCCCGTTCGTAGCCGCCCACGAGAGTGGCGTGTGGCCATTATAAGTGTCTACCTGGTCTGGATTGATGTCTTCTCGTTGCAACAAGATCTTTACAACCCCATCGTGCCCTTCCATTGCTGCCCATGTGAGAGCCGTACACCCCATGCAATCGCGTTCATTAAGATCCCACTCCTTCATACCTAATACATTAGCAACTATCTCCACTATCCCGAGAAATGATACTCCGTGGAGTCCTGTAAATCCCACAGGTCCTTCCGCCCGGTAAAAATATGGGCCCGAGGTTCTTTCATTATTGTAGCGCAATAACAGTAATTGAGCAGATATATGCTCATTAAATCTATCGAGAAGCTTCAGCGCAAGTATTTTGGCATTTTCCGTCATCCCCATTCTTGCATGCTCGCCCCAGTAACAAGAAGCATATTCTAGAAGGGGCATTGTTAAGGGGGCCGAGTCCAGAGTTGGAGAAAGGTCACAGACCGATTCATAATTCAGGTATGTCAAGCAAATCTCGGCAATTTCTGAATGGGGTGTATGGAATAGGGGCGGATTATTTAAGAGATGCTCTCGCAGGGTGAAGTGTACTAGTCTGACCGTGGAAGAAGACGCCTCGATAGTGACAAGACCAAGGCAGGATGCTGTGAGTGTCCGTAATGTAGGAATGTTTTCCAGCTCCAGGTCTGAGGATCCTATCTCCACCCCCAAGGCATGACAGAGCTCCTGGGCTCGTAACGGCCGTTCCGAATACAGCACCCACATCAGAACCTTTAGCCCGAGTACTGATTTATTTCCCTTCTGCGCCTTCATTCGGGTTAGAGTTGCCGTGTAGGCATCGCTCAGTCCGTTGCCTTGTACCATCTCTTTAAGTTTCTTTCTTCGCTGGTGAATTGTCACCTCTCCTAGAACAGCATCGATGTGTAGCGCAACAAGGAGGAATCTACACACAATCGCTTGTAAGTATACATCAGTGATAGACCGGAAATGTTAAATATTCCTACGTACATATCAGATGTCTTTTCCATCATAATCCTGATGATATCCGCCCGCAAACTATCGTTCATCGCCTCCGGCTCCGCGTCCATGTCTAACCTCATCTCCAGATAATTCCTGATATCACCTGTCTTCGGACTGACGGGTATCAAAACTACCCTGGGGAAGTGTCTTTGGATATCTTCCTTGACATGTGGCCTTCCGGTGAGGAATATCCTCGTGTTAGGCGACTCCCGGACGATATCTCTAAGCGACCTAAGAAGCTCTGGCAGATGCTTGGGCAGGAATTCGTCGAGCGCATCGATGCAGATGAAAACCTGGGGCAATGAAGCAATAGTCATCTTCAACATTCGCATTAAATCTGCAGGCAGCAGTGCCCTGCCACCAATCTCTTGTTTTCCTTGGTGGAACGCTTTGCGTAGGTGGGTCGGGATGTCACCCTTGCCGACTAGCTGTTTTAGAATAGCTCCTATCATGCTGGTGATGGTCTGCTCTTGCTGAGCAAGGTAGTCGCAATAGAGGCATGCAACGGTGGTGTCTTCATTCCTTGCCTGATCGCATAGGTCGTCGATCACTAGTGAACTAATATTCCTCGCCATCAGCCATAGTCACCCGTTTCAAAGTATGCTGCCACTTACCTCATATGTGTCTTCCCCACTCCCGGACCCCCGGAGCAAAACAATACAGCCTTATCGGCTCCACCCTCACCCCCCCTCCACTCCTGAAACTCTCTTGTTTGCAAAACCCAATCCCCAACACCAGCGAGCCGGTCGTTACGCACGCCGTGATGTCTGTTACTTGGCTCTAGTGGGGAGAGCCAGCGCATGATCTGCGCATCCTCGTCAGACTTATAGATGGTGGTGTTGAAACTACCGGTTGTGTTGCCGGACTGGTAATTGCCGTGGCCGATGTTGACGGACTGTGTATGGAGAGTCTGGGCCATGGTGTTCTGTATAAAGTTCTTATTATAAGTAGAAATGGTAGGGATATTTGTAGTGGTATTGCGAGAGTTTAGAGACTTTCTGTGAACAGAGATGAAGAAAGCGGGGTGATGTGGCTCGTGGTGTGACAATGCTTGAGTGGCATTCAGCCTCGTCCACCCTGGGAGGATCCATGACTAATGTGACACAGAAGATCTTCTCAGCCAGAGTTTTTCCCCTTGAGAGCGCGATTATATACCTAATTACAAACTACCATCCTTGGGACCATGGCTGGAAAGACGGGTCATCAAAATCGGAGGAAATAGCTCTTATCTCTGTAAATCATTTCATGAGATCGGCTGAAATAGTTTTCCATTTTCTAATGACACCCCTCACCACGGACTGCACCGTGCACAGTGAATCGCGTTGTGCCGGTTTTGAGAACGTTTAATGCTAGTGCGTTTCCGCGTGCCCAGGAGACAGAAGGGTGGCCAGGAGGGGTTGGTGTATCGAGGGTGGTTTGTCTAGTCTAACCTGGTCAGGCCAGTCGGTCAGTATGGCATATTTCACTAAATTCGGAGGACCCCGTGCTAGTGTAAACACTACCATGTACTATATCATACACCAAGTTCACCGGTAAGTAGACCTCATATCCATCCATGAGGCACCACACTACTCCATGTGAGTCTCTCCTTCCCCGTTTAGCACTCCCTGCTAACTAAAAGTAAAACAGGTACTTTCCCATCTCCCGGCTTCCAGCTCTTTCCGGCTGATCCTATAGTACTTCCGCTTTTCTCCCGGCTTTCCCGAAAGCTCCGCGATCCCAAAACTATCGCGCATTCCTGCATTCGCAATTCTTTCCTGAACATACAAACCAAACGCCCAAAGCCGAATCGTATACCCGAAGCCAAAGCGAGTCTCCGCAGGCAAACCCATGGCTGAATCCTCAGCACATCTCCGAACACAGGCCTATGCCGATGCCGGAGCCATATGCCCGGATCCTCAGCGCATATCCAAAGCCACAAACAAGCGCGCTCCCGGAAGCTATCTGAACAAAGGAAGTATCGTGAGAGTATGGCGAGCAGCACTATTTTCAACAGCCCCCCACCATACCTAGGAATTGGTCAATTTTACCATCCTTTACCCTCACATAAATGTCCCGAGTTGATTCCGCGATAGGAACAAGTTCAGAAGCGAGTGATGATCATGATCTATGACCGCTTGGTGACTTCAGCAAAAGACCCTTAAGCCCCTGAGCACGTGGCGGCATAGCTTCACCCCGCTAATGGCTATTGAAAGAATCACCGGATGCGAGCACAGAACGGAAACCGCGGGAAGTGAGGTGAAATGTTCTCGGTTAAGGTCAAGGGGGTAAATTAGTCTGGAAGAGTAGGGCAAATTACCGACAGAAGCAGGGCTTGGTATGAGAGATGATATTTTTGGGGAATCACTTTACCGGACCGTACTATCTGCTATTCCATAAAACCTTTGACGATTCTGAAATTACTATAATAATAGCATCAGAAGCTTTGATATTCCTGATAGGATTGGTGATGATGGATGAATCTAGGACTCAACAAGACTGGTCTTACTGCAACTTTTATTTCACTTTTCGTTTCTCTCTTGTTCTCACATTCGGTAAAATAACAACTACTACCTTCTGTACTGTCAGAGGAGCAATTAGGAAAGCACTAGCGTGCTTGAAAATGCTTACACTGGCATGCGTGTTTTGGCAATGGTGATGTTTGTTAGATAAAAGGGCGGCTCTGTGAACATTGACAAGCGAAGAAGAGGAGAACCAGAATTGTTCTGTGGATGGGACTTGTTTGGGCGCTTCTTTTTATTTTTATTTTCTTTTGATTTCCGGTCTATTGTGATTTCCAAAACCTTCCTGCCAAACACCTGGCAAAGAATGCCAGTCCCCGGAGGTGATCCGTCAGTAACTTGCCAATATTCCCGCCACTTTGAAAGAGGCTAGGCGACCTTTAAAGTTTGACGGCGCTCCAACCACTCAACGAGGTGGACCGCTCTACGAGACCTTTCTGTAAATCCCTATCGTACAACGACAGCCTTTTCGATGTCTGTCAAAACTTGCTCTACAATAGAAGCCCGAATCCAACAAGCAATTTAAAGGCTTAATGGACAAAATAATAATCCTATGTGGCTTCCATTGCTCAAGAGTTTGTGGTGCCTCAGCCGCGAGTCAGCGCTCACTCGAGATCATGATAAAAGTAGTGGAAACAACCAAGATCAAGAAAAATTAAATCGAAATTTGAAAACAAATGCAATGTGAATAGCAGTAAAGGATAGGGGCGGGAAACAACGGCCCCAGAAGGTCTTCTTTTGTGGTATGGGGCGTTTGGATGTGAATGTTTCTTCTCATGTACGAGTGCGGCCGATAGATATATCCGTCAAGTGCTTTATCAGGGCACACTTCAACAAGAAAGTTCACCAAAGTTTTCTTATCAGACCCACGTGACGGATATTTCTATCGGCCGCACTCATGCAATAAAAGTCTTGTTGAGCTGTCCATCTCGTTGAGCTCTCCGGCACTCGCTTGGAACCGTCAAACTTTGACGGCTTTGGACGTCTCTTACCATCTTTCAACGTGGGGGGAACCTTGGCACTGTTACACAATTAGCTGTTGGGTAAACACTCGGCGGATTCAAAAGTCTCCGGAAATCTTGGCGCCATCTCACACCTACTGCTCTTTACAGAGCCTCGCCAGCCTCTTATCATTTTTAACACTCATCAGTCGTTACCACACCAATCGTCCGCCTACTGTAGAAACTGGCGAAAATCTCTCTTTCAGCCCTCTATGGAAAGCAAATAAAGGAAGAAGAAAGTCCGACCTTACTTGTATTTGGAGAGACGACTCCAACCTCCTAGTGTGATGTCCAATTATTCCAGTTTTTTATGGTATTCCCTACTTTGCAAGCACAAGCATTCCGATTTCTTTCGTCCCTAACCGAGCGACTAGGATAAAGACCACGAAAGAAGATAAATGTACCCATATACTCGAGTACGTGATACTAGACAGGCTTGGCATTCTAGCATCTAGTCACGCTATCAGATGACACAACAAACCTCGAGAGGGAGTTTCATTTTCGCGAGGCTATCACTCGGCTAATTTTAGAGTTCGAACGCTAAGATATAGTATAGTAAAGCATCTAGAGTACCATATAATACGGTAATGTACGGTAATGTATGGTAAACTTACCTGGTGTCGTTTGGCGACCGTCAATCAGCCTCAAATCATACCCACGTAGAGTGCTGAGTCCTTTGAGCACCGAAAAGACCGAGAAATCTCATTTACCCACCAAGCACAGCTAGAAGCCGCCCCATCCGGCCGGCAGTCAACTTGCTGCTTCACGCCACTCAGGGGGGTAACAGTGACAACAACAGCAACAATGGTAATAATTATTATAATAACAAATAGCGAAGCGAACAAGAGGTAAGTCCTGGCTCCAAGACGCAATCAACCCTGGGGTGTATCTGCTCCTGGAGGGAGGAAGGCTATACAACTTGAAGCATGGTAGGTGTGGGATACTACCGGCCACATATTCCCTCTATCAGGACTGGAATTGAAATGGATGGAGTCGGGCCTTCGGCGGGCCACGCTCCTTGCGACAACCTCGTCGAATCCATCCTGCGCCTGTTTCTTCTGGGCATCTACCACCTCCGGAGGTGTTTCTGGAGGAAGCGTCTAGCCAACTATCAATTTACCACGGTGGGACGATACATTAACACTCATACAGGGAAAAAAGAGGCAGAGGGTAGCGAGGAATTCCCGGGAGAGTCCATGTGTTGACTCTGAAACCCTCGAGAGATCTCGGGGGTGCGGGCCCTTCCATGTGCATTTAGACATACCACGGAAAGCTTGGACTTGCAATTGGAATAGGTTTTTGGATGTGAAACTTAGCTTTAGAAGCACTGGGACAGCTGTCCATCTTTGGATTTGGCCCATGAAGCTCTTCCCAAGTAGCTTCACCAGCGTGCTGGTATTCTGCCAACTGATTTAGTATGGTAAGAAGCTGAATGTGAACTCCCAGCCGATCAGGAAAAGGGGTCAGATCTGCATTAAAGTTTGTACACATGAGAAACCAACTCATGGAGCTGAGAACACAGGAAGCCTAATCACCAAGTTGCTTGGTTGAGACAGCCTTGTAATGAGTCAAGCTGGGCGATATATTCTCAAACCTGGCCGACTTATGTTTTAAACTTTGACGGCGATATACGGCGAAACGAAACGGCGAAACGAAACGAAAGGCGCCAAGGAATCACACCTAATACGATCGCACACAGAAGTGGGGGAAAAACTCTTCTCTTCACAACAACAACTCCTCGCTCAACGACACCCACCCACCCCTACTTTCGCCTTCGGCCAATTATATCGATTTGCCACCCTCGCGATAGTTTACAAAGTCTTTAGCTTCGTTCCCGGTGGTGTTACTTTGCCTTCGGGCGTCCGGTGTTGCTTTGCCTTCGGGTGGTGAGTTGTGTTGTTTTTGCCTTCGGTGGCTCGCCTGGCCCTCGCTACAGGTGAACATTACGGTTTCGCTTCGTTTATTTGCCTCGCCTTCGGGCTGGTGAATACTCCCTCCCCTCATCCTCCTTTGGTGGCTCGCCTGGCCTTTTGCTACAGGTGAACTTTCACGATGGGTGACTCTGTTGCCCCCCCCAACCCCTTTGTTCGCGCCCCCTCCCCAGTGAGACGGGCTGTTACTGCTGGTGAACGTGGTCTTGTGCCCATTCATGGATTTTCCTACGCTGCCCCTGGTGGTGACTACACTGGTCTTCGCATTGTTCACGTTGGGGGTTGCAGGAACGATGACTCGGAGTTCGACGATGAGGTTCGACATATTGTTTCGGGCCTTGACCTTCGTACTTTCGACGCTGTCGAAAAGGTTTGTTTCGGGATCTTGGCTGCTTGCCGCTGTGAATCCCTTGCTGTTGCCTCTGCTGGTTGCCACGTTGACCGCAATACTTCTTTGGGTTTTTACGCCCGGTTTCACACCCCCGAGGGCTCCTCCCAGTCCTTCGCCCCGTCCAGCTCCCAATTGGTGAGCTCGGGTTTTTGTTCGACTATGGTGTCTGATCCCATGGTCCCCTCTGCATCCTGGCCGTCCATTGACGAGGACTGATCCCAGGACCCCATGGGCATTCCTTCTGTGGTCGAGGTTGCTGACAGCCAACGGCGTCTTCCCTCCCCTGTTGAGCGACTTTCCTCCGGTTAGCGGAAGCTATATAGCAACTTCCGATTGGACCGATCGTCTGACGAGTACTATGCACCTCCTGCAGGTAGCATCCGCCCTGAGGATCGGATCACTCAAGTGTCATCACCTCCCCCCTTCGTCCCCCCTTTTTTGCGCTCTGGTGCCGGCTCTGGTTTTGTCCCGGATTCCAGTATCCCCTTCGGCCGCCGTGCCTTTGTTCCTGTGTTGAAAAGACAACAAGCGTTTATCGCTCACACTAAGGAACAACGGGGCAACACCCCCGCCAAAGAGGATCGCACTCCACCCCCTTTGTTGACCACTAGCCAAGTGGTCCCATCATCGGCGGTTATCGTTCGCGATACCCCTATGGATTTGGGTGGTGGATCTAACACTGACGGCACAGGTATTGGTGATTCTAGGTACGCCACCGACGCTCAGCCACGTTCCACCACCCCCAGTGTTTCCCCTTGCGCCGACCCCACCTTTTCGTCGCTTCCCGCCCTCCCTCACACAATGAGTTACCGGTCGCCCTCGCGGGTTGACGCGGCCTTGTTGAGCGGTCTCGAGGATAGCCGTTTCGGTAATGCGGTTCCTCTTTCGTCTGGGCCCTCCTCCTCCTGTGGCTCGGTTGTGTCGTCCTCTGACTCGGATGACACCTCCATGGTCGACTGTTGTCGCGTTTACGGACTGGTTGGGGGTAAAGAGACATACGGTTCTCTCGAGGAGGTGGCTGCCGACATACAACGTCTGAGCAAGCAGCAGGACAACTGCTTAGATGAGATTATCTCTCTGAAGGGGGAGATCAAGTTGTTGAAGGCTGTCATCGCCCGGTTGGAAGGTGTAACAGGTTTATTCCTGTCTAACGAGAATACAATAGGACCGGCGATAGACCTGCTAGCGCTGGTGCTAAGGGAGGCTTCAAGAGACCAGTCGCTAGAAGGATAATAGTTGAAGGACAAATTGGACTCAGGAATTGCCGTTCAACCAAGTGTATTCTTAGACTGAAGGTCTGTCGAAGTCTGCTGTCTCCTGCTAGCCAGGAGGCTGGTTTAAATACAAAAACCCAAGGGCGATAGCCTTCCTGCAATCACGATCATTACCAGTAGCTGCGCACATACCGGAATCCTGTAATCCTGCAAGACCAAAGAATGAAACATAGCTCAGCCTCCACCAGTGCTACATGACCATTCCATACCCAGAATCCTAAATATAAACTTCTAACAAAGCAAACTAAACATAGCAATACGATAGCATAGCCTATCTGACTCAGAGGCAGTGGCGGAGCTGAAATCAACTCAAATAAACCAAATATAAATCAACTAAACATAGGAGATCCTGCAGTGCCCGCTCCTGTGTACCGTTACCGGAACATGTACACATGTTACAGAAGGGGATTCGGTTGCCCATGAGGCTGAGCTGACGATTGGCAGGGGTGAACCTGTATGGAGCTCACGGGAGAATATTCGGGGGTCAGTTCGTGCTGAAGCTGCTAAGCGCATGAACGGTGGTGTGACTCCTTCCCCCCCCCCCCCTCCTGCTAATGTTGGTGTTGCGTCCTCTTCGAGCAGTAAGAAGGTCGCCTTTGAGGAATCGAAGGATGCTCGCTTTGTGGTGGTTGATAGGACGAATGCTAGAGGTCGTAAGGCCAATAGACGGAGACCAACTCGGGTTGCCAGCCCGGCTGTTGGCTTGACCCCCGCCGCTGTTCCTGCGGCTGTTCCGGTGCCATCCCCACCGACCGGGGCGGCGATGTATAGCGGTATTGCGGCTGCCCCTCCCCCTCCACCTGTGCCGCATATGACCAGGCCAGGTCGTCAGGTTCAGTCCAGACTGGTTACATCCTCTCCCCCTGCCGTTGTGAGCCCGGGTCCATCCCGCGCGAGGCTTTCTACCTCCTGCCCCTCCCCCGATACCCGAGAGCGCCATATTACCATGCGCTTCGATGCCGGCAAACGGACACAGCTTCCTATTACACCGGAGGCTATCCGTATCCGTATGAACCAGACCTTGAGCAATCTTGGAAAGGTTTCTGACAAGACCCCGTATATTCGGGAAGCTGGCTTCAAGTTTGAGATTAGATGCATCTACTTGACACTGGCGGAACATACTGTCACTCAGGTTTGGGATAAACTGGCAATGGTGCCGGTTGACTCTTGTCTGAGAATTTGGCCCTTCTGGTCTTACTAACTTTGCCTTTCACAAGAACGTGGCAAAGGTTAAGATTTGGGTTTCTGGCGTCCCTCTAGCTCCCACTGGTAGGGCCTGTCGGTGGAAACCTGAGGACTGGACAGACGATAGGGCCTTTGATGGCCTCCGGAGCAATATCGAAGGATCGAATCCAGGTGTCATCACTGCTGGTCGACCGAACATGCTTGGCTCTGTTTACGCTATGAAACAGGCTGGCGCCACTTCATGTGGTATTCGGTTCACTCTGGTGCGCAATGATGCCAGTGATAGGGTTCTCTCCTCCGGCCGTGTCTTTTTGTTTGGCAAGTCGAGGAATCCCAGAATTTTAAGGAACACCGATCTGCCCTGGTCTGCAACAAGTGCCTTCAGGTTGGTCATGTTGAGATGTTGTGTGCGTTTTCTCTCCAATGTCATTTTTGTTTTGCGGATCATTTGTCGAAGTCCCACCGGTGTGGACAGCTTAACTGCCCTGGTGAGAACGGTCAATCATGTAGCCACACGGTACGTAGGTGTATGCTGTGTGAACGATCGGACCACTTCACCGGTTATGATAGGTGCCCAGTGGTTACTGCTTCCGATTCTTCCCCTGCCCCCGCCAGTGCTAGATCTCCTATCGTCGCCGATGATACGTCTGTTACCGGTGTGTCCGACAGATCCTTGAATCGTCAACGTCGTCGTCGTCATGGAGTCCATGTTGAGATTACCTCAGAGGTGATGGTTGAGAAGAAGGTCTCTGCTAAGGGACTGACTGTTGAGGTGGAAGGGATGAGTTATGCTGATAGGCGTGCTGACCACCGAAGGGGCATGACTGACAGTGCTCTGCCTAAGGCTAAGGTTGTTCGGCCTAAGGTTGACAGGAAAGGTAAGGGTAAGGCTATTGATGCTTACGAGCAGGCTGGCCCCTCCCGTATTACCGAAGCTGTGGAACCGGCCCCCTCCGGTAAGGTTAATAAGGCCTTTAGGCCATCTAGTTCGACCGGCTCGTCAGCCGACCCCCCTCCCATTACTACCATCGATGACGATGAGTCCATGGGCTTCACCTTGGGTTTGATTGCGCCCCCAAAAAGCATTCTTAAGAGGCGCGCCTCTGATTCTGATATCACCTCGTCAGCCATTCAGGCCTAATGTTTATTACAACATTATCGATTAATGTTGGACGGAGCAGGGCTAACCGTTCGTTGGTGATGGAGGTTTTTTCCTTTTGTTGATTTCTTGTTTATTGTTGATCCCCCTCGTAAGGCGGACGGAGGTGGTGTTGTACATGAACATGTGGATTTTGATTTGTTTTCTTTTGTTCAGGAGTCTGGAGTTGAGGTATTTGTTAGGTCATCACTGTCCGGTTTGTTCCTGGTGGACTTGCACGACATGGTGACCTGTGTGATTATGTATGATGTGGGTGGGGTGCGGAGACGAATCGGCGGTATTTATGTTCCTCGCAGTGCGATGAAGCTCGAGTGGTCGGCTTGCGAAGCGGCATGGGATGATTGCGATTTCCTCATGGCCGACTTCAATGCCAAACACGACGATTGGAACCCTGTTCAGAGGCTTGGCAAGATGCATATATCAGACTGTCACGGTTTGTGGCTGACCCAATTTTGCAATCGGAATTGTCTTCGAGTACACCCTCCGACGGGCTGTACATTTCGGAATATCAGCGCCATCGATCTGTTTATCGGGCGTTCGACCACAAGGGCTTCGTATAATGGGAAGGCGGGTCTGGAGCATGTTGCTGTCATCGCAAGGCTGGAGGTGGATGAGCCGACGGATATGGTTAGACGGCGACCAGCCTGGAGGAGGATTCCAACATCCGATTGTGATGATATTTTAGTGCACGTCCATTCGGGGCGGGATGAGGAGATGTGGACGAGGCTGAGGAGTGGTGTGGACGCACTTCCGAGGTCTGGGTGGAATGTCGGCCGGTGCCCCTTTTGGAACCCCGACTTACAACGCATTTATTCCGATTTAAATCGCATGCGACGGATCAGATGACGGCTGCCGGGACTTCGGACGACTATAATGTTGTTCGACGGGTATACAGAGCCATGCTGTTGAGATCGCGACAGGAATTTATTCGGAACACGGTTGAAAAGGCCGGAGATCCTGCTATCTTCAGACTAGCCAGACAACTGGAATCGAGGCGGACACTTCCTTCTATGCGTGACTCCGATGGTCAGCTTGTGTGCCGCCACGCCGATATTAGCGACCTTATCGCTGCCCAGTTGCGCCCTGGTAATGAAATATCATGGCAACCATCTATGGTTGAGATGGACCCTGCCTGCGAGTTGGAATCTGCTATTAAGCAGAGCCCGACGAATACCGGTCCTGGTCTTGATGACATAGGGTATTCATTCATTAGATATTGGTTGAATGAGAAACCCGACTGTTTGAGGCGGCTTGTTGACTATGGTTTGACGAACGACATTCCTGACTGGCACTCTGCTGAGGTTGTACTTATACCAAAAGCGGACAAACCCCGTTATGACATTGTGAAAAGCTGGCATATGATTCATCTGCTACCGACTATTGCTAAGATGGTGGAGAGGATCGTCCTGCTTAGGATTGCCGAGCATGTGGTACTTGGCCAAACTCAATTTAAGTCTAGACGCAAGCGAGGTGTCCATGACGCTATGTCTGTTGTGTTTGAATTTTTGCGACACAACGAGGGTTTTAAATGTGCCATGCTGTCTATGGATGTCGAGGGAGGTTTTGATATTATTGACATTGACCTGCTGTGTGATTTTCTGGCCGCCCGAGAGTGCCCTGCCAACCTGATACATTGGGTTAGGAGGTGGGCTGGACGCCGGGTAGTTAGGTTCAGGTTCAACGGTCGAATATCGAAGCCGTATTTTGTCAACTGTGGCATCCCTCAGGAATCCCCATTATCCCCTTTTTTATTTGGTGCATATGTCGCGGACATCTTTAAGCCTCGCCTTCGGTACTCCCCTTCGGTTCGCACTGTGGTTAGCAGTTATGTGGCCGATGGGGTCATCCTTGTTGCCTCTGATAGCAGGGATCTCACGAGATACACGATGGCGGAGTTATTCAAGGATTGTGACAGAATTGCGAAGGGTAGGAATATGGGTTTTAGCGCGATCAAGCCTAAGTGGATTGGTTTTTGTGGAACGACATGGGAGGATTTGGACATTGATGGAGAATTACTAACGCCTGTGGAGGATCTTAGGGTTCTTGGTTATAGGTTTAATGTATTTCTTAATATGTCTTCTCATGTATCTTATTGGTTGGAGAGGGGGTTGGGTGTTAGGAGGAGGATATCCGCGTTGGGGAGGAGGTTTGGGAGTGATGGAGGGCTGGATGCATGGTGCACTTACCGATTGTTTCAGGCTGCCTACGTGTCGACCGTCTACTTCGGGCTTGAATTTCTAACCGACTTTTCGTCGTATGTGAAGCGAATTCAGGTCCATGTCAACGATTGCCTTCGGTCCCTGTTCAGGTGTCCTATCAAGCTTGCCAATAATATTCTCCTTGCAGAATTCGGGACGCCTCCGGTACATTTGCAGGGTCGATACCTTCAGAGACGATGCTATAGTCGTATGATCAATTACCGATATTGTGATGACCACCCGTGGTTCGGCGCAATTCAGGGCGACTGGGAGGTAGAAGGTATGTTGGCTTACCCGATGTTGTCTGACAAGGTTGCGACAACTGTACCGAGCTTCAATGTGTCTAAAGGAAAGGAACTGGCTGCGAGGCTGTTTTATGAGGCCTATGAGAGAGCGGTCCTGGTTCCTGATCTCCTTATGATCTACACTGATGGTTCGAAGAGCGACAAAGGGACAGCGGTGGCATGGACAACTGAGGAATGTGGGATGACTGAAGGCGCGAGAGCCTTCACTACCCCCTCTTCATGGAGCATTGTGGAGTGCGAAATATTCGCCATTGTCGCCGCGCTGAGGGATGTGTACTCGGAATACCACAGCATGATTATTATCTTTTCTGACTGCATCCCGGCCATTATGTGTATTGTACAGATGGAGCCTGTGGGTGAGTCCGCTGGTATATGGGATGTCTTGACGCCCCAGTTCAATCGCTTTCGTGCGGTACGTATTTGTTGGATCCCTGGTCACCATGGTATTGATGGCAACGAGATGTCGGATGCCAAGGCCAAAGAGGCGGTTGGCGGTGTTCTGCATGTTCGAAACTGGGCTGGTATTGTGCTTGGTCTAGGCCATGCTATGATTGCCAGGGAGCTGCGGACGACTGAATGGTCCCATTGGCATGCGACAGAAGGGCACGATTCTTACGATCGTTCTCCAAAGAAGCCCAGACACCTACGAGGCCTCAGCCGACGTGATCATTACGTCCTGTTGAGGCTTCGCAGCGGTATGGATGTTACCGGTCATAACGGATGTCCGCGTGTTGACGATCGATTCCACCTGGTGTCTTGCAGTAGATACCTTGCCAAACGCCCTCGTTTCCCGACTTTGTTCAATGATAAGCGGGTTCCAGAATGGCGCGACTGGTGGCAGTCCCATTTTAATTTGGGCTTGGGTATTCCGTTTGAACACCGTGATAACGATGGCACGGTCACTGTGTGTGGGAATCCCTTCCAGCGGACGGTTACCCAACTGGTCAATGGCACTCTCAGCCTGTTTCACCTGGGGTCTGACGACAGATGTACAAGATCCCTGTTGAAAAGCTGTGATAAGGGAGATTGGTGCAAGATTCCGGTGAAATTTGTCGGCGGCAGCGATATGGAAGGTTGCCCTTAAATGGTGGCCAGATGATGGTCCCTGCGGGAAGTGCAGTAGCAGTGCCAAGAAGCTTTCCGTTCATCTTGGCCATCGTCCGGACTGTGCTGCGCATTATTTTGTCCCGTTTTGGTACAACATCATTGATGGCTGGGACCGTGTGGCTGTGATAGATCGGAATACGACTGCCTTACAATGGTGGCTGGACCAACCCGACACCTGTGTGTGCGGTTGGAATCTCCCCGGTGTTATTGCGAATCACCTGAGGTTGAGAACTGGTGCCAGGTGTTTTGAGCAAATTGTGGCCATGTTTCAGGGGTGGGTTGGCGATGGTGGAAGACCTGTGCTGGCAGGCTTGAATACCTCGTGGAAACGCGGATAAATTGTTGGGTTTGCGGGATGGACGGTGGTCCATGTGTGGTGATTTATTTGTTTGGTTGGATTTATGTTTGGTTGGAGGGATGCGTGACCGGTTTGCCGGAATGTGGGTTTGGTTGTGGCTATGGCCTTACTCACGGTAGTGTTTGATGGATGGCTATGGGAGGTGGATTTAGTTTGTTCGTACCCTGGTTGGGTGGTTTATTTCGTGATTCCCGTGTGCTGGCCGGATACTCGGACTTGGGTCTACGAATCGCGCGGGTGGTACTTTTCCAGATGTACTGCGGGCTAGGCGGGGTTGGGACTGGCGTACTCCTTGGAACGTACTGCTGTGTAGTTGTGCGTGCCCGGATAGGTAGTCGCTCCATTAGCTATATAGTTATAAATAAAAAGCATTGAAGCTCAACGACACCTGTCCACTAACTCAACTAACTAGGGCAAAGACAGAAGTATATATCATCACAAACTCTTCCTATCCTCATCAGGAGGTACCTTCAAACAGTTTGTCCCACCTTTCCCCCTTTTTCCCGACAACTCATGCTAACAACATGCAGAAACAATCATCACTTCATCACACCCTCCGTACTTTTTCCCTCCGGGTGTCCTCCTGGTGTAAAACCCTTTTACTACCTTTCCGCCTCCGTTCCGATCGCTGCATTCCTACATAGGAAATGCTTTCCACAAACACACGCCCGGAGCCATATCCTTATGCCCGACTCCACAGCGCATGTCCAAAACCACAGCACTTCCCCGGAAGCTAGCTAAAGAACAAAGGAAATACCGGGAAAGTCTGGCGAGCAGCATTTCCAATATTATGTTCCGAAGTTCCCGGGCCAGGTGGGGGGACCCCCAAGACCTCCGGCCTGCACTGGACTGCCTCTAGCAGTTTGTATAACGGTGCAAGATTCAAGGACGGTCTTATTTGTCTCGGGCGGGGGGCCTTGAGATGAGACAGGGCAATTCGCAGGTAGGAGTAAGACCGCAGGCTTCCTGAGGGGTGGCGGGGAAGATGCGGGGAGGGGGTATTTTTTGTATTAACACATCACCGATCTTATCTTTTTTTGTTTTCTTTAGTCAATCCCTTTTGTCACTCTTAATTAGCCTGTCGACTGTGTGTGGGGGTTTTCTTTTGAGTTTAGAGGAGCGGAGTAAATTGTAGTGAGGTGAGAACATGTATTATACCGACTCACTCACACACACACACGGAAATGTAGGAGTTCGTTCATGATATTATCTTTTTCTTTTCTTTTCCAATCAGGGAGTGTGAGTAGAGCGTGATCGACGTCTTCTAATTCTCGTAAATTGCTGATTCCTGGGTTGCGGAAATGAGCTACTCTTTCCCGTGAAGAGAATCTATTGCTTAAAGAGAGTACAGGCCCCTTGCTCCTTTGCTGTACGGGCTTTTATACTCTAATCTCCCACTCTCCGCCACCCGTGCATTGTGTAGAACAATATATATGATTATGTATTTCCTGACTTACCCCAGGACCACCGATGCAGCAGAGATGCAGGCACTAGACCAGGACGACCTACTCATGTTCTTCAACTTTTTCGTCGAGAAATAGGCTAATCCCGTATCCTCCCAAGACGCCACACACCACTCCGTCATCATGAACCCCTTCATCTCATCCCGGCACATCAAGGAAGGTGAAAAAAGTGGGGAGATAAACCTACCGGATCCTCCCAGCCAAGGCCCAACACCCCCGGGAGGGAAATAGTACTGTGCGGAGCGTGTGGTACCCCCGGATTCGCTGAGGGCCGCTCGCGCTCCCAAGGGTGGCCGGTGGGGGGATGGATAGCTAAAGGAAAACAAAACTCCTAGCGGAGGACGCGATGTGAAAGAGGGTTTACCGTCGGGGTGTTACTTGCTTATAAACCTCCTTTCGCCAATTCCACCTCTGTACCTGAACCCAGGAGCCGTGTGGTACCTTCCAGAGAACCTGCAGTAAGTCACATCATTAGTATACCATATACGAGCATCCGCATATTGTACACGGCCGGGAATGATCCGAGAGAACAATGGAAGATCATTGGTATACAGGTTGAAATAGGCACTAAAACTCCATTGATCTATGTACATCTCCGGGGGGATTTCCGCAGCTGCGGAAGTTCAGGGAGGATCTTTCCATTTTTTATATAAACCGTGTGTTCCGCCATAGATTGGAAGGAGGGACAAGATGCAAATCCAAAGAATCTGTAACCCTTTTCTCCTTGAACTTCAATCTCTCTCTCGGGCCTGTTCTTAAGCAATCGGCATCTCGAAAAACAAGCATAGGGTGGTTTCCTCGGATCACTGGTTCCAGCAATTTCTACCGGGGGTGAGTGAGAGTGAGTGATCGCCTGTTTTTCACTTGATTTAATTTTAGTGTAGAAGTGGGGATTGATAGAAAGGGTGTTTTTGTTTTTTGCTTGGCACTTTATTCTACCTTGTCTTCATAATCTGGGGAGTATTATACCTGTTGTAGACCATATCGCCTATATTTGGTGTCCTGCTGATATCTACCTAGGCCTTTCGCCAGTATAAAATACACAGATGCTAGTAATAGGCAGTAGTCAAGTGTTAGGGTTTATATAACGAATTGGGGATCCTAGGTAGGTGGCATCGCACAGGCGGATGGGCTCGTCAAAGATTACGACTAAAGGAGTGTATGCATATTGGAGGCATGGAGCGGGTCTTCGCCATGTATTAAAGTCAAAGCCCTGTGTGCTCATATAGCGCTTATCAAAAACAACGCCACTTGTTCACTGGAGGCCTCGAAGTGGCATGAGGGATGTACACTAAAATGAGTGGATATGATCACCTAGTAGTATTAAGAGAAGTTACCGCAAGGGGATAGACCCGCTGTTTGCGAATAGGACAGGGCTTCTCCGAGATGAGCGTCAGCGTCGGCTTCTATGATATATTTATATGTAATGGGCTACTGTACACGATTTCACACAAAACATAAGAAAAATATGACATTAACTTAAGGATTAGATGAAACGAAAGCCGAAGAGCTATGGTTTTATGGACAAGGTCTAACTAGAACTCCAGGGAAGGGGGAGGAGAGGAAAAGAAGGAGAAAGAAAGGGAGAAAGAAAGAAACATAGCCGGTTAAATCAGAAAGAACGCCGGTTAAGAAATGTTAGTTATGATACATTTAAATCAGCAGAGGCCTTGCCAAGACTAATCCTACATGCGAAAGTTATATATGGGGTGAAAATCTGTGAGGGAACGACAGAGGAGGGACATAAACGAGAAAGCTGAGAGACAAATACAGGTAGGAGGCGATGAGGAAATACCGGTTGAGTGCGAGAGGGAGGACTGATCGGATAGTGTTGGCTGGGTGTCAGTTTTACTTGGAGGGGCTAAGAGCGGCAAGGGCGATATAAATGATGTAGAGGTAGTAAGATAGATTTTGCTGAGGAGAGGTCGCTATGTAAGTTGGGAACGGGGTCCTTGAGGCTCGATACCCCTTCTCGGTCACCGGGGCGAGAGGATGGGGGTGGAGGTATGGGCGTTAAGGCTTGTGAGGTTGTCATTGGAGTCTGATTTCCGGTTGGCATGTCCACCGGACACCCGTAGCGGTGCATAGAGGATGACAGGAGGATGTCTAGATACCATGATGTGTTGTGCGGGAATTGGCATTGTCACGTAAGACCCTCACAACCTCATCATAACCCCGTGAGAGGGCCAGCGATAGCGGGGTTCGGCCCCAGTGATCAGGTGCGGTGATGCTGACGTCTTGCCGTTCTAAAAGGATTTTGACCACCGCGACATGTCCAAACCAGGCCGCCCACGAGAGTGGCGTTTGGCCATATTCGGCGTCTGCATGGTTGGGGTTGACGTCCTCCCGCTCTAAAAGCACTTTTACTAGACCCTCATGCCCCGTCGTAGCCGCCCACAGGAATGGCGTTTGGCCGTGGTTGTCTGCCTGGTCGGGATTGATATCCTCCCGTTCCAAAAGCATCCTTACTGCCCCCTCATACCAATTCTCAGCCGCCCACGAGAGTGGCGTTTGGCCATATTTGGTGTCTACCTGGTTGGGATTGACGTCCTCCCGTTCCAAAAGTATCCTTACTATCCCCTCATGCCCCTCCTTGGCCGCCCACAAGAGTGGCGTTTGGCCATAGTTGTCTGCCTGGTCGGGATTGATATCCTCCCGTTCCAAAAGTATCCTTACTACCCCCTCATACCCCTTCTTGGCAGCCCGCGAGAGTGGCGATCTATAGTCGGTGTCAACTTGGTTGGGATTGACGTCCTCCCGTTCCAAAAGCATCCTTACTACCCCCTCATACCCCTTCTCGGCAGCCCGCGAGAGTGGCGATCCATAGCCGGTGTCTACCTGGTTGGGATTGACGTCCCGTTCCAAAAGTATCCTTACTACCCCCTCATGCCCCTCCTTGGCCGCCCACAAGAGTGGCGTTTGGCCATAGTTGTCTGCCTGGTCGGGATTGATATCCTCCCGTTCCAAAAGTATCCTTACTACCCCCTCATGCCCCTCCTTGGCCGCCCACAAGAGTGGCGTTTGGCCATAGTTGTCTACCTGGTTGGGATTGACGTCCTCCCGTTCTAAAAGTATCCTTACTACCCCCTCATGCCCGTTCATAGCAGCCCACGATAGTGGCGTTCGGCGAGATCTAGTGTCTGCTTGGTCCGGATTGATGTCCTCTCGTTCCAATAGGATCTCCACAACCCCCTCGTACCCTCTTATTGCTGCCCATGTGAGAGCCGTACACCCCATGCAATCGCTTTCATTAAGATCCCACTCCTTCATACCTAATACACTAGCTACTATCTCCACTATCCCGAGAAATGATGCTCCGTGGGGTCCTGTAAATCCCATAGGTCCTTCCGCCCGGTAAAAATATGGGCCCGAGGTTCTTTCATTATCGTAGCGCAATAACAGTAATTGAGCAGATATATGCTCATTAAATCTATCGAGAAGCCTCAGCGCAAGTATTTTGCCATTTTCCGTCATCCCCATTCTTGCATGCTCGCCCCAGTAACAAGAAGCATAATCTAGAAGGGGCATTGTTAAGGGGGCCGGGTCCAGAGTTGGCGAGAGGTCACAGACTGATTCATAATTCAGGTATGTCAAGCAAATCTCGGCAATTTCTGAATGGGGTGTATGGAATAGGGTCGGATTGTTTAAGAGATGCTCCTGCAGGGTGAAGTGTACTAGTCTGACCGTGGACGAAGACGCCTCGATGGTGACAAGACCAAGACAGGATGCTGTGAGTGTCCGTAATGCGGGAATGTTTTCCAGCTCCAGGTCTGAGGATCCTATCTCCACCCCCAAGGCATGACAGAGCTCCTGGGGTCGTAACGGCCGTTCCGAATACAGCACCCACATCAGGACCCTCAGCCCGAGTACTGATTTATTTCCCTTCTGCGCCTTCATTCGGGTTAGAGTTGCCGTGTAGGCGTCGCTCAGTCCGTTGCCTTGTACCATCTCCTTAAGTTTCTTTCTTCGCTGGTGAATTGTCACCTCTCCTAGAACAGCATCGATGTGTAGCGCGACAAGGAGGAATCTACACACAATCGCTTGTAAGTATACATTAATGATAGACTGGAAATGTTAAATATTCCTACGTACATATCAGATGTCTTTTCCATCATAATCCTGATGATATCCGCCCGCAAGCCATCGCTCATTGCTTCCGGCTCGGGGTCCATGTCCAACCTCATCTCCAGATAATTCCGGATATCACCTGTCTTCGGACTGACGGGTATCAAAACTACCTTGGGGAAGTGTCTTTGGATATCTTCCTTGACATGTGGCCTTCCGGTGAGGAATATCCTCGTGGTAGGCGACTCCCGAACAATATCTCTAAGCGACCTAAGAAGCTCTGGCAGATTCTTCTGCAGGAATTCGTCGAGCGCATCGATGCAGATGAAAACCTGGGGCAATGAAGCAATAGTCATCTTCAACATTCGCATCAAATCTGCAGGCAGCAGTGCCCTGCCACCAATCTCCTGTTTCCCTTGTTGGAACGCTTCGCGTAGGTAGATCGGGAT
>Ga0307513_10003664_pt1 | contig 20786 bp, 14 predicted proteins | sample 15_EM_MG_FD_202174 | JGI IMG/M metagenome (GOLD analysis project Ga0307513, IMG submission 202174) | Populus trichocarpa ectomycorrhiza microbial communities from riparian zone in the Pacific Northwest, United States - 15_EM | ecosystem: Host-associated > Plants > Roots > Unclassified | place...
CCGGCGTCTGCGCCATAACCGCGGCGCGATAGGCCGTCGGCGCCAGCCGGGTGCGTCGCCGAAAGACGCTCGACATGTGGGCGTGGCTGGCGAATCCGCTCCGCGCGGCGACGGTCGCCAGGTCGAGCGCGGTGTCGCGCAGCAGCTCTCGCACCCGCGCCACCCGCCGGTTGAGGATGAAATGATGCGGCGCCTCGCCGGTCGCCTGGCGGAAGGCGCGGGCGAAATGGGCGGTGCTCAGGCCGGCGAGCTCGGCCAGCTCCTGAACGGTGATCTTGCTGTCAAGGCGGGTTTCCACGTGGTCGACCACCCGGCGCAGCTTGAAGGGCGAGATCGCCCCGCGGCTGCGAGGCGCGGCGCCCTGGTCGATCGCCTGCAGGGCGCGGGCCAGCATCGCCTTGCCGAGCGCCCCCATGTAGCGGCGGTCGGGCTTCGCCTCCTCGACCAGCGCGCGGCGGGCCTCCACGGCCAACGCCCGCACGCCCGGATCGGTGGTGGTGATCGGCAGGTTGCCGGCGATCGCGGCGATATAGCCCGAGAGGTCGGTGTGGCCGGTCAGGATATCGGGCGGAAAGGTGAGGGAGAGCGTCTCGATCGGGGTCGCATGGCGGACGCGCGCGCGCATCCCGGGCGCCAGCAGTATGAAGGATCCGGGGGTGCAGGAGACGCCGCGCGCCGGGCCGCCCTGGAAGGCGGCGGTCGCCTCGCCCAGGTCGAAGATGAACCGCAGTTGCGGTCGCACGCCGTCGTAGCTCCAGTCCAGGCTGCCGGCGGTGTCGAGCTCGAACAGCACCGCGTCGGCGTCGAGGGTCAGGGCCCGGCCCGCGACGGCGACCGGCGACGGCAGGGCGGCTGGGGACCCCAGCTTTGCAGCGCGTGACGACATGGGGGTTCCCTTCGGGAGGTTCCGAGCATCATTCCGGCCCCGCCCTACGGCCGAAGTATGTATCGCGCGGAGCGATGCAAGGCGCCGGGCGTACGGTATCTTCCACACGCCTTCGACGCGTGCTGTCTGGCGGCGCGACCATCTCCGGTTGCGATCGGCCATTGGCTTTGTCGCCGACCGGGACCAAGCTCGCCGCGTCACCCGTTTGGGCCCGAATGATTCACTCGCATCACTCCGCCTACATGCTGCTGTCGCTTCTGGTGGCGGTGCTGGGCTCCTGGACCGCGCTGGACCTTTTCCGCCGCGTGCGCACCCACGTCGGGCGGGCGCGGCGCATCTGGCTCACCACCGCGGCGGTGGCGATGGGCTCGAGCATCTGGTCGATGCACTTCATCGCCATGCTGGGCTTCGATCCGGGCTCGCCGGTCCGCTACGACGTCCCCCTGACAATCATGTCACTGGGCCTGGCGATCCTGGCGACCGGCGGCGCCTTCTTCGCCGCGGCCGGGGGCCGGGCGTCGCCGCGGCGGGTGGTCGTCGCCGGCGTGTTCATGGGCGCCGGCATCTGCCTGATGCACTACGTCGGCATGGCCGCGCTCAGGACGGCCGCCTCGCTGGCCTACGACTATCGGCTGGTGGCGCTGTCCTTCGCGGTGGCCGTCGCAGCCGCCACGGCCGCCCTCTTCGCCGCCCGGCGAGAGCGCTCTATGGCCTGGCGCGCGGCGGCGGCGGCCCTGCTCGGCGGGGCGATCGTCAGCATGCACTACACGGCCATGGCGGCCCTGAAGCTGACGTCCGTCGGGGCGTCCGTCGGCGATCCGGTGGGCGTTCCGCCCCTGGTGTTGGCCTTCGAGGTCGCAGCCGGAACGCTGGTGATCCTGCTCCTGGCGCTCGCCGCCGCGCTCTACGACCGGCGCCTCGACATCCTGGGGGCGCTCGACGCCGGGCGCGTCGGCTACTGGGAGCTCGCCCTGCCACACATGGCGCTGTCGCCCTCCACGCGGGCCAAGGAGATCTACGGCCGCTCGGCCACCGACACCCTGACCTACGACGACCTGCTGAGCGCCGTGCATCCCGAGGACGCCCCCTCGCGGGAGGCGGCGATGGCGCGGGCCCTGGCGGCAGGCGCCGACTACGACACCGAATACCGGATCCTGCTGGGCGACGGCGAGATGCGCTGGGTGAACGTGCGCGGGCGCGTGCTCTGCGACGCCCGCGGCCGGCCGCAGCGGATGATCGGGATCGTCATGGATGTGACCGACCGCCACCGGGCCTTCGCCGCCGTTGCGGAGAGCGAAGGGCGGTTCAGGCTGATCGCCGACAGTGCGCCGGCGTTGATCTGGATGACCGACGCCGCGGGACGGCCGACCTTCGCCAACCGCCACTACGAGACCGTGTTCGGACGGCCGGCCGTGGAGATGCTGGGCCCGGGCTGGGTCGACATCCTGGTGGCTGAAGACCTCGACGCCTATCGCCGCGCCTATGGCAAGGCCATGCGGGGGCGCACCGACTTCAAGCACTTCACCCGCGCACGTGACCGGCACGGGCGCATCCTGTGGTTCCGCTGCGAGGGGACGCCGCGCTTCACGCCTGAGGGCGAGTTCCTGGGCTTCACCGGCTGCAATGTCGACGTCACCGAAGCCATGATCGCCCAGGAGCGGCAGCGCCTGCTGATCAACGAGCTCAATCACCGGGTGAAGAACACGCTCGCCACCGTGCAGTCGATCGCCGCCCAGACCGCGCGGCGCGCCGAGTCGCCGGAGGACTTCCGCGAAAAGTTCGAGACCCGCCTGATCGCGCTTTCCCAGACCCACAACGCGCTCACCCGCGGCGGCTGGGAGAGCGCCAGCCTCAGCGAGCTGCTCACGCAGGAGTTCAAACCCTATGCCGGCGAGCAGGTGCGGCTGGACGGGCCCGAGGTCGACCTGCCGCCGCGCACGGCGGTGACGCTGGGGATGGTGTTCCACGAGCTGGCGACCAATGCCGCCAAGTACGGCGCGCTGTCGTCGCCGACGGGGATCGTGCGGGTGTCGTGGCAGGCCGTCCTGGGCGCGGAGGCGGGCCCCCTGCTGGTCCTGCTGTGGCGCGAGGAGAACGGGCCTGCGGTCAAGACGCCGACGCGGCGCGGCTTCGGCTCGCGGCTGATCGAAGGCAGCGTCAAGGGCGATCTGGGTGGGGTCAGCCGCATGGTGTTCGATCCCGCGGGCTTCCATTGCCGCCTGGAGATCGACCTCTCCAACCCCGCCGTCAGCGCCACGGAGCAGCCGACCTTGGCCGCGGGGTGAAGCCGCCTGACGCCGGGTCCCGCCGAAACCGTCGCCGGCCCAGGCCGCTGGATCACAAAGCCTACGACGCCGACAGGGCTGTCGGGCGAAGGGGATCTTGAGCCCTTCGGCGAGGACAGGGTCGATCATCTGAGATAGGGACATCTCAATTGCGCTCGGCCGTCCTGCCGCTATACGATTTCGACAACGAACTGCGGGGTTTGCGCCGCCGCTCCCTCGGGGACCATCCAATGCTTGAGCAGGCTGCTGATTTCCGTGACGAAAGCTCGGCGCTCGCCGGTCTTCTCGCCGACCTGCCTGAGGAGGGGTTCGCGCTCGCCACGGGGTTCAAGGGCTGGACAATCTCCAATGTCTTGGGACACCTCCACCACCTCAATCACGTTGCGCTGCTTTCGCTGAATGACCCCCCGGCCTTTGCCGCTCACGCCGCGCGCGTGAGCCAGCATTTGAAAGCGGGCGGGCGCCTTGTCGACTTCGAATCCGAATGGCTGGCGGGCCTGGACGGGCGCCAGCTGTTCGAGACCTGGCGCGAATATGTCGAAGACACCGCCGAAGCGTTCCACGGCGCCGAGCCCTCCACCCGGGTGAAGTGGTTTGGGCCGGACATGAGCGCTCGTTCCTCGATCACGGCGCGCCTCATGGAGACGTGGGCGCATGGCCAGGAGGTCTACGACCTGCTGGGCGTCGTTCGGACCAACGCCGACCGGATTCGCAACATCGCGGTCATCGGGGTGAACACGTACGGCTGGACCTTCGCCAACCGCAAGGAAGCCGTCCCTCAACCGCCGCCGCATGTGCGGCTCACGAGTCCGTCCGGCGGCGCCATCTGGACATTCAACGAGGAGCGTTCGGATGAGCTTGTAGAGGGGCTGGCGGAAGAGTTCTGCCAAGTGGTCACGCAGGTGCGGAATCTCGCAGACACGAGGCTTCGTGTTACAGGCGCAAATGCGCTGAACTGGATGTCCAAGGCCCAGTGTTTTGCCGGCGCGCCTCAAGACCCGCCGTCCCCAGGGTCGCGTGCGACCGCCGTGCGGCCCCCGGCGATCTTGAGCAAACCAAAGGTGCAGGCCTAGTCGCGCGCGGGTCCGCCCAACCCTGGTTCGCGCGAGTCCCGCCGTCGCCATCTTGCAGGGTTGAGTAGATTCTTTCGGGGTGCGCCTGCCCTTTTAGCGCGGCTTCGGTCCATGCGCCTTTGCCTAAAATGCAATCGTATGCGCCCGGCGCAGTAAGCGAGATGGATTCCCATGAGCCAGCCCGTTGAAACGAGGCGCATCACCGACGTCCTCAAAGCCAAGGCGGGCCCGATCGGCGACTGGCCCGCCCATATCTCCCGGAGCGGCGTTCTGACCTTCGCCGAATGGGATCGGCAGGCCGACGAAATCGCCGGCGGGCTCGCGGCCGCCGGTCTCCGCGGGGGCGATCGGCTCTGCATCGCGATCAGCACGGAGCATCCCTTCGCAATCCCGATCGTGAGCGTCGCGGCGATGCGGGTGGGCGCCATCGCCTGTCCGGTCAACATGCGGCTCTCGCGATCGGAGCTCCGGGATTATTCCGCCCTCCTGGAGCCGCGCTTCGCCATCACCGACAAGCCGGACCAGATCTCCGACATCAAGTTCGAGCGGAGCTGGACGGTCGATGAGATGCCGCGCGACATCTCGAGTCTGCCCGATCAAAGCGCCTTCAACCCTTCGGGCGATGCGGTGATCATCGGCACCTCCGGCACGACCGGCCGTCCAAAGGGTGTGGTCCTCAGCCATCAGGACTTCATGAATCGCGGCCCTGATCCGATGCGGATCCCGACAAGGTCGTCGGCGACCATCCATTCGCTGCCCTTCACCGGCTACGGCGGCTTTATCAGCCAGTGTATGCGGCCGATCCTGGACGGCGCGGCCTCATTGACCAACTACCCGTTTGACGTGGACGAACTGCTGCGCCTGATCCGCGAGCACCGGCCGGTCGCGTTGCACCTGGTGCCCACGATGTTCCGCCTGCTGCTGGACCATCCCGACACTGAAGGGGCCGACATGTCGAGCATCCGGCTGATCGTTTCAGGCAGTGCGCCGCTGGCCCACGACACGATCGTGCGTTCGATGAAGCTGTGGCCCCACATCCGTATCCAAAATCCCTATGCGATGTCGGAAGGGGGTTTCATCACGACAGCCGTCACGCCCGAGCAACTGGCCAAGCCTGGCTGCGTGGGGGCGATCCAGCCGAACATGGAGATCCGAGACGAGAACGGAAAACCGACGGGGCAAGGCGTTGTCGGGGAGATCTACGGCAAGGCGTCCGGCAAGGCGCGCCGCTACTGGAACGACTCCGAGTCGAGCAGCCAGGCTTGGGTCGACGGGTGGACGCGGTCGGGGGATCTTGGCTATGTCGACGCTGATGGGGATCTCATCCTCACCGGTCGCGCCAAGGAGTTGATCATCCGCGGCGGCTACAATATCGCGCCGATCGAAATCGAAGACGTGTTGCACGCCAACCCCGCCGTCAAGGACGCGGCCGTTGTCGGGGTCGCACACGACGTGCTTGGCGAGGACGTGGGGGCTGCGGTGTCGCTGCTGCGAGGCGCGAATATCACCCCTGGGGAACTGGTCGAATGGTGCCGCGAGCGGCTCGCATCCAACAAGGTGCCGCGCACGATCGTCATCCTGGACGCGTTGCCCGTGAATCAGAATGCGAAGATCCTGAAGCGCGAGCTTCAGCCGGTCGTGGAGAAGGCGGCCCACGAGGATCGCGCCAAGCGGCACGCACAAGACGGGGCGGGGCGGCTTGGTCGCAGTCCGCCGCCGACGCGACCGAGCTCGGGCCGGTGATCATCGTCAAGATCTCCGGTGTCAATCCGCCTGGCGACGAGAACACCGTCGGCGACGGCGACGGTCCTGGCCTCGCGGGAGCATGGTCCCGTTCGCCTGCCTACGCCTCCGGCAGGCCGGGTTCAGAAGGCCACGCAGATTCAGTGGGAACGGGGGCGTGTGGCGGCGTACCTGAAGTCCTTGGGCGTATCCAGCGCGCCCGTTCATATATCCGCAAGCGGTAGAGCTTGCTCACAACCTGCCGACAACTGAAGTTTTCACTGTAGGGAGCGAAAATGTCGCCGCCAATATTTTCCGAGGCGCCGATTGTCGCCACTGAGACCTCGTCGGCCAGGCCGCTGTCGAATCCGGCATTGAGGTATGCGCTCGGGCTGCTGTTTGTGATCTACACGCTGAATTTTATCGACCGTCAGATCGTCAACGTCCTGGCCGAACTGATCAAGAAGGATCTCGGGCTTCGCGACTGGCAGATCGGCGCAATGACCGGCCTTGCGTTCGCCGTCTTCTATACGCTCCTGGGCTTGCCGATCGCGCGGCTGGCGGAACGCTGGGATCGGCCGCTCATCATCAGCGGGTCGATCCTGGCCTGGAGCGCGTTCACCGCAGCGTGCGGCACGGCCGCCTCATTTGTCCAGTTCGCCTTGTACAGAGTCGGCGTGGGTGCGGGCGAGGCGGGTTGCACGCCCACGGCCCATTCGCTCATCAGCGACTACGCCCCGAAGGAGAAGCGAGCTTCTGCGCTCGCGCTGTTTTCCGCGGGGAGCTCGATGGGCAGCGTCTGCGGCATGGCCATCGGCGGCGTCGTCGCGGACGCCCTGGGATGGCGAGCCGCCTTCTACGTCGTCGCGGTTCCTGGCCTGCTCATCGGCATCCTGGCCGCGCTTACGCTCCCTGAGCCCCGCCGGCAGCTGAAGAGGGCGGTCACCCCCGCGGATGCGCCCAGGTTCGTCGACGTGCTCCGCGATCTCGCAAGATCGCCCACCTATAGGCTGTTCTCGGCGGCGGGCGTGATCATCGCCCTCGTCTCCTATAGTCATGGGGCGTTCTCTGCGTCGTTTTTCATGCGCAACCATTTTGCCGGACTGCAGGCCCTGGGCGCCCTTGTGGGGCTGCAACCGCTCGGCATTCTGGGCCTGATATCCGGGGTGAGCGCCGGGGCGGGCGGGATTTCCGGCGCGCTGGTCGGCGGATGGCTCGCGGATCGGATGACCAGAAAAGACTCCAGGGGGTATGCGACGCTCGCCGCGATCGGCGCGCTGCTGACAGTGCCTCCGTACCTGGCCGCCATGATGATTGACTCCACGCCGCTTGCCCTGGCGTGCTTGTTCCCGGCCTCGTTCGCCTTCGCCTTTATCCTGGGGCCGATGTATGCCGTGCCGCAGAGCATCGTGCCGCCACACTCCCGGGCGACGGCGACGGCGGTGTTCCTGTTCATGACGAACCTGTTCGGGCTGGGGCTCGGACCGCTCGGCGTTGGGATCGCCAGTGACCTGTTGCAATCCCAGCTCGCGATGGGCCCAGGCGAAGCCATCCGCGTCGCGCAGATTTTCGCCACCCTGCTGGGCTTTCTGGCGGTGTGGTTCTACTGGCTTGCGCGCAAGACCATCGCCGAGGAGATGGTGAGCTAGCCGCAAGCCGACACTCCAGAGAACCTCGCGGCCGCCCTTCGGCGTGCTGGATCACCCCGATTGGCCGAACGGCGCATGTTCGAGCCCGCGGCGGGCGCACCGTCGCCGGCCGAGGGCCAACTGATTCAAGGTAAGGAGACACCCATGGCAGGCAATGAAGCCCATATCCCGGTGATTGTCGGCATCGGCCAGATAAACGACCGTCCATCGGACCCCGCGGAGGGACTGGACTCCCTCGGCCTCATGGAGGCCGCGCTCAGGATTGCAGACGAAGACGCCGGCGGAGGCTTTCTCGCCCGGATCGACTCCCTTGCGGTCGTCGACCAGATATCATGCCCGGACCTCACGGACCTCCCCGACGCCCTGTCCCAGCGGCTCGGCGTGCGCCCGAGGTTCAGTTACAAGAGCGACTACGCGAGCGGCGACAGTCCCATCCGCATGCTGAACGAAGCTGCGAACCGCATCGCCGAGGGACAGATCGAGATCGCCGCGGTCGTCGGCGGCGAAGCCCTGAGAACGGCCGCGCAACGCGCAGCCAAGGCGTCCGGCGGGAGCGTCGCCGACCACAACGCGACGCGCGACGCGGGTGCGCGCCGCGCGATGGGATATCGCCAGCGTTATGGGCTCATCGCGCCGGTGGACGTCTACCCTCTCTACGAGAATGCGACCCGGGCGGCTTGGGGTCAGCCCCTGGCGGAGGCCCAGCGCGAGAGCGGCGAGATCTGGAGCCGCTTCAGCGAAGTGGCGATGGACAATCCCGGCGCATGGATCAAGAAACCGCGTTCGCCGGAGGAAATCATCACGCCATCGGCCGACAATCGGCCGATCGCATTCCCCTACAACAAGCTGATGGTCGCGAACTCCGCCGTGAATCAAGGCGCCGGCTTCATCGTTTGCAGCCTGGCGAAAGCGCGTGAAGCGGGCATTCCGGAGGATCGGCTGGTCTACGTCGGCGCCGGCGCCGCTGCGCACGAGGGCAGCAGCATCATGCAGCGGGATCGGTACGATCGCACCGCAGCCATGGAGGTCTCGCTTCGGCGCGCCATGCAACTCAACGACGTTACTGCGGAAGACCTCGACGCCGTCGAGCTCTACAGCTGCTTTCCGTGTGTGCCAAAGATGGCGCGACGCGTGCTCGACTGGCCGCTCGACAAGCCCGCCACGGTCTTCGGGGGGCTCACCTTCGGTGGCGGCCCCATCGGGAACTACATGAGCCACGCGGTGGTCGGCATGGTCCTGAAGATCCGCGGCGGCGCCCGGAAGGGCCTGCTCTTCGCGAACGGCGGCATCGCCACGCAGAACCACACCATCGTGCTGAGCGCCGAGCCGCCGGCGGCCGGGACGCTGCCGTGCGACTTCGACTTCCAGGCCCACGCCGACGCGCTCCGCGGCGAGATTCCGAGGCACGCCGAGGATTACGCCGGACCCGGCCGCATCGAGACCTACACGGTCCTGTATGAGCGCGACGGGTCACCAAAGTTCGGGGTGGTCGTCGCTCGCACCCCGGCGGGCGATCGATTCCTGGCCAAGGTCGTCCCAGAGGACGTGAAGGGTATCGCGTTCCTCACCAACGGCGAGATCGAGCCCGTCGGCGCCTCCGGGCGTGGCGTCGCGACCCCCGACGGTGACGTGATCTGGCATCCGGATTGAGTATGACCGCGGCCGACTGCGCGATCGGGCGAGCCTGACGTCGCGATCGGCCGCGCCGAACCTACTCCGCCATGGCCTGCATATCCGTGAGCGCTTCGGCGAATTCCTGCTTGAAGTCCTCGACGACACTCTTCGCGGTGGACACCCGGTCGATCATTCCCACGCCCTGGCCCACGAAATAGCTGACCAGATCGCGGGCCTGGGTGTTGCCGCCATCGGCCGCCCGATCGATCGCGGCAAAGGCCGGACCGCTCACATAGCCCATCGCGGGCATCGCCAACGCGCCCGGGGCTCTTTGGGCCTTCCCAAGCCGAGTGCCAGGCGGAGCGAAGCTGGCGGCTGGGCTTGCCGGTGCGGGCCTTGGAGCGGATCGTGTCGCGCGAACTGGCGGCGACCATCTTCTCGCGGAAGACCGGACTGGTCTCGGCCTCCGTCGTGGCCAGCCATACCGAGCCCGTCCAGGCGCCCGCCGCCCCCATCGCCATGGCGCCTGCCATCTGCCGGCCGGCGACGATCCCGCCGGCCGCGAGGACAGGCACAGGCCGCACAGCGTTCACGGCGCGAACGACCTCGGGAACCAGCACCATGGTGGAGACCTCACCGCAGTGGCCTCCTGCCTCCCCACCTTGCGCGACGATCAAGTCCACGCCGGCCTCAATCTGCCTGAGCGCATGCTCCTTGGCGCCGACGAGCGCGGCCACCGGCACGCCATGCGCCTTCGCCATGGCATTCATCTCGGGCGGCGCAATGCCGAGTGCGTTCGCGATCAGGCGGATTGGGTGGCGGAATGCGACCTCCATGAGGTCTCCGGGCCTGACGCGCTCGGATCGACGCATGATCGAGTCGTTCAGGTCGAGGGTCACGCCGTACTTTGCCAGGAGATCGTCGGCGAACGACTTATGCTCGTCGGAAATGCTCGCCAGCATGTCCTTGGGCGACATGTCGGCGTCCGCGGGAAGATTTTCGGGGAACAGGAGGTCGACGCCGTAAGGCTTTCCATCGATATGGGAGTCGATCCAGGCGAGTTCCTGTTCGAGGGATTCCGGCGTGTAGCCGGCCCCTCCAAGGACGCCAAATCCGCCGGCCCGCGAGACGGCCACGACCACATCCCGGCAATGGCTAAAGGCGAATGGCGGGAACTCGCAGCCCAACATCTCAGTGATTGCAAACGCCATCCTCAATCCTCCCTGGAACGCCGTGCGCCCGGCCCGCTCAGGTCGGGGGCGACCGCTCCTGAATTTGCGGCGCCTCTCTCCTTAGAGATATCTTTTCTATATGCGCGTCGCGTGGTCGGTCAGGCGCTTGGTTTGGTCAATTCCGTCGTGCCGCAGGAGAAGGTTCTGGAGGCGGCTTTGGAGTTGTCCCAACGCGTGAGGGGCAACGCGCCCCTGTCTGTGCAAGCCTCAAAGCGGTCCGCGCTCGGATCCGAGACGGCTGCTTCCACTTGCCGGTGAGGGGTCTCGGAGGTGGCCGGAGTGGTGGACGCGGTAGGGATTGAACCTACGACCCTTCGCGTGTGAAGCGAATGCTCTCCCGCTGAGCTACGCGTCCCCGGTTCCGGCGAACCAGTTCCTACGGTCGAAGGCGTCGACTCTGCAAGAGCGGCCTCATCCGTGTGAACGAGGTGCTCTCCCGCTGAGCGACGCATCCTTGGGCAGGAAGGGATGGGCGTATAGCCCGCAGGCTCACGGCCCGCAAGCACCCAGCAGCCGCGCGCAGGCGTCGGGCAGTTCGTCGAAGTGGTCGATCAGGATGTCCGGGTGGAGTTCGGCGGCCGGGGTCTCGGTGTAGCCGAAGCTGACCAGGATCAGCGGCACGCCCGCGGCGCGCGCGGCGCCGGCGTCGGTGGCGGCGTCGCCGACCAGGATGGCGCGCTCCTTCACGCCGCCCGCGGCGGCGATCGCCGCTTCCAGGTGGCGGGGATCGGGCTTGGCGGCGGGTGCGGCGTCGGCGCCGACCACCGCGTCGAACAGGCAGCTGAGGCCCAGCGCGTCCAGCAGGCTGACCGACAGGCCGGTGAGCTTGTTGGTGCAGACGGCGAGCTTCGCGCCGTCAGCCTTCAGCCTTTCCAGCGCGGCGACCACGCCGGGGAAGGGCCGGCTCTCGTCGGCGATGTGGGCATTGTAGCGCTCGATGAAGCGCTCGAAGAGCGGTTGCAGGCGTTCGGGGGCCAGCGGCGCTTCGGCCGCCTGGAAGCCGCGCTCGATCATCCACTTGGCGCCGCGACCGATGAACGGACGCGCCTCGTCGAGCCCCAGCGGGGCCAGGTCTTCCCCGGCCAGCAGCCAGTTCAGCGTGCCGATCAGGTCCGGCGCGGTGTCGACGAGCGTGCCGTCCAGGTCGAAGGCGATGAGGGCGCCCGAAAGCGCCGCCGCCCTGGCGTCAGCCCCCATTGAGGATCGCGGTCGCCTGGTCGAGCTTGCCGGCGTAGGCGGTCAGCGCCAGGCCGGTGACGCCCACGTACTTCTGGGCGTCGGCATAGCGTCGCTCCTCGATAGCCTCGCGCACGCCGGGCAGGGTCTTGGCGCCGTAGCCGGTGAACATGCCGGGCGCATAGACCATGTTCATGTACCAGGGCCGGCCGGGCAGGCCCTCCTCGCGCAGCAGGCTCTGTTCCAGCGGCCGGATGGCGGCGTCGAGCTTCACCTTCTGGGCCCTGGTCAGGGCGGGACCCTTGGCGGCGAGCGCCGTGTCGAAGGCCGCGGCGCTGGTCTTCAGCCTGGCGACAGCCTGCTCCAGCGCGCCGAAGTCGAGCGTCGGGGAGGGGGCGAAGGCCGTCGGGTTGGCGCTCGACTTCGTCGGGTCCGCCGCCAGCTTGTAGGCGTTGGACGCCAGCAGTGCGGCCTGAGCCTTGCCCTCATCGGCGCGCGTCGTGGCGAGCTTCTTCACCTCGTCGAAATAGCGGGCGACGGTGTCGGCCATGTCGCCATAGCGCTGCACCGGCAGGTCGGCGTCGGCCAGGCGGATCACCATGCGGCCTACGGTCTTGGCCAGGGTGGCGTCATAGGCGAAGCCGGGGTCGACGAAGCGGCTGTGGTGCTCGTAGTCGTCGTAGAGCGAGTGATAGACCCCGCCGCTATCGCCCTCGCCGCCATAGCCGATGTCGATCGACGCCAGGCCCAGATGCTGCAGGAAGGCGGAGTAGTCCGAGCCCGAGCCCAGCGGGTTGATCCACAGGTCCTTGGCCGGATCCGCGGCGTTCTTGCCGGCCGCCTTGGCGTTCTCGTTGGCGCCGGGTTCGGAGGCGTCGACCATCAACTTGGCGCGCAGGCGCTGGCCGACGGAGACCCCGGTCTGCGGGTCCTTCACGTCGGCGGCGACCTGGTTGACGAAGTGCTGGTAGCTGTGGCTGCCGGACGCGCCCAGGAAGCCGCGGCCGTTGCCGTCGGTGTTGATGTAGACGACACCCTTGGCCTTCAGCTCAGCCGCGTGGGTTTCCGCCCATTCCGTGGAGCCCAGCAGCATCGGCTCTTCGGCGTCCCAGCTGGCGTAGACGATGGTCCGCTTCGGCCTCCAGCCGCTCTTGACCAGCGACCCCAGCGCCTTGGCCTCGGCCAGCAGCGCGACCTGGCCGCTCAGCGGGTCGGACGCCCCCATCACCCAGCCGTCATGGTGGTTGCCGCGTACGATCCAAGCGTCCGGCTGTTCCTTGCCCTTCAGCGTGGCGACCACGTCATAGATCGGCTTTTGCGACCACTCCGACTTCACCGCCAGATGCACCTGACCCCCGCCGGGCCCCACATGGTAGGTGATCGGCAGCGAGCCGCGCCAGGTGGGCGGCGCCACCGGACCGTCCAGCGACGCCAGCAGCACCTGGGCGTCGGCGTATGAGATCGGCAGCACCGGGATCTTCAGGATGGTCCTGGCTTCCTCGCGGGTCAGCCGCTTGGCGCCCTTGGTGGAGCCGATACCGGGCGTCAGCGGATCGCCCGGATAGATCGGCATGTCCGCCACCGAGCCGCGCTGAAAGCCGTGGGCCGGCCGCGAGGCGCCCTTCGGATAGACGTCGTCGGTGGAATAGCCGTCGTCGCGCGGGTCGGAATAGATGATCGCGCCGATTGCGCCGTGGTCCTGCGCCAGCTTCGGCTTCAGGCCGCGCCAGCCCTGGCCGTAGCGGGCGATGGCGATCTTGCCCTTCACCGAGATGCCCATGCGCTCCAGGGCGTCGTAGTCGGCGGGCATGCCGTAGTTGACGTAGACCAGCGGCGCGGTGACGTCGCCGTCGCCCTGGAAGGCCACATAGGCCGGCAGCGCGTCCTTGACCTTGGTGGAGCTCTCGTCGCCGGGGATCGGCGGCTCCTGCAACGTCGCCTTGAACGGCGCGCCGGCGCCCGACACCAGCTCCAGCGTCTCGCTGAGCGGGGTGGGATAGAGGACGTCGAACTGCTCGATCCTGGTGTCCCAGCCCCAGGACTTCAGCTGGGCGGCGATCCAGTCGGCGTTGGTCTTGTCGTGCACCGAGCCCACGTGGTTGGGCTCGGCCGCCAGCAACTTCAGCCAGCCGCCCATCTCGGCGGGGTCGATCCTGGCGTCGAAGGCCGCTTCCAGGTCCTTTCCGGTGACCGCCGGCGCGGCCCAGGCCGTGCTCATGGCGCCAAGAGCGCAGGCGGAAAGGAGGGCGGCGACTCGTACGCGGCTTTTCATGATGGGGTTCCTGAACGCCCGGGACGCTAGCCGCTTCTCGCCCCCGGCGCCAAGGCTTGGTAAGCCTGACCGGAAACTTCGATGACTCGCGCCGTAAGGGACGCCACAGATGACAGCACGCGCCGCCGTAATCATGGCCGCCGGGGCGGGTACGCGGATGAAGTCGGCGCTGCCGAAGGTGCTGCACAAGGTCGGCGGGCGCACGCTCCTGGAGCGGGTGATCGACACCGTCGAGGCCACCGGCTGCGAGAAGATCGTGGTGGTGGTGGGCAAGGACAGCGCGCCGGTCCGCGACCTCGTCGCCAGGCGGCTGGGGGAGGGCGCCATCGCCGTCCAGGACCCGCCGCTTGGCACCGGTCACGCGGTGCTGGCGGCCAAGGAGGCGCTGGCCGGCTTCCAGGGCGACCTGCTGGTCACCAACGGCGACTGCCCGCTGCTGCAGGCCATCGACCTGCAGCCGTTGTTCAAGATGCGCCAGGACGGTGTGGAGCTGGCCCTGCTGGGCTTCGAGCCGCACGACACCCTGCTCTACGGCCGGTTGATCCGCGGGGCCGACGGCCACGTGATCCGCATCGTCGAGCCGAAGGAAGCGACGCAGGAACAGCTCGCGGTGCGTGTCTGCTACGCGGGCATGCTCTGCGCCGACAAGGACCGCCTGTTCGGTTGGCTCTCCCGCATCGGCAACAACAACGCCAAGGGCGAGTACTACCTCACCGAGATCGTCCACCTGGCCACCGCCGACGAGGCGCTGGTCAAGGCCTCCATCGCGCCGGAGACCGCGGTCATGGGCTGCGACACGCCGATGCAGCTCAGCCAGGCCGAGGCGGTTTTCCAGCAGCGCCGCCGCGCCCATTTCCTGGCCGAGGGCGTGGCCATGCTGGCGCCGGAGACCGTCCATTTCGCCTGGGATACCCGGATCGCGCCGGGGGCCCAGATCGAGCAGTTCGTCGTCTTCGCGCCGGGCGTCACGGTGGATACCGGCGCTGTCATCCGCGCCTTCAGCCACCTGGAGGGGGCCACGGTCCGCTCCGGCGCCCTGATAGGCCCCTACGCCCGCCTGCGCCCCGGCGCCGACATCGGCGAGGGCGCTCACATCGGCAATTTCGTGGAGGTGAAGAAGGTCGCGGTGGGCAAGGGCGCCAAGGCCAATCACCTGAGCTACCTCGGCGACGGCTCGGTGGGCGCGGGCGCGAACATCGGCGCCGGGACGATCTTCTGCAACTACGACGGCTTCGACAAGTTCGAGACCCATGTGGGCGAGGGGGCCTTCGTCGGCTCGAACACCTCGCTGGTGGCGCCGGTCGAGGTCGGGGCGGGCGCCTACACCGGCTCCGGCTCGGTGATCACCAAGGACGTGCCGGCCGATGCGCTGGGCCTCGAGCGCGGGACCCAGGTCGCCAAGCCCGGCTGGGCGCAGCGCTTCCGCGAGATGAAGCTGGCGAAGCGGTCGAGGAAATGAGCGACGCCGACGCCCAGAAGCGGGCCGCGGGCGAAGCGGCCGCCCTGCTCGTGGAGAGCGGAATGGTCGTAGGCCTGGGCACCGGCTCGACGGCGGCCTGGTTCGTCCGGGCGCTGGGCGCCCGCGGGCTCGACATTACCTGCGTCTCGACCTCCAGGGCGACCGCCGAACTGGCCGCCAGCCTGGGCATGAAGCTCGCCGAGCTGGGCGAGACCCGGGAGATCGACCTCACCGTCGACGGCGCCGACGAGATCGGCCCGGGGCTTTCGCTGATCAAGGGTGGCGGCGCGGCGCTGTTGCGCGAAAAGCTGGTCTGGGAGGCGTCAAAGCGCTGCGTCGTCATAGCCGACGCCGCCAAGAATGTGGAAACGCTCGGGAAATTCCCGTTGCCGATCGAGGTGATCGCCTTCGGCCACCAGACCGTCCAGCACCGGATCTGCGACGTGCTGGCGGAGTATGAGATCGGAATTGCGCCACGTTTGCGGATCAGGGACGGCCAGCCCGTGCGAACCGACGGGGGAAACCTCATCTATGACGCAGCTTGCGGGCGGATCGAGGAGCCGGCGGCGCTGGCGCACGCGCTGAAGAGCCTGACCGGCGTCGTGGAGCACGGCCTTTTCCTCGACCTGGCCGAGCTGGCGCTGATCGGTACGGCCGACGGCGTTGTGACGCTCGAACCTTAAGGAGCCACACGTGGCGAACTACGACTACGACCTCTTCGTCATCGGCGCCGGCTCGGGCGGCGTGCGCGCGGCCAGGCTCTCGGCCATGTCGGGCGCCAAGGTGGCGATCGCCGAGGAGGATCGGGTCGGCGGCACCTGCGTCATCCGCGGCTGCGTGCCCAAGAAATTCATGGTCTACGCCTCGGAATTCTCGAAGCATTTCGAACTGGCCGAGGGCTACGGCTGGACGGTCGGCGAGCCCACTTTCGACTGGCGGAACTTCCTGGCGTCGAAGGACAAGGAGATCGCCCGGCTCTCCGGCGCCTATGTGAAGAACCTGCAGAACGCCGGCGCGGCGCTGGTGCACGGCAAGGCCCGGCTGGTGGACGCCCATACGATCGAGGTGTCCGGCCACGGCCAGGTCACCGCCGACAAGATCCTGATCGCTACCGGCGGGCGGCCCTGGATGCCGAAGGACCTCCCCGGCGCCGAATACGCCATCAGCTCCAACGAGGCCTTTCATCTGCACGAGTTGCCGAAGCGCATCGTGATCGCCGGCGGCGGCTACATCGCCGTCGAGTTCGCGGGCATCTTCAATGGCCTGGGGGTGGAGACGACCCTGGTGCACCGCGGGCCGAACGTCCTGCGTGGCTTCGATGACGACATCCGCACCCACCTCACCGAGGAGATGGAGAAGCGCGGCATCAAGGTGATCCTGGGCTGCCAGCACACGGCCATCGAGAAGACCGCCACGGGCCTGGTCAGCCAGTTCGCCAGCGGCCACAGCTGCGAGAGCGACGTGGTGATGTTCGCCGTCGGCCGCGAGCCCTATGTCGAAGGTCTCGGCCTGGAGACCGCCGGCGTGGCGCTGAGCGACGTGGGCGCGGTGGTGGTGGACGACTATTCCAAGACCAACGTCGACAACATCTGGGCGGTGGGCGACGTCACCAATCGCATCAACCTGACCCCCGTGGCGATCCGCGAGGGCGCGGCCTTTGCCGAGACCGTGTTCTACGACCGGCCCACGCGGTTCGATCATGAGATGGTCGCCTCGGCCGTCTTCTCGCAGCCGCCGATCGGCTCGGTGGGCCTGAGCGAGGCCGACGCGCGGCATGCCTATGGCAAGGTCGACATCTACTTCGCCCGCTTCCGGGCCATGAAGACGACCTTCGTGGGCGGCGACGAGCGCTGCATGATCAAGCTGGTGGTCGACGAGGCTTCGCAGAAGGTGGTGGGCTGCCACGTGGTCGGCCCCGACGCGCCGGAGATCATCCAGATGGCCGCCATCGCCATGAAGCTGGGCGTCACCAAGGCCCAGTGGGATTCCACCTGCGCCGTCCACCCGACCCTGGCCGAAGAACTGGTCACCATGCGCGAGAAGTACGTACCGCTGGGCATGGGCCAGGCGGCGTGACGCAAACACCCGCGCAACCGCGCGACCCGCTCTCGATCTGGTGCGGCTGGCTGATGCTCGGCCTGGGTTTCCTGGCGCCCTTCGCCGCCTGGCTGGGGCCGCTCGCCTTCGCCCCGCTGGTGGCGCTGGCGGGCCTGCTGGCCTTGCCGGCGGCGCGGATGACCGACGAGGACCGCCCGGTGCTGGTGGCCCTCTTCGCCGGCCTGATCTGGGCTGCGGTCTCGACCACCTGGAGCCCGTTCCATCCCAGGCACGCGGAGGGGAGCACCATCCTCAAGCTCGCCTTCCAGCTGCCGCTCTACTGGTCGGCGATCTGCGCGGCGCGGCGGGCGGACCTGCGGCTCGCGCGGCTGGCGCTCGGCCTGTTCGCCTGGGGCTTTGCGGCGCTCGGCCTGATCCTGCTGGCCGACGCGGCCACCGGGGCGGCGGTCTACCGGACCATCCATGTGGCCCTCTATCAGCCGATCCGGCCGGACCTGGCGGCGAAGAACGTGGCGGAATCGACCTTTGTCGTGGCGCTGCTCTGGCCGCTGGCGGCGCTGGGCGGCCCGCCGAAGCTACGCGCCTGGCTGGCGCTGGCGATGGTGGCGGGCGCCGGCCTCGCCGCTTTCCGGCTGCTGTCCGATGCACCCGTGCTGGCCCTGGCGCTCAGCCTGCTGATCGGCCTGGCGGCCTGGCGCTGGCCAAAGGGCGCGCCCCGCGCGCTGGCGATCTCGATGGCGGCCTTCTTCCTGCTGGCGCCGGCGCTGATGTGGGCGGTGCAGGCCTCCGGCGACATCGCCGAACTCCAGGGCCGCCTGCCGGTCTCCTGGTCGGAGCGCGTCGGCTACTGGAGCCACGCGGCGAGCTGGATCGCCGACAAGCCGCTGCAGGGCTGGGGCCTCGACGCCAGCCGCATGTTCGCACCCGGAATCCAGCTCCACCCGCACGACGACGCCCTGCAGATCTGGCTGGAGCTGGGCGCCGTCGGCGCGATCACCGCGGCGGTGTTCTGGGGTCTGACGCTGGCCCGGTTGTCACGTCCGCGGCGGGACCTCACGACGACCGCCACCATGGCTTCGCTGGCCGCCTACCTGCTGTTCGGCGGGATCAACTTCGGGGTCTGGCAGGAATGGTGGCTGGGGCTTGGCGCCCTGGTCGCCATCCTGGCCACGCTCAACGCCCGGGCGGCGGCTGTGGCAGAGTTGTCGACCTGGGCCCCCTATTCGGAGTAGAAGGCGCGGTTTCGCGGTCATGGAGCCTCCCTGACTGCGCGGAGTGGATTCGATGACTGAGCACTGGACGCCGGCTTCCTGGAGATCGAAGCCGGCCAAGCACATACCGAGCGACTATCCGGACGCCGCCGCCCTGTCGGCCGCCGAGCAGACCCTGCGCGCCATGCCGCCGCTGGTTTTTGCAGGTGAGGCCCGCCGCCTGAAAGGCCTGCTCGCCGAGGTTTCCGAAGGCCGCGCGTTCCTGTTGCAGGGCGGCGACTGCGCCGAGAGCTTCAAGGAATTCCACGCCGACAACATCCGCGACACCTTCCGCCTGATCCTGCAGATGGCGGTGGTGCTGACCTTCGCCGGCGCCAAGCCGGTGGTGAAGGTGGGCCGCATGGCCGGCCAGTTCGCCAAGCCGCGCTCGGCCCCGACCGAGACCATCGGCGGGGTGACGCTGCCCTCCTATCGCGGCGACATCATCAACGGCATGGAGTTCACCGAGGACGCGCGGCGGCCCGACCCGCAGCGGATGATCCAGGCCTATTCGCAGTCGGCGGCGACGCTGAACCTGCTGCGCGCCTTCGCCAGCGGCGGCTACGCCGACCTGCACAACATCCACAAATGGACCCTGGGCTTCGTCGACAAGAGCCCGCAGGGCGCGCGCTACCGCGAGCTGGCCGAGAAGATCGGCGAGAGCCTGACCTTCATGGAGGCCATCGGCGTCACTGCCGAGAGCCATCCCAGCATGCACCAGGTGGAGTTCTTCACTTGCCACGAGGCGCTGCTGCTGAACCTCGAAGAGGCGATGACGCGCGTCGATTCCACCACGGGCGCCTGGTACGACACCTCCGCCCACCTGGTGTGGATCGGCGAGCGCACGCGCGACCTCGACGGCGCGCACGTGGAATACTTCAGGGGCATCAAGAACCCGATCGGCGTGAAGTGCGGCCCGACGATGGAGGCCGACGACCTGCTGCGCCTCGCCGACGCGCTGAACCCCGAGAACGAGCCCGGGCGGCTGACGCTCTACGGCCGCTTCGGCCACGACAAGATTGACAAGCGCCTGCCGGGCCTGCTGCGCGCCACCAAGGCGGCCGGCAAGAAGGTGGTCTGGGCCATCGACCCGATGCACGGCAACACCTTGACGGCCAACAACGGGTACAAGACGCGACCGTTCGACCGCATCCTCTCCGAGGTCCGGAGCTTCGTGGAGATCTGCAAGGCCGAGGGGGTCTATCCGGGCGGCGTGCACCTGGAGATGACCGGCCAGAATGTCACCGAATGCACCGGCGGCGCGCGCCAGGTGACCGAAGGCGACCTCGCCGACCGCTACCACACCCACTGCGACCCCAGGCTGAACGGCGAGCAGGCGCTGGAACTGGCCTTCCTGGTCGCCGAGAAGCTGAAGGAAGACCGGGTCGAAGCGGCGAAGGCGGCGGCGGGCGGGGGCTAGCCTACAGCTCGACCTTGCCCTTCACCCGCTGGCGCGCCGCCTGGCGGCCGCCGACGGCGTCGACGATGCGGCCGATGGCGCCCAGGCCGTAGGGCGGCATGTTGTTGTAGATGTTCTCGTATTTGCCGGGCTCAATGACATAGGTCTCGTGCCAGATGCCGACGTCGCCGTTCGAGGCCACCGCCTTGTTGAAGGCCTGCCAGGCGGGCAGGTGGGCGTGGTCACGGGCCTTGGCGTAGGCCTCGAGCGCCTCGAAGCTCTTCCAGTACTGGATGACCGAGATGTTCGGGAAACCGAACTGGTTGCGGGCGTGCAGCAGGCCGAGCTCCGGCTGTCTGGCGAGCTCGATCAGCATCTTCGGCATGGCCACCGCCACGGGCAACCACTTCCAGACCTTCCACGGCCGGTTGATGCGCATGCCGATCAGGAAGACGACGAAGCCGCCGTCCATCTCCGCGCAGACGCGCCGTTCCACGATCCTGGACATCCGGTCTTCCTCCGCGCCATGACCTTACGGCCAAACCCGGGCTTGCGAATGTGCCTTCCGCGTCACGGCGGCCACCCGTCGACGGCCGATACGGCAGCTTGGCTTGCCCCGCCTCCCGCACGGCGCCAGTGTCCGCGGCCTCTTTGACAATCCGGATAATTCGTCATGGACCGCCCCGCGGCCCAGGCGTCCTCCTTGTCCGG
>Ga0307513_10003665_pt1 | contig 20783 bp, 21 predicted proteins | sample 15_EM_MG_FD_202174 | JGI IMG/M metagenome (GOLD analysis project Ga0307513, IMG submission 202174) | Populus trichocarpa ectomycorrhiza microbial communities from riparian zone in the Pacific Northwest, United States - 15_EM | ecosystem: Host-associated > Plants > Roots > Unclassified | place...
TAGGCCAGGCCGGCCTATCAGGCAGCCGGGAAAAAGCCTATATGGCCTATAGACGGGCCCGGCCAGGCCAGGCTCAGGCTTAACCAGGCCTGCAGGCTCGGGCCAGGCTAGATCCGAGAGAATTTGTGCAGGCCGGGCCCGGCTTTACCGAAGCCTGGCCGGCCTGGCCCATTGGGAACACTGGTTATTCAGCTTAGTTGAAACTAGGCACTTAAGATTGCAGTTCACGTAATGAGTATCCAGTTTCAACTTGGCCGCGGGAGTGCTACACGATTCCCGGGCGTTGATGGCAATGTTTTCAATAGGTGGAATTATTCTGCATGAATATCCAGCAAAGTTGAAGCCGTACGCTTAAGGTAGCAGAGCCCATATTCTGTGTCCGGCTTCAACTCGGCCTGGGGAGTAATACATGATCCGTGGGCGTAGACGAACCAACCGGTAGACCAGTGAACCCCAATGGATATTATCTCAATGGTGGGCATGGCAGTCGGCCACTGACATGGTACCGATAGGAAAGAGCTTTCGCTCATGCAGATCGAGCTTGAGAGACATCACCGGGAGCACTTCCTATTTGTGGAGATAGTTAATATCCGAGCGGTCCCACTGCCTCTGAGAGTTACCTAACTTTAGTCAGCGGAGTTGCACAGTCCTGAGCTGAGCAGGGTGCTCATGAAAGGTTAGAATGGTTAAGAGGTGTCCTCTGGCATTACATTATTCTACTTAACCAAAGTGAGAGACACCCTATTCTGATAACCAACGATTCTCAAGGGAGCTTATTGAGTGAAACTTTCAGGCTTAATCATATTAAGTTTTACCGCTTGATTCTAATTTGAATTATCTTTTTCTTTATTTTGATTCTTACTTCTACTTTGAGTCTTCGGTGCGGTCCCAATCTGAGGATCCCTCTTCCTACAGAGTGCCCCTGTTACAGTATATCGTGAAGCGCTCTTGGTTAAGTCTCTTCTGAGAATTGTTAATTGCAGACCCCTAAAGTTAACTTTGTTTGAATACGCATTGCTTGTCCGGTACAAGAAGTATTGCCTGGAAAGAACAATGTCTACCTCAGTGGCTATGCACCGTTCCCATTCCAATCAAAGCTCAAACCAGAGTTTCCAAGACCTCTCCATGTTGAATGCCCGTGCGGACTTGATGCGATTGGGATGGACCCCGGCGGCAGGTTGGTTGGGGTACAAACCTACGCCTATAGTGGAGGAGTTAGTTGCGGAAGTTATCGAGGACCCATGTGGCCCCTTAGCGACCCCGACCCGAGATAACACTGTGAGGCAAAGAGTGCCAGAACAGCGTTGGAGCAATGTCATATTTCAAACCTTCGTTCGAGACATATTCGAGCCCTATCCTCTCAAGGAAGTGGGCAAACTCTTTCAAGAGGCCCAACGTCGGTTAGAAAACTTTGTCGAAGAGAAACAGTTGATGTTTGAAGAAGAAATGGTGAATAGTGCGAATGCATGGATGCGCGAACAGCAGAATGCGCTCCGTCGGCAAGCCAGGTCGGTGCAGATGTTGAACGGAAGAGTTGCAGCCCTGTAACAAGCCCGAGACAAAAACTATGACATTGACCTCGAAAATGATGTTGTAATGAGAGCAGCTCCGCTGTTGCCTTTGGTGCAAGCTCCCCCTGTTCACTACGCTGTGGAATTGACAAAGTATACCGTTGATGAAAGATACGAGTCCTCTCCGAATGAGATTGCATCGCGAAACATGTGACCGCAAATGCAGCTAGATGCCCAACAACAGCAGTTTAGAGAGCAACAACAGCAGCTTGCTCAGTCTGGATCACAGCTATCCGTGTTCGAAACCGCTATCGCACAAGCTATCAGTTCGAGAGGGCAAACCCCTGCCCCCGTTACTGGTCCAGGTAATTCACAGGAGCAACAGAAGATTTGGAAGGAATAGAGGACTGGCACTCGTTCAAGTCACAATTCACCTCAACCAGCAACCCCTACTACCAATCCTCTGGCCGCTGGCCTCCCAGGAGTTGAGCCAAGAACCCTTGTGATTGTAGTAGAAGACGAAGGTCCTCAGGCAGTGGCTGCTGTTACAGGGTAGCTAACACGGTAGGATTCCGAGCTATCTAGGCCGAGGATATTCGAGACAACGGAATATACGTCAGGAAGGCTCAAGAAGGATTGTTCGATAAAGTAATAGAGAAATATCGTAATAACTTATAATATTGTTAAGGTCTCTTCTCCTTTGCTTGATAATGTTCTCAACCATCGGGGAGAGCCCTACTATTTATACTAATGTTCAGGCTACTTTGACTGTTCTAGTAAAGAAGTATCTTTCTAAGAGTTTAGTTCGTTAGAACAAAGTGCGAACACTGTTTGACCCTGAATCTTGTCCAGCTTGACTCTGAGAATCTCCTGACTACTATTTCTTCTGAGGGTGTCCCCACTCCACCAGTAGTCACTCTTCGATCTCTTCGTCCTGATAGACTATAATGGAATATGCAGTCTAAATGTCTACATACCAATAGTATCATGAATATGGAGTGATCAAGTCTGATACTCATCTATCAATGCATAATGCGTATGCATTAGTAAGAGCAGAGAACTGGTTCTCTAATCATCGTTCCAATTAGTTAGCCATATCTTGAAACGTGAACACTTTGTGGTTCCTAAGTAGTCCCCCAGAGGCATCCGGGAAGTCCCTACTCAGGAAGCTTGGATTCAGATATATGCTCTCCCCCATGGTGGCATATACCTCGCGCATAATTATGCAAGCTATTCCCGCTAGGGTAATATTAGCTCCCACCAAAGGGGTTTCACCTCAAACTCCTTATAGTACATGTATAGCGATAAACATAAATTCCTTTTAGTACTCTACTAGGTAGGGTAAAAAACCTTCCCCGTTTACTTGGCCACGGCAGGAAAACCTTTTCCCTAGTAATACTATTTAGCCCAATTTTGGCATATCTGGATTCTCCCTATGAAATTCCTCAACCAATTCCTTAGTATGTTCTAAATGCTCCGGTGGTTCCCAGATGTTCTCATCTTCCGAACACCCTTTCCATTTTATAGAGTAACACAGTTCTTCAAAAGATCTGATAGTTCCACAAACTCTTCGTTGGTAAGAGATTATTTCACTCTTTACTATTTTTTCTACCTCCCACGCAAGATCTCCATCTATATCTTCTGGGGTCATCGGTGGTTGTTCTCGGGCAGGTCGGACGGAGGTTCGGTAGGGGTTGAGAAGCGACACATGGAATACCAGATATATTTTCCATCAATCCAATATTTTTAACTTGTAGGCGAGTTCTCCTTTTTGATCTAGGATTTTGAAGGGGCCGTAAAGTTTTGGAGCTGGCTTTTTAGAGGGGCGTTTTGTTCGCATATTCTTTGCGTTAAGCATAACCAAATCACCAACTTTAAAGTCTGGTTGTTGCTTAGCTTTCCGATCGTAATATCGTCCCATTGCTTCCCTTGTTTTTTCCAGTGATTGTCTCGCTTGTTGATGAATCGTTTGCATCCAGTGGGCATAAAGGTTGGCTCCTGGATTTTGTGCTTCTCGTTCCTTTAACCATTCGGTTTGTGGATGATAACCGTAGTTTGCGAAGAAGGGGGTCATGTCATGAGCCGTTGTAACAGAGTTATTGTAGGCATACTCGGCTAGGGGTAAGAGGTGATACCAGTCATTCTCATCGTAGTTGATAAATACTCGAAGGTACCCTCCCAATACTTGATTGACTCTTTCCGTTTGTCTATCGGTTTGGGGATGATAAGCTGTTGACATTGTTCTCTTAACCCCTAGTTTTTTACACAATGACTCCCAAAATTCACCCGCGAACTTTGCATCCATATCCAAGATAATTTCCGATTGTAGCCCGTGAAGCTTCCATACTTCCTTAAGGAATGCTTTTGCCACCTCTTTAGCTGTCGTGTTTTCTTGTAATCCGATAAAGTGGGCCATTTTGGTGAATCGGTCTACTACATCCATAATCTGAGTATACCCTGCCGAGTTTGGTTGCTGCGTGATCAAGTCTACCAATGTAGAGGCCCAAGCTGCATAAGGCACTTGTAGGGGACTAAGTATCCCAAAGCCAGCATGTCTCGGGGCTTTCGCTTGTTGGCATGTGGTACAGGATCGGACATAGTGGTTTACCCAAACGGTTATCCTTTTCCAATAGAAATCTTGTGTGATAATTTCCAGGGTTTTTTCTTGTCCGAAATGTCCTGCTATCCTACAATTGTGACAACCTTTAGCCATAAGGGTTTGCAGATCTTCGTTATCGGGGATGAATACGCGATCCTTGTCGTAGAGTAGGCCTTCAGATATCGACCCTTGCTTAGGTAGTTCCTTTTCTTCCTTCGTTAAGGTTTCCAACTCTTCCTTCCTTTGCATCCAGTTCTCATCCTCCATTGCCGCTTCTTTTACAGATGATAGGAAATCCTCTTCGAATTTTCTTAAGCTGGCTGTAGCGTTAATCGCGTTAGATAGGAGGACTTGTCCCTTGCGTAGTATAGAGTGTTGATTAATATCGAAAAGATCGTAGAACTGATGGTTGCCATCTGCTTGAAGGAAGCATATCTTTGGTTGAAGCTCTTGCAATTCTACTCCTAGCCCGCTACTTCCAAACCCTTTCTCTGCCCTTTCCATCACATCCAGTTCCTCTACCTCCATCCAATCTTGATCATCCAACCGTTCCACAATCAGCTGTGAAATGGGGTCACCTTTCCTTACTTCATAGTCCATACTATTGTGGTTAACGAGTAGGACCTTGACTTCTCCTCTATAATCAGCGTCAATCACCCCTGCGTCTACCGAGATTCCCTTAGTTACCAAACCACTTCTAGGTGCTCTACGACTGTAGGTTCCTTCTGGTACTGCGATGGCTAAGCCAATCTTAACCAGGGCTCGGTTATTTGCCAGGAGGTTAATATCTTCGCTACTGTAGAGGTCCTATCGTGCCTCTAGCTTTGACCCTATTGTCAGGATTTGTGCGTTTTCAGAGAGTCTTGGTACCTGAACGCCCATTTCGTTTTCCCTTAGAAACAATCCCTGTTGGAGCTGTTCCGCATTTGAACCCTATACAACAGCGATCTGGAATTGTCCGAAGTGCTTGGGTTGCAGAATTTGTTGTTCACGATGTGTAGCTCCCTCCTCAGGGCGGTACTCCGGCCGCCTACTCAGAGCATCTGGCTTGCCTCCTTTGCTTCCGGGACGATAGACTATTTTAAAGTTAAAGCCACATAATTTTTGAGCCCACGTTATTTGTCTATGCGTCCAGACTTTTGTTGTAAGGAAATAATGGAGGTTTTGATGATCAGTATAGACTGTTACCGGATTTTCCGTTCCTTCCAGATAATGTTTCCATTCCATGAAAGCGACAACGATAGCTAACAGCTCTTTATCGTGAATGTCATACTTTAGTTCGGCCGGTGAGAGTTTGCGAGAGTGGAAAGCCACCGCATGAAGCCTTTTGCCATGGAACTGTGATAAGATACAACCAAGTGCATAGTTCCTGGCATCTGTTTCGACCACAGTGTTCAAATCTGGATAGAAGAGACATAGGATTGGAGCCGAGATGAATCGACGTTTCAGGTCCTCAAAGGCATCTTGTGGTTCTTTTCCCCAGGAAAACTTCTTGGGGTCCCCTTTTAGTAGGTTCGTAATTGGTATGCAGATTGCCGAGAAGTTTTTTATAACACGGCGGTCAAAATTAGCGAACCCAATAAAGATTTGAATGTCTTTAACCGAGGCAGGGGCTTTCCAAGACTTAATAGATTCAACCTTTTTCTCGTTCATAGTCACCCCGTCGGTTGCAACCACATAACTCAAAAAATCCACCTTTTTTACATGAAACACGCTCTTTCCCAAGAAGATGGCCATTCGGTATTCCCGAAGTTGTTGTAAGACTTTGCGGACAAGTATAATATGTTCCTCTAGAGTTTATTGGTAAATTAGGATATCATCGATGTATACTACAACTCCCTGATCTAGGAACTCTCGTAATATTTCGTTCATCATAGTTTGAAAGGGAGCGGGTAGGTTAACCAATCCAAAAGGCATAACCCGATAGTGGTAATAGCCATAACAGGTTCGAAAAGCTCTTTTCCATTCATCCCCTTTTCGTATTCTTATTAAATGAAAGCCGTCCTTCAGGTCCAGCTTACTAAAGATCTGAGCGTCACGGACCTGATCTCTCAATTCCGTCATTAAGGAAACGGGATATTTGTTGTGTACTGTAACCTTATTCAAGCCTCGGTAGTCGACAACTAACCGTAAGCGACCGACGCGTTTCTCTACAAAAAGGATTGGTGCGCCCGCAGGGACTTGCTGGGGGAAATCTTTTCTTGTTTGAGCATATCGTCAAGGTATTTCCGAAGGGCTTCGAGCTGTTTCTGTGATAACGGATATATCGGGCCCCAAGGTGGTTGGGTCTCTGGTTTGAGATCTATGGTATGATGAAAGGTACGGCAGGGAGCCAGTTTTTCTGCCGTAGAAGGTCTGAATAGGTCCAGGTAATCGTGGTACTGATCTGGCAGGCGATCAATTATAGTAACCCTTTCTTCATAAATCCCTTCAATCCTGCCTATAACCATTGTGTTGGGATAGTTTAACACATCTTCATCCCATTCTACCGAGATTCCTTCATCTTCAGGGAGGAGATGGGGTTGACTGTCAGGATCATCAAAGGACCACGCATCTGGGTTGGCAATATTTTTTATTGGGTGTTCTTGATGCCACCACCCAAAAGGTATAATCATTCCATACTTTCCTGCCGGAGCTATTTCGCAGAAAACAAGCGACAAGTGTTTGTTTGTCCCAATTTCTAGGTAGAGAGGTTTCTTAAAGTATGATCCACCAGAAGAGATTGCTTCTCCAGTGAAACCTTGGATTTGGACTGCATCAGGCCGAGAGTGGTAAGGGATGTAAAGGTCCTTAACGAGTTGTTCGTTGATAAGGAAAATATTCGATCCAGAGTCTAACAAGACTGGGATTTGATAGCGTTTGCCGAGGACATATATGTGTGCGTGTCCCTCAGGACAGTCATAGGGTTGTGGTTCGTTGATTATAATATCGGTTCGCTTAATGCGAGCGTAAGTTTGTCGTTTACCTTCCCTAAATGGCGTCGTGGGTGTTGTATAATTGGGTGTTTGTTACAACGCCCGCGTTGTTTCAACCAGATAGGTCTCCTCATACAAACATTCAATATTAAATGATTAAATTAATTTATACTTCCGGACAACCCACTACAAGCGGTCTTTACTTCCTGCCCCGAGGTTCCCGAAGATATAAAGCTCACTAAACGAGCCAAATCTCAACGGCAAGCAAGGCAAAAATAAAACAACACACAAAAAATAAACAAACGATACAAGTAAACAAAACTTAGCTTTCGTGTAACATGGTTGTCTTAGCCACTCTGTTTCTTGTTGTATAGTTTGGGTTGTTGTTGCATAAACGCGTTTTTGGTGTTTTGAGGTTACGCGAGGTTGGGGTATAATATGTGATCATATGATTGTATTTCTGAACCGTTCCCCATGGTCTAGTTGGTGAGATAGGGCAGGCCCACCTATCTTCACCCGTAGGGTCAGGCGTTCGAGTCCAGTCTCTGGCAAGAACAAATGTAATTTGTACTGGTGGCACCAAGGGCCCGGGAGAGCCCCGGGGGTTTCACGACCCTTGATTCTTATCTCAAGACACCCAAATCGATAAAATGGGAAACCAGTTCGAAATTAGGAATACCTGAGCGCTTCGGGGGAAAGAAAAAGTCCTCCTTCGGGGGGCAACTCAAAAGTCCTTTCTCGGAAGGCAAAACCCTGGGTTCCTTCTTAGGAACGTACCCATCGACCCGTCCCTTTACTCCATGTTCGACGGTTCCTCGAGGTATGGTATCTCCGCATTCGCCAGCGAGAAATTTTGTATGAGCGCTAAGATTTTTTCCACAGACTTCCGAAACATGCCGCTGTGTAACGTGTATGAAAAATTCTTCGTAATCAGTTCCTGCTTGTCTTAAAAATAAGTGGTATCTGCTTGCTTCTCAAATCTCGGACGCAACTTGGTCTTGTCCCAGTCATTCTTAAAGACACGGTGACATCCACCCTAGTTTGTCCGCTAAGCGAGACAAATAAGGACTTATAGACTGAGGAAAGAAAATACTTAGATATTTTGCGATGCGTACACCTATGACATTTCTGTATCGGATAATTCCCAGATTTGCGATGGACTTTCTCGTCGCATTAAGTTAACCTTTGCAGGTGGTTCTTGTAGTGCTGGAGGAGGTTGGTGCACTGCGAGTGTGCTAGTTCTTGGCTTAAATGATTTTTTAGGGTTTCCCCTATTTTTGTATGCGAAGGTTGCAGCAATCAAGATTGGCTTACGGAATTTTCTCCAGGTGTGGTTGTCCATGCTGCAACGCGTGCAGCGTTTCTCCTTTTTTCGTTTTTCAACCACATCGTCCTTGATTCTGTCGTGTGCTCTTTTCCAATCGGTATGTTCGTCTTTCGCAACAGTATTGTTTCTATTTCTTGCGGTGTTATTTCGCCGACCTTTCCATTGGGATGGTCCCTTTCCAGCTTTATTGTCCGATCCCTTTTTTCGTATTTGGTATTGAAGCCTTTGTCAGGTTCTTCTCGTTTTCGCTTAGGAGGGGGGGCGTGCGGGGTTGTCAGGGATTTTCTTAATTTTCCCCTTTCCAGGAGTTCCTCCTCTGGCCTACCCACTTTTCTTTAAATTTCCATCCATTCTTCATCAGTTGCAAATGAAAAATGGGATAGGCGACGTAATATTTCTTGCGGGAGTTTTCTTTCGACACGGATCCTCCACCCTATACCTGAGAGTCCTGCTTTGATGTTGAGATTTTCGAGGAGGAGAAGGTCAGTATCGATTTTGCCCTTATAACTGATTCTGTCCATTTCGTCTAGGACTCGTCGCTCTTTCTCGATACCGATATATCTTTTCATAATTTCTTGTCGGAATCTTTCCCAAGTTGCATAATCGGGATCTCTAGTGAAACCTCCTATTCCTCCCATAACCTTTCGATACCTTTCCGCAAAAGGGGCTACCTTGTTTCCCTTGGTTTTACAGAGGGCAAAAACAATGCGATGAGAGTGGTTCTCCCATTGGTAAGGATTTCGATCAAAGTAATCTTCACATGTGGTTAGCCAGGCTCTAACATCCTGGTTATCATCGCCGGGAAAGAAGTAAGGGGGTTCAGCCGCATTTTTTATTGATCGATTTAGTGTACTGAGTTGTTGCAAGAATTCTAATATGCTTCTTGTACAGGGAGATGAGTCTCTATGAACCAATGGTCTTCGAGCGTTGCGCTCCGGATGTTTGCCTCTTCTGCCCCTGCTATCGTCTCCTCTTTTATTGTCATCGTCGTCATGGTCACTAGGGTCTGGGTCTGGGTCACTGTCAATAATACTTGGCGGTGGTGGAGGTGGTTGGAAATTTCCTCCCTCGTCAACTCCTTTTCCTTTATTTTGCCTCGGAGATGAAGCTAATCGTTTATCCGGATTAGGATTATTCGGGGGAATCCAAGGATCGAAATGCCCCTGGTTCGAGAGTCCTTGATTACCATCACCTGCCTCTGTAGGCGGGATGGTAAAGCTGGGTTTTTCGTGCTGATCTATTCTGTCTGTCAAAGCTTGTATTGCGTTTTGGAATTTCTGATTTTGTTTATTCAGAAGCTCCTTTACTGCTTGACGGTCTTTTTGATGCTGTTCAGCTGCATTGGCTTTTTCTTGATATAATAGTTTAGCAGCACGGTTTTCCTGGTGTCTGAGGACTCTTTGCCATTGGGTGTCCTGTTTTTTGAGTTGTTCAGCAAATTGAGCTTTTAAGGATATTACTTCGGCTTCCAATATTTTATCTCGAACCTTGGAAGATTTCGCATTTTCCTTTTGTTGAGCTTCTTGGCGGCTAAATTCTTGTGCAATTGCTATTTTTAGCCGTTCCTGTTCATCATGTATTGCTCCTTCGAGAGTTGCTAGTGCTTTTCTGGCATCCTGGAGTTCCTTGTCAACAATTAATTGGCCCTTTGCTAACCTTGTCTGTAATAACTGCAGGTTAGTGTACTGGGCCGTAGCATCTTCCAATAAAGCATCCAAAGCTATCAAGTTCTCGTCTTGACTTTGATTGATGGATGAAGAAATGTGTTGGAAGGCTAGACCAATTTGTTGCTTAAGAAGTTCCATTTGGTTTGTAGTATTTCTTGCGCGTTGACGGGAGTTTGATCTTGACGTATTTTTTTGGACACGGAATTGCGCACTATGGGAGCGACTCATGGGGCAATGTATGACCGATCCTGGATTTGCGGTTGTGGTCATAGCACGGGAGGACAGGTCGAATAAGGATGCATGAGGGGTGGAAGTATCGTCATCTTCCATAGGTTGATCGGGATCACTGATGAGTTCCGGGTCAGGAGAATTGGGGCTCACAAGGGCCATGGTAGAGGTTAGTGATCCTTTAATTTGGAAGGGGATTTCTAACTCTCCAGTATCGTCGAGCCTTTTTACGACCCTTGGCTATAGTAGGGAAAGGGTGACGAATGGACCCTTGTGGTATTACCCACCAATTTTGTTCTTCAGCGTGAATAAGGTTCTGAAGAATCTTTTGGTCTCGTTCCACCTGTCCGATGGCTTGCTTTGAAAGAATAATAGTCTCTGGGGTAGAAGGGCGAGACAGGCCAAGAGGTGGTGAAGGAGAGGAACAAGGTAAAGTTATGCCTCCTTCTGATTCAGGTTCCCAATCGTCTAAAGAACCTGGATCTGCAGTGATCGTGGGTTCAGGCGCGATAATAGCAGCCTGTGGTGAATCTTCAAAGATGAAAAAAAGATAATAGAGAATAAAGTAGACGAGGATGTCTGCCAACATAGGAGCCTTGGTGACTGAAGAATAACAATATAGTGTTACGGGGTAGCTAACACGGTAGGATTCCGAGCTATCTAGGCCAAGGATATTCGAGACAACGGAATATACGTCAGGAATGCCCAAGAAGGATTGTTCGATAAAGTAATAGAGGAATATCGTAATAACTTATAATATGGTTAAGGTCTCTTCTTCTTTGCTTGATAATGTTCTCAACCATCGGGGAGAGCCCTACTATTTATACTAATGTTCACGGTACTTTGACTTTTCTAGTAAAGAAGTATCTTTCTAAGAGTTTAGTTCATGAGAACAAAGTGCGAACACTATTTGACCCTGAATCTTGCCCAGCTTGACTCTGAGAATCTCCTGACTGCTATTTCTTCTGAAGGTGTCCCCACTCCACCAGTAGTCAGTCTTCGATCTCTTCGTCCTGATAGACTATAATGGAATATGCAGTCTAAATGTCTACATACCAATAGTATCATGAATATGGAGTGATCAAGTCTGATACTCATCTATCAATGCATAATGCGTATGCATTAGTAAGAGCAGAGAACTGGTTCTCTAATCATCGTTCCAATCAGTTAGCCATATCTTGAAACGTGAACTCTTTGTGGTTCCTGAGTAGTCCCCCAGATGCCTCCGGGAAGTCCCTACTCAGGAAGCTTGGGTTCGGATATATACTCTCCCCCATGGTGGCATATGCCTCGCGCATGGTTGTGCAAGCTATTCCCGCTAGGGTAATAGCTGCGTCAACTCCTTTGCCAGCGGCACCTCACAACCCAACAGCCTTTGCTCTGGCAAGAATGCCTGTGGCTCTGGCAATACCTTCGGGTAATGCAAGACGGGGCAGATTTCCAGGACCACTGGCGTAGTCGGCTATGGCTTATTGTTCTGCTGGTTGTAGGATCGAGGAAGAGGGAAGTGAACTCACTTGGACTCATTGGGTACCTTGTCTACGAAGCGAGGGTCCTATTGGACTTCCCCCAAGTCCTAAGCCATAACCCTCAAAGTTGAAAAAAATCTGTTGCCCCTATTGTGATACATCAACACATATAGTTTTGGACCATTGTTGGGATTTCAATTAGAAATTCCCACCCAGACAGAATACCACCAACCAACCTCCTATATCTTCGACGATGTGGTACCCCGTTTGGATAGAATGGACGAAGATACTGAGGAAAGTTCAAGGTTTAGTGGGTATGATAGCCCTAGGTGTACCCAAGGTGGAAATACCGGAGAAACAGGAGGAGATGGAGGTGGAATCCCGCCTACTGGTGGTAATGTTGCCGGTGGATAAGACCCGGGTGATTCCAATCCCACTTCTGATAGTGACAAATCTGTCTCCCCACCCTTTGATCCGCGTAAAATCCTAGCCAGGCGTAAAGAACACTGAGATGATGCAAGAAAGGCAAAGTATGATAAATGGTTAAGACGACTTCTGAAGCTTCGTAAGAGGCAACGGAAAGACAAGGGATCTGCGTACAAGCCCTAGAAGCCCGAGCGCCTTTAGGTCGCCCCTTTCGATGGTGACCCTAAAGACACCCAACCTTTCATACAAGATGTCAAGATTAAGCTAAACTATTTCAGAGAATCCCTGGTGGATGATATGGATAGAATTAGTCTTGTCATTTCTCTCCTTCATGCGGGAGCCAAAGAATTGTACTATAGCATCCATGTCTATATGCATAAGGATGCAGCCATTCGTAACAAGAGACCATTTGACCCAAATAATATTCTTCGAACATGGGAAGGCATTCGCAAGCGTTTGGTATCCAGTTTTGGTGGGCACTTGAATCAAGATCGCACTCTTCGGAAGTGAAATGGTTTATCAATGCAACCAGGAAAGATTAATCTATTCGTAGATGAGCTGATCCAGTTGGAAAATAAGTTAAAATATGGTGGGAACTATGTGAAGGATAAAGCTCGGATTGGGAGGACTACTGATCTCCATAATGCATAAGCTATGGAGACTCCACACCCCGAATACTATGTTGACTATTTAAACCTTCTACAAAATACAGGTCACCAGTTAGAAGATATCGCTTGTTTCAACCATATAGTTGTCAGGGCAAAATGCTCCTCTTATCGTGATGTCACAATAGGCATACTTCCACTAAGAACCAGAGGCAGGAGAGAAAAGGTTCAGGCCCTCCCAATCCCAAACCTACAAACCCAGCGCCACGGTCTTTCAGACGGCAAGAAGCGGCATCTGCCAAAGCGCATAAAGAGATAGCGCAAACTCTGATCAATCATCGCACGCGGTTGAACCAATGCTCACGCAGGGGAGATCCAAATCACTTCTGGCGCAAATGTCCTGCTACCTCTCTGGTTGTCGCCTCGACCAAGCTTAATTGTAAGCGGACCGTTAGTGAGGTAGGACACCAGGACCATGCTCCGACCCAGAAAGCAAGACGCATTGAGGCTCCCCCTCCTGCGGTTAAACAGGTTGAGGCAGAAATTCGCGGATCGGCTCCGCAAATACTGGAAGTGGATGTACATACATTAGACTAGGTGAGTCCCTGCCACCCTCCTCTAAGTTTTAAAAGCACTGACTCCGGGTCCAAGCCCAGATAGCATGAAGGACTGAAATGGAGGATGTGGACCCTATGTTCCTCCCTCCATGAACCTACAGGCTGAAACCAACATGGACTATAGGAAGGACTGTGTGGATTGGTTTTCTTGTGAGATTTTGGAGATGGTTACGGCACTTTCTTTGGTGCTTATGATGATTTCATTTCTTATCTGATTTTGCTAAAGTTTGCTTTATTTTGATAAGGAAGGAAATGGTGTCGGGTTTAGGTTTCGAGTTATGAGAGTTATCGTTTTGATTTTGTCAGGCTAGACTTGGCTTAGCAATTGAAGCTATTCTGCCAGTTTACTTGAGGAGGGTTAAAGACCTGAAATCATGCTGGCGTGATAGTAAACCTCCAAGCTATTTGAAACCCCATAATTGGACCCATTTGATAGCTACTGACGACCCGCTGTGGCCGCTCTTGTGTCGGAAGCCAAGAGATATTGAGCAGTAATCCCTAGAAAACACCACCACACACCTGATACTAACCAATAATGTTTAGCGACAAGAGACCCACTAAGCAGTTGAGGCTTGCAGGCCCTCCGGCACATACTAGGTCTATATATGTGAATGTAAGGCTCAAGTGGAGCCACAATGGGAAGAGAGAGAGGGAGGAGGCTCTTTTATTGTTGGATACATCAGCAAAAAACAAGGCCTACACCCGGACGCACCCCGTGCTCCCTGTGCGTCCGGCAGTCCAGGGGCATAGAACGTATACTCGGGTTGTGGGTGTGCCGTCTTTTATTGCGTGCTTGTGGACAGGGGTCCATGCCGCCCAGACACACCAGACGCAACCAAGGACTCAGAAGGTACCCGACACAGAAAGGTTCTGCAGATGCAAAAAGGTTCTCCGGACACAACCCGATAGGATAGAACATTAGTGGAAGTACTCAGGTGTAACTGGCTATCATCAGATACCTCCTAAGTCAACAACTCTACCTTCGAGGACTTTGAATAAGTTAGTAAAAAGTGGGGAGAATATCCAAATTGTCTCGAAAGATCCATGCAGTATTACTCATGTTACTTATTTGAGTCATTTAGATAGTAAAATAGGCATATATTGATTAAAGCTAGTCTAGAAAACAGTAGCACTCGGTAGCTAACAATTTGAAAGTACTTGCCCGGGGAACTCAAGTACAAAGGTTTGGATAACATTTCAACCAGCGGTCGGACAGCGTCGGGACAGGGTGTGTTGGAATCAGCCGGTCGAGGGGAATCGTGTGGTATAGCTTTCGAAGTGTCCGCATAGCTATAGAGGTCAGCAGAATGAAAAAGGCAGTTACCTCAGCGGGCAGAGTCCGCCAGAGTCGGGAAGGGTCTCATTGGAGTCCGCTCGCCCAGGGGAATCGAATGGTATATGCCTCGAAGCGTCCCCATGCCTGTAACACTCAGTATCCAACAATTTGAATGTACTTGCCCGGGGAACTCAAGTACAAAAGTATGCATAGCCATTCAGCCAGTTGTCGGACAGCATCAGGACAGGGTGCGTTGGAATCCGCCCGGGGAGGGCAATCGAATGGTATATGTTTCGAAGCGTCCCCATTGCTATAGAGGTCAGCAGAATGAAAAAGGCAGTTACCTCAGCGGGCAGATGTCCGCCAGAGTCAGGAACGGTCTCATTGGAGTCCGCTCGCCGAGGGGAGTTGAATCGTATAGGTTTTGAAGCGTCCGTATGGCTATAGAGGTCAGCAGGATGAAAAAGGCAGATATGTGAGGGGGCAGATATCCGCCAGAGTCGGGAATGGTCTCAGTGGAGTCCGCTCGCCTATGGGAATCGAATGGTATGCGTCTCGAACCGTCCCCATGCCTGTAGCACCCAGTAGCCAACAATTTGAAAGTACTTGCCCGGGGAACTCAAGTACAAAGGTTTGGATAACATTTCACCCAGTGGTCGGACAGCGTCGGGACAGAGTGCGTTGGAATCGGCCGGTCGAGGGGAATCGAATGGGGTAGGTTTCGAAGCGCCCGCATGGCTATACAGGTCAGCAGGATGGAAAAGGCTGATCCCTCAGGGCGCAGATGACCGCCAGAGTCGGGGATGGTCTTATTGGAGTCGGCTCGCCGAGGGGAATCGAATGGTATAGGTCTCTAAGTGTCCGCATGCCTGTAGCACCCAGCAGCCGACAATTTGACAGTACTTGCCTGGAGAACTCATGTACAAAGGTTTGGATAACATTTCAACCACCGGTCGGACAGTGTCGGGACAGGATGCGTTGGAATCCGCCGGTCGAGGGGAATCGAATGGTATAGGTTTCGAAGCGTCCGCATGGCTATAGAGGTCAGCAGGGTGAAAAAGGCAGTTACCTCACCGGGCACTGGCCGATATCGGCTAGAGTCTGGCAAGGCCTTATTGCAATCCGCTAGAGTCTGGCCAGGCCCGATTGCAATCCGGTAGAGTCCGGAAGGGCCTCATTGGAATCCGCTCCCTTAGGTGTAATAAATAGTGTCAACCTGGATGGATGAGCATGCCCCTCTCCGAAGGGTGATAATATTCAAAAGGTCAACTCATTCGATCATTAACCCGAATTCAAGATGGGAAGAACTTAGAAACCTTTTGCGAGAGTTGTTAGCAGTGATCAAATAAGGGGTATGTTTTGGGTCGTTACCGGGACAATAGATGCTTAGTCATCCTATGTTTAGATCCTTTTTCGCCTGAACAGCCTTTACCTGGTGATAAAGTAGTCTGTTGTAAGTAGAGGCCATCCGGGGCAGGGAGAGTTCCACAATGCAGAGCCCTATAGGTCACTTACCCTGGGTTTCTTCGGGAGATTAGGGAGTGAAATGGACCATCCAGGTGCACTGGGCGGACAGGATGCGGGTTGTATTGCACCCAACGGACTAGGATGCAACCATTGTGCTGGGGCCATTTGAGGGCGGGCTGGGCGGACAAGATGCTCCAGACGGATTTCCTGCGTCCGGACGCAATGCCTATCCGTCTGGCGCAAACGCTTTTTTTGCTGCTGTAGTAGCGGTCGGGGTACAGTATTAAGTAGTGCTTGGGTTAGCAATGCCCAGCTACCATGTATACGTCCGGAAACTCCGATACATATTTCAGATGCAAGTGGAAATCACATTCCTGGCACTGGCCATCATTATACCAAGACTGTTGATATGGCTATCGGAGATCATACCAATAAAATAAGATTTGAGCTTCCTGATATGCCTCCAGGACCTCTGCATCGTTATCTACCAATGGCCTGGTGAAAGGACCACAACCCAGATATTAACTGGGAAAGGGCCCGGGGAAGTCTGAAGTGGCGCTCAGACTATTGTAAGACCCATTATATCTGAAGCAAGAGTCGCATAGCATTTATCACCTGTGAAGAACTCTTAGCCCATGATTTCAACCAGATGTTTGTACGTGAGATACGCCTTTGGACTGGTGAAGACGCACAAGACATAAGTGTTAAGGTACTGCCGGAATAACTGGATTAACCTGGGATATTCAGCGAAGAAAAGATCAATGTCTTGCCGGAACATACTGAGTATGACCACTGTATAGACTTGGTCCCGGGCTCTGACTTGCTCAAAAATGCCATACCCACTCACTGTTAGAGACCTACAGGTATTAAAGAAGTATATCAAGGAGAGGGAACTATCGGGCAAGATCCGGAGGTCTTCCGCTACAATAGGCGCTCTCATCCTGTTCGTGCTGAGGTCGGATAGAACACTTTAGTTATGTGTTAATTATCGAGGGTTAAATAAGATTACTATTAAGAATAATTATCCATTACCCTTGATGAATGAGCTCCATAGTGGGCTTAGGAAAGCCACCATATTCACCAAGTTGAAAAACAGCTACTACCTTATCCGCATGGCTGTAGGAGAAGAATGGAAGAATGCTTTCAAGAGTCGGTATGGCTTATACGGGTATACTGTCATGCCTTTTAAACTATGCAATGCACAATCAACTTTCCAGGGAATGATCAATGATGTATTCCATGACATGTCAGATGTAGGGGTAATCGCCTATATGGACGATATCCTAATCTACTCTGAGACCAAAGAGAAGCATGTTGCTAAGTTTAGAAAAGTGATAGATAGGCTACGAAAGGCACGCCTATGTGTTAGCATAAAGAAGTCATGCTTCCATGGGAGAGAAGTAGAATTCCTTGGATATAAGATCTCTGACCATGGAATATCAATTACAACCAAGAAGGTTGAAGAGATTACTGTGTGGTCACCACCACAAAAGGTCATCGCCGTCCTAAGTTTTATGGGCTTTGCCAATTTTTACCATCTGTTTATTAAGGGGTTTAGTAAGATAGCCAAACCTCTAACTGACCTAACAAAGAAGGGCATCAAATGGAATTAGACCAATGCTTGCCAAGAGGTGTTTGATGAACACAAGAGACCTTTCACAACTGGTTCAATATTAGCTCACTTTGATGAAACTCGTCCAACCAGAGTTGGAGACCGACGCTAGTGACTTTGCCATGGGAGTCGTCTTATTACAGCTCTGTGAAGATGAGCGATAGCACCCGGTAGCCTTTCATGCCGAAGGTTCGCACCCAGTGAAGTAAATTATGATGATCACACTAAGGAAATGACACCTATAGTTGCTGCATTTCGTGAATGGGAATACATGTTGAGATCCGTTGAGGAAAAGATAACTATTTACACTGATCATAAGAATTTAGAATACTTTAATACTACCAAAATTCTCAACAGAAGACGGCATCGCTGGGCTGAATTCCTACAATCCTTCAATTTTAGGGCAGTTTACCGCAAAGGAAGGCTAAATAAAAAGGCTGATGCATTGTCTAGGCATAGGAACCACTGCCCTGAAGGGGGGAGTAATTCTGATCCTTACACTTTTTTCCGTCTGTATTAGTATGTTGGTCAGGAGCGGCACATCTTGCACAGGTGTTGCAGTTCGGCCAAGAATTTCGGCTACAGTCCGCGTTTAGGGCTGCTCTACTCAAGGCAGTCGACCAGGACCAAAGCTACTTAGATACGTTCAAGTCGGTACTTAAGGGTGAGAAGAATATTGATACAAATCTAAGCATCATCAAGGATTTACTCTCTTATAAAGACAGCTGGTATATCCCCAAGGACGAGACCTTGAAGCGAGTAATCATGGAGGCTAAACATGATTTACGCATGGCTGGACACTACAGAACCTACAATACTATAGGTAGAGTTAGGGTAAACTTCTATTCGCCAAAGATGGATGAACACAGTACAGAGTATGTTCGCTCATACGATGTATGTGAACATAATAAGTTCATCCGGCATATGAAGTATGAGCTGTTGGAGCCTATAGATGTTCCTATGAGACCTTGGACCTCCATATCGATGTGCTTCATTGTGGGGCTACCCGAATCAGAAGGGTATACAAAAATATGGGTCATCGTGGACAGGTTCTCAAAGATGGCACATTTCATCCGCCTCAAGACAGGAGAGCATATCAAGGAAGGGGCTCTAATATTTCTGAAGGAAATCGGGCGCGTTCATGGGCTCCAAGAAACAATTATCTCTAACCGAGATATCCAGTTTATATCGAAGGTTTGGATGAGCCTAATTCAACTATTGCAAGTTAAATTGAACGTCTCCACAGGGTTCAATCCAGAAACCAATAGGCAAACAGAACGGGTTAATGAGACACTAGAACAGTACTTATGTAGTTACTGCTCATCTCAGCAGGATGATTGGGTGTCATTTCTCCCGTTTGTAGAGTACGCCTATAACATTTCGCTGTCACAATCCGCTAAGGCTAGTGCTTTTGAAATCAACTCTGCATTCACTCCTAAGACACAGCCGTTAGGGATAGTATAGGATAATCAAGGCATACACTGTAACAATCCTATTGTAATTAGGTATGCAACAGGCAAAGATAGTTATTTCCTAAGTAAGCAAGTCTCCTTATTCTACCCTAAGGTGTATGGAAGTACTATCTACTCAGATAGTTTGGAACTGGCTTGCTTGTCTCGAGTGATCCGTCGAAGGATACTATCTCGTCAGATAGTAATATGGGTGGATTGTCGCGCTTGATAGAACTATCACAATAGTCTCCGGGTTCTTTAGAGCGTAAGCTCTCGTAGTGGAGGAGCGTCTTTTGGTAAAGAGAGTAAAGAGTAATCGTATTGCAATATCTTGAGTATAGGAAAAGTACTTAGATGGCTGCGTGAAGATCCTATCTCTTGGTCGTTTTTTTTTTTTTTTTGTAATCATGCGTTATTTGTTTCTTGGTACAAAAAGCCTTATGCAGCGCTAGCCATGAAGAGAACAAAACCTATAAATGCAATCCCACCGCCCGCTTCACCTCTTCATGGGAAAAATCAAACACCCCGAGTCCATAGGAAAAGTCCCCCTCGCCTAGCACCTAAGATAATATACCCCAAACACGTAAGGAAACAATACATAGAAACGTACAGGTAGAAAGACCCAAACCCTTCCGCAGGCTCCCCAAAACAAAAGAAACGACGGCTGCGCTAAGGCCCTTTCGGGCCCTGGTGGAGAGGATTGATGATCGGCGACGTAGGAAAACTCCAGTAGAGGGCCCACCGCAACCATGATGTACGGTCAGGCAGGTCATTACATCGATCCAAGGCGTTGGACAGAGCCACGGAGGCAGTGCTATACCACGACTAGGGGTAACCGAGGAGGGGCCAACAGATCGGAAGGGTAGAAGGCGAGCGGAGCCACCGGGCAGAGAGGATGCCAGCCAACGACGATGAGCAGTAGGGTGCCAGCCGGTGAGTAGCAGAAGGGTGCCAGCCAGAGGGGAGCAGTAGGGTGCCAGCCGGGGGAGGAGTTTTTAGCAGTAAGGTGCCAGCTTATGGGTCAGTACAGTGCCAGCGGACGGAACCGGGAGGGGGATAGAGGAAGGATCGCGAGCGGGCTAGCCACAACCGACAAACGGGCCATAGCAAGGGCTTTTGGGTCGACGACGAGACTGGGACGAGACCTTGATGTTACTAACCGAGGCTTTCCCCATCAGAGGTACAAGCCGAGCAAGCCGGGGCCTACTTTGACTGAGAGTCCGACACCGTAACGCCGACCGTGCGCATAGCGAGAAGCTTTCCGACCGTGCAAAATCCTAGGCGAGGCGCGAAGGAAATGCAGGGTAAGGGGGAGAGCCAAACATCATGAGCGGGTGTCAATGATGAATGGGAACAAGAACCCCAAGGAGGGGAGGCAGGCGTGCCTCAGGAGAGGAGAGTAGATGGCTTAACGTCAACCCCTAGGCAGTAGCCATGATGGGGGAAGAGAGGTGGGTGGAGGACAGTGACGATGATTTCCCGTGGTGTTGAGATTTCAATCGCCAGAGGTGGAGGAGAGAAGGTTCGTGTCCTATCTCTTGGTCGGTTTTTTTTCTTTTTTTTTTTTTTTCTTTTTTTTTTTAATAAAATCGTTATTATGTTTAAAGGTACAA
>Ga0307513_10003666_pt1 | contig 20777 bp, 13 predicted proteins | sample 15_EM_MG_FD_202174 | JGI IMG/M metagenome (GOLD analysis project Ga0307513, IMG submission 202174) | Populus trichocarpa ectomycorrhiza microbial communities from riparian zone in the Pacific Northwest, United States - 15_EM | ecosystem: Host-associated > Plants > Roots > Unclassified | place...
AAGAGTCATGATTGCCATGTGTTTATGCAAACACTCATCCCATTAGCTTTTCGTGATTTGTTGCCAAAGGGAATATGGGATGCACTAACGGAGATCAGTAATTTCTTCAGAGATATATGCTCCAGCAAGTTGAATGTTGATCACATTGAGAGGCTTGAAACGAATATCATCGAGACAATATGCAAACTTGAAATGATATTCCCTCCATCATTTTTTGACTCAATGGAGCATCTACCCGTACATTTACCGTTTGAGGTAAAAGTTGGAGGACCGATCCAGTACAGATGGATGTATCCATTCAAGAGGTTAGATATTACAGTTGCTATGTAATTCATAATTAAATGTTTTTTTTATTTTTTTAATTGATAATTTTTTATTAATTATATACATATATAGCAGGTACTTGTTCAATCTTAAAAAAAAAAGGTTAAGAACAAGGCGCATGTTGAGGCGTCAATAAGTGAGGCCTATATTGTTGAGGAGATCTCAACATTTATCTCCTACTATTTCGAACCTCATTTGAGAACGAGGATCAACCGTGTTCCACGACATGATGATGGTGGTGAAGTGCCTTCAAGTAGGAACTTGTCAATATTCTCCAATCCTGGACGACCCACACCTAAAAATGTCGTGAGGGGAAGATATTTGTCTGAAATAAAGTTCAGACAAGCACACAATTATGTCCTATTTAACTATGATGAGCTGAGACCTTTTATTAAGTAAGTAGATGTTCGACATAAACTTTGTCAAGAGTGTACTATTTATGTTTTGTGATACCATAAACTCATATAATTTGGAACAACCTTGCAAACAACATCGACGATACTTACTGTCCAATGACTCACAGTTGACTGAATCTCAGATCTTTAATTACAAGATGAACAATTTGCCACATGGTTTAGAACAAATGTAAGTCCTATCACAAACTCATCATCTCTTGCAATGTAATTAACTGTATGTCAATATTACATAATATCCGTTTATTGATTGTTGTTGTATTTAATAGACAAGGTTTATCAAATGGGAGGTAGTGCTACTATTTCACTGTCTTTACTAGGCTTGGGCCCTGAAAGAAAAGTCAAGTGCTATAACGGGTATTTTGTCAATGGATATGTCTTTCATACTGAAGAATACGGGCATGGAAGAAAGACATACAACAGCGGTGTTTGTATTAAGGGATCGACTTCTAGTGAGTTTGAAGTTGACTACTACGGTAGATTGGAAGAGGTCATTGAACTGCAATATCATAACGAGCAGAATAGAGTGTTTTTATTCAAATGCTATTAGTATGACACAATTGACAAAGGAATCAGAGTAGATCCTTACTATGGTCTCGTTTAAATCAACTCAAAAGCTAAACACCGCAACGTAAATGACGTATTTGTTTTAGCAAAGCAATGCCAACAAGTTTATTACACATACACCCCTTTCTTTAGAAGGGATTGATCAAGAGTTGATTGGTTATCCATTTTAAAAACCAAACCCAGGGGTCGTGTCGAGGTTGTTCAGGATGAGAATGAAGGCACAAGTGTGATAGATGAAGTCTTTCAAACTAGTGAGTTGGTTGAACCATACCGAGTTACTCCTTTGATTGACTTAGAAGAAAATTCAAATTTTCATATTTTCGATGATAGTCTTGTTGATGTTGACACAGAGGAGTTGAATGTTGTTTTGAGCTCTACTAGTGGACTAAAGAATGTTGATGAAGAAGATGATAACCACATTGAAGAGTGCGATGAAGCTGATGATAACAATTCAATTGAGGACGAAGATGAAAATTCTGACTAAACATGTTGTAAAGCTTTATTTTTATAATGTAATATTTTGGAACATGAAATATTTATTCTTCTTTAATTGTCAGCTCCTGTTATTGTGCTGTGTGTGCTGTAAGTTTGCAATTCAAGATTTTGTGCAAGAGGATAGACAAAAATACATGGAGAAGCTGCATAAATATTGACAGTTTCACCGACGGGTACACCGATGGATTAGTACCCTCGGTATTTTACCGAGAATTGGAAAAACAATTACAGACTTGTGCCGCAATTACCGACGGGTACACCGATGGATTGGTACCCGTCGGTATTTTACCGAGAGTTGGAAAAAAAATTATGTACTTGTGCCACAATTACTGACGGGTACACCGATGGATTGGTACCCGTCAGTATTTTACTGAGAGTTGGAAAAAAATTACGGACTTGTGCCACCATTACCGACGGGTACACCGACGAATTGGTACCCGTAAGTATTTTACCGAGAGTTGATAAAAATTTACGGTCCGTGCCACATTCACCGACGGTTAGCGCACATCCCGAAGTGCACGCCTGTCAGAACGCCTAGTCGGTCGACACATTTACCGATGGAGTCGCCGAGAGGTTGTGTGTGGGCAATCTTGAACTATGAAAGGAGGTGCAGACTTGGGGCAGAGGTGCTTCAGACTTGGTTCGACGAGGACGTCGACTTCTTTTGGTGGGGGAGGTTTGTCACAGGGTTAAAATCCGTCAGGGTGTAGGCTGACGAAAAGCATTGCTAGATAATAGCTACGGGGTGGCAGCTCGCGTGACAGTAGCGAAAATTGACAGAGTGTGTGTGCAGCAGCACACAACAGCTAGCGCAGCAGTATGCTGACAAGAGTTGGGGCTTGGGCGAGGATTGTCCAAGGCTTGACGAAACAGTGCTGGGATGACACAATGGGATAGTGGGGAATTCGGCAGCACTGGTGAGATCGGCAGCAGGGGCTGACAATAAGTATGGACAATAGGCAGTCCTAGACTTGATGTAAACACTACTGGTAGGAATGGCAGCATGCATCGACAGTGGCATCGTGCATGGGCGTTGGCAGATTCGGTAGCAGTGTGCGTCAACGATTTGGCAGGGCATGGTTGATGTTCGGCAACGAATCCTGACTTGGACAACGGACGGTCCAAGGCATGCGAGGCAGTTATACTGGCAGCATGTGTGCTGGCAGTGGACAGTTGGCTTGTGGGAGAACATGCCAATGCAGTTGCGGCAGTTCTGGGAGTAGTTATCAGCAGTTGCGGCAGTTTCTTATGTGGTGAAGAAGTTGGCCAGAACATGGGATAATGGGTGCTCCAACTGTGCAGGAAGTTAGGGGTAGTTTCTATTTGTAACTTCCATTATCTTGTAAATAGATAGGCTGTAAAATGTGTAGCATGCAGAGAACGAAAATGGGCATAGCACACAAGAAGGACTTTGTGTAATCCTTTAATTGAGTTAATGAAAAGGTTGGGACTTGTTCATGTAATCTATTGTGTTGTTTATTATGTTCCCATTCATTAGTGTTATTTCGCTTGCTTGTGGCATTGAAAGAGTGTGGGGATCTCTTGGGTTTGTGGGATAAACTAGTCGTAAGCAAAACACGAGTGAATCGGTCAGGGAAAGGCTGAGTCTAGCGGGACTAGACTGCCGCACAAGGTCTATTTTTTGGGCTAAAAATTGACCCCGTGACAATAGTCTACCACGTTTTGTTTAATCACCAAGGAAAATTAGGTTGACACGCCCATATGGCTACATTAGAACTTCCTCGTATGTACCTGGAAGCTGAAACAGGTAATGGGCCCTTGTAACTTTATGGGCTTGACCGGTTGAATAATCAAATATTCTATTTTATGGGTACTATTGTAATAGTTGATTTGTGACTTGATTAATCTTAAAAAAAATGTTAACTTATTCAAAATAACCATGTTCTGATCATTTCTTGAGATAGGAAAGAGGCATTTAAATAATAATCTTTGCACTTCATTTTTTTATTTCTATTTTTATTTGGGAGAATTAGATACAATAAAAAATTAAGAAAATAACAATTAAAAAAATAATGATCAAATTAGATATAAAAATTAATTGAAATAAAATCCTTAAAAATAAGAGTGAGTAACAAATAAAGTTAAAAAACATAAAAAAAACAAAATAAAAAATAATTAAGAAAATGAAGATCAAAATTAATATAAATACAAACTCAAGAGCACAATTAAAAAAATATTTGTATACAGTTGTATTTTACCATTAGGAGGCTCTTCACACATTGCCTAAATGATATGAGTGCCTTCCACTTGTTATGATGTTATTGCACCTTGATAGATGTTGTAGGCGAAGCTTAAAATACATATTATAGAAAATTGAGAGTAACCATCTAGTAATTAAAAAAATTAGAGATTCTAAAAAATAGCAAAGGTTTTAAAAATTTAAATAAAAGGTTAGTAATATTTAATGGAAAAATGATGTCACCTTTATAACATCTTTTCTTATAAAATATTATTTTTACTATGTATTTTCTATTAAATTTATCTTTGGAACTGTCATTAATTATTCAAATTATTTTTAATTTTTTTTAAATATCTCTAAAATAGAGGAATTGTCAATTTAGTTATTTACAAAATCAAATCTTAACATCTGTTTTTTTAAAAGGAAACTTGTCAAAACATTCTAGCACTTGTCCATAGAAAGAGAGATCACATCAAAATTATAAAAAAGGGGCAGTTTGTTTGTGGCTTTTTAAAACTTTGACATTAGTCGTTTTTAAAAAGAGACTTCTTATTATTCGTGAAAAAAATTAATATTGGTCTGTAAAAAAAAAGCTTGTTTTTTTTTATATTTTAACATCGATTCCTTATAAAAAAAAAAACATGTCATGTAGATCATTTTCAAAAGGGCATTAGATGTATTCGGATAATAGCACCTAAATTGAGCTACGGCTCGTTCACCTTGATAAACTTTAAAAAAAGATTTCAAGGTCGCTATTATTATTTTATGGGCTTTAAATTGATTACATTGATCCAGCTTAAATTACGATGTTATATGCATGGAAAATATAAATGAATCGTTTTATTTATTTATTTTTAATTTTTTTTAAATTATTGCATTTCTTATTCATTATTATTTTCACGTGAATGTTATTATTAAAAGAAGTAAATTTTACAATATATACAAATGAATCACAACCAAAACAAAAATTATTGTACCTAAAATTTAAACACATAAATAACAACCGATATTTATTCGGTTTAAAATTGATCTTTGGAGTAAATAAACACAAAAAATTATTGGCAAATTAATCTGGATTATTTGGATGTCTATGACTTAGATCTTTGATGTTTAAGATTGTGGTTATAAAAAATTTAAAATTTTTATTTTATTTTTTAATTTTAAATTATTTTTTATGTATGTTTGAATTATTTTGATGTATTGATATTAAAAAAAATATATTTTTTTAAAAAATTATTTTAATATATTTTTAAATAAAATATATTTTCAAAAACAAAAATTATTTTTTAAAATAGTTCATTTTTTTTTAGATTTTTTAATTTTTATTATATACTAATAACAAAAATAAATTTTAAAAAATAAAAAAATATTATTTTAATATATTTAAAAAACCAAATAAAATTTAAAAATACAATTCTAATCCCTGCCAAAGTCTCTTCGGGTAAGATGGCGAGGGAGAGGGAGATTATTTTGTGGTGTCTGGGTCAAGGGAGGTATTCTCGGCTGGTCGATTGAAGAGAAACAATTGGGTTGCTGTGATTTCCGGGTCAGATTATGGCTGTGTGGTGAGCAAAAACCGTGGTAGCGCTGACGAGGAAGAGGCAGTCACTTGTCTGGTGGAGGGCTAGTCTTCGGCGGAGTGGGTTTGGTTTGAACTGTGATGGTGGAGCTTGGTGGCAGTGGTGGAGAGTTTGTGTTTTGGTTTTGAGAGAGACAGTGAGGGTGATGGGGCTGTGATTGGAATTTGAGAGATTGAGGCTGAGAGGTCTTTGTTTTGGGGGGAAACTCTGTGCTGATGAATCAAAGGCTGTGTATAATTTTTTTTTTTTTTTGGAGAGGCTGCCCAGTGTTCTTGTGTCTCCTCTGGTTCTCTGTTTTTTTTTCGTGTTCAGATGCTGGAATGGTGAATGCTCTGTGTTGATGAATGCTCCCTCCTCCCTCCTCCCTGTATGAATGCTCTGTGAAATTACATTAATTTGGGCTTGATTGAGGGATTTTGAATCTGGAATCTTGAGATTGAGGGGCTGAAATTTGGCTTGCTGAAAATGTGTAATAGAATAAATGGGTTTTAAGAGCTGTTTAATTGGACTAAAATGAATCAATTAGAAATAATTGGACTGAAATGGAATTAATTTGGGACTGAATTAAATTAAATCAGTTTAATTGAAATAAATTGAATTGAAAACAAATGACCGAAATGAAGTTAATTGGATTTGTACGTGGCACATTTCTTTACTAGGTGCCTCCATCATAGACATCTCTTGTCCTGTTGTTCTTTCAATTAAAAGCAATTCTCGAATCATCATCTGCATCACCTTGTTGCAGAAGCCCTTGTACTGATTGATCAAGTGACCTTCTTTACTGTGATGCCTGCAGCACTTCATGCTACCCTTTTTTATACCCTGCATTTGCCATCACCTGGTAAGTTCCATTCCTCGACACTTTCAGACTCCTTGTGTTCTATCTCTAGTGTATTTACCGATTCACCGTCTAAAGGATGATCAGATAAAGAATTTGTATTTATATTTGAGGGCTCCTCGTATATTATCCATTCAACTTTAATCAATTACAGGAGCTTTCTTTTGAAGTCATTGCAAGTAACACTAACATAGTAATCACAAGTCAGATCTAGATTGTATTAGTTGAGATAAGGTGGCTGTAAAAGGCACTAAAAATACGAGAGCCATATATCTGATGCTTAATAACTTCTGGTATATTTTATTTAATAATAACGATAATAGAGGTAATTATTCCTGGATTTTTTGGTAGCAGTTCTTCTTTTGGAAACATTTAGTTTGATTTTCGACTTGGTTATTTTGGGGCTCAAATTTTCTAACAGCGTATGGACAGTTGAAGTTGATGTTAGAGTTTTGGAATGAAAGAGATGAAGTGTTGTATTTCTGGAATTGGTTTTTGTTTCCAATTTTCATGTAATTTCACACTTGATTTGAAGCAATTGATGTTGTAAATATTAAATTTGATCAACTAAAATTTAAATCTTCTTAATTAAGCTCAAATCAAGTTTCTAAACTTAATTTTTCACCAATTAAACCCCTAATAAAATTAATTTGATTCATTTAAAGTAGAATTAAGTTCTTACACTTAATTAAATCATTTGATATGACCAAAATTCATTCTTAAACACGATTAAACCTTTAATTTGGCCTATGATTAAATTAAATTGGCCTATTAAAAATCTAATTATATCATTGGACTTAATTTTTATGTAGATTTATTTAATAATTATTTAATTTGACTTTGAATCTGTATTGTTTTTTTTAATTTTGGGTTCAATGAGGTACAATGGGCTCCTGATTCCATCCAAAATTGTAGTTTGATCTTCTTATATATTTGAAATCCTTCCTCAGCTAGTTTTTGCCAAAATATCAGTCTTCTTGCTATTATTATTTTATTATTTTATTTTTATTTTAAAAAGAAAAAAAAAGGTAAATCTAAGGGGAATAACTCAAAAATAGGTCATGACAGCTAACACTAGAAATTGACTCAACCATCCTTTCTACCATGGTATCTAGAGGAACAAATGGTTCTTCATGTGCATATCAACACAAGTATTTCTTCATGAACTCTTTTTATAGAAGATGCATCGTTATAAGATCTGGATTAAGAAACTTTTTATTTCTACACCTCTTGCATGGGCATCTAATCATCTCCACTAATATTTATCGACTTAGATAATTTGTAATTAATAAAATCCTGAATCTTATTACAATAATTCATCCTCTGCAACCTTTGGAGTGAATCTTGATACATTCATGAACGATCATTAATTAGTAGTTAAAAGTGCATTCTCATTAAGGCTTTATATCATCCAATTGCACTTAAAGTATCATTAAATTCCCTAACTTAAGCATGTTTTATAATAACAAATCTGATAATATAAGATAACTTTAATTTATGGTAAATGCTCATTTTAAATGTAGGCATATCTCACAATTCAAATGATTGATTGATGTGATTAACTATTGAAAGTGAAAGGACAAAGAAAAGGCTAAGCTTAGAAAAGAGATGTTGATTCAATTCAAACTGGAACATTGTTCAGTCATTGGGTCATATCTGGAGTTGTAGATCTTGAATTTTAGTTTGGTTTATATGGATAGAAAGCTAAGACATGGGCCTAAAACATTCATGAGAGTCCAAGACTCAATTCTGCCGTTTAGAAGTCCAAATCTTAGCATCAAAAGAGAAGTCTGAATCTGTCCTGCAGCCTAAACATTGTTCAGTGTTCAGCCCATATCTCGAGTTCTAGAAGACCAAATGACTTCATTCTTGTTTTGTTGGAAAGCTGAGACAATTTTCTAGAACTTTCATGGAGACTATCTATTTAAATTCTGATGTTAGCAATGATGTTTTGTTCAGAAAAGAAGATAAGGATTGTCACCAAGTCAAGATGTGGCCACCCACTCAATAATTAGTCATCAAATCAATAGTTTCAAATTTTAGCCTATAAAAGGAGACATTTGCCATGCATTTAGGCATCTTGGTTTTCATATCAAGATTATGTTCTTGCTCTCTCTTTTTATATTTTTGTAATGCTTAAATTTTACTTTCATTAATCTTTTGTTTATGCCTTTCATTTCCTTTATTATACTTATATAATCATGTTCTCCTCTTGTTTATTTATGTTTCTCTCTTTTATTATGTTTAGTTAAGTTTATTATGTCAAGGTGAAAAGGTTACAATAATGGTGTAAGAATAAGTATTGTATAAACTCAACATGGATCTTAATGTTTGATACTAACATGTTTTGTATTTGTTATCTTATTCACTCTTAATACTTTACTTGTTAAATGGTTAATCTAGATTATGTTGTATAACCCTTGGTATAACAAATACTTGGCACTTTCATAGCCCAACCGTATGGTATAATCGAGACTTGTGCTATGAAAGGAACTTGATTTGTTGTTAATGTAAGTTATAATCATGAATACCTGACAACATTTACAAGTATTAACATTATTTGAATAAGATAACTAATGTAATCATGTTAACAATTTATAATCTGATTAGAACCTTCTTTGTGTGTGGTTTCCAGTTGAGTAATAAAAAGAGTTTATACTATACTTGTTTGAAGTACCATTAGTGGATCCTCTAACCTTGATAATTATTTTATCCTTATTTAATTCTTATATCAATATCACATCTCAAAGCTTTGTTCAACTCCTTTTCTATTATTATCTATTTGTTTATTTGTAGTTTATACAGTTAACCTCCCTGTGGTTCGACCTTGGTCTTTCCGGATTATTTATTACTTCGACACTCCTACACTTGGGAAAAGACATCAATCTTTTGGTTGTGTCAATCATCCAAACAAAATAAAAATTTGTTTGTACAAATCATAAAAATATACAACATGCTTGTTTTTTTTAAAAAAAAACAAGTAAACACCCAAACAAAATACATATACTATAAAAATATACAAAAAAAAATTAACATTTTAAAATTGTGTTCAAATAAAGAAAAAGGTAAATTTACTTACTTAAGGTGGAGAATCAATCCTTAATAAAATTTGAATCAGAACATATCAAGTGTTGTGATGGCTGGATTTGTTGTGGGAGATTGAATTATGTTGAGATTGGGGGTGACTATTTGTTGCAAAAAAAATGCATAAGGAAGAAGAAAAAATGAGAGAGTGAGAGAGGGTCAAGCGTCAGGTCATAAATTAAATATTACTGACAGACTTACCAGCAGAATTATTCTGATAGTAGCTCCATTGGTCATTATGTCGGTAAAAATATAATGTCACCGTATGATTTGTATTTTTTGAATCCCATTGTAATACCCTCAGTAATTTCATCAGTATATACAAATAAAAATTTTTCATTGGTATATTTACAGACATACTTTTTTGTCGGGTTAATAATGTCAGTAACGCCATTTATAAAAGTTACACATTATCATATTGTTTAACTATTTTTATTTCTTTTTTTCTCGCTGTATTTCCCTCAGTATTTACCGCGAGAATATCCCTGTTGGTGTTTACTGATGGATATAATAATGAAAAATTCTGTCAATAAATTTCACCGCAATATACCAACGAAAAAATTCTGCTGTATCCATTTGTATTTGTTAATTTTCTGGTAGTGATATTCATATGTCTTTTGCTTTTATATGAAAGATTATCCTTTTCATTTTACTATTTGATTAGCATTAACAATTCTTTCTAAGTTTATTGGATCATATATATGTTTAATTTATTTCAATAAGTGAAAACAATATAGTTATTTCTCTAAATTAAAAAAAATCATGACACAATAAAACGCATCCATAATATTGTCACATCATTCATTTACTATGTTAAAATTTAACTTGGTATCATATTTGCATTGTAGTGTTAAAAACTGTTTTTTGTATTTATTTGTATATATATAATACTTGATTTATTTTATTAAATATATTGTTCAACCTTTTATTTCACAAAGTATTTTTTTTTTCTTAATGACAACAAATGATTCGTAAACATTTGCATATTCATTTTTTTGCATTAAAAAATTTGATCCACCTGTGACAAAGCGCAACTCTTCTACTAGTTTTCTTCTAATCATACGCTGATAAAGATTTAACTGTATTTCATGAACGTGGAACAAAAGGGAAAAAAAGAGAGAGACAATGTTAAACAATGAAAGAATTTTAAATGACGAGAGGGGGGCCGTGTTTATTCTTGTGTTTTGTTAATATAAGGTGAAGTAGTTAGATAAGTAGTCAGATTTTAGTTGAATTAGGAAGATAGAAGGGATAAATTATTAGGGTAAGGAATTGAAAACAAGCAGCTAGTCAAATGTGTCCATTAATAAATATTTAAGAAAACGAAAAAAATGTTAGCTTAGCCAAATGTTTCTTGGCTCTTATGTATTTGTGTACCCGATTATTGGAACTCCAATCCAAATTTTGTCCGCTTCCATGTTCACAAAACACCAGAGTGAACTCTTACTAAATGAAACTCATTGTAATCCTTAATTGTAATTTTTAATTTGCTAGTAACTCTTCAGTTAAGCCCCAATCTTAATCCATTTAATTTCTAATTCTATAATAACTCTTGAGCTTGAATCTCATCCCAAACAAACCAAGCTAATTTTCTTTCAATTTAACCCTTTATTTTCCATTAAATCTTTGATTTAACACCGCTTTTCATTAGATCCAACGCCCTAACAAGCTTAATTAGCAGCGATAGAATACGGAAAGGAGAAGGAATGAGATAGTTGTCGATTGAGTTAGTGTATTATGATAGTATCTATGACTCGAGTGGTATATTTGATGTTTATCTCGGCTAGAAAGATATAATCTATTATATCACCATCTTAATATTAAAATAATAAAAAAAAATTAAGTTAATTCATATTTCTACCGATCATTCAAGTTGACTTTATACTTTCCAGATCAATTGGTTCATGTTGTAAAAAGTCTCACATATTTAATTTGAAACTCAATCTACGCAAGCAATTAGATTGAGATGTTTTAAGGTTTGATTGCTGAACTTGATTTTTTGACACTATCAATGAGTTCCATGCAACGAAACTTTTTTTTTTTTTTCATGATCAATGAAATTTGAACATCATCAATTTATATTTTTTTTTATAGGGTTTTGATCGATTCAACCTTATAGTTTATAGGTTTACATTATTTGTTTACAAAAAAAAAAAAAAAATAACAACATTTTAAATATGTACCATTAGCTAGCAGAGTGCAGATAACATAACTAATGTTTTACTATTATTTTTGTTAGTTGTTTTATTTTTTTAATTAAATTTTAAATTTCGTAGCCAATGAGTTCAGAAAAAATCTATGTATGTTGTTTTAATTTTGATTCAATGAAACTGATTTTTTCCATAGTAAAAATATTTTATTATTATAAATATTCTAAAAAATAGTTGACAGATGAATACAACAATAAATATTTAATATTATCAATAAGTTTCATTTTATTTGTAAGTATGATATTTTTATGTGTATTTAATAGTTATTTTATTAAATTAAAATAGCTCAATTTGCATGCTAGATAGTAATCTTTTAATTTTCAATAGGGCGCGCACAAATATATAAATTTGCAAAACAAAATTAAACATAATTTTAGTGATATGTATCATTGATCAAAAGGTGAAAATATGTTATAAATAATTTTATTTTGATCTATCATAAATAAAATTAATTTTGGAAAACTTAAAAAAAAATCAAGTAAGTAGACAAATAAAAAGTAGAAAAATAAATAGCTAGGCTAAATCAAACCAAGGCTAGGCGCTTGGGTCTGGTTTTAGCATAGATAATTCTAGCCATGCGTAGCCCGGTTGTGTGTGTGTAAAATTGCAATACTCACAAAGTTAGTATTAAAATTGAGAATTGGAACTTGGTTAGTTTCTCGATTGAGAGACTAACTTTATTAATAATGCTAAAACTTATAGTAAGGAATTAATATATGAGTTTTAATTATCATTCTTTCATAAATATTGCATGTGGTGAATTTTGGTACGTGCATGTAACTTATTCTAATGAGTTCAAGGTGAGAGGTATTTTGCACATATAAAAACTTAACTTTATAAATAGTTGCAAGTCGAATGTTATAGTTTATTAGTTTGGATAAAGGTGATTTAATAAAGGGGTAGATTGAAAATATATATATATATATATATATATATATATATATAAAAGAATTGGATGCAATTAAATATTTAGAGATAGATTGAATATAATTTATCTCTTTTCCCAGGACTTCAGGGCCTTAATAATTCTTTAATAAGTAAATTCATAATTGACAATCGGTTGGAAAAGTCTTAAAAGAAAGTCTTCATAGAAACTGGCTGAAAGAAAAAATAACTAACCATTATAGATACAAGTACTGTTGGCATCTTTCAAATTATCCGGAAAAAGATTTAATTTTAGTTGACTTAAAATAAGTTAATCCAAAAAAAACTAGCTAGCTAACTAACTATATCCCTTAAACTCATTGTTTTTGTCAAGGAACTAATTCAACTCAATAGCTTAAATTATTAGGTAAAGTCCTAAAATATGATTTATATTACTTTTTAATACGCTTCCTCAAGTGAATGCTCTTTGAGTTTAAAATTTGCATAGACCCACACTATCTTGTGTTTAATTTTTATTAAATAAATAGAGATAGTGAACTTCGAACTTATGATTACTTAGTCATCAAGACTCTGATACTATATCAAAAAATCAATTTCAACTCAATAACTTAAATTACTATTAGGTAAGGTCTCAATATATAATAGTTATTACATGAATTGAGTTTTATCTATGATAATGACAGCATCGAATTATAAAATATTCTATAAGGTGAAGGGGTTAAATAAGTAGTGAAATTTTAGTTGAATTAGGAAAATTATTAGTGTAAGGAAAATTGAAAAAAAAAAAAACGGCGGATTCCTGGAAAGGGCTTCTATTAATAGGGATTCTTCTTAAGAAAACTTCACTTTATCTAAAAGCTTCCATCTCCAAGTTGTTATCATAACTTTCAGAAATATTTCACATTTCTTAAAATATATATCCGTTTCATATAATTTAGCTTTTTCTTACAGCCCACAAGTTTAGTTTTGACGTTTCTTTTTTCCTTGATTAGGGCGTTCCTTTTTTTATTTCCTTGTCATTCGTGCCCTCAACCTTCCCACCTAGCTGGTATTTACTTTAAACGTATTTTTGTATCTTGGTGGGAAGGGGAACTCTAATTCTTTAGGCTGTGTTGTCAACATTATTCTCGGTAGTTCAGAGATAATTATTTGTATCAATTTATTGTGTTTTTTTTTTATTGTATAGAACTTGTATATATACATGTACAATAAATCATTTTTAAGGATAGAAAACTAAGAATAGTAATATTTTCTAAACTAAGAATTAATCCTTGTCAACACTTCCCCTCAAGTTGGTGCAAAAATATCTCGTATGCCCAACTTATTGAGAGAATAATGAAACACTTTATTTGATACTGCTTTAGTAAGAAAATCTGCCAATTGATCATCAGATTTGACAAAAGGAAAAATCATAGTATTCTCATCGAGTTTCCGTTTGATAAAATGTCTATCTACTTCCACATGTTTAGTTCCATCATGTTGAACTGGATTATTGGCTATGACAATTGTGGCTTTGTTGTCATAGTACATCTTGATCTTAGTCTCCATAGGATATCCTAGCTCTTTAAGTAGCCCCTTTATTCATAGTATTTCACATAATCCTTTGGTCATCCCTTTGAATTCTGCTTCAACACTAGATAGAGCAATAACATTTTGCTTCTTGCTTTTCCAGGTCACCAAGTTTCCTCCAATAAAGGTAAAGTATCCTGAAGTAAACTTTTTATCAGTCAGATTTCCTGCCCAGACTGCATTAGTATAACCAATAATGTTAAGATTTCCTGCCCAGACTGCATTAGTATAACCAATAATGTTAAGGTGATCATTCTTTGAGAAAAGAATTCATCTTCCCAAAGAGGGTTTTAAGTATTTAAGTACTCGCAATGCTGCCTTCATATGTACTTTATTTAGGTTGTGCATGAATTGGCTGACTAGACTGCCTCCATATATACTCGCAATGTTTTACCGATGGACGCATTTCGTCAAGGAATTAGTCAGTAAAATTTTCATCAATGGAATGGTAATTTCACGCAGACGGAAAAATTCTATCGGTAAATTTGTTAAATGTTGAAGTGAATTACGGTCGTTGCACAGGTGTTCACCATTAAGTCGAGTCATGGGTTAAGTGAGGTCGGTTATGTTAAAATTATCAAATGGGCGAGAAGTATTTTACTTGAAAGGAACTGGCTGAAAGAGAACTTCTTCACTGCTAAGTCCATAATGAAACCCCTTAGTCTAGGATACTAGAAAATTAACATGTTTCCAAACTTCTTCATATTGTATTACCTTAAAAATACAGATATAGGGAAGGAATCTTATCACACATAAAAAAATTTAGATACTTCCGAATCACACCTAGACTGTAAAGGTTATTCATGACATGAAAGACTGTTGAACACATGACATGGCATCAATCATATGATGAGGTGGATTGAGTGATGATGTACTCTTCCATATATAGGGGAAGTGCTGCCAATTTTTTTAAAAAAATCAAAATTGTTTAATTTTTTTCATAAATTTATGTAGGTGCCTGAGGAAAAATTAATTGCACGTTGTGAGCATTGGATCAGTGCTAGTTCTTCTAACAGTGATAATGACAACCATAACTCATTAGGAGCCAACCAATAAGAGGCACCTGAGGCACATCCATCAACCCATAATATTGCCTCGTTGAGTGTGATGTCGCAATGTAGAAAGGAGGTCCCTTCATAGCGGGATCCATTCACTCATATGTATAAGGGGCAGTGGAAGGACAACCTTACAATGTAAATTTTTCTTGCTTTGAGTTGATTTATATTTAATAATTTATGAACAAATATTATTTCATTAAATTTATCCAATTTCAAGTTCACAAACATTAAGGCTTCCCGAATAATAACATCAATATTTAAATCATCGATGTAAATTTTATTGTTTCAGTGGAGCTATTTTTTCAAATATCCTGATGGAAACCACAAGTCAATGCATGATTTTCAAGGCTTAAGGTTAGTATTAACTTAAAAAAAAGTATTATGGTAATTTGTTTACTTTATTGAAATTACTAAAATTCTTCTTTTTATAAATTTTTACTGCAAGGCAAAATTTGAGTGGGATAAAGCAAATGATAATGTTGTGGGGAGTGTTTGAGAGAATCACGTTGTAACTAGGTAACATTAAAATAAGGATAAATTTTTTTATTCCAAATATTAAAATTTTATTTGTCATTTACTTATAGATAATTTGTTTGTACCATATAGGTGACGTGAGTTTTGGTACAAGACACTAAAAAATCTAAAAAATATGCGAAAGAAAGCACTCTACAAAGCTGGAATGACGTGGTAGTTTGAAAGGATTTTCGGCTGCCATACATCCCAAAAACTATATGGACAGAATACATTCAGCACGTGATGTCCGAGTGTTTCATGCGAAGATCACAGTCTAGTATGGGGAACCGGAACTTGCAAATTCACGGTTCAGTTACTACACACACTAGCACCTCGTTCATTTCACTTACGAAGTGGATGGTAAGATTTTTTTTAATTACATCCACTTTTTTAATTTGTTGTTTTTTATAAATATATTTAACTGACAACATTTTTATCTTGCAGGCTACGACTCTTGGACGTGAACCAAGCCTAATGGAGCTTTTTGTGGAAACGCATGTGTGGAGTGATGACCGTCAAAACAGGGTGCAACAGTTTGTCAATAGCCGAGCTCAACACTTTGTATTATGTTTTTTTTCAACCATTTTTTTTCTTAAGTTATTATTTACTTGAATTTGATGATTTCTTTTATTTCCAAGAGACATATAATATTTGGTTGAAAAAGAGATACGAGGACGATCCTTTAACCCACCTAGATTTCAATTTGGATTTGTGGTTGGAGGCAAAATCGTTTATGAATATCCCGATGGAAAACATCTATCGATATATATTGATGAAATTATTGATGATATTATAGTGGAATTCAAAAAGGCAAATTTTACGGTGAGGTGGTATATATACCAATAGAATTGCTGATAGAGTTACCATCAGAATAATTTTGTCGGTCAATACATCGATAATATTTAATTTATGACCTGACACTCGACCCTTCTCTCCCCCTTCCCATTTCTAAATATTCGTTATCCAATTTTTCTCTGCAACAAACAACCACCCCTCCCTCCCTCAATCTCAACAGAACTTAACCTCCCATAACTTTTTCAGCCACCACAATATTTAGTTTATCAGCATCTGTGTTCTGATTCAAATTTTATTGATAATTATCCACCTTAAGTAAGCAAATCTACCTTTTTTTTTAATTTGAATACAATTTTAAGTTGTTAATTTATTTTTGGTGTTTGCTTGTTTTATAGTTTTTTCTCAATCAAACTTGTTATATGGATTTATGATTTGTACATGTTAGAGTTTATTTTAGATTTTGTAAAATTATATTTGGTTGTAAATTGTAGAAACTTATATTGAATTACCTACTTAGGTGTGTTGTAATGAAATAAATAATGACTTGTTTAATGGGTCTGTTTTATATTTTATCAATTTTATTACCAAGTTATAATTTCTGTGAATGTGTACAAATTTGTATTTATGTAGATAATTGATAATGAATTTAAAGAAGTATTAAAGTAGGTTAGATAATCTTGAGATACAAATATTTTTGCAAATTTATTTAATTAATATAGATAATTAATACATGTTGTCATCATTATTTGATATAGATTCGATAGAAATCATGGATGTATCGAGATTCACCCCAAGGATTGCGAAGGATGAATTATTATAATGGGGTTTAGGGTTTTATTAATTACACAACATCTAATCCGAGAAATATTAGTGGAGGCGGTATTAGGTGTCCATGCAAGAGGTGTAAAAATAAAAAGTTTCTTGATCTAGATGTTGTAACGATGCATCTTCTATAAAAAAAGGTTCATTGAGGAATACATGTGTTGGTATGCACACAGAGAACCATTTGTTTATCACAAGACCATGGTAAAATGGATGGTTGGGTCAACTTTTAGTGCTAGCAACATGCATGGAATTATAGATGACAATAGTAATCTTAATAGGAATATAGTTATGGATGCGATGGGAATGAATCAAGGTCATGCCGTTCAATGTCCAATCATATTAGATGAAGAATCTAATGCAGACACGACTAGGTTTTTTTTATTTTTTGAAAGATTCTGATAAATCATTATGTGATGGTTGCACAAATCATAGTAAATTATCGCATGTTGCACAAGTGTTCACCATAAAGTCAGGTCATGGGTTGAGTGAGGCCGGTTATGACATAATTGTCGAATGGGCGAGAAGCATTTTCTCTTAAAGGAACAAGCTAAAAGAAAACTTATTTATTGTTAAGTCCATGATGAAATCTTTTGATTTAGAATTCCAGAAAATTCATATGTGTCCAAACTTGTACATGTTATACTACCTTGAAAATATATCATAGGAAGTACGTAGGATTTTAGGATTAAGGGTTTCAAAATGAAATATATTAGGATACATTAATTAAATATAGTATAAATTAGTAATGTCTACATAATATTATTATTTTTTTTTTATTTTTTTTTGTGGGGGGGAGGGGGGGGATCAAGATAATTTTTTTCGAAATAAGCCTTCAATTCTTAAATTCAAGAGTATATTTAAAATCGGAGCTGAATGCTTTTATAAACAACTTTTGAGAGTATAAAGATTAAATTATGAAAGGACCGATCATTATTTTTCTCTCTCTCTCTCAAATTTAATCAGTGCTATTAATCTTTCCCTTCCATTTATTATTTATGAGAAAAATAAATTGGAGATAACACTATTCCTGTATCGGTTTAGAAGATAGTTTGAATCGGGAGCATGGATTAGAATCAACTGGGATAGGATTACCCAATACATACATTGCCTTGGTGTCCATTTGATTTATTCCACGTCCCTCAAACACTTTGCCCGATTAGATTAGGTGGATTTTTGCGTTATCCATTTCTGCGAAAAATTAAGCTAGACCCATATTTTATTGAATTTAGCTAATTATAATAAAATAACTGGGCATGATACCCGCTAATCTCGAAGATGGTAAAGTCACTCACTGAATCTGGAACTGGAATTCGTCAAATCCATGCTAGACCCATATTTTATTGAATTTAGTTAATTATCGAATCCAATTATTTTGAATTTAGCATATCCCCAGAGCAACCTTGTTATAGACTCTCTCATGTTTTTAAAAAGATTACCATAAAATAATTACCTTATCAATTTCTATATATTCACATTGGATATAAGATATTTGATTGGATACAAGTTTACTTATCGTGCTAAATGGAGTTTCATAATACTGGGATAGGGTTTTCATTAATAAATATTCAAGGAAAAAAATATCTTAGCTTAGTGAAATGTTTCTTGGCTCTTCTATATATTTGTACCCGGTTATTGGAACTCCTTAAAGACCAATGTTGACACCCGATTCCAATCCAAATACTGCCTCTATAAAGATACCTACATTTGCAGGGGGTTTGTTTTCATTTCAAACCATAACTATGACCGCACACACAGTCATGGGCATAGCACAAAGCATCTATGTTTCTGCAACAACATATCTGTCCCAGCTTGTCTGGGGCGGAGATGCACCGCTGATCTCTTCTCCGGTTATCGATCAAGAGTTGCAGTTACCAGAAACACAACTACAAGTACTCCCTCTTGCCGTCAACCAAGAAAGTACACCTCAACCACAGCAACAAATTTCCATTGAAATCAACGAGCAACCAACCAATACAGAGAGTACTAATAGTGTTAATAAGAGTGTGCCGTGGGCAAAGATACTCATGGCTTTCTGTTTCACTGCAGCGCTGGAAATTGATCTTGAATATGAACAAATTGATCAACGTTCAAAACCCAATCTTAAGTTCTACTTGCGCTCTGTCTGTGTCACACTTATCTTTGTTTCTCTCATTGTTTCACAGCTTATTAGCAGAAGGTTCCCTGTTGGTTCCAGAATGTTAGAGAAAGTTGCCATCATCCTCGGTGTCACCGCATTTTTCATCATCATTGCATTTCCATTGATGACCACGAGCCAGCTCAACCATGCTACCTAGCAAGGCTAGGTACCTACTCCAGATCCCTACACATCTGTATGCTAGTACTGCTTCCATTGTTATCTTATATATGCAAAAGAAAGACCGATGACGGTGGTCTTACAGGCAACGGCCAATGGGGGTGTATAATGGTATACCTCGTTATGTACGTCGCTTGTTGAACTTGGTCCTGAATAAGAATATGTACCATGATATTGTTAAACTTTTGAAGTGAATATATAATTCCTTCATTGAACTTTTTTTTTTGTCAGATACAATTCCTTAAACAAGTGTTTAACTTATTTATAATTAATGAATTATCTGCATATGTAGAGTTCAATTGCTTATTATAACATGTAATCATTACGGCATATATATGCATACGAGGAATTGATACTCCGAAGTTGTACTTCTCTCTCTCAAATCAAATTAGTAAGATTTATGAATAATTTTCGTGTAAAAGAAAAGAGTACAAATTCGAATATATCTATAGCGGTTTCATGCATGCATGTTGCTTGGTATTTGAGTGAACTGATCAGGGATATAGAGTGTACATGTACATATTCTAATCATGTCATTTGCACATTTCCTTGGAACCAATCGGGTAATGCAATGATGAGGGCCCGATTGACTTGGTACCATTACGCAAGTCAAATAAAGCGATTGTAGACATTAAATTTCTCTCCGCTGTATTTGTTTGTGGTGAAGTTTATTTTTTATATATATTTTTTATAGTTTTGATGTAATTATGTGAAAAATTAAAAAAATATCATTTTATTATTTTATAATTAAAAAGCAATATATACTATAATACTAAATACACGCCTAATATCCCATAAGAGGGCCCCGATTAAGTTAAGTGGACATATGCATTCTCTAATTTAGAATAAATACTATATTATTTCGAAGCATTTTCCTATTCAATTTTTAGTGGTACTTTGCTAAACTGTAATGTCCCACATGGTCAACGACTCAATATAATTTAATGAACGAAGCCTCGTCCTTTTAATCCAAACGAGCGTCTCACCCCACTTGCTTGCTACTCTTGTGATAGGGGTGGTATGCGTCACTCGTATGCTTATACATATGTTCAAAATCTTCCTCGTTGACTTTGGAACAACTTCCTTATTAGCTTGTTGCAACTAAAT
>Ga0307513_10003667_pt1 | contig 20777 bp, 17 predicted proteins | sample 15_EM_MG_FD_202174 | JGI IMG/M metagenome (GOLD analysis project Ga0307513, IMG submission 202174) | Populus trichocarpa ectomycorrhiza microbial communities from riparian zone in the Pacific Northwest, United States - 15_EM | ecosystem: Host-associated > Plants > Roots > Unclassified | place...
TCCAAGGAACGCGATCATGGTGCCGCGACTATGCCTCAGCTCCGGGCCGCGGCGAGCGACGTGTCATCGCTCCGTGGGCTCGGGTGGCCACCAGTCCGCGACGTTGAGCGGAACCACGTCGAACGGATCGATCCGCGCCTCGGTCTCGTCGCCATACGTACCGACCGTGAGCCAGCGACCCGCCTCGAGCCGCTGCGCGGTCAGGACACGCGCCTCGAGATCGATGACCCACGCATAGGCGACCCCGACCCGCGCGTAATAGGGCATCTTGGTGACCAGCACGCCCTCGATGATCTCGCCGACCAGGTTGGGTGGAAGCGCGTCGAGGTCAGCGACCGTCGGAGGGCTCGTTGGGCTGGCGTGCTTGGTGACCATGGGCTTCGCGCGGGGCGCTCCTGGCAGTGTAGCTGCGACCGTCGCCCAGGGTCGAACGACAGATGAGGGAGCGATTTGGTCTAGTGGTCGGACCATTGTTGAGATAGGGTCAACAGGTGGGCCAGCTCTCCTCCGCTCAGCATCGCACCCTGGTCGCCGTCGCCGAGGCGGCGCTGCCGGCCGGCCGCTTCCTCCCCGCCGCTGGCGAGGCGACCGTGCTCAAGGTCGAGTCGTTCCTCGATCGGCTGCCGAGCGCGCTGCAGCGCGGCGTCGGCGGCTTGCTCCGCACCCTCGACGCGAGCGCCTGGCTGCACGAGCGCCGGCCGTTCGCGCGCGCCTCGATCGAGCGCCGCCAGGCGATGCTCGAGGGCTGGCGCACCGCCGATCCGATCCGCCGGCTGTTGCTGCGCGCGCTGATCAGCCCGCTCAAGATGGCGCACTTCGACGATCCCAAGCTGTACCAGCAGCTCGGCTGCGTCTATGAAGCGACCCGCGTGCGCGAGGCCAAGCCGGCCTACATGCGCGATCGCGTGCACGCGCTCGACGGTGACCTCGCGGTCGAGTGCGACGTGGTGGTGATCGGCACCGGCGCGGGCGGCGCGGTGGTCGGGCGCGAGCTCGTCGAGGCCGGGCTCGCCGTCGTCTTCGTCGAGGAGGGTCGCTACTTCGACCGCAGCGACTTCACCGGCCGCGCGTTCGACATGCAGCAGAAGCTGTACCGCCGCGGCGGCTCGACGTTCTCGGTCGGCAACGTCGGCATCCCGATCCCGCTCGGCCAGACCGTGGGCGGCTCGACGACGGTCAACTCGGGGACGTGCTTCCGCACGCCGGAGCGCGTGCTCGCGAGCTGGCGCGACGAGCTCGGGCTCGACGAGCTGGCGCCCGATCGCATGGGCGGCTACTTCGAGCGAGTCGAGGCGGTGCTCGGCGTCGAGGCCGCGCGCGCCGATCTGCTCGGCGGCAACGCCCGCGTGATCGCGCGCGGCTGCGACGCGCTGGGCTTCACCAACCACGGGCCGATGCGGCGCAACGCGCCGGCGTGCGACGGCCAGGGCGTGTGCTGCTTTGGCTGCCCGACCGACGCCAAGCGCTCGACCAACGTCAGCTACATCCCGATCGCGCTGCGCGCCGGCGCCGAGCTGTTCCCGGGCACGCGGGTCACCCGGATCATCGTCGAGGGCGGCAAGGCGCGCGGCGTCGTCGCGCAGAGCGAGGACGGCCACGTGCTCACGGTCCACGCCCGCGCGGTGGTCGTCGCGTGCGGCACGGTGATGACGCCGATGCTGCTCGGCGCGCAGCAGCTCGGCGGCGGATCTGGCCAGCTCGGCAAGAACCTCTCGATCCACCCGGCGTGCGGCGCGATGGCCGAGTTCGACGAGGCGATCTTGCCGTGGAGCGGCATCCCGCAGGGCTACTCGATCGCCGAGCTGCACGACGAGGGCATCCTGTTCGAGGGCGCGATGGTCCCGCTCGAGATGTCGATGACGGCGACGTCGCTGATCGGGCCGGATCTGGTCCGGCTCGCCGAGAGCTTCGATCGGGTGGCGACCTTCGGGTTCATGGTCGAGGACAGCTCGACCGGCTCGGTGCGCTCGGTGCGCGGCCAGCCGGTGATCCAGTACTGGCTGACCGAGCACGACGTCTCGCACATCAAGCGCGGGCTCGACGTGCTGGCGCAGATCTTCTTCGCGGCGGGCGCGCGCGTCGTGCACGCGCCGATCGCCGGATTCGAGCGCCTCGCGCCCGACGATCTGCCGGCGCTGCGGCGCGCGCGGATCCGGCCGTGGGACCTCGAGCTGTCGGCGTATCATCCGCTCGGCACGGCGCGCATGGGCCGCGATCCGGCGAGCTCGGTGGTCGACGCCAACCACCGCATGCACGACGTCGACGCGCTCTACGTCGTCGACGGCGCCGCGGTGCCGACCTCGCTCGGCGTCAACCCGCAGATCACGATCATGGCGCTCGCGACCCGCGCCGCCGAGAAGATCGCGCAGACGCTGGGCTGACGGCCGCGGGAGGTTAAGGTACCCCGATGATCTGGCCGCGCTTCGGTCGTCGCGCGATCCTGCTGTGGCTCGCCCAGTTCGTCGTGATCGGCACCTGGCTAGGGACCAGCCTGTGGCTGTCCATGAAGGCCGAGCGCAGCCTCGTGCCGTGGTCGCGGCCGTACTTCTGGGAGATGACCGGCGCGCTGAGCGGGTTCCTCGTGTCGTGGATCCCGATCGTCGCGATCGAGAACGCGCCGCGCCCCGACCGTCGCTGGGCCCGCTTCCTGGCGATCCACGCGGGCGCGTACGTCGCGTTCGCCGCGCTGCACACGACGCTGCTGCTGAGCGCGCGCTACGTCCTCTACCCGGTGCTCGGCTGGGGCAGCTACGAGTACGGCGACCGCGCCATCCTGTTGCCGATGGAGTGGCACAAGGATCTGATGGTCTACGTGATCCTCGCGGTCGGCTATCGGCTGATCGTCTCGTGGCGCGACGGCCAGCGCCGCGCGGTCCGCCAGGCCCAGATCGAGACCGAGCTGCGCGACGCGCAGCTGCGCGCGCTGGTCGGCCAGCTCAACCCGCACTTCCTGTTCAACGCGCTCAACACGATCAGCGCCGTCATGTACTCCGATCTCGCGCGCACCGATCGCCTGCTCGCGGATCTCGGCCAGATCCTGCGCGCCGGGTTCACCGGCACGGCCGGGCCGACGTGGAGCCTCGCCGAGGAGCGCACGCACACCGAGCACTACCTCGCGGTGATGCTCGCGCGGTTTGGCGACCGGCTGCGCGTCGCGTGGGATCTCGACGCCGACGCGCTGGCGTGCCAGGTTCCGCGCTTCACGGTGCAGCTGCTCGTCGAGAACGCGATCAAGCACAACCAGGACGATCGCGGACCGCTCGCGATCGCGATCGAGGCGCGCCGGCGCGCCGACCGGGTCGAGATCGTCGTGACCGACGACGGCCGCGGGTTCTCGCCGGGCGCGTCGGGCGCGGGCACCGGGCTCGCCACGCTGCGCCGCGCGCTCGAGCTGTGCCACGGGCCGAGCGCGCGGCTCGAGCTCGGCCGCGGCCCGGCCGGAGGTGCGCGCGTCCAGCTCGGCTGGCCGGAGGCGCCATTGACGACGCGCGCGGTGGCGCCGTGAGGGCCCTGGTCGTCGACGACGAAGCGCCCGCGCGCGACAAGCTGGTGCGCCTGCTGCGCGACGACGGCCGCTTCGAGCTCGCGGGCGAGGCCGACGATGGCCACGCCGCCGTCGCGCAGCTCGAGGCGCTGCGCCCCGAGCTCGTGCTGCTCGACATCCAGATGCCCGGGCTCACCGGATTCGAGGTCCTGCGCGCGGTGGGCCCGGCCGCGTGTCCCAAGGTGATCTTCTCGACGGCGCACGACCGCTACGCGCTCGACGCGTTCGCGGCCCACGCGATCGACTACCTGCTCAAGCCGTACGACGCCGAGCGCTTCGGCGCCGCGCTCGACAAGGCCGCGGCGCAGCTCGGCGCCGGCCGCGACGAGACCGCGCTGCTCGAGGCGCTGCTCGCGCGCTATCCGAGCGCCACGAGCCGCTATCTCGAGCGCCTGCTGGTCAAGCGCGACGACGGCTGGATCCCCGTGCCGCTCGACCGCGTGCGCCGGCTGTCCGCCGAGGGCAAGCACGTCCGGATCTTCGCGACCGACGGCGAGCACGTCGTGCGTGACAGTCTCGCCGAGCTCGAGGCGCGGCTCGACCCGGCGCGCTTCGTGCGCGTCCACCGCGGCGACCTGGTCCACCTGCCCTTCGTGGTCCGGCTCGACCCGCTGTTCCACGGCGACGCGGTCGCCGAGCTCGACGACGGCACGTCGGTCGTGGTCAGCCGCACGCACCGCGACAGCTTCTTCACGCGCTGGCGCGGGCGCTGATCACTTGCCCGCGAGCTCGCTGCCGACGCAGTGGTGGCACGTGAACACGCCGCGCGGATCGTAGGTGCGCTTGATCGCGAGCAGCCGGGGATAGTTGTCGCCCCAGAACGAGCGCTGCCAGTCGGGCTCGAAGTAGTCGGTCTCGTTGACGTACGAGCCGCTCCCCGGCGTCGCGGCGCGCACGATCTGCATCGCGGCCTCGACCTCGGCCTTGGCGTGCGCGGCCTCGGCGCGGTCGGGCTCGTGGCCGGCGACGCCGGGCAGGCCTTCGCCCGCCGCGGCGATGATCGCGAGCGCGGCCGCGCCGAAGACCGCCGGGTGGATCGCGGTCTCGCGGCCGCGCCGCAGCGCGTCCTCGGACGCCCCGGCCTGGCCCTTGTTGAAGTGCAGCTCGACCGACCAGTGCCGCGAGGCCTCGAACAGCGCCGGCGCGAGGTCCGCGAAGCCGGCGAGCGGGAGCCAGCGCGACGTGTACGCGTACCAGTACGCCGAGACCTGCGCGGCATCGCCGGCCCACCAGAAATGGCCCGGCGGCTGCCCCGGGCGATCGTCGACGACGATCGCGTCCTTGGCGTACTGCTGGAAGAACGCGAAGCTCCACATCTGGGTCGCCGGCAGCGCGAGCGCGGCGAGCTGGATCGTGTAGAGCGCCGGCTGACGCTCGACCCACGCGCGCAGCGGCTGCCATACAGACTCGGCCTCGGCGCCGGTCAGATCCTCGAACGTCATCGCGATGCGCAGCGTGTTGTCGCCGCGCACCGCGACCTGCTCGCCCCAGTGCTCGTTGTTCAGCGCCGTCGGGTAGAACGCGGTGAACTGCGCGAGCAAGGCGCGGAACGCGGCGTCGGACTTCGCCGTGATCACGCCGGACAGCGAGCCGAACGTGCGCGGCAGCGGATGCGTCATGAGCGTCACCCGCGTGACCACGCCGAACGTGCCGCCGCCGCCGCCGCGCAGCGCCCAGAACAGATCGGCGTGCTGGCACGCGTTCGCGATCACCCGCTCGCCATCGGCGGTGACGACCTCGGCCTCGAGCAGGCCGGCCGCCGCGATGCCGTACTTCTTCGACCAGCTGCCGAACCCGCCGCCCTGGAGGAAGCCGCCCGCGGCGCCGACCGACGTGCAGCCGCCGCCCTGCACGTAGCGCCCGTGCTTGCCGGTCACCTCCTGGTACGCCTCGAGCCAGCGCGTGCCGGCGCCGACGCTGACCGCCGGGACGCCGGGCGCCGTGCAGCCCGCGCCGACGAAGGCGTCGTTCACCGCGATCTCGCGCATCGCGTGGGTCCAGATCAGCAGCGAGTCGGGCGCGCTCGAGCGGCCGAGGTAGTCGTGGCCGGTGCCCTTGATGACCAGGCGCAGGTTGTGCGCGCGCGCGAACCGGACGCCGGCGGCGACGTCGTCGGCGTCGCGCGCGACCACCGCGTACGTGCTCGGCGTCGCCGTCCACGCGTCGAACCAGCCCGCCGACTCGGTGCCGCCCGCCAGATCCTGCAGCGCGTACGGGTTCCTGGCGTCGCGTAGCGCGGCGGCGCAGGCGGCGCTGTGCGTGTCGACGGCCGGGGCATGCACCCGGCCGGCAGCGCCCCCGGAGGGGGGCGCGGTTCCATCGACGCGGCAGGCCTCGAACGGCGAGCGCGGCGCCTCGAGCGTGCCGTGCAGCGTCGCCGCGAAGCGTTGCCAGTCGTCGGCGCTGGGCCAGCACGGCTGGCCGGGGCGGCACGTGGCGATCGGAGCAGGCGTGATGGGGACGGTGGCGGCGCCGCAGGCGGCGAGCGCGACCGCCCCGGTGAGCGCGACGGTGAACAGGCGAAAGACCATGGGCTCACCTTCGCACCGCGTTGCTCGGGCCGCGCGGCGCGCCGCCCGATCCGGATTGGCGGCGGCGTGAACCGCTCTCGGCCGGCCTAGATGAATTAGAGGTCGATCCGCTCGCGCCAGGTCGCCACGGCGCCGTGGCCGAACCGGACGTCGGCGAGCACCTCGCGCACGCAGCTCGCCGTCGCCGACGGCAGATCGGTATCGATCACGTTGAGGAAGCCGACCGCGCCCTGGGCGTCGACCGAGAGCTCGACCTGGACGTAGGTGTCGGTCAGGCCGGCCTTAGCGATCGAGCGCATGCAGCGCGCGACGCGCGGCTGGTCGACGCCGGCGCGCAGCTGGCGACGGCGCTCGGTGATGCCGCTGGTCGGCGGCGGCTCGGCGGGAACCTCGAGGCGCGCGCCGCGCGCGGCGGCGACGTCGACCCAGCCGGCGCGACGGAACCGGCCGGCGCTGTCGGCGGCCTCGACGGTGTGGCGGCCGGGCATCACGCGGACGCGCAGCGGCGCGGCGCCGAGTTCGAGGCCGTCGACCCGGACGTTGCGCCGGCCCGAGGTCGCGACCTCGAGGGGCGCCGAGCTCTGGGCGAGCGCCGGGTCCCACAACGGCAGCGCGAACGGCGTGGCCTGGGCCAGCGCGGCGAGCTCGTCATTCGACAGCGCGACGACGTGCTCCTTCGAGATCGAGCCGCCGCTGGCGACATGGACCTTGCGCGCGGCGCCGACCAGCGCGCGCCCCGCCTTGTCGGTGATCGCGACGAGGCCGTGTCGGCACGAGACGCTGATCGCGCCGGCGTCGTGGCTGACCCGGAACTGCGTGCCGCGGACCTCGACGGTGTGATCGCCGGCGACGACCAGGAAGCGCTGGCCCTCGCCGCGCGGCGCGACCGAGATGTCGACCGTGCCGTCGACCGCGAGCTCGATGATGTCGCTGTCGAACCGGCGCAGCTCGATCGTCGAGCGCGGGCCGAGCGCGAAGGCGCTCTTGTCGCCGAACTGGATGTCGACCCGGCCGTCGGCCGTCGCGATCCGGCTGCCCTGCCCGAGCGGGCGCGCGAACAGATCGGTGGGGCGCACGCCGTTGACCATCACGTCGCCGGACGCGCGGCTGACCAGACCGATCAACGGCCGGGCGACCTGCGCCGGCACGGAGATCGGCGCGGGCTGCACGATGGGCGCGCGGGCCACCGTCGGGGCGGGCACGATCGTCCCGGTGACCAGCGCGGTGGCGATCCCGGCGAGCGTGGCGCCGACCAGCCAGCCGTACGCCGGCCGAGGCGAGCGCAGCGCGGCGCGCCGCTCGGTCGACACCGACCAGTGGACGCGCGCGCGGATCGAATCCCACGGCACCTCGGGCGGTGTCTGCGTCCGGATCGCGACGAAGCTATCGCTCGCGCGCGACACGCGCTGGCGGGTCCGGGCGCACCCGCGGCAGGTCTCGGCGTGGCGCTCCATCTCCGCCCGCTCGGCGTCGCCGACGCGGCCGGCCCACAGATCGGCCCAGCGGTGGGGCGCGACGTGGGTCATCGCTCGCCCTCGTCTTCGGGCGGCAGCGGCTCGCCGGCCGCGGCCTGCTCACCGGCGATGACGCGATAGAACTCGCGACGAGCGTAGAACAGGCGGGTCCGGACGGTCACCGGGTTCGAATCGACCAGATAGGCGATCTCTTTTAGGTCGAGACCCTCGATTTCGTGCAGGTAGAGGACGATGCGCTTCTTGGGCGCGAGCTGCTCGAGCGCCTTGTAGACGCGCTCCTGCTCCTCGCGGCGCTCGAGCGAGCGATCGGGGGTCTCCGGGCGCTCGGTCAGGCTCGGATCGGCCGACGTCGCGTCGAGATCGGCGACGCCGATCGCCGACGGGCGGCGCTTGCGCGTGCGAATCTTGCCGAGCGCGACGTTGACGCAGATCCGGTACAGCCAGGTCGACAGCCGCGCGTCGCCGCGGAACCGCGCGAGGCCGCGAAACGCGATGACGAAGACCTCCTGGACGAGGTCGTCGAGGTCGGTGCGATCGCCGAGCACGCGGTACAGGTTGCCGGCGACCTGGCGGCGAAACCGATGGTAGAGCTCGTCGTGGGCGAGGCGATTGTCGGCCTTGCAGCGCGCGATCAGATCGGCCTCATCGGCCGGGCCGAGCGCCGTCAACGAGCCCGTATCGCGCTTCACTCGTCCAAGCATAACGTGTGCGGACATAAGTGGCCGCTCGGCCACGTGGTGTTCACGGGTGCGCGCACGGACGTGCTGGGGTAGCCCGGCCCCAGCCCAGATGAGCAAGCGTGCTGAATCAGGCGCGTTTTGCTGTAGCAATCAAGATGCGGCGACCCAGGTCGCCGCATCTTGTCGATCGGCTTGCCGGCGAGGAACGCCGGCTGCGCCTTACGGAGCAGATCGCCGCGCAGGAGCGCGGCTCAGCGGCGGGTCGGCAGGACCACGAAGTCGAGATCGCGGCCGAGGGAGCAGCGCATCGCGTCTTCGTCGCCGACGCCCTCGAACCCACATGTCGCCTCGTCGGCGGCGCTCACCTTGCCCTGGTTGGGCAGCGCGAGGACGATGCGGTTACCGTCGACCCGCCACGTGCCCTTGAACGGGGTGTCGAACACGCTGCCCTCGCACGAGGTCTTCACGCGCAGCTTGAACTTGCGATCGCGCGTCGCCACGAACCGGATCTCGGGCTTGTCGCAGCTCGTGCCGGTCTGCTCCCACTGGCCGCCGAAGCCCAGGAAGCGCTCGTAGGTCGTGGTCGGCTTGCGATCGAGGCCGACGGTGCTGCGAAACTTGGGCTCGGCGCGCAGCCCGGCGAACGCCGGATCGAAGCGGGCCTCGACCAACCACTCGATCGCGTCGTCCTGGCTCGACGCGGCGAGCGCGGTGAGCGCGGCGAGCGCCTCGGGCAGGTGCTTGGCGGCGACCTCGGCGGCGGCGACGCGAAACCGCGCCTCGGCGTGGTTGGCGTCGAGGGCGAGCACGGCGCGCCAGGCGGCGAGCGCGCGCGGCTTGGGCGCGGCGCGCGCGTCGGCGATCGCCTTGGTCAGCTTGGGGTCGGCGGGCCTGGCGTCGACCGCGGTCGGGTCGTTCGCCGGATCTTTCGCCGGGTCTTTGGCCGGATCTTTCGTCGGATCTTTGGCCGGATCGAGATCGCCCGGCTGCGTCGGCCGCGCGATGCCGACCACGGTGCGGCCGGCGCCGAGATCGAACGCGACGACGTCGTTGACCTCCTTGCCGGCGCGCCGGACGACGTAGGCCACGGCGACGCGATCGTCGTACTGGCTGGCGTAGATCTCGACGATGCGGACCACTGGATCGGGCGCGTCCCACGCGACCACCGCGGCGCCGGTCTTGCGGCTCACGGTGATCGTCCGGCCGGCGGCCTGCGCGGTGAACGACGCCTTGGCGCCGCTCTGCACGATCGGCGGCTTGATCGACAGGTGCGCGATCGTGTCGGCCGCGACCTTGCTGCATTTCGGCGCGCCCGACGCGGCGGCGTTGGCGACGGCGATCGGCGTGCACACGCGGTCCTGGTTGACGAGGTACTGGCGATCGACGCCGGAGAACCCGCTGAAGGTCTCGGCGCCGGCGAGCGAGGCCAGGCCGCTGAGCACCAGCGGCAAGGCGATGGCGGTGCGTCGCATCGACATAGTCGACGTGATAGCGCGACTTCGATTCACGTGCCCAGCCGAAGCGACCACCCGATCGAGCTCGTCGCGATCCGGGGGCGCTGCATCCCACCGCGTGGAAAATACGCTACGGTTCGCCGGTGCGCGGAGTCCTGACTCGAGCGAGCGCGGCGATCGATCGTGGCGTGGTGCGCTTCATGGAGCGCCGGCTGGCGGCGCGTCCGCGGCGCGAGGTCGGCGACGCCCGCGTCCGGCTGATCGGCCTGGCCGCGGCGTACGGCGACGGGACGCTGGGCACGCCGAGCCCGTTCTTCCCGGCGCCCGACGAGCCGGCCATGCGGGTCACGCCGCTCGGCGACGGTCCGCTCGGCACGCAGGTCGTCGATCTGAGCTATCCGTCGGCCTACGAGCCGTTCCTGCCCGCCGCGCGCGTGCTGCACGACGGCGTGACCGAGAACCTGACGGCGCACGCGCGCTGGTGGACCTCGGGGCGCGGCCGCCCGACGATCGTGCTGCTGCACGGCTGGGGCGGCGGCAACCACTGGGTCACCGAGCGGACATTTGGAGTCTCGTACTGGCTGCGCCACGGCTACGACGTCGCCGCGTACGTGCTGCCGTTCCACGGGGATCGCGCGCCGGGCCGCGGGGCGCTGCGCTCGGGCGCGCTGTTTCCGAGCCCGAACCCGCTGCGCACCAACGAAGCGTTCGGCCAGGCGATCCACGATCTGCGCGGGCTCGCGCGGTTCCTGCGCGTCCGCGGCAGCTCGGCGATCGGCGCGCTCGGCATGAGCCTGGGCGGCTACACGACCGCGCTGTGGGCGAGCGTGGCCGGGCCCGACGAGATCGGCGGCCTCGACTTCGCGGTCGCGATGATCCCGGCGGTGTCGTTCGCCCGCCTGATGTGGAAGCACGGCGAGCACAGCCCCGAGCGCGCGCGCGCCGCACAGGCCGGCATCACCGAGGACCTGCTGGCCGACGCGTTCGCGGTGCACATGCCGACGACGCGGCCGGCGCGGCTGCCGCGCGAGCGCCTGTTCGTGATCGCCGGGCGCGGCGATCGGATCACGCCGCCCGAGCACGCCGAGGAGCTCGCGGCGCACTGGGGCGTGGACGTCCGCTGGTTCGACGGCGGGCATCTGGCGCAGATCGGCCGGGGCGACGCGATCCGCGACGTCCGCCGCGAGCTCGGGCAGCTCGGGCTGTCCGGCCGCGTGCCGCGCATGGCCGCGCCGACGCCCAGGACATCGCCGCGATGAAGCGCACGCTCGCCGAGGCGATCGCCGCCGGGCCGATGCTGCTCGACGGCGCGATGGGCTCGCTGCTCTACGACCGCGGCGTGCTGCACACGCGCAGCTACGACGAGCTCAACCTGGTGCAGCCCGAGCTGATCCGCGGCGTGCACCACGACTACGTGCAGGCCGGCGCCGAGATCATCGAGACCAACACGTTCGGCGCCAACCGGCTCGCGCTCGCGCGCCACGGCCTGACCGAGCAGATGAAGGACATCAACCGCGCCGGCGTCGCGCTGGCGCGCGCGGCCGCCGGTGATCGCGCGTACGTCGCTGGCGCGGTCGGCCCGAGCGGCGTCAAGCACGGCATCGCGAGCGCGTCGGAGCGCCGGCTCGCCCGGTTCGCGCTGGCCGATCAGATCGACACGCTGGTGCTCGCCGGCGCCGACGCGATCGTGCTCGAGACGTTCTCGTCGATCCTCGAGCTCGAGATGGCGATCGACGTCGCCAAGGAGCGCGGGCCGCGGCTGCCGGTGTTCGCGATGATGGTGTTCGGCGCCGATCTGAAGAGCGACGGCGGCCTCGGGCCGGCCGAGATCGCCGATCGGCTCGTCGCCGCGGGGGCCGACGTGATCGGCGCCAACTGCGGGATCGGTCCGTCGGAGCTCTACGACGTGACGGTCGGCATGGTCGGCCACGGCCGGCCGGTGATCGCGCAGCCCAACGCCGGGCTGCCGGCGTCGGTCGAGGGCCGCACGCTGTACGTCGCGAACCCCGAGCATTTCGGCGTGTTCGCGCGCCGCATGTTGAAGAGCGGCGTGCGGCTGGTCGGCGGCTGCTGCGGCACGACGCCGGACCACACGCGCGCGATGCTGGGCGCGGTGCGCATGCAGCGCGGTGATCGGGTCGACGTGCAGCATACGCGCACCGGGTCGATCCCGACGATCTCGCAGCCCGCCGCGCCGGGCAAGGTCGCGGTCGCGGAGCGCAGCAAGCTCGGCGGCCGGCTCGCGCGCGGCGACTTCATGGTCTCGGTCGAGCTGACCGCGCCGCCGGGCAGCGATCTGAGCAAGACCAAGCTGCAGGTCGCCGAGCTGCTCGCGGGCGGCGTCGACGTCGTCAACATCGCGGACGGGCCGCGCGCCTCGGCGCGGATGGCCAACGTGGCGGCGTGCGCGCGGCTCGCGGCCGAGACGGCGATCGAGCCGATCCTGCATGTCTGCTCGCGCGACCGCAGCTTCCTGGGCCTGATCGCGCACCTGCTCGGCGCCCAGACGCTCGGCCTGCGCAACCTGGTGATCATCACCGGCGACCCGCCGAAGATGGGCGACTATCCGTTCTCGACGCCGGTCTACGACGTCGACTCGGTGGGGCTGCTGCGCATCGCCAGTGGGCTCAACGCGGGCGTGGATCCGGCCGGCAAGGAGTGCGAGCCGACGTCGTTCGTGCTCGCGACCGGGGCCGAGCCGGCGGCGCACGATCGCGACCGCGAGCTGCGCCGGCTCGAGGACAAGAAGGCCGCGGGCGCCGAGCTGGTGATGACCCAGCCGGTCTACGATCCGCGCACGCTCGAGCGCTTCCTCGACGACGCCCGCGGCCTCGGCCTGCCGGTGATGGTCGGCATCCTGCCGCTCGCGTCGCATCGCAACGCGGAGTTCCTGCACAACGAGGTCCCCGGCATGGGGATCCCGGCGGAGTATCGCGAGCGCATGGCGCGGGTCGGCGGCGGGCCGGCGGGGCGCGCCGAGGGGATCCGCATCGCGCAGGAGGCGCTCGCGGCGATCAAGCACCGCGTGCAGGGCGCCTACGTGATGCCGCCGTTCAACCGGGTCGACAGCGCGCTGGCGGTGCTCGAGGTCGCGCGCGATCGCTGGCAGCCGAGCGCCGCGCCGGAGCGGCGGGACCGCCCGTGAGCCTGACGTTCGACGAGGCGCGCGCGCTGCACGCCGAGTGCTGCGTGCTCGATCTGCACGCCGACACCGCCAAGCTGATGGACAAGCTCGGCTACGACGTCGCGCAGCGCCACGACCGGCCGATGCCGACGCGGGTGAATGTCTTCGGCCACGTCGACCTGCCGCGGCTGCGCGACGGCGGCGTCGCCGGCCAGTTCTTCAGCTTCTGGACCGCGCCCTACCCCGAGCGCGGCTGCGCGCGGAGCGTGGCCGACCAGCTCGACGCGCTCGACCAGGCGATGGCGCGCCACCCGAGCGAGCTGGCGTGGACGCGCACCGGCGCCGAGGTCCGGGCCGCCAAGGCCGCCGGCCAGATCGCCGCGCTCGGCGGCATCGAGGGCGGCCAGGCGCTCGAGGGCCGGCTCGACGCGATCGAGCCGTTCGCGCGGCGCGGCGTGCGCTACCTGGGACTCTTGCACTTCTCGGCCAACGCGATCGGCCGGCCCGCCAAGGGCAAGGGCTCGGACGGCAGCGTCGGGCTGACCGCGTTCGGCCGCGACGTCGTGCGCGAGTGCGAGCGCTGCGGCGTGATCGTCGATCTCGCGCACATCAACCGGCGCGGCTTCTTCGACGCGCTCGAGGTCGCGACCGAGCCGCCGATGGTGTCGCACACCGGCGTGCTCGGCGTGCACCAGCACTGGCGCAACATCGACGACGAACAGCTGCGCGCGATCGCCGACAAGGGCGGCTGCGTCGGCGTGATCTTCGCGCGCAAGTACCTCGGCTCGGCGTCGATCGAAGCGGTGGTCGATCACCTGCTGCACATCATCGACGTGGCGGGCGACGACCTGCCCGCGCTCGGCTCCGACTTCGACGGCTTCGTGGTGCCGCCGATCGGCCTCGAGGACGTCGCGGCGCTGCCCAACTTGACGGTCGCGCTGTCGCGCCGCGGCGTCGCCCCGCGCGTGCTCGAGAAGATCCTCGGCGGCAACGTGCTGCGCGTGCTCGACGCCGTCCCGGCGCTCGGAAGCCTCGCCGCGTGACCACGCCGTGGCGCACGCGGGCGCGCAACGAGCTCGAGGTCGCGTTCGGCGGCGTCCAGCTCCGCGCGATGGAGCGGGCGCTCGTGCTCGCCGCCAACGTCCGCGGCCACCGCACCCCCGAGGGCGTCGCCTACTTCGCGCGGCCCGGCCGGCGCGGCCTGCCGCTGGTCGGCATCCACGGCTTCGGCGGCGACAAGGAGACCTGGCTGTTCACCGCGGCGCTCGTCGCGCGCTCGCGCGGCGTGGTCGGCATCGACCTGCCCGGCCACGGCCGCTCCGACGACGTCCTCGAGCACCACGCGAGCATCCGCCACCACGCCGAGGCCGTGATCCGCACGCTCGATCACGCCGGCGTCGAGCGCGCCGTGGTGTGCGGCAACTCGATGGGCGGCGGCGTCGCCTTGCGGCTCGCGGCCTCGTGGCCCGATCGCGTCGCCGGCCTGGTGCTCGTGGGCTCGGTCGGCCGCGATATTCACACCGGCGGAGCGCGCGCGTGGGCGACCGGCGACAACCCGCTGATCCCGCGCCCCGAGGACATCGATCGCTTCATGGAGCTGGCGCTCGAGCGGCCGCCGCCGGTCGGCCGCGCCGTGATTCGCTATGTCGTGACCCAGCGCGCCCGCCGCGCCGACGCCCTGCACCGGCTGTTTCGCGGCTTCGTGCTCGCCGGCGGCGACGCCGGGGTGCCGAGCAACATGGCGGCGATCACCTGCCCGGCCCTCGTGATCCACGGTGAGCAGGACCGCATCATCGACAAGCGCACCTCGGAGGATCTGACCCTGGCGCTGCCGCGCGCCGAGCTCGTGGTGATGCGCGGCGTCGGCCACGTGCCCCAGCTCGAGGCGCCGCGCGCGACCAGCCGCCTGATCGAGGCGTTCGCCGCCAAGCTCGAGCGCCCCCCGGGCCGCGCGTAGCGGGCGGACAGCCGCGCTTGGCTGACAGGCCCGGAGGCGTGTTACGACAAGGAGCATGAACACCGGTGGCTGTTTGTGCGGCGCAGTTCGGTACGAAGCAAGCTTGCCGCTGACGTCCGTGGCGTACTGTCACTGCTCGATGTGTCGGCGATGGCACGGGAACGTCGGGGCGTACACGGCAGTCGATCGCGAGGGGCTCCGGATCACCGAGGCGCGCGGGCTTCGCTGGTACCCGTCGTCGCCGCACGTGAAGCGCGGGTTCTGCGGCGAGTGCGGATCGAGCGTGCTGTTCGACGAAGCGCCCGAGTCGAAGATCGGCATTTGCGCGGGCACGCTCGACGCACCGACGGGCATCCGCGAGAAGGCGCATATCTACACGGGCAGCAAAGGCGACTACTACACGATCGTCGGCGACCTGATCGCGTACGAGGTCTTTCCGGGCAAGGTCTGAGCCGCCGCGGCGGCGAGCGAATCAGCCCGCGGCGCCTGATTCGCCGCCGTGAGCGATCCGCGGCGCTTGCAATCACGCGGCGGCTCGGCGATGAAGCTCGGGATGTCTCACCGCGCGGAGCTGGCGCGCCTCGTCGCCGTGCACGCCGCCGTGGTGGTCGCGAGCTGGCTGTTCGCGACGGTGCTGTACGCGGTCGTGATCGCGGGCGCCCCGCAGCTCGGCTGGGTCGCGATCGACGCGGCGATCGTCGTCGGCTGCGTCGCCTACATCCACGCCCGGCGCGACGCGCTCGGCTTCCGGGCGCTCGGCGCGCGGCGCGGCGTCAAGCTGCTCGCGATCGTGCTGTTCGCCACCGCCTGCGTGCTGGTCGTCCAGCTCGTGATCCGCGACCAGAACGGGATCTGGCTCGACGAGAGCAACTACCTCGCGACGGTCCGCGCCGAGACGATCGTGCGGCACGGCCGCCTGCCCTACAACCTGCGCTGGCTGATGCCGCTGCTCGCCGGGCGCTGGAACATCCTGCCGGTCGACGACATCGACGCGGTCAAGGCGCTCAACTTCGGCGCGTTCGCGGTCACCGCGGCGTTCCTCGTCCTGCTGCTGGTCCGGCTGCGCGTGCGGCTCGGCCTCGCGCTCGCCGCGCCGGTGTTCCTGCTGTGCTCGTACCTCGGCGTGTACGGCGCGAGCAACCGGCTCGTGCTCGACGCGTTCAACTACGCGATGTACGTGATCCTGTTTCACCTGCTGATCCGCCGCGCGCACCTCGCCCTGTTCGGCGCCGTGCTGCTGCTCAGCGCGATGAACGCCGAGAAGGCGGTGTACTGGGTCCCGGTCGTGATCCTGATCGAGCTGATGCGCGGCGCGCCCGCCGCCGGCGCGCGGTGGTACGCGCTGCATCGCCTGCCCGGCCTGCGCCGCGCGCTGTGGTGCTGCGCGCCGACCGTGCTCTACCTGATCGCGATCCGGCTCTACCTCGCCGGCTCGAACACCGAGTGGAACCTGTGCTTCGAGAACATCGACGTGATGTCGCTGTCGCCGCTCGGCGCGCACGTCAAGAACCCCGCGGTGCGGTCCAACACGTTCGCCGCGCTGTGGCTGCCGTTCGGGCCGTTCACGATCTACGCGCTGCTCGGCTTCGTGCGCGCGCCGCGCTGGATGAAGCCGGTCGTGCTGCTGCTCGTCCCGATCTTCGTCCAGAACCTGATCGCGTGCGACGGCGAGCGCATGGTCGCCTACGCGTTCATCGTGTACCTGCCGTTCGGCTACCTCTACCTCGCGCAGGTGTTCGGCGACCTGCCACGCGCGCTCGGTCGCGCGCTGTTCGGCGCGATGATCGTGCTCGCGATCGCCGAGCGCTACCTGCTGCCCGTGCTTGACAAGCTCGACGGCGCCACCGCCGCCGCGATCGTGCGCGCGCCGAACCTCGTCAAGCTCGCGCTGTCGGCGACCGAGATCGCGCTGGTGGCGACGCTGGTGTTCGTCCACGCCACGTTCTTCCAGCGCCGCCCGAGCTAGCTCGGCTCGACTGCCTCGGATTGCGGCGGCGCGCCGACGACCGTGAGGCTCACATCCGACGCGGAAGCCGCGCTACGCTGTCGCGACGTATGCATGCGAGGGCGCCACGCGTGAGCGATCACGCGGCGAAGGTCAGCGGTCGCGGCCCCACCGGGTGGGTGCGCTACGCGTGGGCGCTCGTCGCGATCCTCGGCGCGCTGCTCGCGCGCTGGTTCGCCGACCCGCGGCTCGGCACCCAGCTGCCGTACGGCTCGATGCTGGTCGCCGCGATGTTCGTGGCGTGGTTCGTCGGGCTGCGCCCCGCGCTCGTCGTCGTCGTGCTCGGCGGCGTCGCGGCGAACTTCTTCCTGAGCCCGCCGCGCTGGAGCTTCGCGGTCGTCGACGATCAGCAGCGCTGGGGGCTCGTGCCGTTCGTGATCCTCGGCAGCGTGATCTCGGTGTTCGGCAGCTACGGCCGCGCCCAGCGCACGCGCGCCGAGGCCATCGCCGCCGACGTCCTGCGCGCCGAGCGCGCGTTGCGCGAGGCCCACGGCGAGCTCGAGCGCCGCGTGCAGCAGCGCACCGCCGAGCTCGCGGCCAGCCACGCGTCCCTCGCCGCGTCCGAGGAGCGCTTCCGCTTGCTCGTCGAGGGCGTGCGCGGCTACGCGATGGTGATGCTGAGCGCCGATGGTGAGATCGCGGCGTGGAACGGCGGCGCCGATCGGCTGTTCGGCCGCACCGTCGCGACCGGCACGCCGATCGCGACGCTGATCCCCGATCTCGACGCCGACGCGCTGCGCGAGGCCGCGGCCGGCGGCGCCTGCGAGTGCAGCGCGCTGCGCGCCGATGGCACACCGTTCCCGATCGAGCTCGTGATCACCCAGCTCGAGCCGTCCGAGCTGCTCGTCGGCATCGTCCACGACATCTCGGAGCGCCGCCGGCTCGAGGCGCTCGACGAGCAGAAGCAGCGCCGTGCCGACGCCCTGCGCCGCAAGAGCGAGCAGCTCGAGGAGGACAACCGGCGGATGGCCGAGACCAACCGGCTGCAGGGCGAGTTCCTCGCCAACATGAGCCACGAGCTACGCACGCCGCTCAACGCGATCATCGGGTTCGCCGACCTGATGCACGGCGGGATGACCGGCCCGCTCGGCGACCAGCAGCGCGAGTTCCTCGGCGACATCCTGACCAGCTCGCGCCACCTGCTGCAGCTGATCAACGAGATCCTCGACCTCGCCAAGGTCGAGTCCGGCACCGTCACGCTCGCCCCCGAGACGATCGCGCTCGCGCCGGTCATCACCGAGGTCCGCGACATCCTGCGCGGCACCGCGGCGATCCGACAGGTCGCGCTCGAGCTCGCGCTGCCCGAGCTCGGCACGGTGACCGTCGATCCGCAGAAGCTGCGGCAGATCCTCTACAACTACATCTCGAACGCGCTCAAGTTCACGCCGGAGGGCGGCCGCGTGACGATCCGCGCGGTGCTGCGCGACGCGATGTTCCGCGTCGAGATCGAGGACACCGGCATCGGCATCGCCGAGGACGATCTGCGGTTCCTGTTCGTCGCATTCCGCCAGCTCGATGGCGGCGCGACCAAGCACTACCCCGGCACGGGCCTCGGCCTGGCGCTGACCAAGCGGCTCGCCGAGGCGCACGGCGGCACGGTCGGCGTCGACAGCGTGCGCGGCGCGGGCAGCACGTTCTGGGTCGAGCTGCCGCGTGAGCCGCCAGGCGCCAGCGCGGCGGCGAATCCGGGAGCCTGAATCGCCCCTGGTTGCCGCGATCGATTCTCGTCGACCAACAAAGCCCACCCGGCCGACCAACACCGAGCGATCTGCTAGGGTGCGCTGCCATGTGGTGGCGCCGCCTGCGATACGTCCTGCTGCTGACCGCGCTGTGCGCGATCGCGACGTGTCCAGCCGCCAAGCGATCGTGCACCGCGAAGACGCGCGCCGCGGAGGCCGACGAGCTGCTCGGCTACCTGGCCGAGCGCGTCGCCGCGCACGTCACGGCGACCGGGCGCGTGCCGCCGACCGCCGCGGGTCCGACGCCCGAGGCGACGTGCTGCGCGCAAGGCGGCGTGTGCCGACCCGATCCGGCGCTGTGGACCCAGCCCGGCTGGCGCGAGCTCGGGTTCTCGATCGACGGCGACCACCGCTTCGCGTATCGCTACACGCCCGACGCGACCGGCCTGTCGGCCACGCTGCGCGCGGTGGGCGACGTCGCGTGCGATGGCAACGTGCGCGAGGTCGAGCTCAAGCTCACCGTGGTGGCCGGTCAGGTCTCGCGCGTGTGGTCGCATCCCGTCGCGGCGTCGCCCGCCGAGCCGGCGCCATAGCGCGATCCACGCCGGCGGCGTGACGAACCCAGCTCGCCGCGCCGAGACCGCCGCGTCGGGTCGCAATCGTCGAGCGCGCGGGGCACAATAGCCGCGCTTATGCGCAGCCTCCTCTTCGCGGTCGTCCTGGTCTCGGCGTGTGGCAAGAACAGCGAGCCGCCGCCGCCGTCGTCGGGCAGTCCCAACGCGCAGCCCGAGTCCGGGCCGAGCCACCCGCGCCCGCGCAGCGGCGCCGCGCCCAGCGGCACGCAGGCCGAGCGGATGTTCGCGACCGTGTGCATCACCTGCCACGGGACCGACGGCCGCGGCCGCGGCCCGGCGGCCGACTCGCTGAACCCCAAGCCGCGCGACTACACCGACGCCGCGTGGCAGGCCAGCGTCACCGACCAGGAGCTCCGCGACACGATCCTCAAGGGCGGCGCCGGCGTGGGCAAGAGCCCGATGATGCCCGGCCAGCCGCAGCTCGCCGATCAGCCCGAGGTGCTCGACGGCCTCGTGAAGATCATCCGCGCGTTCGGCAAGCAGCCATGATCACGACGTCTCCCGACGGACAGTGGGCCGCGGTGCGGCGCGGTCGGGAGGTCTCGCTGCTGGCCGCGGGCGCCGGGCCCGTGACGTCGCGCCTCGAGCTCGACACCGAGCACGCCGACCTGGTGATCGTCGGGCCGCCCAGCGTGCTCGCGATCGTCACCCGCGGCGAGGGCCTCGACCGCATGGTGCTGTACCAGCCGCCCTACCTCGACGCCGTGGCGCGGCTCGATCTCGAGGTCGCGATGCGGGTCGCCGCGGTGACCGGGCCGCGCGTCGTGCTGGTCTCGCTCGACGGCACGCAGGTCCTGGTCGTGCGCATCGCCGGGCGCGCGCTGTCGTCGCAGGCGCTCGACCCGGGCAGCCCGGTCGAGTTCGCGGTCGGCCTCGATCGCAACCAGATCCTGTTCGGCCTGCTGCGCAAGCTCGAGGCGTGGGACGCGGTGTCGGGCCGGCCGCTGCTCCGCATGCAGCTCCAGCTGCCGCCGCCGCCGCGCACCGTGGGGCCGGCGCACGGCCACGTGTGGGCGACGCGGCCGGGCAGCGACGTGATCCTGGTGTGGCGGCTGTCCGACGGCCGGCCGTTTCGCCATCAGGTCGGCGCGCCGATCGACGAGGTGATCTGCCACGCGGCGTCGCCGCTGCTGATCCTGGTGACCGAGCGCGGCCTGGTCCGCCTGCACTGCTTCGCGCACTCGCTGACGGTGATCGACGCGCCGTGGCAGCCTGGCATGGCGCTCGCGCAGCTCGTGGTGGGCGAGGACATCAGCCTGCTCGGCGTGGCCGACGACGACGAGCCGTGGCGCGTGCCGATCGGCGGCGCCGGCGCACCGGCGATCACGCTGGATGCGCCCGACGTGCCGAGCGCGCCCGCGCTGTCGACCGCGGCCGACAAGCTGCGCGCGATGCGCGAGCGCCCCCAGCCGGTGGCCGACGAGCGCGCCGCCGCGCCGGCCGCGCCCGCGCCGGCCGCGGGGTCGTCGGGACTCGCCGCGAGGATCTCGGGCAGGCCCGCGGCGCGGACCGGGCTCGCGGCCGCGCGCCCCGCCGAACGCACGCGGGCCTGGCGCGAGCCGCTCGCGAGCTACGGCGGCGAGCTGGCGCGCGGCGCGGAGGCCGAGCTGCCGGTGGTCGCGGTCGACACCGAGCTCGGCCAGCTGGCGCACCAGCTCGGCCTGCCGCCCGGCGCCCGGCGCGCGCTGATCGC
>Ga0307513_10003668_pt1 | contig 20774 bp, 12 predicted proteins | sample 15_EM_MG_FD_202174 | JGI IMG/M metagenome (GOLD analysis project Ga0307513, IMG submission 202174) | Populus trichocarpa ectomycorrhiza microbial communities from riparian zone in the Pacific Northwest, United States - 15_EM | ecosystem: Host-associated > Plants > Roots > Unclassified | place...
TTTATCGTGACTTTTCCATCCACAAAGACTAAATCACTTTTCAAGTGTCCACAGAAAGCAGCCCAAGCCATGACCCCAGTTGATCCTGACTCCCATACTTCATCCAAACAGTCAGGATGATATTCCTCAGCAGCATTTCTAATAACTGGTGGACGACTGCCAAAACCAGCTGTAGAAAAGTACGATTCATCACACCAGACAGTTCTCAACCACTCGTCATGCCCCCAGCCTAGCCTGTCCTGACACCACTTGACTCGCTTGAGTTGGTTTTCAACTCTTATGCCCCACTTGCGACGAGGAATGCGCTTATAATACCCTCGTGATGCGAGGATATCCCGGATATGACTAGGGTGACATGAGAGGCCAAGGTTGTCTCTAATGTCCATCCACGACATTCGCCGTGTATTGCTGTCATGGATAGTGTACTCGATAATTTTCTGAATATCTTCCTCCTGAAACGCAGGAGGCCGCCCGGTACGCTTACTGTTTGAAGGTGAACCTTGGATTTTTGTCCGCAAATAGACTGCTCTGCAGGTCATCCAGTTGATCCCCACCTCTTTTGCGATTGCTTTCCATGGAGTAGGAGCTCCTTTTTTGGTTAAGTGATCGCGGAGGGTCACTATGCGAATACGTTCGTCTCGTGTGGTTTCTCTTCGGTTGGTATTGCGATGGTGATTGCTGCGCGTTCCGAAAATTTTCATCGTTGCACTCTTTACTCGGATGGTGCTTTGAATAAGCGATCATCCGTTGTCTCCTGTCACTATACCTAACCAGTCCTGCCACTTTGTGCCACACTGCGCCACAAAATATTAATCACTTTCATGCACCCCCAAGTACAGTATGGTACCGGTATCATACTGCACGGTACAAGAGAAATGGATGAACAAATAAAGGTGTGGAAATATAGCAAGTAGAAGAACAAGTGTCTAGAAGAAAAAACTATCTATAATCTAGAGAAATCCTACTCTGCTAAAAATCAATTTATCTCCGCTCAAAACTGTTAAACGAAGCTCTGAGATCCCTTCTCAACCACAGAATAGTTTTACTGACCTGCGGTATGAGATTAGCTTCAATCAATTAACCACAATGGAGGACAACTCCCAAACCTAGCTCCTGGGCTAAATTTTACGGCAAGCAAAAGGGGGGGGATGTGCGATGGCGAGTTCCGGAAGGCAATGGCGCAATCCCCCCAGGATACGGGTCGCAATCAGAGCACTGGCAGGGTGCGTGTATACTGGCGCATTTGAGTTTCCGCAGAATGGTGAGGGAGGTTAGGGCATGTGCCCTCGGCACCAAACCACGCCGTCATCTGCGGGCTCCTGGCACCACGTCCGATCTTTAGCGCCTGCGGGTGTGAGTGGTATCATACTACTCTGTCCGAGAACCCTCGCTCCTTCTAAGCCCTGCCAGCAGCCTAAGACAGTAATTTTTCGCTATTCGCTACGCCGGCATCTTCCAATCCGGGCAGCAACCTCACCACTCCCTTATGTCTCTGCTTGTGGGCGGCCTACCAGAGTGGTTTTTAGCCTCATCGATAATACAAGTATTATATACCTACCATAGTTATACTGACTAAGTAGATCACTGGGATTTCTATCAACTCAGTTTTACGATGTAAGCTGAATAATTAACTTTTTGGAACCCGGGTCATGCATCATTTCTAGTCTTGTGATGAGTTTAAGGCGGGCTCCTATTGCATAGAGCCAATGATGTGGCGGAGCATCAGAATTCCGGTGTTTTGCGACAACATGCAATACGTTCAGTATAATATAGCCTAGTCTCCTCGGGACCTCAATGAAGATGGAAACAATTTGCTATCCGGTATGAGGACTTTAGCCTGAAAACACCTAGCTTCTCGCAATGTGGAGATCTGGTAGGAAGTTCCCTCTTTGATATTCAATTAAGTCAGGGGTATTTGCAAATTGAATTTCTTTCTTATTTTATTTCTCCTTCTTTCGTCATTCCATTCCACCAAGATTGCTGGGGATGCATCATTGTTGCTGGATGTGTAGCTGAGATAGAAGGGGAAGCAAAAACTGTTTAAGTTGGCTTATTATATCTACTGATGCCTCATTTCGGAAGGTTGTAATACATAATAGACGGGTGGTCTACTAGTAATGAAAGGAGAAGAACGCGATTGTGATTACTGGCAAGAGACGGGAGAAATAAAATAAAATTGACGACAGAAATAAATAAGTATAAATCATATACCACAGACAACCACAGGACCCCATTCCTCCTCGTACCTGAGCCCGCGTTTACATATCTACCTTAGATCCGTGAAAGTCTCGCCCACGTTCACTCTTCGTGTATGATACAGTAATCATCTATGAAATGCTGGCCATAATATGGTTGATAGGGAGGGAAAGGAGGGAAAGGAGAGACTGGTGATAGTGAGAAAATAGAAGAGAAAAACTAAAGAGGAAACAATTATGAAGGGGCCGATCGCTTTTCCGAGGAGGGGTCGAGTGTTCGGGGGAAGGAGTTGGGGCGATGGAGGGGAAACCGGAGGGGTAGATTGAGGGAGGGTTTGAAGTAAATGAGACGGATCGGGTGAAGGCCGCCCAGGGACTTTGTCGATATCCACAGGGACGGGAAGGGGGGGTCTAGGTGCTGAGAGTAACTCCGCAACTCGTGTATGGCCACAGGACGTAGCTAATTGGATGGCTGTTTCGCCGTTGAGGTCTGGTAGGTTGGGATTGACATCATCTCGTTCCAATAGCAACTTTACTACTCCCTCATGCCCGTTCTCCGCAGCCCACAAAAGTGGTGTCCAACCAGAATCGGTATCAGTGGTGTTAGGATTGATATCCTCTCGTCCCAATAGCAGCTTCACTACTCCCTCATGCTCGTTCCCCGCAGCCCACGAAAGTGGTGTCCGACCATATTTGGTATCAGCGGTGTTGGGATTGACGTCCTCTCGTTCCAATAGCAACTTTACAATTCCCTCATTCCCATTCTCCGCAGCCCGCAAAAGTGGTGTCCAACCATATTTGGTATCAGCGGTGTCGGGATTGATATCTTCTCGTTCCAAAAGCAACCTTACTACTCCCTCATGCCCATTCTCCGCAGCCCACAAAAGTGGTGTCCAACCAGAATCGGTATCAGTGGTGTTAGGATTGATATCCTCTCGTCCCAATAGCAGCTTCACTACTCCCTCATGCTCGTTCCCCGCAGCCCACGAAAGTGGTGTCCGACCATATTTGGTATCAGCGGTGTTGGGATTGACGTCCTCTCGTTCCAATAGCAACTTTACAATTCCCTCATTCCCATTCTCCGCAGCCCGCAAAAGTGGTGTCCAACCATATTTGGTATCAGCGGTGTCGGGATTGATATCTTCTCGTTCCAAAAGCAACCTTACTACTCCCTCATGCTCGTTCCCCGCAGCCCACGAAAGTGGTGTACGACTATATTTGGTATCAGCGGTGTTGGGATTGATATCTTCTCGTTCCAATAGCAACTTTACAATTCCCTCATGCCCATTCTCCGCAGCCCACAAAAGTGGTGTCCAACCATATTTGGTATCAGCGGTGTCGGGATTGATATCCTCTCGCTCCAATAGCAGTTTTACAACTCCCCCACATCCTCCCGCCGCAGCCAACCAGAGTGGCGTGACCCCATATTTGGTGTCTACAATGTTAAGATCGACATCCCTTCGCTCCAATAACAACTTTACCACTCCCGCATTCCCGCACCTCGCAGCCAACCAGAGCGGTGTCATGCTATATTCCGTGCCCGCTGTATCGGCCTTGGTATCCTTTCGCTGCAATATCATGGCTACAACATCCGAATGGCCTCCTACAGCTGCCCACGCGAGCACCGTTCTACCTCTAGCATCGGTTGCATTGATATCCCATTCCTTCATCACCAGTAGTGTGGCAACTATCTCCGCCATCCCGAATAATGCCGCTCCATGGAGCCCTGTAAAACCCTTAAGGTCACGTGTCTCACCGAAATCTGCCTCCCAATCGCGCTGATCCTCATAGTATCGTAGAAAGAGTAGCTGAGAAGATATATGCTGTTCGAATTCAAGCAGAAGCCTCAGTGCAAGAGGAGCCAGATTCGCCGCCCCCCCTTTCCTCATGTGCGTTCCCCAGTATCCAGAAGAGTATCTGAGGAACGGGAGGGTCGACGGAACCGAACTAAGTCGCGAAAGTTCCCGGACGCACCGAAAACTTATGTAAGTCAAGCAAACTTCCGCTATCATTGAATGTGGGCTTTGGAATATGCTTAGGTTATCGGATAAATACTCTTGTAAACTGAAATGGATAAGCCGAACAGTGAAGGAGGATGCCTCAACCGTGATAAGCCCCAAAGAGCACGCTAGGAGTGTTCGAATTGTGGGAACTTTTTCAACATCAAGATCGGGGGATCCTATCTTTACCCCTAAGGCATGGCATAGCTCGGTGGTGTGTAATGGTCGCTCCGAGTTCAACACCCACATCAGGGCTTCCATTCCGAGTCTGGATCTGCTCCCCTTCTGGGCCTTCATTCGTGTTAGGGTTGTTGCATATGCATCACCCAAATGATTGCCCTTTGTCATCTCGTTCAACTTCTGTCTTCTATCTGAGATGGTAACCTCTCCCAGGATAGCATCGATGTTTAACGAAACAAGAAGGAATCTGACACCGCTGTTGGTCAATATAGAGTGATGCATGGGGTGGGAAGTTTGGATGTTCTCACATTTCGGGGATTCTTTCGGGAATAATTTTCAAGATATCAGCACGCAAAGTATCCGACATCGCGTCCCGCATCGTGTCCATCTCCAACTTCCTCTCCAAATATCTTGTTATCTCGTGCGTGCTAGGACTGATTGGTACTATAACCCCGGCGGAGAAATATCTTAAAATTTCAGCCTCAACATGAGGCCTCCCGGTGAGGAATATTCGTGTCCTGGGCGACTCTTGGAGGATGTCTTTCAGTGACTCAATAAGTTCCAGTAGATTCTTAGGAAGGCACTCATCCAATGCATCGATACAGATGAAGACCGGCGGTAATGTGGCAATAGCCTGCTTCAGCATTCGCACCATATCCGGAAGTCGCAGACCGCGGCCACCGAGCTCCCTTTTCGCCTTTTGAAATGCCGTCTGCATGTGCCTCAGAACTTCATCTCTAGCTACCAGTTGCTTAAGGATGGCTCCTATGATGTTGGCAGTGGTCTGTTCCTGATGGTCGCGGAAGTCACAGTAGAATGCCGCAACCGCAATATCTTCCTCGCTAGGCTCATCACATAGGCTATCGATCACTAATGAACTAATATTGCTACCTGTCAGTGACAGCTCCCGCTTCTTCGCCAGGGCCAGTCACTTACCTTAGAAAGGTCTTTCCCACTCCTGGATTCCCGTAGCAAAACAACACGGCCTTATCTGCCCCTCCTTCACCACTTTTCCACTCCCGCAACTCGCTTGATTCCAAAAACCAGCTCCCCACACTATCAAACCTGTCAGTGCGCACATCCTGGTGCCTTCTCCGGGGATCCAGTGGGGAGAGCCACCGCATAATCTCCGGGTTCTCATCGGCTATGACTTGGTTTAGATTGACGATATTGTTGTGGCAATTCGAGACGTTATTGCAGTTGACATTACCGCTGTTAGCCGAGAGCGTATATGCTGTAGATTCCATGATGGTCTATCTGAAGTGTTGATCGTCGATATGTCACAGCGACAAGCAAGATGGTGATATGATGGGGTTTTATGGAATGTGCCAGCCTTGCCTAGCTGAAAAAGTGAATGTGGCTCATGGTGCTAAAATTACCACCCAATCACTTCCCTCCAAGTAAACGCCAGAATACGGTATGAACAAAGATCAGAGTCTAATGACCTGAGCTCAAACTCCATACAACATAACACCCACACTACCAGTCAGAGGCGCAATCCATTCCTCAAGTTCTCAATGCATTGTAGCCCAATATTCTGTCAGGTAGACTCAGTTTCCCTAGTTGCCCTGTAGCGTTTATTAGGATAACCGACCAGCTTCAGTACTGCAAACCGCCAAATATTCCTCCAATATCGATGAACTATCGCAATAGTTTTAGAGCCGCCGGATTCTAACCGTGTCTTCTTCGGTACATGCGTACCAAGAGAAATGAGTCCAGTACTCAGCTAATGGTACTCAATTTTTCTCTAAGTTAGGATATCCCCTAAACCAAGCCAGTCGCTTAGTGACTCGGATGGATACCACCATTACTTCCGGGAGAGATCTTAAGTTATTTTAGATCTGTTAGATCCCGCGAAGATGCTGTGCACGGTGCAAGGGGGTCCATCCAACCACCGGTATGCGGACTACCCAGACCGCAGGGATGACTTCCACCTTTTGTTTTGGACTTGCACGGAACCATGATAAGACTCCCTGGGAGCACGATCACCCAACACCCTTAACCTCGTGACGGGTGTAAAATAGAGCGCTAAGTTACTGCACAACACTTAAACCCTGAAGCTCTAGCAAACTTTTGAGTGTAATTAATAGCTATCCCTTTCACAATCGTCACTGCATCACTAGTACTGCACAGTGTGTACCGACATAGGCCAATGGCATAGTGAGGCAAGAGTGAGCACTCAAAATAATCGAAAGATAACCAGTGACCACAAGCAAACCAGCTTACTGGCACAAGTAGACTAGAGTAGGTTCCGGGACCTGAAGCGAGTTGGAAGTAATTTACCCTAGGAACCGGAATAGTTGAATCTCGCGCCAGGGCGTCCGGTATTCGCTCTCTTGGATAGGGGGGTGAGCGCGCAGCGAAAAATGACCCCCTCAGTCACAGCTTAAGACTGAAAAAAGAGAAGAAAGTGCCAGACCTTACTGGCAAAAACAGCTCCAACTTCCTAGCGTGAGGTTCAATTACTCCAGTTCTTACCGTACTCAGTTTGTAACATATTCCGAGATACTGCAGCCTAACACCCGGTCCCCGTGAATGCAGAGCGGGCATTCCTTTGTATTTCCACCAAGTCAGACCTGTGGATTCTTTTTTTTGTTCAGCTTTTGTTTTCTCTACTGTTTCTTTTGTTCAGACTGCTACGGATGTACTGTCCCCCACGGGAGGGCAGGGCACAAGAGAGCACGAGATCTGCCTTGATGGTTGCCGGACCATTAGATCACATTTTTTGTTAAGTCGCCGGCACGTAGTTGAACTGGCAAGGCCCCACCTGCGACATGCCCCCACAGATTTTATAGTTATTGGCCGACTATGCTCTTTTGTATGTTGGTATGTTTTTGCTGGTTTAAATATTTCGTATACTATATTCGATTTCCATTCCTCCTCTACCCCCTGTAGCCTGCCTGCTTTTGTAGGGCTGTTGTGCCTTTGGCAGGAGGTGAGGGCCTGCTCCCCGTAACAAAGAAAGAAAGAAAGCGGAATGTCGGGTTGCGGCATGGGGCAGCATCATTATCAGATCACACACTGCTCCTGAACGAGAGTGCTCGAGTCGTATACATACGAGTGACGAGATGTGAACCTGCAAAACCTCTCCGGTTCATCACATCCTGGGTTTAATCGCAACATCAGATGGTATCGCATCACCCTATGTGAGTGCGGCCGGGTATTGGCACCGTGTGCAGTACGCAAAAATGGGAATCAATGAGGAGGAAACAACGTCTGGGCTAAATTTATATACAATAGACAAGGAATTATGGTCTCGATAGAACCCCTAGCAAAAGTTAACAACTTTGTAGCGTGAACTAATGTAACCAGCTACGCTAAATCCTACAACCCGAGCTAGAAATCCCCGGTCAACCGCATTTCCCATCTCATCTAAAATCATCAACATTACGGGATTTGCGTCGACACATAAATCGCAGCGACAGATGATTTGGGAATAGTGCTCGGAAAAACGAAGGCGAAGGAGAATAGGAGTGGGGGAAGGTGATGGAGTGAAGCCGTAGACACCAGTGGGCGGCAGGCCGTGTCTGGGTAAGTTAGTATGGGGATGTTGTAAGATATAACATCTCCGCCTTAAGGAGGCTGGGGGGAAAGAAAAATACTCTCCGGGGGTTAAACCGCGCTGGTGACTGGGTCTTTCCGCAGACCTAGGAACTTAGCCACGCCCTCGTGTCCACTATCCCAATCGCAGGAGGTCAGTGGTTGACGGCGCACGCCATGCCTATCAGGGATGGCATCCCCCCTCCTAATAACACCACACCCTCATGCCCCCTCTCCGTAGTCCGCAAGAGTGGTGTCTGGCCGCGGTGAGATTGAGAACGGGTTGACATCTTTTCGCGCTAGTAGCCTCCCCACTGCGGTAGGTTCATTACTCCCTGAGTAGCCTCTGTGAGTGCTGTTCAGTTGTACGCATTAGGCTCGTCGGGGTTGAGATCTTCGCGTTTTGGGGGCGGTTTCACTGCTTCCTCATATCCATTTCGAGTAGCCCACCGGAGCGGTGTGGGTTGCGGCCCTTTCAGCTTGGCTCTGCCGCTGGAGTGTCCGGGCGCTTTTTTCCCTTCAGGTTCCGACTACCGAGTACTGTGCTCGAGCACTTAGGGTGTTGAGGGTATGGGTGTTAAATCACTGTTGATAATGGGTGTGCTGGCGTGGGGAATTGCGTGCGATGATCTTGTTGCAGGGGGGAGATGTTTGTTTGGCTAAAATCTCTTGGCACCTCCGGGATCCTTGTCGCTTACGAGTACTCGGGTACAAGGGTAAGTCGGGCGCGGTGCCACAAAAAGTCTTGGTTTATTGCCTGTTCTGGGTGTCGCCCGACTTTTTTCCTCATACAAAAAAATTGGTGCAAACCGCGTTTGTATGGGTAAAAACCCTAGTTACTTTATATGGGTGTCGCCCGACTTATGGTACCCCCCGAGTACATCCCCCCAGACTCTCAATATCATAACTCCGACATAACCTCTTCGGAAGAAAACCCACAACCAAACACTTGGGCTAAGTTCAATTCACCATTCACACTATTAGGCTGTAGGGTACAGTGCAAGAGAAAAGGATGAACGAATAAGGGTGTGGAAAGATAGCAAGCACAGGAAAAGTGTCTAGAAGAAAAGAATACCGGTATCTATGATCTGGAGTGACATCCCTACCATGCTAACATCAATTTGTCTCCACTCGGCTATTAAGCGAAGCTCTGAGATCCCTTTTCAGCCACATCATAATTTTCCAACCTCCGAGATCGGCTTCAATCAATTGACCACAGCGAGAGACAGCTTCCAAACCTAGTTCCTGGGCTAGATTTTACGGCAAGCGAAAGGGTGGGAAAGTGCGATAGCGAGTTCCGAAAGGCCATGGCGTAATCCCCCCAGGATGCAGGCGGTGATAGGAGCACGGTGCGTGTCTATCGGCCCATTTTAGTTTTCGCAGAACAGTGAGGAAGGTGACGACATGTGCCCTCGACATTAAACCGTGCGCATCGTCAGCTGCGATTTCCCAGGACTGTAGGAGTCTCACCATGCTTATACGTCGGATCTTGGGAGCCTGCGAGTACGGGTGGCATTCGTCAATCCGAGCACCCCCACTACTCCTTCAAAAACCCCTCTGAGCGAGCAGCCCACGGTAGTGGTGTTCGGTTCTCGCTACCCACTATGTTGGGGCCAACACCTACCCATCCAAGTAGTATTCTCGCCACTCCCGCTTGTCCCTTGCTTGAGGGCTACCTGCCTGGTCGGTTTTTGACCCCATACACAATTCAAGTATTTCTATGGTAACTATACCAACTAAGCAGATCGCCGAGATCTCTTTCATCTGGATCCTACAATATAGACGGAACAGTATACTTCTTGGAGGCAGGGTCGCTCACTGTTCCCTGGTATTATAAGGTGTGTAAAATAGACTCCTATTCCATATCGGTAAATCCAAAATTTCGGGTAGAGCCCCAGAATTCTAGTATTATGCAACATGGTAAGATTTCGCAAGTGTTACATTTCGGCTAAAGCGCATGCACATCCCAGTCGGCAATGACAGAGTGGGAGTGAGCAAACACCCAGAAGTATCAAAAGAAAACAGGCGGCCCCAGGAAACACACTTTGGTCGACAAGCAGGCAAGCCTGAGGACAGTTGGAAATGATTTCCCCCTTTTTTAGCCGGTACGAGACCTTTTAGTATTTTGATACCCCCAGACGCCGCAGCGCACGCATTCAGCAGCGTGGTTTTTCATATTTCTCAATTAACTCAGAGATATCCACTTTCCACTGCCAAGCTTGGTGGGCATTCCCTACTGTGGCTGAGCGGAGGCGCAAACGAGGGGCTGTTGTTGGATGTGTTATCGGATGATCAGATCGCACCCTGAGAAGCTGTGCTGAATACGACCGGGCTAGCTTAGCCCCGCTCTAGACCTCTGCTCTTGTAGTGGGTGGTCGGGTCCCACTCCCAGTGAGCAAGAAAGAAATGTTGGGTTATAGCATTAGGCAGCTAGTCTATTAGATGATCTACAGTGGATAGCACACCACATTTTGGAGGATAGTGCCCAAGTCCAATATATACGAGTGATGTAACATGAACCTTCATAACCTCCTCTGGTTTATCGCTAAAGTCGTTAACTTCTGCTAGCGGCCCTATCTGCACCATGGCGTCCCTTATATTCTACCTAAATTTAGCTCTGACCTTGTTTTCTTCTCACAAGTTCTCCTGTTTGCGTACTGTGAGCTATACCGACATCCCACCAAACTCATATCGGGTAATGCAATACTATCCAATATTGTGACTTTGTAGTGTAAATTCATCTAAATAGCCACGCTAAGCCCTACGAATTAGGCCAGTTATACCTTGTCGACCAACTGTATGTCGATTCCCATCACATCCAGCCCCATCAATGCCATGGGATTTGCCCGTAGTATAAACCACAACAATAGATAACATACAAACGAGGTGGTCGGAGGAAATTGAAGTAGGAGAACTGCCAATGTTTATGTGGAGTAGCGCACCCCAAAGGCTAGAGGGTATGAGATGCGGCACTTCCGTTATCGTTAACGCCAGGAAATAATATACCACCCGGGGGCCAAACCCCCATGCTGACTGCGTCTCTCCGGTGCACCAGGAGCGTGACTACACCCTCGCGTCTATTCCTCGAAAGCTAAAGGATCAGTGTTTGACCGCCCATGACCTGCGTGTTGGGGCTAATATTTCTCCTGTTTCGAAGCATCCTCACTATTGTGAATCACCAGCGCTTCGATGGATAGAGAGACCTTGATGCCTGACGAACAACGACAACATATCTGGAATTCATTACTCATCGCACAAAGGACAAGTACGAGTGATCTGGAAAACGGAGAACGAAGTAGGCGCTGGGTGCCCATTGAAGAAGTTAGGGAGAAGGGAAGGGAAGGGAAGAAGCGGAGGGAATGGAAGAGAGGTGAAGCGGAGGGAATGGAGGGAATGGAACCGGAGAGATTGGGGGGGGGGGTTGGATGGGGGGAAGAGACGCAGCGAATGTTATCGTAGCGAAAGAGAGACTGAGAAAGGAAGATGTTAGGATGTGAAAGTTTTTAGAGTTATGTATTTAAGGATGCTTGTTTCTCTCCTGAGTGCGAAGATAGAATCAAGATCGAGGCATCCTACTCCTATACTAAGTCTCCTCTCACGCAGATAGTCTTTGGTTTTTTCTTTACTCACCCCATGCTCATGCAACTCTTAGCAGCTAACAAGAGTGGCGCTCGACAAGATCACCTGGGATTGGAGTTCACATCATTCCGCCCCAGCAGTGGCTTGATAACTTAGGTTAATCCCTTCCCGGGAGTAATACTGAGGGGTGTCCAGCCCACGTATTCCGGCATGACCGGGTTGGCTTCACACATGTGTACCAGCCCCTACCCATCCGATCAAGAGGTGTTTAGCCACAGGTATTTTGTTAGTTAGATTTGATGCCTCCCCCCGACACCCTGATACTATGGATGAAGTCGATAGAACAGCTCTCTCGTGGGCTACTAGACACGCGCATGGGGACACCATAAAGACTCGGATGCTTTGAGAGGTGAAGCATGTCACTCCGACACCACGGAAAAAAACAGTCCAATACCTCTCTCGTGAGCTGCGAAACGTGGACACATTGGAGCAGTAGGAGTGCTTGCAGGGCCGCAAAGAGCTAATCCGGACATGCGACGACAGACCCCACCAGCCAAACAGAACTTACACCGACTTCCGAGAAGCAACATAGGGCAGCTTTCAAGCGGCGGTCGGAAGATGAGGATTCCGTTCCTCAGTCAGGTGGCAGCAATTGCTCAATATGCCTTTCCCCGGCTCAGCCCCCAGAGCCATCCTGAGATCTTGACATTTACCACAATGGCTCCCCATCCAACGAACCTCTCGGTTGAGGCTTCCCCTATCGCACCACCAAGCCTAGCTCCCCATCCGCCCTTGCTGGCTCCCCTTTTATCGTTCCTGTGTGTATTACTCCTTCACATCCGAGCTACCTTTCTACTAGTCTTACTGTGCCATGTTCTCTCCTCATTTTACCTTGAGAACGGTATAGTATAGTACTTATACGAGTGCAATGTACGGTTTTTTTTTGCTTGTTGCTTGATGTTCTTGTTTTCCGTCTTTTTCTCCTCCCCTATTCTACTTCCTCATGAAGCATTCTGGTTCCCATTTCGTTATATCCGGTATTTGATCAGAACGGGCAACGTACCAGCAAAGCCTGTGTCACTTTTACACTTGCCAACCCTGATGGCATAATAATCCCAGTGGTGAGGCACTGTATGGGAGCAGAGATAGCGGAGGCAGGGGGAATGCTCACATGTATAATATAAAGGAACGCCAGAGTGCCAGTGTGGACATCAGTATTCCAGGGCATGAACGGATGTATAGGGCATATGCGGAGCATAGGGCTATCACACATGTACGAGGAGAGTTTTCACTATGATACTTAAGGTGAACTATAGCTAGCAACCTCATAGAGAATACGCGTCACGGTCCTTTTACATAGTAATAAAAGATTATTGAATCCACCCGTCAACACATACGAGCACACGATTGTTAGCAAACCTCCATCAACCCCCCCCCCACCTTGCATTCATTTAGCATTAGCCACTACTTCATCGGCACTTTGTTTCCCTAACACCTGTTTACTGGGTTCTCTACACTCATATATTTGGGGGAAAGAAAAATAAGGCAGATCTCGTCTTATAGTGCTATGGGTTTTGGTGCGTATTTTGTTTCTGCTTTCTCTCTTTAGTATCGACCCTTTCTAATTAGAATTCACCCGGACGAGCTTTGTAGTGCTCAATATAGCGTACAGTGTAGTTATAATATGGTGGAATAATTGGTTTCACACCCGGCTGAAGACATTCCTAGCATAGGCTATACTGGAAGACGGATACACGTTTGCATCTTTTCGGTCTAGATGTTGGAGCTTACTGAAGATGTCAAGCTATTTTCGCCCTCTGGTGTGTCAAGAAGGGTCTCCAACCACAATCACCATTTGTTTTAAGTCAAGTCGGATTAAATTTGCGGTACCGATAGTACATGGCATAAAATACAACTCAGCGTGACCTAGAGTGCTGCATATAACATAGGCTCCTCAAGCCCTTCATCAAACTGGGGGGGGTTTTCTCCTCTTGTGGCCGGTCTGAAGTCTTCAGCACCATAATACCCAGTTTGCTCATGCGAGAATCTAGCAGGAAGTTTCCTTTCGCATATTCAATTAAGTGAAAGGTATTTGTTGATTAAATTTCTTCCTTTGTTTATTTCTCCTCTCATCCTTCGATTCCACCCACCTTGCTAAGGACCCCCTCAGCCGCTTGGAGTGTGGTTAGGTCAGGAGGCGGAAAAAAGTAAATATGTATAGTTGACATACCAGACCCACCGATGTCACATTTATAATACAGAACAGACAGGTCGTCTAATGAAAAGAGAAGAACAATATTGAGTTACAGGTGAGGGATGGAAATACGAAATAAAATTAAGGTCAAAAAAAGAATAACAGAGGAAAGCATGATATAGATTATGCGCCACAGACCAGCACAGGACTCCTTGCATTAGTTTCCATTCCCGCTCATACCTGAACTCGCGTTTATATATCTAACTCAGATCCATTGAAGTTTCGCCCATACTCGCTCCACATGTATCATACAGTAATCATCAATAAATGGTTAATAAGGAGGGACTAGTGACAGCGAGGAAATGGAAGAGAAAAACTAAAGAGGAAATAATCATGAAAAGCTAGATCACCTCTTGGAGGAGGGGCTGAGTATGCGGCGGAAGGGGTGTAGGCGGCGGAAGCGAAACCGACTGGGGGACTGAGAGGGGCTTTGAAGTGGGTTAGACGGGTCGGGTGAGAGGTGGTTGGGGGCTGCGTCAATATCCGCCGGGACGGGAAGGGAGGGCTTTGGTGCTGAGAGTAACTCCGCAACTCTTGTGTGGCCATGGGACGTAGCTAATTGGAGGGCTGTTTTTCCGTTGAGGCTTGGTATGTCAGGGTTGACATCGTCTCGTTCCAATAGCAACTTTACTACTCCCTCATGCCCGCCCTCCGCAGCGCGCCAGAGTGGTGTCCGACCATATTTGGTATCTGCAGTGTTGGGATTGATGTCCTCTCGTTCCAATAGGGACTTCACTAGTCCCTCACCTCCTGCCCACGCAGCCAACCAGAGTGGTGTGATCGCAGATTCGATATCTGCAATGTTGGGATCGACATCCATACGCTCCAATAGCAACTTTGCTACTCTCTCATGCCCGCCCGCAACAGCGCACAAGAGCGGTGTGTAACCATGTTCGATATCTGAAGTGTTGGGATTGATGTCCTCTCGTTCCAATAGCAACTTTACTACTCCCTCATGCCCCCCCGCCACAGCGCACAAGAGCGGTGTGTTACCTTTGGTGTTTGCAGTGTTGGGATTGATGTCCTCTCGTTCCAACAGCAACTTTACTACTCCCTCATGCCCGCCCGCAACAGCGCACAAGAGCGGTGTCCGACCATATTTGGTATCTACAGTGTTGGGATTGATGTCCTCTCGTTCCAATAGCAACTTTACTACTCTCTCATGCCCGCTCTCCACAGCGCACAAGAGCGGTGTGTAACCTTCGGTGTTTGCAGTGTTGGGATTGATGTCCTCTCGTTCCAATAGCAACTTTACTACTCCCTCATGCCCGCCCTCCGCAGCGCGCCAGAGTGGTGTCCGACCATATTTGGTATCTGCAGTGTTGGGATTGATGTCCTCTCGTTCCAATAGGGACTTCACTAGTCCCTCACTTCCTGCCCACGCAGCCAACCAGAGTGGTGTGGCCGCATATTCGGTTTTTGCAATGTTGGGATCGACATCCATTCGCTCCAATAGCAACTTTACTACTCCCTCATGCCCGCCCGCCACAGCGCACAAGAGCGGTGTGTAACCATATTTGGTTTCTGCAGTGTTGGGATTGATGTCCTTTCGTTCCAATAGCAACTTTACTGCTCCCTCATGCCCGCCCGCCACAGCGCACAAGAGCGGTGTGTTACCTTTAGTGTTTGCAGTGTTGGGATTGATGTCCTTTCGTTCCAATAGCAACTTTACTACTCTCTCATGCCCGCCCGCCGTAGCGCACAAGAGCGGTGTGTAACCATATTTGGTATCTGCAGTGTTGGGATTGATGTCCTCTCGTTCCAATAGCAACTTTACTACTCCCTCATATCCTCCGGTCGCAGCCAACCAGAGCGGTGTTATGCCATATTCGGTACCCGCTGCATCGGCCTCAGTATCCTTTCGCTGTAATATCATCGCTACAACATCCGAATGACCTCCTACAGCTGCCCACGCGAGCACCGTTCTACCTCTAGCATCGGTTGCATTGATATCCCATTCCCTCATCGCCAATAGCGTAGCAACTATCTCCACAATCCCAAAAAATGCCGCTCCATGGAGCCCTGTAAAACCCTTCAGGTCACATGTCTCACCGAAATCTGGCTCCCAATAGCGCTGATCCTCATAGTATCGTAGAAAGAGCAGCTGAGAGGATATATGCTGTTCGAATTCAAGCAGAAGCCTCAGTGCAAGAGGTGCCAGACTCCCGCATCCCTCCTTCCTCATGTGCGTTCCCCAGTATCCAGAAGCATATTTGAGAAAGGGGAGTGTCGACGGAGCCGAGCTAAGTTGCGAAAGTTCCCGGACACACCGAAAACCGAGATAAGTCAAGCAAACCTCCGCTATCATTGAGTGTGGGCTTTGGAATAGGCTTAGGTTATCGGATAAATACTCTTGCAAACTGAAATGGACAAGCCGAACGGTGGAGGAGGATGCCTCAACCGTGATAAGACCCAAAGAGCACGCTAGGAGTGTTCGAATTGTAGGAATGTTTTCAACATCCAGATCAGGGGATCCTATCTTTACCCCTAAGGCATGGCATAGCTCGGTGGTGTGTAATGGTCGCTCCGAGTTCAACACCCACATCAGGGCTTCCATTCCGAGTCTGGATCTACTCCCCTTCTGGGCCTTTATTCGTATTAGGGTTGTCGCGTATGCATCCCCCAAATGATTGCCCATTGTCATCTCGTTCAACTTTTGTCTTCGATCGGAGATGGTAACCTCTCCCAGAATAGCGTCAATATTTAGCGAAACGAGAAGGAATCTACACATCATCGTTAGTCAATATAAAACCATGTGGGAACTGTGGATGTTCCTACACACATTTCAGAGATTCTTTCGGGAATAACTCTCAGGATATCCGCCCGCAAAGCATCGGACATCGCATCGCGAATAGTGTCAATCTCCATCTTCTTCTCCAAATACCTTTTTAAGTCGTCTGGCTTCGGGCTGATAGGTACACTAACACTTGTCGCGAGATATCTTGTCACTTCGACCTCAACATGAGGCCTCCCGGTGACAAATATTCGGGTACTCGGTGTCTCTCGAAGGATATCTTCCAGTGACTGAAGAAGCTCCACTAGATGCTTAGGAGGGCACTCATCCAATGCGTCGATGCAGATGAAAACCTGGGGTAATGTGGCGATTGCCTGCGTCAGCATCCGCACAACATCCGGAAGCCGCAGACCCCGCCCGCCGATCTCCCCTTTCGCCTTTTGAAATGCCACTTTCAAATGCTCCAGTACCCCCTCTCTAGCTACCAGCTGCTTGAGGATGGCTCCCAGGATGTTGGTGGCAGTCTGTTCCTGGTGGTCGCGGAAGTCGCAGTAGAAAGCCGCGACTGCAATATCTTCCTCGCTAGGGTCATCACATAGGCTATCGATCACTAACGAACTAATATTGCTGGTCGTCAGTGGCAACGCCCGCCCCATTCAGAAGACCAGTCACTTATAATACCTTAGAATTGTCTTTCCCACCCCAGGATTCCCGTAACAAAACAAGACCGCCTTCTGTGCTCCACCCTCACCATGTCTCCACTTCCGAAACTCGCTTGTTTCCAACAACCAACTCCCTACCCCATCGAATCTATCGGTACGCACATCCTGGTGCCTTCTCCGGGGATCCAGTGGTGAGAGCCACCGCATAATCTCTGGGTTCTCATCGGCTATGACTTGGTTCAGATTGACGATATTGTTGTGGCTGTTCGAGACATTATTGCAGTTGATATTACCGCTATTAGCAGAGTGTGTATATGCTGTGAATTCCATGATGGTCTATCTGAAGTGTTGATCGTCGGTATGTCACAGTGATGAGCCAGATGCCGATATGGGGGGGTTTTATTCGTGTGCCAGCCTTGCCTGGCTGAAAAAGTGGGGATGTGGCTCATCGTGCTAAAATTACTACCCAATCATCTCCCTCCTGGTGAATACCAGCATACTGGTACGAACAAAGGTTAGAGTCTAATGACCTGAGCTCAAACCCCATAGAACACAAAACTGACACTGATACCGATTAGCGGGGCAATCCATTCCTCAAGTTTTCAATGCAATATTGTCCAATGTTCTGTGAGGTTGTCTCAGTTTCTCTGATCACCTTGTAGTGTCAATGTAACCGACTAGCTTAAGAATATGATACCACCAATACTTCGGGGACGGATTTTAAGTTATAACCTTTTTATATCTGTTTGATCGGGCGAGGATGCGGTGCACAGTGCGTCCACGCCAATTACCAGTATGCTAGCTACCCAGACCCCAGGGATGACTTCCACCTTACTGTTAGGACTTTCACGGGACTGTGACGATAGACTCCTTGGGAACACAATCACGCAGCACCCTTAACCTCGTGACGGGTGCAAAATGAAACCCTACTGCACAACACCTAAACCCTGAAGCTCTAGCAAACTTTCGAGTGTAATCAATAGATATCCCTTTCACAATCGTCACTGCCTCACTAGTACTGCACAGTGTATGCAGACTAGGCCAAGGGCATAGTGAGGCAAGAGTGAACACTTGAAAGAATCGAAAGATAACTAGTTGACCCTGGGCAAACTAGCCTATTGGCACAAGTAGACCAGAGTAAGCTCCAGTGCCTGAAGCGAGTTGGAAGAAATTTACCCTAGGAACTGGAATAGTTGAATCTCACGCCAAGACGTCCGATATTCCTCTCCTGGATGGTGGGGTGAGTGCGCAGCGAAAACTGACCCCCTTAGCCCCAGCGTAAAACAGAAAGAAGAAGGAAAGTGCCAGACATTACTGGCAAAGGCAATACCGATGTCCTAGGTTCAATTATTCCAGTTCTTACGGTACTTAGTTTGTATCATATTTTGAGATCTTATGGCCTAACAACACCCGGCGCCCGTGAATGCAGAGTGGGCATTCCTTTGTATTTTCACCAAGTCAGACATGTGGATTATTATTTTTCTCCGTTTTTGTTTTCTTTATGATACTCTTTCTTTTGTTCGGACTGCTGCGGATGTCTCGCTGTCCTCCACAAGCGGACAGTGCACAAGGAAACACGCGATCTGCCTTGATAGTTGCCGGGCCATTAGACCACACCCCCCGATAAGTCGCCGGCACGTAGTTGAACTAACCAGGCCCCACCCGCGACCTGCCCCCCCTAGAACTTGATAGGTATTGGCCGGCTATGCTCTTTTGTACGCTTGTGTGTTTTTGCTGTTTCAGGTATTTCGTATAATATATTCGATTTCCTTTCCTCATTTACCCCCGGCAGCCGGCCTGCCTTTGTAGGGCTGCTGTGACTTTGGCAGGCGGCGAGGGCGTGCTCCCCGTAAGAAAGAAAGAAAGCGGAATGTCGGGTTGCTGCATAGGGCAGCATCATTGCCGTGCCACACACACACTGCTCTTGAACGAGAGTGCTCTGAAGTAAATGGAGTATTTTGTAATGCGTTTCAATGAAGAGTTTGAATGTCTTTGAGTGAGAATCGTGAACGGTTGATTGACTTAATCTCTCTCCTCCACCGACCACGAAAGTGGATGATAACTATATACTACATAATGGCCAACCACGCAGATATCCACCACATCTCAGGGCTCAATCCCTTCCAATCCGTAACACTCTTTGCTCCATCCCAAACAACCCTCAAACCACTACTCGCATCTCCTCGCATAAGTTCAGACTACTCCTCGTTTGGGGTTATCAGGAAGCCTGTGACAACCAGCGCCACATTACAACATGCTCGAGTCCTATACATACGAGTGACGAGATATGAACCTGGAAAACCTCGCCCGGTTCATCACATCCAGGGTTTAATCGCAACATCAGATGGTATCGCATCACCCTATGTGAGTGCGGCCGGGTATTGGCACCGTGTGCAGTACGCAAAAATGGGAATCAATGAGGAGGAAACAATGTCTGAGCTAAATTTACATATAATAGATGAGGAATTATGGTCTGGATAGAACCCCTAGCAAAAGTTAACAACCTGTAGCGTGAACTAATATAACCAGCTACGCTGAATCCTACAACCCGAGCCAGAAATTCCTGGTCAACCACGTTTCCCATCTCACCTAAACTCATTAACATTACGGGATTCGTGTCGACACATAAATCACAGCGACAGATGATTTGGGAATAGTGCTCGGGAACAACGAAGGAGAAGGAGTATAAAAATAGGGAAAGGTGATGAAGTGAAGCCGCAGACCCCAGTAGGCAAGTTAGTATGGAGATGTTGTAAGATACGATATAATATCTCCGTCCCTGAGGAGGCTAGGGGAAAAGAAAAATACTCCCCGGGCATTAAACCGCGCTGGCGACTGGGCCTTTCCGTAGACCTAGGAGCTCGGCCGCGCCCTCGTGTCCACTATCCCAAGCGCAGGAGGTCAGTGTTTGACGGCACACGCCATGCCTATCAGGGTTGGCATCCCCCCTCCTAATAACACCACACCCTCATGGCCCTCTCCGTAGCCCGCAAGAGTGGTGTTTGGCCGTAGTGAGATTGAGAACGGGTTGACATCTTTCCGCACTAGTAGCCTCCCCGCTGCAATAGGTTCACTACTCCCTCGTACCCTCTCTAAGTAGCCTCCGTGAGTGATGTTCGGTTGTACGCATCAGGTTCGTCGGGGTTGATATCTTCGCGTTCTGGGAGTAGCTTCACTGCTTCCTCCCACCAGAGTGGTGCGGGTTACGGCCTTTTCAGCTTGGCTCTGTCGCTGGAGTGTCCGGGCTCTTTTTTCCCCCCAGGTTCCGACTACCGAGTACTGTGCTCGAGCACTTAGGGTGTTGAGGGTATGGGCGTTAAATCACCGTTGATCATGAGTGCTGGCTTGGGGAATTGCGTGCGATGTTCTCGTTGCAGGGGGCTCCGCGCTAGGGCGATGCTTGCATGGCTAAAATCTCTTGGCACTTCCGACAACTTGTCGCTTAGGCCCTCCTTGGGTGAGGCTTGTCGGCAAGCAGGTAACGATCACCTATCCCTTAACCTGTATGGTGGGGGACTTCTATAGCCGGAGTACTTTGCCAAGAAAATATAGCTCGACTTCAATTCCCAAAGGGTTTTCAACAACCACTCCCATGAGAATTATGGCTCTATTTGATGATAGATTAGGTGG
>Ga0307513_10003669_pt1 | contig 20774 bp, 13 predicted proteins | sample 15_EM_MG_FD_202174 | JGI IMG/M metagenome (GOLD analysis project Ga0307513, IMG submission 202174) | Populus trichocarpa ectomycorrhiza microbial communities from riparian zone in the Pacific Northwest, United States - 15_EM | ecosystem: Host-associated > Plants > Roots > Unclassified | place...
ACTGAATGAAATCAAGCGCGACAGGGACAACCCCCTCTGGGCGTCCGCCTTCAGCGCCATCGACGACATCGAGCGGCCCGCCACCGACGACGTGTCCGCCCTCGCCCGCTTTTTAAAAGACAAGGACGCCAAAGTCCGCATTCAGGCGGCCAAGCGTCTGTACTTGATGGGCATGAGGGCACTCCTCCTGCGTACTACGGGCTTCAGCGCGGAGCCGGCCATCCCGGCCCTCATCGAAGCCCTTAAGGACCCGGAGAGTCAAGTTCGCTATCAATCCCTCAGCGTGCTCGGCAACCTCATGTACGAGGCCGCGCCCCCGGACCTCGGAGCCATCATCCCCACCGTGACCGAAATGCTGAAGGACGCGGACAGCGGCATCCGCTGGCAGGCCGCGAGCCTGCTGGGCAAGATCGGGCCGCGTGCGCGCGCCGCCGTCCCCCTCTTGACCCAAGCCCTGAGTGACAAAGACGATACCGTCCGTAGTTACGCAGCCTACGCCCTCGGGGAGATCGGGCAGGAGAGCAGGGTTGCCGCCCCCGTCTTAATCAAACTGCTGAAAGATGGGGACGCCGACGTTCGCGAGGCCGCCGCCACAGCCCTCGCCAAAGTCGAGCCGGGCTCGGCCAGCGTCGTCGTCGCCGCGCTCTCCGAAGACCTGAAGCACGAGAAGCCTGACTTTAGGGGGCGGGCGGCACGCGCACTCGGAAATTTCGGCCCGGAGGCGAAGCAGGCCACACCCCTGCTCGCCGACATGCTGACAAGAGAGGACTATTTTTGGCGCCATGAAACAGTTCGCGCGCTCGGAAAGATCGGGCCGGGCGCACGCGAGGCGGTGCCGGCCCTGCGCAGGGTTCTCAACGACCGCGTGGGCTACATCCGCGTGGCGGCGGTCGCCTCCCTGCTGAAGGTCGCGCCCGAGAGCGAAACCGAAATCGCGCCCAAACTGCTGAAGCAGGCCAAAGCGCAGATCGAGAAGGATGAGGAGGAGGCGCGCAACGGAGGCCGTACCTCCGGCGGCGTGTACATCCCCGACCCCGGCACGAAGTGGGATGAGGCCATTGACCTCCTGAGCCGCGGCTTTCAGTTTTACAGGCAGGGGAACTTTGACGCGGCGGTGGCCAGCCTCACGGAAGCCCTTGAGATCGACCCGAAGTATGCGGATGCCTATCACCATCGTGGCACCGTCCATCGCAGAAGGGGCGACTACGCCGCCGCAGTCGCCGACTTCACGAAGGCCATCGAGTCGGACTACAGGTCAACCGAAACGCACTATCTCGCCCGCGGCGTGACCCACATAGACAGGCGTGACTACGATGCGGCCGTCGCCGATTTCACCGAAATCATCAAGCTCGACGCTTACAACGCGGACGCCTTCTACTACCGCGGCCTCGCCTACCACCGGAGGGGGAGCCTCAACGCAGCCATCGCCGATTACGACCGCGCCCTCGAGATCGTCCCCCCGGCGATCAAAGCCTTCGGAGATCGTGGCGCGGCCAAGCTCGCTCAGGGTAAAGTCGCAGACGCCATCGCCAACTTCGACGAAGCCATCAAGGCTGACCCGAAGAACGCCGCTAACTACCAGAGCCGGGTCGACGCGCTGAAAGGTCAGGGGAAATTGGAGGCCGCCGAAGCCCCCTACCACGAAGCCAAACAAGCGGTTGCCACCAGCGAGAAAGTCATCGAACTAAACCCTCAAGATGCCCCGGCCTTCACTAATCGGGGCACAGCTTTCTTCGACAAAGGCAACTATGACCGCGCGATTGCCGACTTCGACAAGGCCATCCAACTAAGCCCTGAATATGCCCCTGCCTACTTCAATCGGGGCAAAACTTACTTGGGCAAAGGCGACTACAAGAGTGCAATTGCCGACAACGATAAAGCCATCCAATTAAACCCTCAAGATGCTCTTGCCTATACCAATCGCGGTAGCGCTTATTTAGGCAAAGGCGACCGCAAACGCGCGATGGCCGACTATGACAAGGCCATCCAACTAAACCCTCAACTGAGGGTCGCCTACTTCAATCGGGGCATAGCTTTCTTCGACAAAGGCGACTACGACCGCGCGATTGCCGACTTCGACAAGGCCATCCAACTAGACTCTCGACATGTACCTGCCTACTTGAATCGGGGCATGGCTTACTTCTACAGAGGAGATCGCGAGCGCGCAATTACGGACTATGACAAGGCTATCCAGCTAAACCCTCAATTTGCAGATGCCTACAACCTTCGGGGCACCGCTTACTCCGAGACAGGCGACCTCCACCACGCGATTGCCGACTATTCAGAGGCCATCCGGCTCAAACCTGATTTCATACGGGCATATAACAATAGAGCCATCATGTATAAAAAGATTGGCGAGAAGGCCAAAGCTAAAGCAGACCGGGATAAGGCTGCCGAGTTGGAGAAGCAGGGGGAAAGCCGTAATTGATGGGACAGACAATGTGGTTCATCGGGCGTGCATTGTCGTGGCATGCGTGCTTCGCAGAGCTTGGCAACTTGAGTCTTGACTTTGCATAGGAACGGCATGCAGCGGACGCGCATCCAGCAGGTATCCCACTCACAATCTTCCGTGCGCGCCGCAGATGCCGGGCGTTAGGCACTTCCCATTACAAAAGAGGCAAACTGCTTGCCTCTTTATCTTGATTAGGCATGTCGCCACGGGATTATCTTGGACTGGAACCGGGGCGGTGCTATAAGGTGTGGCTGGATGCCGGTGCCAAGCGGCAACGCTCCTTCAGTGAGGGGACAGACTATGAGAGTCCACGCGCAGAAAAAGCCTCATCCTCAGCAGCAACTAGCACCTCACAGCAGAAGGCCAGGCGTGGACTCCCTTGCGAAAAGTCATACAGTTCATCCGATCCTGAACTTGCAGCCCGCGAGTGGAAGTCAGTCCGGCCAGTGGTTGTCAACGCAGGCTCAGGCCGATGACCTTCAAACCCGCTCCGGCATCAAAACAATATCTCGCTTCGCACATGACTTCAGCCAGATACCTGTACATGTCAAGTCGCCGCTAAACGTCCAGGCTAAGCTGGCGGTAAGTTCTCCGGCGGACACATACGAGCAGGAGGCTGACCGCCTCTCCGAACAAGTGATGAAGATGTCCGCTTCGCAATCTACGCACGCCTGTGCCTGCGGAGGCGGCTGCTCCAAATGTCAGACAAAACAATCGGGCCGGGAACATGAAACCATGCAGACTAAGCGCGTCGGCTCGAACGACTTGGGACAGGGTGCAGTCCCGTCTATCGTGGATGAAGTATTGCGCTCGCCCGGTGAATCCCTCGACCCGCAGACGCGTGCCAACATGGAGCCTCGATTCGGCCACGACTTCTCCAACGTGCGCGTTCACACGAACGAGCGGGCGGCGGAATCGGCCCGAGCGGTGAACGCTCTTGCCTACACAGTCGGCCACAACATAGTTTTTGGTGCGGGGCAACATGCGCCCTTCAGTTCCGCCGGACAAAAGCTGCTGGCGCATGAACTGACACACGTGGTGCAACAAGGCGGTGGCCGACCTTCGCACGGCAGGGTCGGCGGGCCACACCTCATCTCGCGCGCGCCGGGTGGTGTGCTGGCTCGCAGAATACCACCTCTCGGCTTACCGGAAGATATGCTGGAAGCGGAGCTACAAAAGAAGTGGTCGGCGATAGGGAAGCATGAGGATGCGCAGCGCAAGGTCATCGAGCTTATGGATAAGGCGCGACAAATCGGGCCCGATCCGAAAAAGGATTTAAGGGACCCTGACAACCTGCTCCGTAACACTGTTCAGATGTTTGACAAAGACAGATTCAGGCTGACGGTTCTAAGTCCAACTCATTACTCGCCCCAACTACATTTCGATACGCGAGTCAAACATCCGGATATTGGGGGCGACTATCCTTTGTTTTCACCCACTGATCCGATGGCGCCGGGCGCGGGGTTGATGTTTGAACCGGGTGCTCACGGGAAGTTCGAGCCCGCGCGTACCGGCCCTATCGGTCAGATCCAGAGTGCGCCGCCGCCGGGTACTCCCGCGCCCCCAAAGATATCAACGGCCCCGCCCACGTTCTCGCCCTTCGCGCAAGGGGCCATCTTTCTATTCACGCACGGCGGCGACATCGAAAGTCAGTTCAGACAGACTTTCGTGCACGAAGGCCAGCACGTTGCGGACATGAGCACGCAGCGCATCGGGGCTAGCCACGTAGACGAGAAACTGGAAGCCTATAAGTCCGAGTTCCGCGCCTTCTGGATGCAGCCCCCGCTCGTCCGAACCAGCATACTGGCTGTCCGCGACACCAGTTTCGCCGAGCCGACCGGAAAAGCCAGCAATTCAAGGCAGGTCACGATTGCCCCACAGAAGAGGTGCATCACCTGCCAGCCCAACGATCCACCGGGCAAACCGTTCGCAGAACCGAAAACCGATTTTAAGAATCCGCGACAGGAAGCCATCTTCTGGCACATCATTGATAATTACCCGGACCACGGATTCGACTGCTGTTACGTGCACAACGAGCAATTTCACAAAGAGGTGAACCGGTACGCCTACCCGGAAAGTATCAACCTCATCAATTCCGAAAGACTGATGGAGTTGGATCTCGAACTGCAAAAGTTGAATAAATCCATGATGCTGCCACAGGTCAGCGCCACAAATTTTGTCGCCCTTCTCTCACAACTCGAACCCCTTGATTGGGCTTTCTTGAATGATCCCAGACTGTCAAAACCTTTCTGGGACACGCTAAATGGCGCCGCCCCCGAGTTTCTTTATAAAGCGGTGAAGGCTCTCCTGCCAAAAGGAACGAAGAAGCCTCTATCCGTGGCTGACATCAACAAGGCGCTATCGGTAAAGTGAGGCGGTTCTGGTGCAAATAGCATGCGGGTGCATAGGACTGCCTCAACGAGCCTCACCTCAATCAGCAAGTATTGCATCCCATACCTGCGGCATCCGCACCTGTACCCTGCTCCTCAACTGCGTGATGTCGAACTGTCCCTTCCTGATCTTCTGTGCCAGTTCTACCCCGCTGATTGCGATTGCTGCGTGGTCGAACTTCTTAAAGCCGAGCATCAGATAAATGCGCTTCTGCACTCTTCTGTGATCCTGCGCGACGATGTGATTCAAGTATTTGCTCGTCCAGACCTTCGTCTGCGGGCGCAGCATTCCACTCTGCTTGAGCTCTATCACAGCCGAGTGTGTCGCAGGATAGCCGTCGAGCGTAATCCGCTCGGGAGCGCCGTGTCGCTCAATCGCTCTAGTAAAGAACTGCTTAGCTGCTGATATATCTCTATGCTCGCTCAGCATGAAATCGACCGTGAGTCCCCGCTTATCGACTGCGCGGTACAGGTAAGCCCACCACCCTGCGGACTCTGATGTAGGTTTCGCCACGCGCCATGATGTGCCGACGGGTCGTGCGTAGCGGCCCCATCGCTTCTCGAACTCCGGGACGTAATGTTAGACCCATCTCAGAATGGTCGTATGCGAGACATCGACTCCGCGCTCGGCCATCAGTTCTACCAAATTGCGGTAGCTCAACTTATAAGTGATGTACCATCTGACACAGAGAACGATGATGGCGCGGTCAAAGTGGCGACCATGAAACAAAGAGGGTGAGAGTGGGCGCATACTGTTGGTTGATCAGCCAGCATGCGTGTTTGCACCAGAGCCCTTGTAGATTAGAGGCGCGAACTCAGCGCGCAGGCGCGTGATGGTCGTACGTGGCGTTAAGCTTGTCGGCACCTCAATATCCGGAGTGGTCAGAAAACTTTTGTCACACTACCTCTGTTCTCGTCTTCTCCGGCTCGTTTCTGTTCTTATCGAGTTTGAGAGATTTCTCCTTCAAGTTCATGTCGCCGGAGCAGTTCAGCATAACGCCGGTCAGTTCTGAGTGCATCCAATTTATAGTCGTATTGCAAGTCACGTGAAAGCACCTGATCTGCGATGATCGCTTTTTCCAGCCATTGAAATGCTTGCTCCTTCTGCCCCAGCGCACCGTAAGTGACCGATATATTGTAGAGCGCACTCTCAGGGAGCGGGTTTAAAGCTTGTAACTCGGCAAGAACTTTTTGCGCTTCGACATGACGCCCTGCCACAGCGTAAGCATAACCGAGCATCCCTAAAGCATCAGTTCTATTGTCGGCCTCCCTTGCGAGTTCTTGAAACTGTGCGATGGCTTCCTCGTAACGCCCTTTTAACAGATAGGTATCGCCCAGACCTAAAACGACGACACCGGACAGCGCTCCGGTGATGTGCGGTTCTATTTTACGAGCCATCTGAAAGTAGTTGATAGCTTCATCGGGCAAGCGTGCATAAATCAGAATCTGGCCGAGCGCCACGTTGTTGGCAAAGGAGAGAGGATCGAGTTGCTGTCCACGCTTTGCCTGTCGCACCGCTTCATAAATCTGTCGCATCCTCACCAGCATCCACGCATATCTCATGTGAGCTATCGACGAGTGCGGATTCAATTCAACCGCCCGCTGATAGTCTCTCGTCGCGCCCTCCGAATCGTTCTCAAACTGCATCTTTACGCATCCTATCGCTGAATGAGCTTCGGCCAGTGTCTCGTCAAGCTCAAGTGCTCTGGCGGCTGCCAGCTTGGCCTTTTGATGAATGACCTCCGAAGGCAGAGAGTTATATTTGTAATAGACGATCATGCAGTAGGTATCGGCCATTGCGGCGTAAGCCAGCGCGTAGCTCGTGTCTATTTCCGTCGCTTTCTGAAAATATACGATAGCTTCATTCAGCCCTTCTTTCGTCCGCTTGTTCCAGTAATACCATCCCCATAAATAGGCTTGATAAGCCTCTGTGTTTTGAGTAAAGCGCTTGGTCATGCGCGCTCTCTCCTGGTTTGCCATCTTGATGGAGAGCGCCCCGGCCAACTGCTCGGAGAGAGAGTCCTGCATGGCGAAGATGCTCTGGAAATGGCCGTCAAATTTCTCCGACCACAAAGTTTTCCCGTCGCTGAGGCGAATGAGTTGCGCCGTAACGCGCACACGCTCGCTCTCTCTTTGCACCGTTCCCTCCAGAACCGCATCGACACCCAACTCACGCCCGGCGGCCAGCGAATCCACTTCGCGACCCATGTATTTGAAGACGGCGCTGGTCGGCAGCACGGGAATTCCGTCGAGGTCGCTCAGTTTGATGATCAAGGCGTCGGCCATCCCTAGCCCTAAAAGCTCGTTGCTCTTTTCATCGCCGAGAGGCTTGAAGGGGAGTACGGCGATAGAGCGGATGGCTAATTCCGCGTTCTGCTGTTGTTGTTGCTGGCGTGCTCCTCGCATCCAAAAGCCAAACAGCAGCGCCGATACTCCGAGCAGCACAACGAGTGAGGCCGAGCGGTATTTATGTTTTGACCGCCATAAACGGTTCGCGGCGTGAAGAGATGGTTTCTGTTTGAAATCGTTCTCGCTAGCGCGTTCTTCCTCTTTTACTTCGGGGACTTCATCTTCGACTGGCAGCAGTGCGCCCGGTTCCTGTTGTCGAACCGGCGCAGCATCGCCGTTGTCAACCTCATTCACGTCCGCGATGAAGCGGTAGCCGTGACGTGGAACCGTCTCGATGTACGCCGGTTTATCCGGGCTTTCGTCGAGCGCTTTTCTGAGCAGGTAGATATTGCGAGAAAGACTGCTCTCCTCCACAAAGCTATTCGGCCATACTTCTTTAAGTAATTCATCCTTCTCGACGAGGTGTCCATGTTTTTGAATGAGGATGACGAGCATCTCGAAAACCTTGGGCGGGAGCGCGACGGGCTGCTCATTCTTCATCAGCAGCCTTTCAGACACGTTCAGGCGGAACGGGCCGAACTCGTATAGACGGTGAGGGTGATTGAGCATAAGCGTAATCAGAAAATCAGGAGAACTTAACGAACGACAAATCAGCAATCAATCAAGACAATCAAACAGCGTTGTCACAAGATGCAGAAAGAGGAAGTCTGCGGGTTCACCGGGTTGCAAATAACAACTGTTTGAATATCGGTGAGCAAAGCGGGTTGCCCCCTGCTTTCGACTTGTCTCGCGCTGGATGTGCAGTCGGGGAAGTGTGTCCGGTAGAGATGAGTATGAAAAGTTGGAGATGTATATGAAAAACTGGAGCCGATGGTGGCGGAAGTTGTTTGTAAGAGTATCGCCGGGCACTCACTCCGTCACGCCAGTCTCTATTGCAAAGAAAACTCCCCTGAAATAACGACAGAGGTAAGTGTGGTTTGGTTGAGAAAGGACTCTATATGTTACACAGACTTCGTTCATTGCTGGCGCGAACCGCGCCGCTCGCGTTTCTGCTCTTTATCAGCGCACATGGCGCTCAGGCACAGGCCCCCTCGTTTCCCAGTTGCCAGTCCGTCGGCACTCTTCCCCAATACTCGATCTGCGAGATTGTCTTGAACCAGACCGCCTATACAACCGACTTCGACGCTTATACAAAGCCGGATGTAAAAGCGCTTTTCACCAACCACACGACCGGCGCGACAAAGACGGTTCACGGCTTTTACGATATACCCGCTGGCTCATCGCAAATCGTCTTTAAGATTCGCTTCAATGGCAGCGAGCAGGGGTCTTGGTCATACACTACGAGTTGCGCGCTACAATCAAATCCCGGCACGAGTTGCGGCGTTTCATCGCTGGTGACCGGCCCCAACTTTTTTATGGTTGGGGCGTCGTCGGAAAAAGGCTTTCTCCGGCGCGATGCCGCTAGTCCCACAAAATTCGCCTACGATAACGGCTTCCACCCGTTCATCTGGGGACAGACCTACTATCAGATCATCAACAACGCGGTGAGCAACGGCACTTGGCAGACCGCCATCACCAACTCGAAAAACAGAAGGCTCAACAAAGTCCGCATGTTGCTCTATCCCTGGTGGGACTATTACACCCCTTACGGCGACTCACAGCCTTTTGCCGGAGCCAAGACAACTCCCAATCACGACAAACTCAATATCCCGCACTGGCGCAAGTTCGACGAAGTCGTCAATTACCTCTACAACTCGATTGACAATGCCGGAAGCAGGATGCTGGCCGAGATTATCATCTTCAAAGACCCGGCCACCGGCTTGGACAATAACCGCACTTTCGGCACCGTCGCTCAAGATGATCGATACTTGAAATATGCCGTCGCCAGGTTCGGTGCCTTCCCGAACGTCATGTGGGCATTGTCCAACGAGTGGCAATTCACCGGCAAAGACAAACTTTATTGGAACGCGAGAGCCGCCACGCTGGCCGGAACCGGCCCGGCGAACAGCTATGATCCATGGATGTACAGTGCGTCCGGCTCTCGACGGCGGGCGCTTTCCATCCACCCGAAGAATGAGAAACTCTTTTCGTTTACCGATCAGGTCTGGCCTTCTCACGCCGTGTTGGAGTTCAGCGTCGGCCATCCGGACTGTAGCACCACCAATCCCTGCGCTAACTCGGACGAGTGGGCGAACTTTAGTATCTCGAACAACATTGGTGCCGGGAAGCCCGTCGCGAACGATGAGTATGGTTACCTTAACGGCAAAGTCGGCGGCAATTGCGCTAACCCTACCTTTTCCAGAGCGCAGCAGCGAAGGGCCATGTGGGCTATTGCCGTCGGAGGCGGTTACGGAACCTTCGGCGACGCCAGCGGGCAATGTCCTGAAAACAGCGGCGTGCCGCTACCCATCCTCAAGTCGGATTGGGTGGCTCAGAATGCTTATATCGACATTCAGGCGATGTCCGATTTCTTCACAAACAATTTCCCGAACAACTGGTGGCTGATGGTTCCTAATAACGCGCGGGTGAGCCCTGATGCTGTGCCCTCAATGCGTGTCTACGCGTTGGAACGACTGCACCAACAGTACGTGGTCTATGCAGTTCCGACCAACCTTGCCACACAAGGGTCGTTCAAAGTCAATAACCTGCCCATCGGCAACTATATCGCCTCCTTTTACAACCCGCGTACAGGGGTCTTTGAGCCGGCCACGTTTTCTTTTTCGACCACGAGCACTGTCTCTTCGATCCAGATTTTTCTCCCGCCGACCTATGACGACTGGGTAGTGCGGATACTACCCAATATTGGCGGCTAACTTCAGGGCGACGACGAGCGGTAGAACCGGAGCAGGGAGTGTTGCTAAAAACCCCTTCAGGCCACAATAGGCGGTATTCAGTACAAGCGTCCGACCGCAACATATTGAGGCCGAAAGAAATTTTCGCAACACTCCCTCACCAGATTTGTGCATCGCTATTTGCGGCTAAGCGCTTCATAAAAGACACGCGTTTCCGGCTCTCTCAAATTAATCTGTGCAACACATCCTGAATGGGGCTTCAGGACGCCGCTGGAATGCTATAACGCATCTTAGGGTAGTGTTGCAAAAAATATTTTGGCCACAATTAGTTGGCTAAAGAGTCAGCATATGCCTCAATATTTTGTGCAGACGGAAAGTTTTTGCAACACTACCCCCACAGGTGCACTACTTTGTTCTTTCGGTAGTGATGTTATGAAGCAGGCACTTCCCAAAAGGGCGTGTATTGATGCAGCCCGCCGTTCTCCAGCGGCCTCAGCCAACCTATTGAAGGCGCGTTGAAAAGGTTGACATGTATGAAAGTCGCATGATTTGATCCGCCAATGGAAACTAACCTTCTCACGGGAATCCTCCAATCCGGCGGCACGACTAATACACTGCCTCTCGCCGACGCGCTCGTGACCATCTATGAAGCGACCGAGAATGCCCCCTTGGCCGTCGGAACAGTGAAGACAGACGCCACCGGCAGGTTCTCGCTCAATCCCCCCCGCACCACATCCGACAGCATCTTCTACGCCACCGCGAGCGTGGGCGACGGCGTCCAACTGGTGACGATCATCGGCTCAAGCCTCCCCGCTTCAATCACCATCAACGAACTGACGACGGTGGCCGCCGCCTTCTCCATGGCACAGTTCGCGCAAAACGGCGTGATTGCAGGCAACGCCTTCGGGCTGCGCATCGCCGCGGGGATGAACGACAACCTCGTTTCACCGCTCACAGGCGCGTCGTCGGAGGTGCTCTTGTCTTCCCCTAACGAAGATGAGACGAACTCGCTGCGCTCCACGCGCGCCCTCGCCAACCTGCTCGCGGCCTGCGTCCAACAGCAGGCTTGCGCTGCCGCGACGCTCTTCGTGCTTGCCACGCTGCCAAACGGCGCAACGCCCGGCGATACGTTTCAGGCTCTCGTCAATATCGCTCGCCACCCCGCGAATAATGTGGTCGGCATCTACACGCAGAGCAAGGCACTGGAGATGTACCTGCCGTCGCTCCAGCGCGTGCCGGACGCCTGGACCATCGCGGTCAAGGTCAACAACTCGGGTTCTGACGAGATGCTCTTCGGAGGTCCCGCCAACATCGTCTTCGACCACAACGGCTATGCTTGGGTCACGAACAACGTCGTGCAAGGCACGCCGGACTCTGCGCGCTGCATCATGGTCCTCAAACCAAACGGACAACCGGCAGACGGCGCGAACGGCACGCCTAAATCTCCCATCACCGGAGGCGGCCTCTTGGGTACGGGCTTCGGCATTGACATCGACACGCGTGGGACGATCTGGGTGGGCAACTTCGGCTGGGGCAACAACCCCGACGACATTCCATCGTATACGGGCAATGGCAGTGTCTCCCAGTTCGACGCGCTCGGCCAGCCGATCTCGGGAGATAATGGCTATCAGGGCGGCGTGCTCCGCGCGCAGGGAATAGTCTCGGATCAGGACAACAATATTTGGATCGCGAGCTACGATAACAACTTTGTGGTCATCTTCCCCGACGGCGATCCGGCGCGCTCGTTCGGGTACTTCGAGAACGAACGGAGCTACACGCTCAAGGACGAACAAATTTGCCCGTTCGACATCGCCATCGCGCAGGACGGAAGCGGCTGGGTCACCAACAGCGGCGGCCTCAGGGCCAATAGCAAGAGCAGCGTCTGCAAGTACGTCATCGAGAGTGGCTCGCTGCGCCAGCAGTTCAAGGTGGACATCGGACACTCGCTCAAGGGTCTGTCCCTCGACTCTCAGGGTAACGCCTGGGTCGCCTCGGGCGGCGACGACGCGGTCTACCTCTTCAACCCCGAAGGCGAAGTGCTCGGCAAGTTCAGCGGCGGCGGCATCAGTTGCCCTTGGAGCGCGACCGTAGACGGCGACGATAATGTCTGGGTCGCCAACTTCGGCCCCATGACCTTCGGCAACGACTACATCAATGCCGCCATCTCCAAGCTGGCGGGCACGAACCCCGTCACCCGCCCGCCCGGCCTCAAGACCGGAAACCCCATCTCCCCACAGACAGGCTACACTCTCCATTCAGCCGGAAGACCGGTGCTTCTCCACAACGGCGACCCGCTCTACGGCCCCGATGCCACTACCGAGAGCTACAGTCCCCTCATGCGCCAGACCAACTGTGTCATCGATCAGGCGGGCAACGTCTGGGCTATTAACAACTGGAAGCCTAACTTCGACGCCGATGTCTCCCCGGAGACGGGCAACCCCGGCGGCGACGGCATCGTTATTTTCGTCGGCCTCGCCAAACCGCCCATCAAAAAACTGTGACCCCGCTCCCCTATATATAGGGACAGTGTTGAAAAAATTTCTGACCACACCAGATATTGATGTCGTAGCGATCTTCTCACGATTGGTAATTGTGGCTAAAATATTTATTGCAACATTACCATCAGCCTATCATCGTGTTTGCAACCGGAACCGAGTTTGAGGAGTGTTAGATGTCGAGTGGAAAAGATATCAAGGTTTACGAGTTTGGACCTTTCCGCTTGGATGCTTTGGATCGTCGCCTGCTACGCGACGGCCAACCTATCTCGCTCCCCGCTAAAGTCTTCGACCTGCTCCTGTTGCTCGTGCAGCATGGAAACCACCTGGTAGATAAAAGGACGTTGATGGATAGTGTCTGGCCCGACAGCTTTGTTGAGGAACATAATCTGACGGTGAGCATCTCGATGCTGAGAAAGGCATTAGGCGGAAAGCAGAATGAGCATCAGTATATCGAGACAGTTCCGCGACGTGGGTATCGTTTTGTCGCGCCTGTGCGGCAGAACTGCGCCGAAGGCACAGAGGCTATGGAGGATCGGTCGCAAGGAGAGTGGGAAAAGAGGATTAATGATCGGGAAGCCGTGAGCCACTCGCTGGCGGTCTTACCGCTAGATAACATCAGCACTGATCCGAATCTGGAATACCTTTCGGACGGGATCACAGAAAGCATTATTAACAGCCTGTCGCAGCTTCCCACCCTGCTGGTGATGGCTTGCAATACTGTCTTTTGCTATAAGGGGCAGAACGTTAACGCTCAGGAGATCGGGCGCGAACTCGACGTTGAGACTGTGTTAATGGGAAGGCTTCTTCAGTTAGGCCCGACTCTGATTATCAGGATGGAACTGATCAACGTCGCGGATGGATCGCAAATTTGGGGAGAACAATATAACCGCCGGCTCTCGGACATTCTTCTGGTGCAGGATGAGATTGCTCAAACGATCTCAGAGAAGTTACGGTTAAAATTGAGAAGTGATGAAAGGAAGAGCCTCACCAGACGCTATACGCAGAATATTGAAGCCTACCATCTCTATCTCCAAGGCCGCTACTTTTGGAACAAGTGTACCAAGGAAGGACTGACCAAAGGCATAGAGTATTTTCAGCAAGCGATTGAGATAGATCAGAACTATGCTCTGGCCTATGCGGGTTTGGCCGACTCTTACTTCAGACTTTCAAACGTGTTCGCTCCTCCGCAATGGGCTTTGCCTAAAGCTCAAGCGGCGGCGAGCAGGGCAATTGAGCTGGATGACATGCTGATCGAGGCGCATCTCTCTCAAGCGACGGTGAAGCTGTTTTATGAGCATGATTGGTCAGGCGCGGAGCAGGAGTACCAGAAGGCTCTTGAGTTGAATCCCGGTTCGGCGCAATCTCGCTATAAATACGGGATGTATCTAACGTATATGGGTCGTTTTGACGAAGCTATGGAGGAGGCTGTGATAGCCTTGAAACTAGACCCGCTTTCGCTTCAGGCCCAGATGGGTTTAGGGTCAAATCTATACGCTATGCGCCGCCATCATCAGGCGGGCAAACAATACAAAAAAGCGCTGGAGTTGGAACCGGATTTTGTGCCCGCACGTTTTGCTCTGGGCTGCAATTACATCCAACTAAATAGATTTGATGAAGCTATTGCTGAACTTCAAAAAGCCATCCAATTAGCAGAGGAATCCTCACTAGCTCTCGGATTCCTGGGATATGCTTATGCTGTGTCTAACCAGACGGACAAAGCAAGAAAAGTGCTCAGGCAACTAAACGAACACTCGAAGCGAAATTATATCTCGCCGTACAGCCTCGCGATCATCTATGCGGGGTTAGGTCAGAAGAAAAAGGCTTTTATCTGGCTGGAAAAGACCTATGAGGATCAGAATGACTGGCTGGTATGGCTCAAGGTCGGCCCGGAATGGGAAAGCCTGCGCTCCGAAGCTCAGTTCACAGACCTGCTGCGTCGCATCGGATTTACAATCCAAGCCTAGTACGATGTCCGTCAATTTTGACGGATAAAACACCTCGTTCACATCCCCTTTCAATTACCTGTTAATCGTTATTTCTTCACATCCGACATCCTCATCTGCGTAAGTTTAGGAATAATTTACAATTCTTTGAGCTTTCTTTGAGGACGTTTAAAAATTATTACCCTATCGTTCTCCTCGGTCACTTGCTGCCAGAGGGAGATTCGAGGCGGTGCTTCGTGTATCTACGTCTACAAGTAACCTTTCTCTCACACGTGTTTCTTGCACATGTGGTTTTAACTAATCCTTCAACCGCTTGCTCGCATGGCTCGCGGCCACACCAGAGGAGAAGTAACGATGCTGTCCAGAATAAACAAATTTGCCAAGAGAGCAATGATGGCTGCCCTTCTCACAGGGCTTTTAACTGTCGGGCTGCCCAACGTCAAGGCCAACACTATCAGGTGTTACAATACGACGGACCCCGGCGTAATTATCTGCTACGGCACGGGCAGTTCAGCAGGCCCCTACACCTTCTACTACGACACAATCAATCGCGTCTATTGGTAAAGTTCAAGGCTCCGGTGGGTGGTGCGGAGATCGTTCAGCTATCCTCACCACCCATCACAAGCCGACCAACTCTCTTGCCATCCTTAACTCTTGCAATATCGCAGACCGACGACATCTGAGGAAGTCGTGCGGACCAGTGTGAACCTGTGGAGTTAAGAGCTAAGGCCTCATTGACGCAAACTTCGCGCTAATGTCGGGCTGTCCTTCGGGCTGTCATTCAAGTTGATGAAAAGATTCCTATGGCTCAAACAGAACAAAGCTGGGAAAACGAAAGAGAGGCCTGTGTAGATTCGACGACCGAAAGGTTTGCTCTACTAAAGGAGAGCAAACTGGCCGTGATTACAGAGCGGCTAATCGGCGTTCTTTTATGGCCTTCCGAAACTTTTGAGTCGATCAATCGCAGACCTACATGGCTTGCCGCAATCGTCATCGCGACGAGCGGCGTAATCTTCGGCAATCTTTTTTTCAACTGGCGTGTCAATCCCGATTGGGAGCAGTTGACGCGTGCGCGGACTATGGAGCGCACGCAGAGTACCGGTGAGCAAGTGACGCCGGAAGAACTTGAGAGGCAGGTTGCGATCTCGAAAACAGTTGCCGGATACTTTACAGCGCTGCCGATAATTCTCGTCCCGGCAACCTGTTTTTTTCTGGCAACTCTGTTTACGTTCGGCTTCAAGCTGTTATCTCATACTGAAGTTTCCTTCCGCAAGATACTGTCTGTCGTCGCCTGGAGCAGCGCAGCGACCAAACTGGCCGCGACTATCCTCCTTATCGCGATCCTGTTAGCCCGCAGCAGAGACAGTCTTGAGGGCTACGACCCGGCCCGCTCAAGCTTGCTCCTCTCTAATCTGGCCTTTGTCTTGCCACAAGATGCAGCTGCGACAGTCAAATCCCTGTTCTATTCTCTGGACATCATCTCGATCTGGTACCTGATTTTGCTCACCATTGGCTTCGCCGCTATTGCCGGAACGCGCAAGATCAGAACGGCACAGATATTTACTCTTGTCTTTGGATTATGGGCCGCCTGGGTCTTCGTCAAGGTCGGGTTGGCCGGGATATTGGGATAGACAGTGTCGCTAATGCCGTGTGCGAGGCAGCCTGAATCGCCACGATAATAGTTAGATGCTCTCATCGGGCGAAACCCGATCCGGCGCGCTCGTTGCACGCGCAGATTTATGACAATTCTCAGGCAGGAACTTATTGACGCAGGTGATATTGCTCGAAGCTGCGTGGCGCAGCTGCATAGATTTAAAAGGCTCTTTATGAAGATGATAAGAGCAGATCATCGCAGCCTCCGAATGTGCATTATCTCTTACTCCCAACACCTTACAACTAAAAAGGAGATGCCCCATGATGAAGAAGAAAATGGTCGTACTGTTGCTTAGTCTCAGTGCTCTGGCGGTTGCGGCTCCGCCGATTTTCGCCGCTCAGCCTCCCCCCAATTACATGGCTTCCGTAGACGGCTATGCGCCAGCCGATTATGACGGCGACGGGAAAGTAGATTTTGCGATTAAGGACTTCAGCGGGGCGTGGGTGATTGACTACGCGGCCAACGGTTTCGGCGCATACGACGTAGTATATTTTGGGTACGGCGGTCAAAGCAATATACCCGTCCCGGCAGACTACGACGGGGACGGAATGGCCGACCTCTCTGTCAAGTCGCACGATCAGGGAGTCTGGAATATTGACTATGCCTCCAATGGCTATGGCTCCTGGGACTTCTCCTGGGGCGGGTACGGATATGCGGATAATCGTCCCGTCCCGGCAGATTATGACGGGGACGGGATGGCCGACCTTGCCATCAAGTCAAACTCTCAGACAAGGTGGAATATTGACTATGCCTCCAACGGCTTCGGAAGTTGGGACTTCTCCTGGGGCGGATACGGCGGCGCAGAAAATATTCCGGTGCCGGGGGACTTCGACCGTGACGGAAAAGCGGATATCGCCATCTGGTGTGCGAGCGGAACGTGGGCCGGAACTTTCAATATTGATTTTGCCAGTAACGGCTTTGGCACTTGGGACAAGTCCCTGCAAAGAATTCTTCCCGGCCCGGGTCGTCCGGTAGTGGGAAACTTTGACGGAGATTGCTGGCTGGATTTCGGCGTCAAAAGAGACGATGGCTCATGGCACTTGCTTTTACAGGGTTTCGGCGAGCCTTTCGTCAACTGTTTTCCGGGTGGTAGTCCTAAATTTTCCACCTTCAGGCATGCCACCTATAACGGATACGGGGGCAGTCTTAATCGCCCCGTGCCCGCAGACTACGATGGTGATGGAACGACAGACCTCGCCATCAGGGCGGAAGTTAACCCGAGCAGCTTCGCTGTAGATTATGCATTCAACGGCTTTGGCAGCTACGACGCGGTATTTCACCCATAATACGTCGGGCTGGCAAGGCCATTAATTAAGCAGTTCATATAGTTAGACGGCTTTGCCTACTCCCCCTAAACCTGAAGCACTTACTGGGCAGACGTGAGACTTTTTGGGCAAGCTTATTGGCCGTCTTTCTTTAGCCATTGAGAGCCGCCCTCCGCAGCTATATCGTTCCGGCGCTCACGGTTTCGCACGTCTGCTAATGGGAGCCTTTCTCATTAGCCTCCCAATCAACCTTCACCGCCATCGAAAGGAAAACAAATGCGTAAAGCTCTCACGGTTTCCCTGTTAATGTTATTGGTCACGTTCTCAGCACGCGCAGGTGTGTTGTTGGGCGACGCGATCCCACCGCCGCCTCCGCCGCCAGATGAACACCAGATAGGGGGTTCACTATCCGCTGACGGCAATATTAACTGCGGCCTCACAGTATTTGCGTTCGACGTGCTCAATAGCGTGCTTACGATACTCTAGTTCACGTCTCAGAGAGTCTTGTCGGTGTTCTTAAGTTAAAGCCCCGCTCAGTTGAGCGGGGCTTTAATACTGTCCTCCGCAGTTAATGCCGTTCAATCTCAACCGACCGCGAACCTGTCTAGGCGAACACGCCCAGCCCGGGGCCGAGGACCATCACAACGGGTCTTAATTAGTTATTGTTTTTAGTAGTTGATGAACTATCCGCACCTCCATCTTCCCCAATACGAAATGCAGTAGTAAAATCACGCATGGCTAAAAGCAGGAAAGCCGTCCCCGTCACGCTCACCGCCGAGCAGCGTGCCCGTTTAGAGCGCCTCTGGTTCATTTACGGAAACTACGGCCCAAAGAGCACTCCCGGCAACCACTCATTTATCCAACGCTTAATCGAGAACGGGATTGATGAGCGACCCTTGAACACCAAACGCACTCCGAAGTCACAAATCCCAACCCCCGAGTGTGAAGCCTCCGTCAATAGAATACTCTCCGAACCGGGGCACGGGAGCGAGAGCGATTCGTGCCACGCAGGTCGCACGCTACACATTGTTCCGCCATCCGGTAAGGAGCAGGCACAGCCTCCCATCAACCCGGAATTGCAGACCATCCTGGGAGATATGAAGCTTCAGCAACCAAGTACAAGAGAGAAGCTAAATAGCGAAGATGACACCCCGGATGCAGCCTGAAAAGCAACTCACTTCACCAACAATATCGGGTAGTGTTCTATGAAAGGGGCATGTCAAGAGAAAAATCCGCCCGTGCCGCCTGCCTCCGTTACTTTCTTCGACAGCCAGCCCCAACCTACCAGTCGGGAGAGTAGACACGCTGCGAGCGGCTGACTCGGAGGCTGCTCGTTCTGACCACAGTGCCGCTTAGCGTCTGTTCCTCCTCAAGCACGCGCGGGTTGAACCTAAATGTCAACCAGTGTTCTATCTGAGACTTCGGCCTCAAGCGGCCTTCGTCTACGGTTTTGTTTGGTCATCCGAGGTGGCATAGCGTTGCAACAGGAACTCGCCTGACGCGTAGCTCGTCAGCGGCTCACACTACCCGCAGATACTCAACCTCGAACCTCTGCGGAACAGACTCTTCTACTCACGGCATTCAACGACTCGGACCTCGCCCTTCACCGCAGTAGTCTGCTCACGCCCCGTGCTTGATTAGTTTATCGGCGTCGAACGCTTCACCACTCTTCCACACCGCCAACGTGATCGCCGCGATCCGGCGCGCAATGGTCACGCGCGCCAACTCAGGCCGCAAGCCTCTCTCCACTAACTCCGCGTACCACGCCTTGAACGGCCCGCACCGCGAAGCCGTCAGCGCCGCGCTCTTGAAGACGTACTTCAATGTCCGGTTGTGACTCTGCGTTAAGCCGCGCGTGGTCGCGGCCTTCTTCGTGCGTCGTACTCCCGCTGCGCTGACCGTGTAATCGGCGCTCGATTTCGTGACGACGGCCAGCCCGCAATATGACCAGAACTGTCGCTTCGAGCGAAAGCGATGTGGAGTCACGACCGCAGAGATCAACTGTGCGATGCGGACGATGCCGAGCGTGGGCACAGCCAGCAGCAACTTGGTTGCCGGGTGACGACGACATTCGACAACCAGCGCTTGCCGCGCCTCGCGGCGTAAGCCAGCCAGGTGATCAAGTTCCGAGAAGAGCCGTTGGGCGCGGGCCCGCGCTCCGGCCTCCGGTAGCTTCGCGAGCCAGACTTCGCGCTGCCGCAACTTGTACACATCAACCCCGGCGCACGCGATGGCGCGACCTCGGTAGAGGGCTTTGATCCGGTTCATCACGCGCGTTGAGTCCTCGACCAGGTACTCGTAACTACGCACCAGTTCTTTGAGATCGCGTGTCCCGTGTTCATCGTGATAGACCGGTGAGAGCAGCCCGGCCCGCAGCAGTTGCGCCAGCTTGCGGGCATCAACCCTATCCGACTTGTTGCCGTCTTGCAGCAACCGGTTCTTCCGCGGGTCACAGACGATGACCTTAGCTTTAGTCTTCTTCAATGCGTCGTAGAGCCAGGCGGCATGAGTACCTTCCTCGAACGTCACCTGGACCTGCCCGTGCAGTCCTTTGAGGAAGGCGAGGATGGTCGCTGCGCTGGTCTCCACAACAGACTCCATCACGAGCTTGCCGTCAGCATTCAAGACCGCGATACAGATACTTGCTTTATGGACATCGAGTCCGACATAGTATGTGCTCACAAGGGTTCTCCTTTCGATGGTGATTTCCAAGCTGCGACAACTCGGAAGCTACCACCGGAGGGGCGCCCTTTCATAATGCGTTGCAAAAACTTTCAGACTATACAGATATTGAGACGGCAGCAGATTCTCCAGCTCAACCTATTGCGGCCAACATATTTTTTGCAACACGACCCTCATTTTGCTTTCTCATCTCTATTTGTTAATCAACACGATGTCGCCGATTTCAGTTCCGCGTTCGGCGACAAACATCTTGCCGTCGGGCGACCAGGCAAAACGAAAGATCGTCTCGGAGGTAAAATTCGTTAATTGCTTTGCCGGGCTTCCGTCCACAGGTTGCAGCCAGATGTTTGAGACGCCGCCGCGGTTAACAATAAAGGTCAGGGCGCGCCCGTCCGGTGTCCATTGAACACCCGATTCAATGATCGTGGTCGGAGATTTATCAAACACTTTAACGGGTTCGCCGCCGTCAGACGGGAGCACGGCGAGTTTGGAAAACGTATCGACATCCGCGCGATAGAAGCAGGCGATAAAGCGCCCGTCCGGCGAGACGCGCGGAACCGTTGTTATTTTATCCGAAAGTTGAACCGGCGCGGCGCCGCCGTCAATCGAAGTCTTCCACACTCTGGGCGAGTCTTTATCCACTAACATATACACAACCCAGCGTCCATCAGGCGAAATGTCCGGGCGAAATTCGGAGACGCCGTTGGTTAACTGCGCGCACTCGCCCGTCTCAAGATTCATTTTCCACA
>Ga0307513_10003670_pt1 | contig 20764 bp, 22 predicted proteins | sample 15_EM_MG_FD_202174 | JGI IMG/M metagenome (GOLD analysis project Ga0307513, IMG submission 202174) | Populus trichocarpa ectomycorrhiza microbial communities from riparian zone in the Pacific Northwest, United States - 15_EM | ecosystem: Host-associated > Plants > Roots > Unclassified | place...
ACCTTTCCTTCACAGTACTATACGCTGTCGCTTATATATTATATTTAGCCTTAGAGGAAGGTTCCCCTTTATATTCAAACAAGTTTTACTCATTTTACTTACTTAGTTACCTATATCTACTGTGTGCGTGTGCTGATATTTAGGATAGGCTGTTCTATTTTCATTCACACTAATCATAGAATCTCGTTTGATTTCTTTTCCTGAAGTTACTAAGATATTTCAATTCACTTCGTTTATTATTGAATTTATCTAAGAGTTCATGTGCTCAATTCTCTCTAACAAAACACAAGTTAAATATCTCTCTTTAATATATAGCTAGGTATTCCTAATAGTCTCTTTATATACTTACATATACTATTTTAAAATAGTATAAGAATTTCTATTTGATATCTAACACATTACTAATAACCCTTAAACTTATAGTGTATTTTAACTTAAAATATTATTTAAATATTTTTCAGATTGTCTCGATTTGAACGAGAAAGATCATTGACTAGTTATCTAACACATTATTATACCTTAAATTTAAAGTAAATACATACTAATATTTACATTAGTTTATTTTTCAGATTCTTAAAAGACGAACTGCTAATTTACTTCAGGTTAGTTAGATTCTTTGTCAGATTGTTCAGAATTGAACTAATAACATACTTCATTATTCAGGTCAGTTAGATTCGAACTAACAAAATCTCTCACCCAAAGAGAGTGCTTTAACCGTTTAGCTATAACCTGTTTATCATATTTATTAACTAGTTATCTTTAAAATAAGATTTTATAATATAACCGTTATATGATTTATTTTCATCTAAATATCTCATTAGACCTTTCTGACTAATACCCAAATATATCGCAGTACTTCTAATTGATCGAAAATTTCTAATTAAATTACCTTTCAAATCAAAAACTTTAACAGGTACACCTTTACTTCTTAAAGATATTTTTAATTTAGTCTCTAATTTAACAACCTTAGGTGTATTAGTTCTAATGATAGATTTAAGAGCAATACTCATCAATTTTCTGCTTTCAGATGTATGCATTTTACCAGAAAAATGAGGATGTTTACCTTTATTACTAATACTAATTTTAATTTTTGTAGCTTCAGATTGTATACTACCTAAACGTGAATTAGCATTCTTTAGGATATTATACTCTGGCTTCAAATTATCTAAATAGTATTGTTCTCTTTCTATTAACAGGTTTTTATCGCAATACTCTAGTATATCTAAACTAAAGTTAATATACCCATGCTTCAATATTGCGCTATATATAATACTTTTTCTAGTGCTTAGTTTATTAAGCATTGCCTTTTCGGAATAATATATATTAAGTCTACCTGCTAAATTTACACTTGATCCTACATAACTTTTACCAGTAACCAAATTATTTAAACGATAAATACCGGACTTTCTTTTATTATCTGAAAGAATAAAAGATTTGTTTAGATCCATATTAGGATATGTAACTTTAGGAATTAATACTATTTTAATAAAGTTTTGCATACTTATATTGTTTAATGTTTAAAAAGAGACATACTTCTCTGTATATTTAAATTCAATTTGATCTTCCTACGTGAGGATATTTAGTTGCAACTATAACTGATTTATAATGAGGATCAAGTTTTTTTATAGAAGTTTCTAATTCTGTAACCTTAATTAAAAGTGCTTTCTTTTTTTCTATAGTGTGTCTTAGATCATATCCATTTTTTCTTACTATATCTATACTAGAGGGGCGAGTTGGAGCTTCAGCTTCCGTTAAAACTGCTCTGTATTGTTCATCTATATCCTGATATTTTGCTAGCTCTACTTCAGCTAATCTTAAGTCAGCTAATTTATGGGTTAAATTTAATTTTAATTCAACCAAAGTTCAGTTAGGTTCACACAATATAACAGGTTCAAAATAAATTCTATAAGACATAAAAATTATTCAAGTTAATAGTACAATAAATTGAGGAGATAATATCATTATAAAGAAACGAGATAGGACAAACAAATATCAACTAAATAAAAAGGATTTAATATTAAACATAATTAATGTATTTAAGTAAAAAAAAAAGAGAAATATTTCTCTAAATAAAAAAATAAAAATAAAAATAAAAAATTTGTTATTTTTTATATGTAAACATATATTTCCTAAAAGATAATATATAAAGTACATCTTTACCTTTCTTATCGTTAAGAATATTATTCTTATACTGTTCAAAAATAAAACGATCAATACTACTAAAAATATAATCACCCAATACCGTTAAATCAGTATTCGAAGATGATTGTACAGAATAACCTGTAATTGTCAGACATTTAGGTGTATTTTCTACCTTTAGATATAACAAGTAATTTATCTTTTTGTTTATCAATTTTGATAAAAACTGCTCAAAATCTTTACCTAATAAGTCGTCAAATCTAATAAATGTTCATTTTTTTAAATTCATAATTAAAATTCATAGGATAAAAAAGAGACATATTTCTCTAAAAAATGAGGTAAGTTCCTCTAAAAGCCAAAAATTATTATATTAGTAAAATATAACCATATAAACCTGTCAATACAATTCTACATATAACAATAATAATAATCTTAAGATTATTATTGATCATAAACAAAAACGAACTATAAAAAAAGTATTTAATAACATATTTCTCTAAAAATTTTTAAAAAGAGGCAAGTTCCTCTAAGATTGTTTTAGTAATTTAATATCAATAGTTTGATATTGTTCTAATAAATTATTACCAAAAATTTGAGATTGTTCTAATAAATTATTAAGTTCTGTAATCTCTTTCAGGGAATTCAGAGTATATTGGTCAAGAATAATGTATTGTTTATTTATAATATATTCCAATAAATTAAAGTCAGAAATTTTTACTTCATATTTAGTAGGAATAAAATAACTAGGGATATAACTACATTGACTACTTCTCTTAAATAAATTTATAAAAGAATCAAATATACCACCTTTAGGTGGTATAATTTCCTGTAAAATTCCCTGTGCTTTAACATTGTTTGAAGAAAATATATTTTCATTTATAAGATTAATATTTAATAATTGATTTACTTCAAAAAATATAATATATATACATGTGATTATAAACAATGTTGTTAATAATAAAATTATTTTTATAATAATCCTTCTAATAACATTTCAATTATAAACATGTTTATGCTTATCAAAATTAAACTTAAAAGTAATAGTTTTTAATATATCCTTATTAATTGACTTATTGGAATTTAAAATTTGTTTTAATACAATAACTACATCAGAATAATCATAAGTACTAAAAGGCAAATTTTTTATTAATATTGATCGTCTATTATTTTTTTTATTAATAATTATAGTTAATCAAATTTTAGAGTAGTTTGATATTACTACTTCATTTATTCAAAATTTTATTAATTGTGAACAAATATTTTCAAAAGTAAAATTAGCATTAATATTATTGTAAATTATAGTTGTCATTGTTATTATTAAATATTAATTAAAAAAAAGAGAACCATATTTCTCTAAAAAAAATAAAAAGAGACAAGTTCCTCTAAAAGCTTATAACAAATTTTCCATAAACTTTAACTAAGTATCTATATTCTTATAGATCAAGAGACATAATTATCTAAAATTAATGTTTTCTCTTATTACTTGAACTCTTGATACTATATTTCTTTTTTCGATTTAATAAATCAGAATGTTGTTTTATACTTTTAACTTTTAAATTGTTAAGATCTACATTTAATATATTTTCTTTTAAAGAAGAAATAAAGTAATTCGATGTATAAAAATTTGATGTATAAAATTTCTTAGCCAATTTACTTTCTGTACTACTATATTTAAATAATCACGAAATAAAAGAATTAAAAATAGAAAGTATGTAAGAAATATACTTATATTTTTTAGGGCTATAACTATAATTATATTTATCAAAGCCATACCTAAAAGAAATATTATCTAATATTTCTTTTCTACAAAAGAAATATTTTTTATTTAAAGTTTGTTTAAGAACGATAAATAAACCTCTATTACTATTATTTAGATTAAATGGTAATTGATTAATTAATTTATACGATTTATTGTTGCCAGTAAACACAACAATAGTTAAAAAAATCCTTGTATATTCTTTTTTATTTATTACTTCATTTATTCAAAATTTATTCACATGTGAATAAATGTTTTCAAAAGTAAAATTAGCATTAATGTTGCTATATGTTGTTGTAAATTGCATATTTTAAGAATTTAAATAGGTAAAAAGAGACAAAATTCTCTAAAATTTTCTTCTAATGAAAGTTTAAACATTATATTAATCATTATCATCATCATCATAATCATCATAATCATAAATTTCATCCCCTCATTGATCATCATATATATCTTCATATTCTCCAATGTCTTTATATACATTTTCCTCTTCATTATAATAATTATTATTTTCATCATAATAATATTCCTTATATAAAGTTATTAATCCCATCATAGTTCTTCTTCTTTTAATATTCATTATTTTATATATTTATATTAAAAAAGAGACTTATTTCTCTAAAGTAAACATTATTTACATATACCTAGGTTGGTATTATTAATGTTTATTATTAAAATAGTTTATATAATACCTGTTAATATCTTGTAGAACTAAATCTAACTTTACCTTTTACCTAATAATTGTTTAAGCATAAATTTATTATATAAAGGTTTAATATCTGCAGGTAATATATCCATAACAGCACTGACAGAACCGGTGCTATAATATTTATTAGCTACTTTTATAGTTAACTTTTCTAAGTCATTAGTTGTAAGTTTAATAGATTCTCTATTAGTTGTATAAAATTCCTTAAATTCTTTTTTATACTTATTAATAGTTTTTTCTTTTTCTTGTAAAGCTAAATCTTGTGTAGAATCAAATTCTTTTTCTGAATCTTGTAATTCTCTGATACGTTTATGTATAGGACGCTTAAAATCATTAAAATTAGCACTAGAACCTTCTTCTCCGTTATTATCAGAACTAGAACCTTCACCAACAGAATCCATTGTATAAAATATATAACCTTTATATTTAAAACTTGAATTAGATAAATGATTAACATCTAAAGTCAAATTAGAATAATTAATAAATTCATTTATTAAAATAATCAAGGAGGATAAAAATAAATAATATACCCCTATTATTTGATATAAATAATTTGAAAAAATATTATCATTATAAATAATATTTATAAAGATTCTAGAAATAAATCCAATAATAAAAATTATTAGTATTTTATTTAAATTTGATAAAGTTAAAATTCTACCTAATAAAATAGGTAACTTATTTTGAATAGATAAGTAAACTATTTTTAATTTGTTAAAAATTTTGTTAAGCATATTTTAATTATAGATATTAAAAAGAGACAATAATCTCTAAAAGCTATGCAATTATATTCTAATAAAAACTAAAAATAATTTTAAATATTGGGAATTAGCCCCTCGATATTTAACCATATCTGAAGAACGAATTTTACTCTCTAAAATTCGTTTTAATACAACAATATTAACAACATCATCCTCATCTAATTTAAATTTAGAATCAGTAGAAAACAGCAATAGTCAATCTATAATTCAATGAAGATTATCAATTAACCAATAAAGATTTCTACCAGGTTTATTAATTAAGAAATCAAAATAAGACGTCACAAATTTAATAGAAGTGTAAGAAACATTAGATTTAGTTAAAGGTAAACCATTATAAGTAGTAATAGTAACTAAATATCTACAATCTCATTCAAGATCTTGAATGAGATTATTACTCAAATATTCAAAAAAATCGTTATTAAATAACAATTTACCATTATCACAATTGTAGAGGACCTTAAATTTCATAAATATATTATTGTAAATATAAAAAAGAGACAATCTTCTCTAAATCTAAGACCTAAGGTAATAGAACCCCTAGATTAAAAAAAAAAAGAGACAGAATTCTCTAAAAACTTAAGGTAACAAAAAACTACAGATAGAATACATTTAAATTTTCCTTCCCGTTTTAAGTTTATTAACTAAAAAAGAAACATATTTCTCTAAAAATTTAGAATAAACATTTACATTATTAGGTTATTATTATTCGAAATATATCAGATAGTGAAGGATTCGAACCCCCGTCATTTATTCAATTAAATCGTACTCAAGACGAACGTGATAACCGGACTCGACTCCCCCAACTATCTTTAATTAATAGCTAAATACCGTGCTATGCATTTAGTTTTATAATTTTATTTAAACAATTCTTTTTATTAATTAATACTATATTTTATGTATTATTATAGTCGGAGAAGAAGGGAATCGAACCCTTAGTTGTTTTCACAACAATACTTAGTAGGTACCCCGCTCTGCCAATAGCAACTTCTCCTAAAAAAAATGTTTGTGTTAATAATTTCATGAAATTATTAATTTATTAGCGGAAAATGAAAGAGTCGAACTTTCAAGTGCATAACACAATATTGAGCAAATACGGTACCTTACCAATGGCAAATTTTCCTTTATATTATTATAATATAATTATAAACATTTATTCTCCTTAACAAAAGTATGCTATACCTAATCTAACCTATTTTAATTTATAGCTTTTCTGGTTATTTGATAGATATCTTTATATAATTTATTTGTATTTATATATTTCAACAATGTGCTATGACTAGTTTCAAGATATCTTGCTGCACGAATAGATCCATATAACTTCCGAGAATTAATTTTTATATATACTACGGTTGTATTATACCCAGTTGTTAATAAATGATTAATTTTCCTTAAAGACGATGTTACATAATTAATATTTAGACCTCAATCTACTACCAGCTGTCTTTATATTATACTCTATATTATGTATATTCTAAAAAAAAGACTAATTTCCTTTAGGTATTATTCCTCACTTAAGTTGTCAAGCAGCATTAAGTTTCGAAGAATAGTTAGGTTCTAATTCTTTAATTTGATTTTCTAAAGAATTTATATTATTTAATAGTATTTCCTTATTATTTTCAAGTTTTATTATTTCACTTGATCAAACTTTTCTATATATAAACCCCCCATTAGTATCTTTACATGATACTAAATCTAGATTTTTTAAAGCAAATCTTTTTTGATCTAATTTTTTATGATCTTATTTCAATTGTCATATTTCGTAGTTTAATTTATCTTTCAAATCTGTTAAAATATCCTGACCATCACATAATATATAAGGAGTACAATAAATTGTATAGACTATAAAAATTGTTAAACCTAAAAGTATAGGGAAAATAGGAGATAAAATAAAAGATTTTAAATATTTAATGTAATTTGTATTCATGATTTATATGTTTAAATAAAAAAAAGAGACAAAATTTCTCTAAACTGGTTTTAACTTTACATGCTTTCTGTTTTATTAATTTTTATATAAAATATATTAGAATTTATATCTGAATTAATATAATCAGAGTATTCTTCTAATCATCATGTACAACCATCTATTATTTGATCATAAATAAAATATATACAGTCATTAATCTCTGGATCCTCTTCAGGGGAATTAGTATTATAAGGTAAATGAAATGGAATTTCTATTATTTCAAATCCATTACAATCAAAGATATGCAATATCCAAGGCTTAATTAAATTATTATTTGTTATATTACTTTCAAAATGGCAGTATATATATACAATATATTTTAATTCAGATAAGTTAAAAGAGTCTAAATTAAAAGGTATAAAGTTAATATTAACATTGTTATTATTGGTTTTTTTCATGTTATTTTCGTTTATTGAATAAAAAAGAGACATATTTCTCTAAAAGCTTATGATAATATACATTTATATTATTACGTTAATATTTACAAGATAAATATTAACAAGAACATACACAGAGACTGAGGGTTTCGAACCCTCGTAATTTATTAAATTAGAGACTTATTTCTCTAACAGCTTATTATAATTTTAATTAAACTATTACTCATAAGATGTTTAATTTTAACCAACGTAAATCATTCAATTAAAAAGATCAGAAAGTATCCGATTCGAACGGATGGGGTTTATTAAACCCAACAATACTCTACATTATCGCTTTTAACCACTCAGCCAACTCTCTTAAAGGTAATTTTTCTTTATAATTAATATTGATCAGAGAGTGTCCGATTTGAACGGACGTAGATAATATTTTATCTAAATAAAAATCAAGTTTATCGTTTTAAGCCACTCAACCAACTCTCTTTTTTTTTCTTTTAAATTTAAGATATATATTTATTTTAATGAAATACTAATATCCTTAAGCGTATATTAAATTATATAATAATAAAATTTATCGTTTTAGATCATCATTACTATTAAGACTATTCTATATATTATTAGTTATTAAATATTTTTTTAATAATATTTTTCCTTTACTTTTATATCTAATTAATGTTGTTTCACTTGTTCCTGTGTATTTAGCAGCCTCCTTATTGTTAGGAAAATATTTAATAATATTTGTTTCTATATTCATAACTTTGGTACGCAAAAGTTTTGTTAAACGATTCTTTAATGAATTACTTATTAATAGTTTAGTTTCTTCATATAGTTTACTACCTAAACGCCGACTAGTATCCGATTTGTAAAAATAATAGGTATTTTCATACAATTTACCTGATTTAATATATCTAGATATTGTAGTAGGTGGTATACTAAATAATTCACTTGCTTTATTAATACTATTTAATGTTTTGATTAATTTTTTATTGTTATCATAGACCCATGTTCTAGTATCTTTAACTTCGAACTTATAAGTATAATTATCATATGAAGCACCTCTTTTTTCTATACTACGTATTGTACTATGACTAACACCAAAATACTCAGCAGCACTATTTATTGTCGGAAACTCAAATAATAAATTATTCGATTTATCAAAAACTTTTACCCTTACACCAGGACTTCTTAATGACATTTTTAATCTTGTTTCTGGTAATATATTTGCTTTAGGCTTAAAATTAACTTCTATACTTTTTATCGTATCATAAGTATGTTTTTTACCCCTATTACTAATACTTAAGTTTTTTTTTGTTTTTTCAGATAGTTTATGACCTAATCTTGAACCAGCTATTTTTAATATATTATATTTAGGTATCAAAAGATCAATATAATACTGTTCTCTAGATATTAAGATGTTAGGTTCACAATATTCAAGAATATCCAAACTAAATCTTGAAGGTCCGTATTTAAGTATTGCTTTATAGATAATACTCTTTTCTTTATTTACTATTTTCTCCATGTTACTTGTATAATAATAAGATCTAAGTCTTTTGTTTAAATTTTTAGAAGACCCCACATAACTTTTACCTGTAATTAAATTATTTAAGCGATAAATACCTGATTTTCTTTTATTTTCTGCGTAAACTCTAGACTTATTTAAATCAAGATTACTATATGTAATTATAGGTATTATTTCTGTATTACTACTTTTATTATTTACAGTAGACGTACACTCATAAATAAATTTGTTATTTTCCATATTTATATTTGATATTATTATTAAAAAAGAGACATAATTCTCTAAAAGCTTATTATAATGTAAATTTACATTATAACTTTGTTATTGTTATATATATTCAAGTTTTTCGCCATCATTACTCAGCCAACCTTATTATATTTTTTTTTTATGTAAGACATAAACAGGGTACTATTCGGAAAAGAAGAGAATTGAACTCTCAAGTATTTAAATACAATTTTTAGCAAAAATCTCGCCCTACCCTTGGCAACCTTTCCTTACTAAGTTTAAGTTTAGCCCTTTCATGCCGAGAAGCCCGTTCAGCCACTCCGGCAAATCTCTTTATTAAATTCATTTATATTAAATATAAACCCCTTGGCTAACTTTCTTTATTTATTATTATACTTGATTCTTTAGTGGCTCGAACAGTGGACAAGCCCTTATCAAGGGCTGCCTTTACCAAAGCTAAAAAATCTTTAAATGTTTTTTATATTAATAATTAGATGATCTAGTTATAATGTATAAATTGATTCCTGAATGACTTGAACACTCAACCATATTCTTATCGGGAATACGCTCTACCATTGAGCTAAGGAACCTTATATTTTATTAGTTAATAATAAAATATAACTCTATAATACTAATATTATATTCTAAATTATTTATTATTAAGCAATAATGGATAATTTAGGGTAGAATATAAAGATAATTACTTCTTTTTAAATATAAGATATTATCTTTACAAATTTGTAAAGATAATACCCAAGAGCATTCAGACTTGAACTGAAAATAGGAAGTTTGAAGCTTACGGTTTTGCCAATTAAACTATGCTCTTTATAAATTAATATATATCTATTAATGATTTGAAAAATAGAGGAGAAGAAGGGAGTCGAACCCTTAGTTATGAATAACACAATATAGAGCAAATACGGTACCTTACCAATGGTAACTTTTCCTTATAGTCTATAATATATAAACTATATTAATTTATATAAAATAAACTATAAATAAATATATTTCAATTTATAAATTTTTAGTAAATACTTTAGACACTTAATGTCAAAACAATAAAAATACTTACCAGGGTTTCAGGGTTTCCAAAAAGGCATCTTAATAACAACTAAAGGTTTAAATAAAAGTGCTTATTTTTTTTTTATACTATATTATTTTTATAAAAAAATTTTTTTTTATAAAAATAATATCTTTATGTCTTAATTTATTAATTATCTTTATTTATTAATAAATTAGGGCACGTAGTATCTGAACAATCTAAAAACTTATCAGGATCTCCCTTATACAAAGGTATTTCAGCAACAACTATAGGTTTAAACCCAAGAAATAAGTGCTTATTTGTAATAGTAACTTGTTTATAAGGCTTATTATACTTATTAGTATAAGATAAATATCTATCTTTACTTAATTCATTAAATGTATTTAAGTAAGAAATTAATTTATATTTATTTTTAAACAAGGCCATTATATAAGAAGATAATCTTAAATCCAATGGACTTAAGATATGAGCTTTTTGGCTACCCCCTCTACCTATATTAACATTATACCCACTTACAGAAGCAAACATATTTTTAATATCTAAAAAATGCCCATTTCTTATAATATATAAACTATGTTGATTATATTCTAAAAAGTCTGCTTTAGATTTTATTAAATTTATAAACCTATCAGCACTAATATCATAATATGTAATTTGAGACCCTATATTACAACTAACTGCGTCAGATGTATTAGATTCATAATCATTATAAATTGAAAATATAAGTAATGTCTCGATACCCATAGCAGCTAATGCTTTACTTAATTCAAGCATGTTAATGTATTTTAATTCCTTAATGGTAATCATTTTGCTAGTTAGATTATTTATACCTTCCTCCCTCATAACACGGCTACCTGTTAATATAAAGAGAGTATCCTCTGCACGAATAGGAAATTTAAAATTATTTCTCTCTCTCTCTTTAATAACTTTTGGTTCTGGAGCACTGATATTCTCGGCTTTTAGATATTCTAAATTAGTATTTAAATTATCCTTGCTTCGATATTTTAGCTGTATTATTTGCATTTATTCTTGTATTATTCATTGTTAAGTAAACATTTTAATTTTTATTGAAAAAAAGAGACAATTTTCTCTAAAAGTTGGCATTATTATTGTAATTTTTACGGACAAACTGCAGGCTTAAACATTGTTAAGAATATAGTTAGATTTTTTTTAATAGCTATTTAGACCATTACTAATATAACGAGAATTTAAGTATCTATAATTAACTTATTTATATAATTATATAAATAAGTTAATTAGTTTTAGATTTTATAAAATAAATACCCTTTAACAATTTATTTTTATTTATATAACGAATTAAAGTCGTATGACTAACCCCTATGTTTTTAGCAGCAGTACGCATAGAATTATAGGTTTTTGTTTCATTATTTTCTTTACTAATTATATTTGTAACATGACCTCTTCCTGTATCTCGATTTATAAATTTTAATCTAGTTTTTACTGAATGTTTAAATCCTAGCATTGAACCTGCTCTTTTACATATGTTATATTCTGGTTTTAATAAATCAATATAATATTGTTCTCTATTAATTAAGGATTCTAGATTACAATACTCTAATATTTCTAAATTAAAATTAGAATAACCTTGGTTTAATAAAGCTCTATATATAAGACTATTATCTTTAATAATTTTGCTATTTAGGTAATTTATATTGTAATATCTTCTTAATCTTTTAGTTATATTGGTAGAACTACCAATATAGCTTTTATTACTTATTAAAGAAACTCATCTATAAATACCACTTTTATCTTTATTTTCTTTTAAAATATTAGATTTATTCAATAATGAATTAATATATATGATAGATTTTTTCTTAGAATGACTATATTTTTTATTTACAAGCAAAAAATTATTGTAATTTAAATTATTAATGTATTTAGAATTATATATTATTTTTTTTTTTTTAAAAAAAAAAAAAGAGACGAAATTCTCTAAACAAAGTTATTACGAGAATAACTACGCCCTGCAGGTCGGTTAGAAGAACTACGTTCATGACTACGCCTTTCTGTACTATCAATACTATGAGAATGATGATGATGATGATGATGTCGATGAGAATGACTACGTCTTTCTGTACTAACATTATTATGAGAACGATGATGTCGATGATGAGAATGACTACCACTATGCGAATGATTATCAGAATGACTACGACTATGCGAATGACTATGAGCATGTTTTCGTATAGAACTTTTATGAGAACTTTCAATAGCCTGACTAGATTGTTCTCCATTTTCTATTATAGGAGCATTAAAAGGTTGTTTATTTTGCACTAAGTTATCAACCTCAGTTTTAACATTTGAAACACCCAAACCTTTTCTTGGAGTATAGCCTAATCCCTTAACATTTCTATGTATACCTAAAACATTTTCAACATCCACTTGTACATCCCGCTTAGTTCTTTTTTTTATTTCGCCCCAAATAGATCTATTTGGATCTCAAGATTCTTTAAAATCAAGGTAGGTTTCATAATTACCTGATTTTTTTTCTCATAATGTTCAAATAAATTTTCGTTTAGTTATATCTTTATATTTAACAATAATACTATCAACATTATTAGTTTTATTTAATTTGGGATCTCCAAAATTAAAAGCTAATTTAAGACGACCTAAAAGACCTTTTTTATTAATTTCTATCTCATTAGGCATTGTAGGAGAAATTGCTTCTTTTTCATCCATTTGATATACATTAGCCATATTTTTTTTAACAAAATCACGCATACCATTATATGTTTCAGGTTTCCGAGGTTTTAATGCTACATAAGCGTTTTGAGTATTTAATTGAGAACTAACCTCCTTAGGTATATTTGACCCTTTAGTTACAGAATTATTAACGTTAGAAGCATCATAGGGATCAAAATAAGGTACTTGAGCTGGGACAGCTCAAGTATGCCCGTAATAAGTTTCATGATTATTAGCTGAAGTATTAGAACTATTATTAGCCGGATAATGAACTCCTTGAGTTGAATTAGTCACAGGATAATAAGTATTATTACTTGTACTAACTGATGCATTATTAACAACAGGTTTATATGTATAATTATTTACTGGTTTAGTAGTTGCTGAAGAATTATCATTAGGTGAATAAATAGCATTTGTTAAATTAGGGAATCTAGGGCTATCGTTTGTATTTAAAGTAGAGATAGATGGAGTGCTAAGGTTAGATGCATCTAAATTGGGAGCAGGAGGCATTACAGGTGCTGGACTACGTAAATTCCTTTCTGGCTCACCTACTGCCGAAGCCATAGAATCTCTAATAGTTTCTACAGTAAATAAATAACCATCATTTCTTCTGGGGGATTCCCCAGGTGTAGGATAATTAGAAGGAAGCCTATTACCAACATTACTTGAATTCCCTTTATCAGATACACGACCACGCCCTCGACTACTTTTAAGATCCTGGTTTTTTTGTAATATATTATCTTTTATTGTATTATCTTTTACTTTATTTACAATTTTTTCTTTATTATCTGTTTTATCAATATCTATAATCATTTTTTCTCTATTTAAATACGACGCATAATCTTTTTTAATTGAAGAAATTGTTCAATCAGACAAATTTAAGGAAAAAATTAATTTATTTGCGCTATTTAATGTTTTTCTTAAATACTGTCCAATATTAAGTATATTTTTAATGACATTAACAAAAATAGAATAAAGTTCTATAATAAAAGCTGGGATAATATTAAATTCAAAATAATTAATAACTTCATGTACTATTACAATAAAAAACGACATAAATGAATAGTATAATATAGAAATAATATTTAAGTATTCAAAAAAAACATTTACATTATAAAAATAAACAATTAAAACTCTAGAAATAAATCCAGCAATAAAAATTATAATTATTTTATTTAAATTGGGTTTAGTTAAAATTCTACCTAATAAAATAGGTAACTTATTTTGAATAGATAAGGAAACTATTTTAAATTTATTTAAAATTTTATTAAGCATATTTTAGTTATTGAGATTAAAAAGAGACATATTCTCTGTTTGCAAAATAAGAGGTAAGATAAAAAATTTATAACGTTTATAAACCTCTTCCACCTCCGGGTCTACTGCCTCTAAAAAACCAAGACAATGCTCGATCGAAAACTTTTATTTTATGTACAGCATATTTAGCCTTATTATTAATTTTATCTTTTAATTTATTAAATGTTTTTTTAGAAGCTTCTTTGTATTTTTTTATTTTAAATAAAATTTGTTTATCTTCTGAAAATGAGCACGAAGATGAACATGAACACGAAGATCTAGAACATGTATACGAAGATCTATTAGAATCTGCAGATCTCTCAGAATATATTGTATCTTCAGCATTATTTAAAGATATATCGCTATTATCCCTCAAATGATCAAAAAATAACTCGATAAGAATATCCTGATGAATATTGTTAAAAAAAAAATATTCAAAATAAAACATATGTAAAAATAAAGATAATAAAATAATAAGTAAACAACTAGATAAAATAAGTAGATATCGGTTTATATTAGTTAGTATTTTATTCATACTATTTAAAAATTTTTTTTAAAAAAAAGAGACGTAATTCTCTGAGCCTAAGCGTTTAATGATACCAAATAAATCGTTAACAAGTATTTCAGATCTTTCTAACCGATTATTAAGTTGTTTAAATATAACTTTTGATGTACTAGTTTCATCAAGATCCATTTGAACTCCTTGGTTATATGTAGAAAATTTTTCTACTACTCAAAAATAATTCTCATTTAATGCTAAAAATTTACTAGGTTCATTATTAGCATTAAATAATTCGATAAAAGGACTGAAAATAAATGGTTTAGAAATATTATTTTTTATTTTTTCATTAGCATAATTTAATATTTCTTCATCAATATATGTAGTATTATATATTGAATATATCTCTGTGTATAATATAAATATACAAAATAATAATATTATTGCTATTATTATTATAGATATATATATAAACATATTTGTATTATATATATCTCTTTTATAGTTATTTTTACATTCAAAATGATACTTAAATACAATTGTATTTAATATATCACGGTCATTAAAAAAACTTGTATTAAAAACTTGTTTAAGAACAATTAGTACATCTGTATAACTATTTATATTAAAGGGTAAATTATTAATTAAAGTGAAAGATTTCTCATTGCTATTATAAACAATTATAGTTAATCAAATTTTTGAATAAAGTTTTATATTAATTACTTCATTAATTCAAAAGAAACTATATTTCTTAAAGTATTAATGGTAAGTAAACATAAATCTCCCAAAACAGTATATATAAAGGGTATTTTTAGGTTCATTTATTTCATTTATTGCCTCAAATATGTGAATAAATACATTAATACTATTATAAAGGTATACTCATAAGATACGATCATCATCAATATTTGATAACGACTGTAAAGAATAACCTGTAATATAAATATGATCGTATTTAATTTCCAACTTTAAATATAAAAAGTAGTGTGTTTTATTTCCAACTATTTTTGTAACAAATTCTCGTATATCATTAATATATTCTAGATTGTTTAGTGTTATTTTTCAATTAATACGGTAAAAACTCATATGTGTAAAATTTATTTTAATTAAAAAGAGGCAAATTTTCCTCTATATTTTAGAAAACTTGATTTATTTAAAGAATTCTTCTTTAAATTTCTCAAATTGAGGTATATTAATACAATTTTTGCTTATAAATAAAAAAAACTCTTCGTTTTCTATTTTATTGTTATTAAATATATAATTATAACTATTATAACCCTCGTATGTTTTTAAAATTGAATCATATAAGGATAATATGTTATATTTATACATAGAAGTATGTTTATCATTAATTGTATTATTTTCCAGATTAGTCGTAAACGTAATATCATTATCACTAAATAGTTCAAAAAATCTACTATTATAATCAACTTTTTTTATTTGAAATCCACTAATAGGATAAGGATTAGAAAATAATCCCTCTGTATTAAAAACATGTGCATAATATATATCATTATCTAATCCTACTTTATTATAAAAAGAAGAAAGTTCCCCATAAAAAAGAGATAAATCGAAAGTATTTTTACTAAAAGTAAAACAAAAATTAGGTGAAATAAAAAAAGAATTAAAATTTTGAGTCATAATAAATAAAAAAAATAATAAAAAGAGAAAATTTTCTCTAAATGTTTTCTAAAACCCTCTACTTATACGAGGATAATGAACGTAATTGCCTATCGGTGATTGAAAACGTGTATCAGTCAACTTAATCTTAGCTTCTAGTCTACGTACATTAATTAAACCTTTGGCTTTATTACCTTCTCATATTCTTAAATTATCCTGAATAGAATTATCATCATATGGGTTTTTATAATTAGGTTCAGTTCGTTTGAAAGATTCTGACTGATCTTGAAGATCATAAAATTCTTCACATTTAATAGTTGCGGTACGATAATTAGCAACTTCTGACGTTAATTCAGATTTTCATTTAACTAAAGTTAATTTATCATCACACAACATAGCAGGCTCAAAATAAATTCTATAAGACATAAAAATTATTCAAGTTAATAGTACAATAAATTGAGGAGATAATATCATTATAAAGAAACGAGATAGGACAAATAAATATCAACGAAATAAAAAGGATTTAATAGTCATAATAATGTATTTAAGTAAAAAAAAAAAAAGAGACAAGAATTCTCTGAATATAATATTAAATTCAAGATGATTGTGAAACTTGCGGATATTGCTGTTGTGTTACAACTGAACGGTAATTAGGATCAAGCATTTTTATCTGCTCTTCTCATTGATACACATGAGCAAGAAGTATCTTTTTCTCTTGTCTATATTTTTCACATTTTCTTAAAGCATTAATTTCCTTCTCAACAGGTGGTCCATCTTTTGTCTGACTTCTTCATAGCTCAGATAAATCCGTATGTTTTTCATATTTGACTTCGGCAGTTCTGTATTGAGCTAACGACTTTACTAAGCCTTTTTTTAGTGAAAATAAACTTTCACCATTATCATCACATAATAAAACAGGCTCAAAATAAATTTTATAAGACATAAAAATTATTCAAGTTAATAGTACAATAAATTGAGGAGATAATATCATTATAAAGAAACGAGATAGAATAAATAAATATCAACGAAATAAAAAAGATTTAATAATCATAATGTATTTAAGTAAAAAAAAAAAAAAGAGACGTAATTCTCTAATTAAACAAGTTTTATTTTATTTTTATAGTTAATCTAAGATAATTTTTTTATCTGTAAAATAGATATAATAAGTACGAGAAAAGATTAAAGAATGCTTTAAATAATCCTCTTCACACTTATCCACTATTTCCTCTGTTAACTCAAATAATTGAGCATATAAATTAAATCCTTGTTTTAAGCTTGCATCTAATTTATCAAGCTTAAAACCCAAATAATAAATAAAGTTCCCGTTAGAATTAAATATGTATATATACCTATCATTAGATTCTGATTCTCTTTCTGCAGAGAATAGAATATCTCCTACTTTCTCTGCAGTTAAAGTATAATATATAAAAGGTATTAAATTAAATTTACTTTTAGCCAAATATCTAGATTTATTTTTATTAGGGGTAGATAAAGCAATAACAACATAATCTTTTTTACTGTTATTCATTATAAAATATAGCTAAAAAAAAGATAAAAAAGAGACAAATTCTCTAAATAAATAAATTTTACCTTATTTATACAGTTAATCGGATTTGAACCGATAAGGATCGTTTGGAAGACGAATAGTTTACCAATTAACTTATAACTGTTTTTTAATTACTTTATTTTTATAAAATGTTTTCTAGCACATTACTAATGTACCGTAAATAATATTCATTAAGATCTATGGGATTCGAACCCATATAACAAAGATTAAAAGTCTCGTATTTTACCATTAAACTAAGATCTCTATATATTTTTATATATACTTCTACAATAAGAAGAGCTTTGCCAAGGAAGACTAAAACACAACTTCAACCTAAAAACATTTAAACTAAATTAATTACTTAATAATACTTTATATTTAATAAAGACTAGGAGATAAACCATTAATTAAACAATACAATATATTAGATTGATAATTCAATAATTCGGTAGTTTTAACCCTAGTATCACTTAACATATTTTCAAATATAATAGAATTTCTATTATTAATACTTATACCTTGTATACCTAAAGAGTTAGTAATATCATTTGTAGTGCTAGTTGATGTTATTGCATTAGAAAAAATACTATTAATATTAACTCTTTCGATTAAAGGTGAAGAATAACAAGAATTTATACCAGAGAAAGTCATATTACCTTTTGCATTAAAATCTAAATTAATTTCATTAATTATAGATTGGTAAATACTTAATTTATTATTAGTATTCTGAATAGATATCCACTTATTATTAAAGATATATTCATACCTTCATTCTTTAATGTATAAAAAATCAGTTTTATAAGTAATAATATCAGTCTTGGTATTTAAAATATGATTTAAATAATATTTATGTTCTCATACACACTTATTTAAATTAATTCTACCTTCACGTAAACTAAAAATATATTGATGAAGTATATCTTTACATATAACTACAATAAATACTACAAAAATACAAATAAAAACAACCAATACAATAAATAAGAATACACGGTAAATAGATACTTTATGAGATTTTATAACATTAAACATATATTTAAAAAATTTCAGAATATAATCATTAAAATTTAAATATCATAAACTTAACCCTTTACTTTTATTATTTTTTTCAATAATTTGATAACGATTCAAATAAAGTTTATTATTGTAAACAATTCGTCAAATTGTATTAGGATGAGTGTTAAAAGATCTTGCTGTCTCAGCTATAGACATATAATCATAAGACTCTTTAGTTTTTAAATCAAATACTACAACAGGTATTCCAAATTTATTCCTTTTACTTCCAATTTCTTTATATTTGTTATTTTTCATTAAAACTTTTTTTATCAGATTGTATACAATCATGCTTAATCAAATAACGGGCATTAATTAAATTAATTCAAAAATCTTTAGATTTCAAATATTTATTTGGTATACTATAAAGTATATTAACAATAAGTAAAAGTCCATTTTTTGTAAGATGACCTTTATCTTTAAAAATAATAGCTATTTTTTGAGCAATAATAAACTGATTCTTTTTTCAAAATAATCAATCTTGATACTCCAATAAAAAAGGTAAAATAATTTTAAATACAATTTCACCTGTATACTCTAGACCAATCATACCCGATTGTCGTCTAGATATATTAGGTTTTAAATTCAATCTTTCTGCTATAAGTTCCAATAACTTTATATTATATTTTGTATTACTTTGAGCAGCAAAATTAAAAACTATTTTAACGTAAAACTTAGGAAGTCTAGATAGAGGGGAATTAAAAACAAAACCTAAACTACCATCACCTAAAAATAAACCTAAAATAAACAATTTACTTGGTAAATTATTATTTTCTTCAATTTCAAAATTATTAACATAATTTATTGAAGAACAATTGAATATATTTAGCTTTTCGGCTAAAGATACCTTACGTTGGTTCCCTTCAGGATTAGTAGCATATACTAAGTGTATAAATTCGCTTTTAAAAATAGGACTAATATTAGGATTTTTATATATAAAGGATAATTTATATATTTTTTCTAATAAAGCCAAATCTTTCCTTTTTTGGCCATATAATAATGAAAAATAAGGTAATACTTTCTCAAATATGTCTTTTGTATTAGAAACATTATATCTAAGATGCGCTTTACCTTGTGTATTAAATTCTAGTTTAATTATTCCTACATTTAAAATTTTCTTTAAATTTAGAAAAATATTAAGAGCTTCAGGTGAATAATTTTGACCTAATGAAAACAAAAATCGGACTCTTAAACTATCTAATTTAGGATAAAAAACACCCATAGTTCCTTCTGCTTGATAGAAACCATTTATAAACTGATGAAAATCTGGTTTATTTAAAGAAATAATTTTGTGTTTTAAAGATATAGAATTATATTCTTTAATTATTTGTAATTTATTTGACATAATATTTTTTTCCGTGTTTTTTATTAAAAAGAGACAGATATTCTCTAAGAACCTCAGTAATATATTGATACGAACAAAAAAAGTCAGACTATATCAACAAAGTGTCAGTACAATATGCTTGATTCCAAGCCTAAATGATGGTTTTCCGTGGAATGATAAGCTAGTACACGTCACAATCCTACAGCAATAAATGCTGTACCTATCATTACGTGTAACCCGT
>Ga0307513_10003671_pt1 | contig 20763 bp, 25 predicted proteins | sample 15_EM_MG_FD_202174 | JGI IMG/M metagenome (GOLD analysis project Ga0307513, IMG submission 202174) | Populus trichocarpa ectomycorrhiza microbial communities from riparian zone in the Pacific Northwest, United States - 15_EM | ecosystem: Host-associated > Plants > Roots > Unclassified | place...
AACATAGCAATACGATAGCATAGCCTATCTGACTCAGAGACAGTGGCGGAGCTGAAATCAAATCAAATAAACCAAATATAAATCAACTAAACATAGGAGATCCTGCACTGCCCGCTCCTGTGTACCCTTACCGGAACATGTACACATGTTACACCTTTGGCATGCTTGGGGGGAAATCGGTTGAGGAATTGGAAGAGGTTCCGCGGATCTTTGGGCATGATATTGAGGTGTACAGACGAGCCTCCATCATCGTAGTCCTGGCCAACCTTGTCCCTGCCTGGGAACGAGCAGTCCAGAGTTGACTTCCACAGACTGGGCTCACCTTAATCAATCTCTTTCCAAGACGCCGGCTTACTCATAATGACCTCAACTATAGTTGTAACAACCCCGAGCGCGGCAAAGCCATCCACCTGATATCCTATAATGCCTACCGAACCCGCTATAAGAATTCTGAGGGCTTGCGGGGATTCAATTGGGGGGTTGGGATCTTGGATGAATCCCATACGGCGAAATCCCGGGTAACACAAACCTTCGACTCCCTAATGAAAATTGATGTCCCCTGCCGGATCCAGCTCACAGGAACCCCAATGCACCATACGGTGGGTGATTGGGTTGTTCAGACCGAGTGGCTGTTCGCCCAGGTCACTGATCAGGACGAGCTCGATAGCCACAGTCTGCGTCCACTTGACTCCGCAATTGCTGGGGCGAAGCGTGCAAATATACCATGGCAGGAAGACTATGACCAGATCAAAGATATTGCATGGCCGTGGACCATCCGGCGCTGGGGGGATACTAAGGACGCAAATGGGGAACCCCTGGTCCACATTCCCAAGCTTGTCCAGCACGACGTACACCTGCAATACACTGATGATGAGGCAACCGCAATGGATGGTTGGATTGAGGATTCCAAGGGCGACAAGTGGAATGCTATCCAGACTGTTCTACAGGAGCGGCGTCTTGCGTGCCTCACCATGGCCCTTCCAGACAATGATATAAGCTCGGATGACTCGGAATCTATGGATGCTGCAGTGCCCTATTGTCAAAGTTGGGAGCGCAATAGCTTCCGCGGCGGACCCGTGTTCAGATGGCTTTCCAATGTTTTCGTTCCGCATTTGTTGGGCATATCCAAAGGAGGGGTGCCGAACAAGGTGGTGATTTTGGCCTGGCTGCCCGGCCAAGCTTTCTCTGTCAACTGATTTCTCCGAACCTTCTATGCCGGTATTCACTCTATCTTGTATCACTCTGGGGTTCCATCACGAGGCCGCGATAGGCTACTACAAGAGTTCGCTTTGGTTAATAGACCAGCCGCGCTGATCCTGACTCCAGCCCTCGGTGGCACCGGGCTGAACCTAGTTGCAGCGAACCATGTCTTAATCATCCAAAAGTTCTGGAACTTGAATGAGCAACGTCAAGCCGTTGTGCAGATTCACCTTATCGGCCAAATGCGGACCCCGAAGGCATGGAGCCCGCATTGTGAGGGAGGCGTAGATGATAGGGCCGAAGAACTTCATTAGAGCCGTGGAAAGTTCGAGGCGCGGGCCATGCACGAATTGATTGGGGAGAAATTCTCCTATATGGAGTTAAAGGATGCTAGGGCAACCAGAATCTGTGAGCTTGAGCAGGCACAGTCTGCTACACAGGCTAGTGCTGCTGTCCCCGGTCCTTCTGGCATTCAGTGTGGTGATCGTGGTGATGATAGTGATGATGGTGCTCCCGGTCCTTCTGGAACCCAGGCTTTCCGGTACATTTAACCTGAATCCTCGACTTTCCGGCCAAAGGCTGCTGTCTCTGGTATTCACTTCTTTCTTTTGTTTGTTTCTCACTTTTCTACTTGGGTTGTGCATTTCTTTTCTATCTACAGCAGGCTATAGATGGTGGCTTCCTTTTGTTTCTCCTTTTGTTTGGGGTCTGCGTTTGAAAGGCTCTTAGCCCGTGGCCTCCCCACTTGTTTTATTTGTTCGTTTTTCTTATTTTCTTTTGGGTTGGCACCAGTTTTCGGTGTACAGCACAGTATACACGATGGTTTCCTTTTTGTTTTGGGGTCCACGTATAGAAGCTTTTGTCGCCTGGCTTCCCTTCGCGGGAGCGTATTCACTTCTTTCATTTCACTTGTTCATCTGTTTTCTGCTTGGGTTAGCATTTCTTTTCTGTCCGCAGCATGCTATAGGCGGTGGGTTCTTTCTTTTCTCTTGGGGTCCGGGTCTCATAGAGCATTAGATTTAGCGTTTACGAGGTCAGTGTCCGCATAGCGGTAGAGTGTTTTTGTTTGCATTTGTCTTTAGGTTTGCATTTTATCGGTCTCCAGGGTGAAGGGTTTGCATTCGATCAGATGTTAATGGCGGTCTTATTAGCTCCGTGAGAATCATATCTTTCTCTTCTTTTCGACTGCTGTATCTGTAGCTATAACAAAAATTTAATTCCACATCCGCGGACTTAGCCTGAAGTTAACTGTGAGAATTAGGCAAGTACAAGACACCCTACACCGAGAACTCATTTCATGCTGCCTGAGGCGCAAGGCGACGCAGACCCATGTCACAAACTGGATTTTTTCTGCTCTGGCAAACCCAGCGCCCTTTTCGACCATCAGATTACTCTTGAGCGGAATCGATCTTGTGACTTCCATCTGAAAGGGCCTGCCACAGTACAATCTACATGTTGAGTATTTGTTTGAGGAGGCAAAGGCACCCGAATACCTTGTCGAGTTCTCTGACCCACGAACCCCACAACCTGCCTATATCTTCCGACCCATACCTCGCACTTTGCACTTCACTCTTCACATCATACCCCTATCCGGCCAACCCAAGCCATGCCGCGTGCACGACAATATACCCACACTAATCAAACCCAAAGTCGAGCTTCTCACTGTTCTGGTTCTCAGCATGTTGGCACGCGACAGGAACGAACCAGGCATGCCTGTTCACCCGAACATCCTCCTCGTCCGTCTGAACCTGAGCATCACCCTTGTCGTTCCAGACCCGAGCATCCCCCTTGTCGTTCAGATGGCGAATCTGACGACGAAGAGGAAGACAATGCTGAATTCTCTACCGGTAAAGTACCCTAGTATGTAGTTTGGGAGGCTTCTCTGTACTGAACTTTACGCTGCATTAATAGAGCAGCAAGACGCAAAGGTTATACCCGGTCTACCTCAACCTTCGAGTGTGGTATTGGATGATGATCTCTCCTCTGAGTCCGATGTGGTGGAAACACGCCCTCGCAAGCGGACTCACATAAACCTCGAGGTCCTCACAAACAGCCATGGGAGACCCCTTGTTACGAGACTTTTACCAACTGAGAACCTGCGGTCCACAGGCTCGGGACAGCAATCTGGAACGCAGAACAACCTCGACAAGAGGCTGCCGACTGAGCTGGCTTGGCAACAACCTGGCTCTCTCGAAGATATGTCCTCAACATCTGAACCGCAGACTCCATCAGACTCGGCAAGTGCCACATCAGAGGGCAAGCTACCGCGCAAGTTCTGGAAACAAGAGTTTATCCCAGCTGAGAATATTCTTGTTTATGATGCTGCAAAACTTTATTTACAAGCAGAAGTCTATGGAGGCGAACCTTGTCCTTCCGCGGCCTGCATGGAGAACATGATTGAGACGGCTTGGGCACTAGCATTGGATCCGAGAAGGCGGGAAAAAGAAGAATGCTACGGTTCAGGGAATCAGCGGCCCGTGGAACCGGCACCATTGCTTCTTCCTGCTGCAATTTCATTAGAGATGGTAAGTCCCATAACCCAACCAAGAACGAGAATTATTCAATTCAGTGGCTAATAGTTGTGTAAGTTGAAACGCTGTGTATCGGGTTGTCGTGGGTATCTAGTTTCAGAAGCATGGAAAATGGTGGTGGAGTGGTATAAGTTGCCGATCGCGGACCCAGTCTAGTGCAGGACGCTGGTGAATAACCTTCTCCAGCATGATTCGTTTCATAGCCAGACGGTGGATCTCGGAGACTCGGAGGGTCCTCGCACTAGCTGGTTTACAGTAGAGGAGATTTTAAAACTGTTGCGTGCCTACTTTTTCGCCAACGAGTGCAGTCTGAGCTGCAAGCCGTATACGCAGATGTACTTCCGCCCTCTGTGTTGGCCCACAGTTCTTCTGGTGTGCACTGCTCTTCGCTGCTCCTTAATGGACTACCAAGATACAGGGCATAAGTCCTTAGCTGTGGGGGATTTCTCACAGGCAGTGTTTGGTGGTCAGTAAGTCATTTCTTAGGATGCACAAGGCAGCTAATAGGTTAACAGACTACTACAAGAGGTACTATCAAACATATCAAAATGTGGGTCCGCAGACTGCCCCCCCTAGAAATAGGCACCGCCGGTCAATTATGCTCAGTCAATCTGGGGTTAGATGGCCGAGGGGCGGAAGAAAGCGTCTATCCGAAAGATAAACAGGTGCGTGCAAAACATCCCGTCACATCACAAGACAGAACCAATCGAGACTGCCTTGTACGAGGATGAGATGGTGGATGACGTGCGTGACCTCATTGAGAGCGACGACAATAGCTGGCCATGGTTTGCAGACCCTGTCTGGTAGTCCGGAGTTGAATGGTAGTCCGGAGGTGAATGGTTGTCCGGAGGTGAATACCGGTTGGGAGCGGAATGGTGGTCCAGAGGGGGAATGGTGGTCCAGAGGAAAACTGCGAGCGCTGCCAAATTGAAGCCGGGCTTCAATTCGGCCGCACCAGCATTTTGTGGATTGATGGCTTTTTTTTTTCCCTGTAATTAATATGTTTATTACTTGGCATTGATGGTGAGCACAGCGACATAAACTAGACTTTTTTGTATTGGTTAGATCCACGGGGGGGGGACTTTCTTGGTAATGAGTATTTATTTATATAGGTTATATATCTAGATAACAGCCGGGTGGGCTGATGCAATAACTGGATTAAGTACGACACGTATATGGTGAAACAGAATTGTCATCGCGGAACCCAGGGAACACAGAGGGCCTCAGTGCCAAGGCTGCGCGAAACTGGTGAAAACAGGGTGGACGGAACGCGGACCATGGAAGAGCTGATCCACGGTTAGCCAACCACGGAGGAACCAGTAGAGGGCAAGGCAGAACCGGGACAATCAGGATCGTGGCAAGGCAAATCGAGAGGCAGACCGGAGGTAAACAGGATGTATAGGAGATTCTGAGCAAAAGCCAAGGTGACACGGTATGTGTAAAGAAGGGTCTGAGGAACACGGGGAGAAGAAGCGAAAGGATCAGAATACACAGGAGGGGCAGGAGCAAGGAACAGAAGGTGATTGAAATCAAAAACGCGTAAACTGAGGCACGAGGGCGATAGACCTGGATGGCTCAGGGCTGTGGTAGGCAGAGGTCTGGGAGTAGAAGGGGTATATGAGGGAGGTGCAAGATAGGATAGAAGAGGCAAAGCAAGGATATGAGATAGCCAGGACAAGGGAAGGGTGGACAAGGGATTGCTGGGACGAGAGAAGTGTGGACCAGATATCGCTGGAACGAGGGAAGTGTGGATCAGGACTGCGGACCCAGGCTCTGAGTAAAACGGTGGGACCTCTGTGCTTCCTGGTGAACCAAGGGGTTTAAGGGGACCAAGAGTAGCCCGGTAACTTCAGGACCAGCGAAAACATTTTGCTGATGTAGCGCTAGCAGGTCTATCACCGGTTCTATTGTATTTTCGTTATACAGGAATAACGCTGTTACAATAACCAATGGCTCATATCATCCTGGTAAACATAGCGTCAGGATCGTTACCAGCTCACTATCATCAATTCCCTTTCCTTCCACCGACAGGCTTCGCAACAGCTTAGCCAATTTGCGAAATTGGTTCAGATGTTGAGCCATGTTATCTCCTTCTACCATCTTTAAGGCCCATACGCATTGCATCAACCCCATCCGTCCATTCATTACAATTCCCTGATGCACTTTCTTCAGTGCAGTCCATGCTTTCTTGGTTGTTCTTACATCGTGGATATATGGTATTTGTGTGTCCTTGATGTTAAGGCTGATAATTGTAAATGCCCAATCATCTTTTGTATGGCTAACTATTTCATCTTTGATCGCATCCAGCAGGTTCTTCTCTTCCAGAATAGGCACAATCCCCAACTGCCAGGCATTGTACCTGCTCTGGCTGGTTGCCATAGAACCATCAAGCTTCTCTATCGACTGAGTGAGTGAGGTGGTACTTGTATTCCCAGTTGTTGAAGTAGCTCCGCCAGTCTCGCCTGTCTCACTGCCTGAGGCTGACATCTTTTCTACCACCTTCCCTATATCTTGTTCTTACCGATAGTGTTGCTAATGCGCCATTTCTGGAACATTGCACTAGCCGGGCTCATAACCTGAGAAAGTTCTTGATCGATGTACTGCTATCAAACGAGAAGGTTCGGCAAAGAACCAATAAAGGATATGAGAATGAGGACATATATTCAGTGACCTATTTGATAACCATGGGATGAGGGGAGTCATTTAAATACACAAATCAATGCTACATATGTCTTCCAGAATCATCACGCCATTTTGATACTTTCGCCTACCACTGCCCTATACCTTCCGCCACCCTCATCCCTTGACCACTTTCAGACATCATTACATCATACATGCACTCATGACTCCAGTGACCCATCTGTCATCCTTCTAGGGCATTTCACAAGAGCGATAAGACCTGGGCTCTAGGAATGATAACCGATGGACAGCAATGCCGTGATTGCCGGTGGTTAACAACACAGGAAGGGTGCTATGGAAATGGTTGTGTTGGACGTGGTGACGCTGTTGGGTGGAATTATCTTTCAGAACTTTACTTCCTGAGTTTCCTACCTGCTCCACTCCTCTCCTCCAGTCCTACTTGCAATTTTATTGTTGAGAATTAGACGACCGCTGCATCAAGACCCGTCAACAAACTCGGCATGACCGGCATAAATGTGCAACTCAGAAATACTATTCAGGCCCTTCTCTGGACTTCTTTCCCCTTGTGACTCCTCCCGGTGATCAGCCTGGCCGCTCTGGTATTGAGGCCATATTCCATGCAAAAGCAACAGGAGAAAATAATGGACAACACTGAGGAAGCGGTGTCCTGGGGTATTGGTGGAAGGATTATCCCCTCGGATATGAAAGAGTGGAGCAATACAGCTACCAGTGTTAATTAGAGGGGTAGCACTGTAGCAGTTGTGTGAGAGCAGGCAGATTTCTGGGAAGGCTGGGAGGATGAGCGCCTGGTAGGGGGGTCGTTCGGCTAGGGGTTAGCTTTGCCACTATCCTTATGACGAAGAAGAAGATGAAAGGCATGCCCGACTGACTACTTGTCATCACTCTGTTTGAGAGGTTTAAATATGGGATTTGTTGGAGCAAGTAGGGGTAATGAACCGGTGAGAATGACATGGCAAGGGTTCCGCATGGAATAGCTAGAGGTTATTGTTGTTTGTCTGTTTAACCATGTCGTTGACTTAGCTGCCGTCTGTGGTATTTTGCTCTTGCTTGTTTAAAGGCATTTTTTTATGTCATGGTTCAAACATTTCTCAGAAGGCGTTTTTCTCCCCATGAAGTATCACTTGCACTCTCGGACATCTGTCAGTGCTCTAGCATGCTGCGCTGTGGTGGCGGTGACCAATCGTAAGAGGAGAGAACATCCGAATAGCACTAGATGACGGGTTCCAATCTGACATTAGCTCCCTGTCCGTAACTTTGGGAAAGCGTAGCATACCAGATACTGCATCTTTCAATATGTCCCAGTTTAGAGGTTGGCAACTTCGTTGCTATCGAGATGAGCAATACCTTTACAAACTGGAGAATAGAGGAATTCAATATCGAACAGATCCGAGGCTCTGAGACGGTTATAGAGCCGGGTCGCGGGTTGATAGTCCCTCCGGACATATCTGCTGCCGTAATATATCACACTAGTGTTCGTTCAAGAGTGCTTCGGAGGAGCGCACCGGGGTGTTTATATTGAATTCTATCCGAGCAATAGATGTAACATAATTTACGGGGATGTGGCTCACGTCATGGATCCGGCTCACCCATACCAACCATTGGAAACTCAAATCTACATTTGATTATCACAACAAATAAATAAGATACTACTCTGAAAATCAAGCCACAGGTACTTTGAAATATAGAGAATCTGAAAATCTAGTTTTTATTTCCTGGTGATAAATTGTTATTGTCATGTTGTGGTTTAAAGATTGCCTATTTTATATATAAAGTAAGGTTTTTCATAAGCATAAAAAAATTGGAAACCCTGGAACAATTACATAATAAAATAGATAGAAGGATAGTATAAGTCTTAGATATTCAGAATAACCAGGTTTTAATTGTCTTGATAATCATTTTTGAAAGCCACAGTGATTAAAAAAGAGGTAGAAAATACGTGCAAATTACATACAAATTGGATCAATTTTACCATGTAATATCTAAACATGTAGTTGGCCTATGAACTCAATATTATGGAATCCCTTTAACTATCATATTCTAAGATAGTATATAAATTTTCAAGGTAAATAAAAAAGTTTTACATACTTTGTGCATTGATCATTATCAAACTATCAAATGGTTAGAATAAATTCTTATCGTATATTTATTTTGCTATAATAGCTTATTTAAACTGACACTGAGTTATTAGATTAAGTTATAAGTTCTAGGGAGTCTAGCAGCACTGTTTAGAGCTAGGTTCAATAATAGCTGTTGATCAGATTCTATATTAATTGCCTGTAGTTACAATTAATAATACTCTTTCTACTACTTATTATAATTAATATACACTCCAAACTATGCCCCATACTGTCTACTCAAGTCCACTAAACCTGATCTTATTGGTAATTGACTTGTAGTTAGCCTAACGATTTGATTTCAACTAGTTTATGATTAACATACAGTTTTTTGGTTAAATAGTGATCATCTTTAAGAACCTGCCAGTGTATGAAATATAGAAGATAATATTTATCTGACTTCAAACTTCATATACTAACTTCAGATATCATCAAAAAGGTTATTCCAAGATATTGAGTTCATAGGCCAACTACATGTTTAGATATTACATGGTAAAATTGATCCAATTTGTATGTAATTTGCACGTATTTTCTACCTCTTTTTTAATCACTGTGGCTTTCAAAAATGATTATCAAGACAATTAAAACCTGGTTATTCTGAATATCTAAGACTTATACTATCCTTCTATCTATTTTATTATGTAATTCTTCCAGGGTTTCCAATTTTTTTATGCTTATGAAAAACCACACTTTATATATAAAATAGGCAATCTTTAAACCACTCTATCAGAATAACAATTTATCACCAGGAAATAAAAACTAGATTTTCAGATTCTCTATATTTCAAAGTACCTGTGGCTTGATTTTCAGGGTAGTATCTTATTTATTTGTCGTAATAATCAAATGTAGATTTGATTTTCCAATGGTTGCTATGGGTGAGCCGGATCCCTGTCATGAGCCACATCCCCGTAAATTACGTTAGTATCGTACATGAGTAACAGAACCCTGGTCCATGAAGCTACTGACTGCTGTCTACTGCAATGGTGCTTTAGTAGGGGCTACCGTTATAATCTTCTGCGTTGATTTTGTGAAATTAAGAGTTTCCTTCCCACTTGAGCTAAGTGGAAAGAAATATATGAGGAGTCGTGCCGATGACCAGGAAATAAAATGCAGCTGCGAAAAACCCTTCCATCTGCCGAGAAATTGATTCAGGTGGGTTAGAAGTGTTTAGGCGGTTGTCAAAGGAGCTCCGGATGCAATTCCTGGAGGAGCTGAAGCTTGTTGTCGAGGGGTAACTTAGGGGGAAGGTTTCAGATCTTCGGAGGTGAATCGGAGTGAGATAAGTAATTTCTTTTTAGTTCTTCGCGATGCCTTCGAGAGTTACTGGTGTTTTGGTTGATGCTGTCGATCCGGTGTTCTAGAAAATCATGGAATCTTGAGCCAGATTGGGAGGTGTGTGGACGAGTGAGATGTTGATGGGGAAGGGTGAGTGGCGCTAACTCTTAGTTGTTTTTGCTACTTAAACCGGGAGCCGTCGTCAGACGTTATCATTCTCATCCTCTCTATTTGTTAGCTGTCAAGCGCTGACACCAACACCCAGCAGTCCTTTCATCACCTAACTCCCCGCACGGTAGCTCGTCATTGATTCTATCCAATCTATCAGGGGCAAGGTGGTCACTGACGCCTTCCGACTGATTATCTCACAGTCCCTGATTCTCAAGTATGAGCCCGCCAAGACAATATCCAATCTCGGCTATCTTAATAAACCTTCTATTCCGGCATCGGTCCACGGGCTTAACAGACTTTGCTGCTCTATCCTTCCACCGATTTCGAGATCGACCTACACGAACAAATACTCTTCTCCGATTTCATCCCTGTTATTCCCTGCTTTCCGCAAGTATTGAGAAGGTTCGCCTACCGCATGAACCCACCGCGTATTCCCATCAGTCCTAAGATCACAATTTTAACTTTCTCGGGGAATTATCTCTCCACGAATACTAGTGGCCCTCCCTTGCTCTCCCATCTCCGGCAAACATACCCGATCAGAAATGCAGACGAGTCATCTGCACCACTACCACCACCACCACATCCTCTCTCCTCTAGCCGCGTAACTAAACTCCTAGTCTACGGCGTGCAAGAAAATCGTCAAGGATAAACCAGACGATGGCTGCCTAGTTTTACGCTGAATCGGTAGCTTGGTCTGCAACAAGCTCCTGAGTATTGGTTGGGTGTTCATTAGCGGGGGAATAAACAATATCAGCGGATGTAATTTCCCAACTCGGCTCTCGGAGTGCATCGGTTCAAACATGGAGACATGAAACTGTGCAGTATGAACAAGATCGAGAGCAATCCTGCGTAATCCAAGCATCTAGATACTGCTGTTCCGACGATTCTAGGGCTGGATATCCACGTTGTCAATCTGAGGAAGGCAAAAATGTTTTGGAGATAGTCGGATTCAGCCATGGTTTGTTCCACTTCATCTTCAACCTTGACACGGGCGATAATGACAGCTGTCTTAAGAATTTGAAACCCCCGGAAATGATGTCTTCGAGTTCCGCTGTGGTCGCACCATCAACGCCCTATTTACAAGCTACATACCGAACTGGTGGAGGGCTTCATAAGTCTCTGCCTGCAAGATATTGCTACCCGCTCGATCAGTCCCCCCACTACCCGTGAAAAAAATCTCCCCCGATAACCCCTCCGCGTCCTCCGCCTAGTCAGCTTCGCTTCACACCTCGACTTCACCATAGTCCCCGATGCTAAGGACCCCATGAACCCCCCGGAAACCAAGGCAGGCAACCCCTCCTCCCTTGAAGCACTTGTTATCACTCACACTCACAAACTAACTTAACGTGTTCAGTCTGCCCTCAAAACGCAAATACCCCGCGTGCCGGTCGCCACTGAGGTTACAAAGTGCTCAAAAAGCGAAATTCCCGTGCCGTCCTGACCCTAATCCATGATCTCGCCCTCTCAAAAGAGATATTCTCCCCACCAGTCCAACTCGCCCCCACCCCCACTCCAGGAGAAGTGGCCTCTGGACCCTTCGCCACTTAGGTCGCTATAGTAAGTCTTTTTTATCTTGACACGAACTGCAGCGCTAACATGCCAGCCAGCTTAAAGCAATACCACAAAGTTCTCTCCCATGTGGCCTAATATGGGAAAGCTCTTGCTCGCATATTCTATATGATACGAAATTTTCGCAGCCAGAGCTGAGAATGGATCACACTTTTAGAGGCAAAGGGGAACTCCACTTAGGTTCCAAGCCGCCCAGTCCGTCGGGTTTAGGTGTATGACAGTATGGACCACGGCTCATAGTCTGTCTTTTTTGGTGGGGCTATGATTATGTCTGGGAAGGTGAGAACCGGACAGACTGTAGGGAGCTATAGTTCTAGTGGTTGGACCACCAGCGCTGGCCAAGTTGAAAGAAAACATACACTTCGAAACGAATCATTATTTAATCATAGGACATCACTCGCCCACTCCTCGGCCGCAGCCCCGCCGCCCCCAAGTGTCCCCAACCGTCAACCCGAGGCGATAGTGAGATCCTACCACTATTGGGAAGATAAACACCACCCTTCGCCTATATCACCCACCCCCGCTGACCTGACCCGAAGCCTCACCAGCCGCCTCCCCATTCCTACCTCAACCCAAACCCCCGGCGACCACAACTACTTTTCACCAAGAATAGTGATGCCGTCCAAGTCTAGGTCCCCATCAGCAGGAAAGAAGGATGGGGGCGGGAAGAGCGAAGGGCTCAACGCCGGAGGATAAAGGGGCTGAAAGCGGCGGCGAAGGAAGCCACCTCCTAGGAGAATATTAGGAGATACGACCCAAAAGTCATCCAAATCGTCGCAGCTATGGTTTTCATGGGTGTTTATGTGAAGGCCATCGTTGTACAGCGCAAAGGTGGGCAAGAGAGTCTGGTTCAAACGATACTGGGGCTTCAGGAGAAGTTCTGGGAGTTTGGATGTGGGAATGCGGAGCAGGTGTATGTGTTAGCTAAGGTGGTAAGTTCTCTGGGGTGTTTTCCCGGGAGACCGGAACCAGGCCACGCCTGATCAAAAGTCTTTTTTTCGCCAGCAAAGATGATCCGCTTACCTTAATGTGTTTATACAGTGGCTAACGTATGGAACATAGTTTTCGGACCCCCGTTACGATCTCACACCCCCTCCACATCCCCTACCAATCTGTCTTCATGTATGTGTTTTCCTTCTTTCGGTATTTTAAATCCTTTCCCCCGCGGGCCCTGGAGAAGGGGATGCGCTGTGGTCGAGTCGAGTCGATTTTTTCGGGTTGTTGCTTGTTTATTATTATTATTATTATTTCACTTTTCCTTCCTCCCTTCCATGCCGCGTCATCTTTCCTGCTTTTTTTCTTTCTTTCTGTTGCAAGTGGCTGTAAACGTGTTTTTTTGTACCATTAGTTAGACTGGTGGTATTGAGTACATTGTTTGTTCTGGTTTTCACAGTATTGGAGTATCCCTCCACCCAAGTCGACGAAGCAACAATACTCCCCTTACCGGGGAGTTCGCTTACGCAGCCTCAGGTAGTAGATAAAGGGTTGACAGCAGGGCTACCGTACTATGACCAAGGGTGTCCCAAACAGAAGCGGAGCGAGGGGGAGAACCAGGAGGGTTCACCTTTTGTTCTTACACAACACCCCTCCTCTCCGATCATAGCGGCAAAACGTTCCCTAGCAGCCTCGCGGGCTACCGCAGCTGATATATCAACTACAGCAGCGACTGCTGGTGGTCACCGAAAGCTATCAACCTGAATCTCTCCGAGAGAGATGTCGACGCCAATTAGAGGGTTAGAAGCGGCAGGAGAGATAACCATACCAGGACTGCAAAGGATTTCAGAAGGTGAGGGAAACCGTGTAGGAGGACGAAACGCTAACAAAGGAATTAAGCAAGAATGGTTTCGGGATTGTCTGAAGGAGTTGTGTGGAGGCATGGAGGAGGTGAACGAAAATGGCAGAGTTTGGACAGCCTTACAAATAGAGAATCTTTTCTGTAGTCAAGTTTGTGTATATATAGGACACGGTGGGGGACATAGAAACAGTAAGGACCCCAATACACTCTCTACCGAACATAGCCTATTTTATGAGTACGGCACATTTTCACCATCGTGTGTTCTAAGGGGAAAAATATGAAAAGAAAACGAAGAAAATAATAAAAAGAGATAAAAGGTGTTGTGCGGTGCGAGTAGGAGAGTGGGGGGAGATAAAACTTTGACCAGAGAGAACTAAAAGAAAAGATATTATGCGCAGTATTCCACTAGAAGACTCCCTAGGTTAAATGGATGATAAGGGCGAGGAAGCCGAATGGGGCGGCGATCGCGCAGATTATAAGAATGGCCCAGAGAAAAACGCATAGACCACTTGTGCCATCCGGCTGCTTGAGGGAGCCTGGATGTGGCTCCAACGGCTCCGGTGCAGGGCACCCCGGGAGGAGGGAGGGTTTCAGTTGGGCGAGTATTTGCATAATCCCTGCGTGTTTCAGGGATACAGCTACCTCAAGGGCGGTTAGGCCAGATGGGCCCGGAATTTCAGAGTCCAGATCCTCGTGTTCCAATAGCAACCTCACTACTCCTTCATGCCCGCGTTCTGCGGCCCACAAGAGTGGCGTTAGGTGATATTTTGTGTCTGGAATGTTGGGATTGATATCGCCTCGTTCCAATAGCAGCTTTACTACCCCCTCGAGCCCTTGCTCCGCAGCCCACAAGAGTGGTGTTCGGCCACATGTGGTCTCTATAGTGTTGGGATCGATATCGTCTCTTTCCAATAGCAACTTTACTATTCCCTCATGGCCTTTCTCCGCAGCCCGCCAGAGTGGTGTTAGGTTATATTGGGTATCGGCAGTGTCGGGATTGATATCATCTCTTTCCAATAGCAATTTTACCACACCCTCGTGGCCCAGCTGTGCCGCCCAATAGAGTGGTGTCCCGCCACATTTGGGGTCTGCAGTGTTGGGATCGATATCGTCCCGGTCCAATAGCAACTTTACTACTCCCTCATGCCCCTGCTGTGCTGCCCAATGGAGGGGCTGTAGCCCATGTTTTGTGTCTGCTGCGCCGGTGTTGATGTCTTCACGTTGCAATAGCAACTGTACCACTCTCTCATGCCCAGCCCACGCAGCCCACCCGAGTGGTGTCCAGTGAGATTTAGCACCCCGAGTGTTGAGATTAGTATCCTCTCGTCCCAACAGCAGCTTCACTATTCCATCGTGCCCCTTCTGTGCCGCCCGCTCCAGTGGTGTTTGGCAGTATTTGGTGTCCGAAATGTTGGGATCGATGTCATCTCGTTGTAGTAGCAACGTTACTACTCCCGCGTGCCCCTGCTCTACGGCCCAGAAGAGTGCAGTTCGACCGTATTTGGTGTCCACAGCGTTGGGATCGATGTCGTGTCGTTCCAACAGTAGCTTTACAGCTCCCTCATCCCCGTTCTCGGCGGCCCGCAAGAGCTGTTCTGGGCCGCATTTGGTCCCCGGATATGCTGGGAGTTCCATGATTTGTCTAAGGAGTGTTGAATATATATATGCTGTGCGCTGACTGTGGGGGCGATAGAGGTGGTTTTATAGGAGGGGGCTGCTAGAATTCCTACGTAGGTAGTTCCTATCGAGTAAGCGTCCGCATATCAATGACGAGATATGAACCCACTTTATTGGAAAAAATACCGACACTGATACAGGAGCCGAGGGGCTATCCATATATTATGAAGTGCCACGTGGTATGATCTAAGAATATATTACGTCTGTTTAAGGTTATCGTAGTTGCGTTCCCCAACCCGCAGGAACGGAAAAATATGTATGTGGTGAGCAGCCTAAAATGGTTAATCCCCAACACGAACTTCCCCACTCACCCAAAGTCGCCTTCCAAGCGAAGTCTTATTTCGTAGCCTTAATTAAAAAATAAAATAAAAACTCGACCCTCCCAGAAAGCCTCCCTTTCTTATTCCCATCCCCTATCATCTCGCCATGGTTGAATATCACCGGCGATCACTGCGCATACATGTATACTTTCTCTGTGTACCTTTCCTATCTTTCTTAGTTGTTATTTACTAGTTCCTTTGTCAGTCATTATCAATCAGGGAGGAGGGGCGAGGTACCTGGTTTGTGTACTAGTCGGAGGATTGGCAGGTATGGCCAGAAATGCTCGGGGAGCAAGGCGAGGAATGGGTCGGGAGGCAGTGCGTGTTGGGAATGTGTCCGGAAGGACTCCTGGCGTAGTAAAGTTCTCTGTATTTAAACTGTCTGTTTGGCCGTCGGTAAATGGACGGGCAAGCAAGAAACGAATCCGCAGAATAGACAGACCTCTCCTCCTTGGCTTATTTGTACTTCTTCATTTGCCTCACCCATCGTTCCCAATCAGCATCTCATAACATAACAATAGCCATCCCCTCTCCGCTTACCATCCCCTCTCTTCCCATACCCTCTTTTCCCATTTCCGCTCCTATCGTCCCCCTCCACTTGCCATCCCTCTCCCTCTATCATCCCTCTTCTCCTATCATCCCATACGCCGTCTCGATTCCCCGGATACCACAAAAAAATAATTACTTGCTGTTTGCTCAACCCATTTCCATGTTTGATGCCAACTTAATTTCTAACTTTTGAATTTTAGTTTCAAAAAAATGTTTCAAAGAATATGGATGGGCGGGGACCATATGCACTTTGATCGCGGGCTTCGGTGCCGCAATAGTAATGGTTATCAATGAGAGAGCAAACCCCACACCTGTTCATGTTATCATCCGGGGTGTTTCTGGAACCGCTACCGCTCCTTCCCTCCCCTCTCTCCACACTACCCTCAAGGCCACTACCCCCGTCCTCACCTCACCTCGGCTCTCTTTATCACGTCCAATACTACCTATACCCCCAGTGCCCCCCCCCCCCCCCACCTCCCACGCAGTTCGCACCTCAACCTTCACCCAGACCTCCCGCACCGCTCAGACCTTTACCGAAACTTCCATGACGGTTTCCACCGCGACGGCGTTTGAAACTGCCACGGTCTTTTACACATCGACAATAGTTTCTCCCTCCGGTTCTGATATTCCCATGGCTGTCTGCCTAAAAGTCCGGGGGGACGGATAAGTCATTGGTTACCAGGAAGCTTGAGGTGCAATACCAGTGCCCTGAGAGCAGCCCAGCCCGTCCGTCTTTGGGCTAGGACGGGACGGACTTCGGGTCATAGTCCCCCTCTCTGGGGGGGTCTAGAACGGACTACGGCCGGGAATGTGAGGACCGGAGGGACTGTAGGAGACTATAGCCCCATAACTTGGACCCAGGGTTCGCAAGCGGCCAGTCAGGTCAGGCTTGGGTTTAGGGCGGCCGGCCTGGGCTTTTTTTGCGGCCGGCTTTCAGGGCCTATCTGACCGGGCCTGGCCGGACTGCTGATATCTGCAGGCTTTCGAGTGATAAGATGTGATCGCGATAAGATAAGGAGATGAAACGCCAAGAGTTACCGTCGCAAAAGAGTGGATCAACGCGCAACCGAGGAGGAAACTTTCTTTCCATTCACCCTTGCTCTCATGATCGTGCTCATGGCTAACTAACGTGAGAACAGCGCTCCCCCACCAGCCCCACTAGTGTAGAAACCAAAAAATGAATTAAAAATGTAAATACATAGTAGAATACCTAGTAGAAATTAATATCCGACCTGGGAAAATTTCTCTGTGGTGTTGAAAAGGCAAGGTGATAAGGAGAGTTCCGTTGCCGTCCATCATGCGTGAATGGTTAAGGGCCTGTTTAGCGACCGTTTCCACAGTGAAAATGGCCTTGTCTCCGTTGTGAAAGGGAAGGGAAAGGGCGATTTGTATGGGGGAACGGAACGGAACCGTTGCATCCAAGCAGGCCCTAATTTTGTCAACGTGCTATAGCAATAAATCGAGTGATAAGAGAAAACAAGCAACTACCTCCTCTCTGTCTACCCGGATATCTAAAACCTATCAGAATATTATTAAGCTTAAATGGTGTGGCTCAAGCCTGAAAACCTAACAGATATCTGCGGGCATTTTCAGATATTTGCCGCATCTTCAGATATCTGCGGGTATCTTCAGATATCTGCGGGCATCTTCAGATATCTGCAGATATCACCCACACATGAACGAAATATTGACTTGTCACATGAAATATACCGAAAGCCTGGCCGGACTGAAAGCCGGCCGGTTATCTGCAGGCCGACCTGGCCGCTTGCGAACACTGTCCCCTATAGTCCCCCTCACTTTTGTCAACACGCTATCTTTAGAAACACCTACCGTCTGTGTCCCCCCCCCCTACTTTCCTTACCAAGGCCCTACCGTCTTCTGATACCCCCTATAGTCCCCGTGCAATTCCGGCCGTCCTGCCATCTCCCCTGCGGTCCGCATAAGTAGCCGATATCACTTGTGTCTCACCATACTAAGAATGCCTAGCATGTAGGGCCCTGCAGTCCCAGCCTAGCCCGGCGGTCCTCCGATTAATTTGCCCTAAACTGGACAACGGCTAGTCGTGCCGTCCCGTCCTCTTGGCATTGTCCCCGCCGTCCCCCGTGGGCCCCCCGGACGGTTCGGAACACTGAGTGTGCCCGACCTTTGCTTACACCCATACAAAGTACCTCCCCAAAAATGTTGGTGAAATGGCCTTTTTGCACCAACACTCGCCATTTTTAATCAACCCCCACACCTGGAATTACTTCAAATAATATTCATGACTTACCTAGCTATTTTCACTTTTATTACAGCCTTTATCTGACGCCACTCATCAGGTCAATTCGCGCTATGGGTCTGGTCTGCAAGCCCCCAAAGTGTATCATACCCATTACAATACCGATTTTCTATCTAAAATGGCACTTTCTCTTACTCCTAACCAACTTCTAATGAACTCGGTGAAAAATTGGAAAAGTTATGGAGTTCTAAAGTTTTGAGTCTGTGAAAAAAATATTGTAACTATGTATGAGAAATTAGGTTAGAAAATTCTTTGTGGTTTATGAGCTAAGTTACAAGTAGCTAAAAATCGCTGTTTTTGGAGTAAAAGGCCTATTTCACCAACACTTTTGCGGAGGTAGTGAAACAATATTTTCTGGCCAGAGGTGGATATTCTCCGAGCGAAGTTCCCAAACAAAACAAGGAAACCAAACAGAGAGAAATGATCAAACCGCTGGAAATGCTTTAGCAGAACTTAAGTGGGCAAACGCCGCTCGCACTTACAAGAACTGGTAAAGTATCGTCAATGTTGATCACAGAACTCTGATGGAACAAAACCCGAAAAGTGAAAAACCTTCTCTATCCAGTGTATGTGTAGGTCCAAAGCTGTCTCCGTCCGTGTTCCCCCCTATCCTTGCTTAAAACCTCACAATACAACCCGCTGATTACAAACCACACCCTCCCCGGGAGTCACCACACCTTTCACTGTCTAGGAACAGCTAACTGAACACCTCGCTCGAGCCCCAGAACATAAAAGAAATAAAATATCTGGCTAGCCATCCATAGTCACTCTGTTTGCCCCACAGTACTGTTACAGTTGAAATCTGGCTTTCCTAACTTGAAGTTTTTTCAGCTTATCTGTGAATAACTTAGACTAAATAGATCACTGTTCGTGAACTTGGCTTGGGGAGGTGTCACGTTCTTGCAGGGGTAGCTGTTGCCTAGATATGGCAGTCGGGGGGCTTTATGTAAGTTAGGTTCTTTGACTTCTCTCACCCTTTTTCCCCCCTCAGGCACCACCACAATCAAGACCATCGTGAGGAAGGAACGCAGCACAACAGAGCAACTGTCAGATTGTCATTTCCGGAAGGAAATTGGGCCTGTACCTGATTAGTCGGACAACCTGTAAGCAGTGTTCCCAACCGTCACAGGAGGACCGCAGGGCCCTGGCGTCCAATAGTCCTATCCGTCCCGGGCAGGGTTGGTATGGTCCGTATGGATGGCCGGGCAAGACATCCGTCCTCGATATTCACTGTAGGACTGTAGGTTGACGGCAGGGCCCTGCGGTCTTACTGGAAACAGTAACTCCCGGTAGGGCCCGGCCGTCTTCTGAATTGACGGGCGTCACCTGCAGGGCCCGGCAGTCATTAGTAAGGACAGACGTCACCTATAGGTATTCGCCCTCACCTGGATATTAGAATCAAAATGTTTCGCTTCTTTATAGTAACACAGACCTCATGCTAATGAGATTTAAAAATGAAACATAAACTAAGACACCTCTAGGGCCCGGCCGTCAGTCCCGGCCATAGATCAGGACCGACTATAATTTGGCGTCCGTCCCGGGCAACGGCCTCAAACTTGGCATCTGTCCCTTCCTAGGCCAAAGACGGACGGACTGGACGCTTGGGAACACTGTCTGTAAGGCTGGGCTTTCTTGCTGTGGGATTTTCTCTCTTTTGTGCTGCCCTCTGGATTGGTTTTGTAGGGTAGTTTAGTGAGCTTGAATTGATCGTGACATGTGGTTTTTCTTTCAACTTGAGGTTTCTTGAAAGTGACAGTTGCTTGCCACTACTTCTCCTATTCTGAAGAGAAGATACTAGGGCCCGAATATTTTGTTTTCAGTACTGCACATCAACCAAGAGGAAATATTCCGGCCATGACAACTGCACTCCCCGGCCATGACAACCGCACTCCCCCGCCAACACCACTATCATAAAAATTAAAGAAAAAGACATGAAAGGTAAATACCAGGGTTCCGAATGGTCGGCGGAAGACTAGACTAGACCAGCTACTCTAGTCGAAAGTCAGGTCTAGTCTAATGGTGGAAATTAGACCGACTGGACAGTCAGGATTATTGAAACCGACTCGACCAGGACTAGTCCGACCAGGCCCGCCAAGCAATAGGATATGCTATTTTTATCACTATATATTACTTTCAAATAAGGCTTTTCTTAATAAAACTTATTGTTTCCATGGATTATACGGTGGAGATAGTGCTTCGCTTTGATTAGGGGTGGCGAAAATAGGTTCTCAAGTATCGAACTATGTTTCATGCATTAAGTGAGTGATATTACATGACCAACAGCCACAGTACGGGTATTCGATGCCACTTATCCATCGGGTAATTGCATTTCCATCACATGCTATCCTCTCCATGATGTTCTATAAACCAGTATTGAGAGGCTGTTGATTTATACAGTGGCAAGCGGCTTTAAAATCATTCTATAGCTATACTTCTATTCTTAGCGAGTGTTGGCCGGGTGTCATTCCGACTCTCATGCGATCTTTTATAAAGACTAGTCTGGGACCAGTCCAAACTGGACCGGACCAACCAAGTTAGTCAAGTCCAGTCATCAACATCAACCAGGACGGGCCAGTCTGGTCCTGCCTCTGAGACTTGACCGGTCGGACCATTCGGAACCCTG
>Ga0307513_10003672_pt1 | contig 20760 bp, 25 predicted proteins | sample 15_EM_MG_FD_202174 | JGI IMG/M metagenome (GOLD analysis project Ga0307513, IMG submission 202174) | Populus trichocarpa ectomycorrhiza microbial communities from riparian zone in the Pacific Northwest, United States - 15_EM | ecosystem: Host-associated > Plants > Roots > Unclassified | place...
GTCCCTTAGTTTTTCATATTCATTTCACATCTACTTTACATCCGTTTCACATCCGTTTCGCTCGTTATCACTATATAGGTCGTCCGAGTTTACAGGGCAATATATAATTATTATTCGCAGTCCCTCCGCTCGCACAGTATTTTAACAGATACCAACGAGATCGAGGAGGATATGAATGAAATAAGGTCCCAAGAAGTGAGGCGATGGGAAAGGAGGTTTCAGTCGGGGAGACGACGGGCGGGAAAGGAGATTTCATACGGGGAGACAATATGCACTCTGTAATGTAACATCGCTGACTCTATCAAACCTGAAACGGGGCCCATCGAGGGTCAACGATCGATTATTCGGAAGGAACGGGGCGGCTTGACGTGCGCGCGTGCCGGCGGGAGCAAATCGAACCATCGAATTGCATCGAGGTATGACACTTCTACAACTGTTCCTAACATACTACGCCCACACGTCAAGTGACGCTGGTAGCCTTCCGTTTTCCGCTTCGTGTGTGCCCACTACGAGTCCACGAGTTTCTTCGATGCCCCCTGATAAGAAAGGCTCACAATAAAGTAGACAAAGCTGGGCGTGTTAGGCTCCGAAGCTGAGAGTCTGACGAGGGAAGAGCGCCTTACCCCCAGCCTGAAATCAATCCGGGCACACCTAGGAAGGAGCCTGCCTTGATCAAACCGTGATAAGGGGAGCAAGAGCTACCCCTTGGCTCTCCCCACTACGTTTGGCACGAAGTCTTACCCAATCTTGCCCTCTTGAAATCTTCATCAAAGAACCATCAACTATGCACGGTACACTCCTTGCCCCTCACCGCGTGTATCTCTCATTTCCTTCTGGCAGTTGACGACGCAGAGCAAGACAGTGGTACTTCACCTCCGCCCCCCCCAGGGAACCCAGAAGAAACGGTCGATGGCCACACGGATACCCCTCCTGTGGTCGAGGACGATACAGGCGGCGACCGTTCGCGACACCTCGACGATGCAAACTCGACCAATGAGCAATCTACGCGTCCCATTATCGAAGAGCAGGCGTCTATCCCAGACCCAATTGACATTGTCATGCACGATGAAACAAAAGAAAGGGACACCGATTTGCTGTTCCGCATTGGCGGATTCTACCGCTTGCTCGACCTTATCAATGAGCAAGGCTCCGGAGGAGCAGGTATGAGAATAATAAAATTTCATAGTGCTGCGTTATTGAGACTCAACCTACTTTCATTCTCAAGTGGATAAAGTCATCATCGCTCAAGAGTCCGTGACGAGGCTCGTGAACGATATTTGCCCGGGTGCCTACACCTCTTTGACAAAGGTGAGTACCAACGCTTTGGCATGGGGGCAAAGGGCTTATTACATCTCCCATAGGTCGACTTTAACGCACTGGACACTCGTGACCTGAAACCCATCGGTGTCTACGGGAGCACTTCGGCGATCGTCGATTTCCTTCGGAAGGCCGAGTGTATCGATGAGGAAACGTAATGCGGTTCTCCTTCCTACAGTACTTTACATTAATTAGCCTTCAGTGCCCTTCTCCTCCTCGCTCCCCCTCGCCCTGCGAATGCAGCGCAGCAACAGGGTCTCCGTCCAGGGCTATACCTTCTTAACGCATCACATTTACAGCCTGGTCTCGCCTACATCATTTTCTGGCCGGAGGAAACGACCTGGGACGACAATGCTGCTGGTGTGGTCTCCAGGAACCGTACAACATTCATGCGGTACGCATTTACGCATCGCCTGCAATGATTATTTAACTCACTCTGATACATTCTCCTTGCAGATTCTTGACCAAGCTTTGCGATCAAGTGGTTGCCCTGATCTCCGACCAACACAGCGAAAAGCTGGTCTTCAAAAGCGATACAGAACAAGTCGATGTGGAATTCGATGATTTCGATGCGGCCGACGATTCTGATCGTCTTTTTGATTTTGAGGTTCGACAGACTGGCCAGCAAGAGGACAGCGCCACGGCAGGCGAAGGGTTTAAGGTGATACCAATGCATCACCTTAAAATAATATCTGATGGCTTTTAGTTCTCTCATTCATGCATGGCGGAAGTGAAAGCGTGCTCCGAAAACTTTGATCCTGAGCGACTACAACCCATCGTCGTTGCAGGTGACACATTTAAAGCCGTTTTGAGTGCGGAGTGCATCCCGGAACAATACAAGAAAGCGCCCATTGGTTTTCTTTTCCCTATTGGCTTTCGTGATATCTTGAAGTGGGTACTACCTGATTATCTAAGGAGAGGCATAAGCTCATATACTGTGATAGGACCTCACGGAGTCCCCGTCTCATTTTGGATGAGTGTATCGACTTCAGCAGCCTGAAGATCCTTTTAGACTACGGTCTAAATCAGCGCTGCTCTGGAGTTTATCAAAGTTGGTGCACAGAGAAGCGCAGCGGTGAGGAGCTTCTAAACTGGCGTGAACGTAATGCCATTGCTGCTGGGCAAAGAGAGAATGAAGCAGTCTTGCTCAGAATTAAGAATGGCCTTATGAAGTGGTTGGCGAAGCAAGCTGTAGCCAAATATCCGTGCGTGTAAAGATTGTATATCTGTGCGGAACTGATGGTCTCGCCGCAGATCCTTGACGGAGGAAGTGGTGGTGGCGAATATCTCGGTTTCACCAGAACAAGGAATCCCGGTGGATGACCTTCGTAAGGATCTCCAAGTCTAATACTACTTGTCCTCATATCTCTTAGACTGTCTACAAACCCCGGAAGTCAGTGCATTACTTGCCACCATCTTACGCCAAATCGACGACGACCCCAAGAGTCGCTTCCGTACCCTCAAGAGACGCTTTCGTCACCATTATGAACTAGTACGGATGGAGAAGGGGTTTAGCAATGAAACAGTCCAGCGCATGATCAATATCCTTGGAACACATGGCAGCTACAAAACGGAATTAGCGCAAGTGATGGAAGGCAGCACAGACGGACCTCGCTCCGACCAGCCCGGCATATTGTCCAAATTATTTGACTTTGGTTTTCTCAGGTCCAGATCCAGATCTGATAAGCCTTCTAGGACGACGCTCAATGGGTATAAGCCGGCCGAGAAGGATGACCCAACCTTCCTCACAGAAATATGCACGATTGTCGCGGAAGAACCCGCATATCAACAGGTAGTAGAAGAAATTGTTCAAGAGGCGACTATCAGTCTCAGCACGAAGCTCAAAAAGCTAGAAAAGGATCTGCTACAACTCGTCAAAGCTGAGGTGGCTCGCATTACAAGGACGGGAATCGACGAACAGGTCAAGGCCGAAAGGCAAGACACAGACCTAGCAGCTCAGGCACGGCTTCGTTCTTTGATCCGCAAAGCCCTCAACGCCGAAACGGATCATCCAACAAATCGGTAGGTATTCACACCGTCCCAAAGATATACCCAAACTCACTACGTGCAAAGGGCCCGGGTCGTCATTCGCAACGTTTCGATGGACAAAAGCGGTTTTCAAGGTATGTATCTTCGTTCGAGGGGAATATTTGTCCACGATAATTCATTTCTTCTAGAATCGTTTCGGGTCGACGGAGAGACGATAATTCCGCTCGAGGCTGGGGTGTGTTACAAATTCAACATCCTGGAGGTCAAGAAACAAGACACGCTCGACAGCAACTATGTCCCTCAACCATTCATCCGTGGTGCGCAACCGCCCAATTTCACACTTCCACCTTCTCATCACATCTGGTACGTAGATTGGGACCAATGGCCGTGGATCCTACTGACTCGAGTAACAAAGCTTCGTCCGCCCTATTGGAAACGATCGATGCCTTCTTGTCGTTCAAGACCCTCAAGGAGTTCTGAATGTCTATTTAGACACTGTCTACGGCCTGGGGAACGCTGTGAAATCGAAGCCCAAGAAAATTTTCCACTCACACAAACTCGGCTCCAATACTCTCTTTGCTTTGGACGAGGCGAAGCGGATTCTGGTGATCTATGCAAGTGACGAGGTCAGCATTGGGAACCGCCATTTGACTGAAAATGGACTAATTCTCTCTTAGAAGCACGCCCAGATCATCCCGTACGTCTATGAAGGTGCAAGCAATGTTCTCAACGCCCGGGGTGGGGCCATCAATATTACCCGGTGGTTTGACGGCCCAAAGATTCCCCGAATGCTACATGCTACCTTTATTTCCGGATCCGAGGAGCTCCTGCTGGTCGACGAGACCGGCTTGGCAAGAATATTCTCACTTGTGACTGAACAGTTCCGGTTTGTCTTGTACCATTCCCGTGACTATTATGTACCACTGACTGACCCGCATAGCCCTGCTGTTTGCAAGCTGGACTATGTACCTGCTTCGGTTCATGCTGTTCCTGATAGTGCGGCGTTCCTCGCATTGGAACCAAGAAGCGACGGACCAATGCGCCTCCTCTGCTATCACATTGCCTCGTTTGGATCTTCAGCTGCAACTCCTATTGAATTGCCAGAGGGATCGTACCTCAATGCGAATATGGCGGTTTCTTGCATGGGGCAGAATGAAAACCCACACGCAGTATTCCTGGACTGCTCCACATGCGTCTGCTCATCGATCTCGCTGCACATCGCAAGCAAGACCAGCGAATATGACTTTCGCGCAGGAGGAAATCGCTCGGACTCCGTCGAGAAACATACGGTCCACAACTCCCTCATTGATTGTCATTCAGACGTATGGACACGTTATCCTGTTCAAGCTGCCATTCGTCGGGAGACTGCACCGGGGACGGAGCATTGCCCACGTTCCTTCATGTTCATATCACGAAACTCACCGGGTAGTTTCTCTAAACATTTCAAGGCACTCATTCGTGACTTCGAGTCGAAGACGCGCAAATCATCCCGTCGTCAACTCGCAGACGTCAGCGTGGCTGCCTGCTTGTCCTTCGACCCGGCATCGCCCAACTTCGCGATCTCTCAGTTCAAAGCTGGGGACTGGCTGGTTGGTCTCTTCTGTCTGATACCGATCCACATTGCCGTGACTGGCCAAAATCGCTTCGTCCCACTTTGTGATGGTGTCATTTCGCAAGAGTTTGAGCAATCGCTCCTCGGGGCCGACGTAGGTCGCATTGCGGAAGCGTATGTATTAATTCAGCTTCAACTGCCTACGCAAGTTCTCACCAAACTTTGATACTAGATTGAGCTTTGGTTGGTATGAGAGTATATTCGCTTCCTACTTAACTCGCAAAGTGAGTATTGTGTGATGTTTGCATTCAAGTATCTGATAATATTTTAGCCCGTCAAAGTGGTTACCTCAATGGGTCAGTAAACTCGCTGAGACTTTTCGACTATTCTTATGGTGTTTCAGGAGAGCAATCTGTCGGAAAGAGTTATGCGCTAAACCATTTTGTGGATACCTCTTTCGCTGGGTCCGCGATGAGGTGCACTGAAGGCGTATGGCTCTCCGTTACTCCGACTCAAGACGCATTGGTGGTTTCGATGGATTTTGAGGGTAATGCTAGCGTATTTTATAAGAGGACTAATATGTCTTCTGACATTCCTAATAGGGGTAAACTCCATTGAGCGAAGCGCCCAAGAAGGTGAACACATTAACATACATTAGATTTATCTTACTGAACCTATCAAATACAGATACTCTCTTGGTCCTATTCAACGCGGCTATCTCAAACCTGGTATGCTTTCAGTGTCAACACCCCAGGTCCACACTTATGGAAACCAGGTGTTGTTCCGTAACAATTTCGCGTTGTCTCGAGATATTGCAAGTTCTTTCAAGGTCAGGCTCGTCATGTATTGCTATGTTGTCACTCATGTACTCCAAGAGCTTTCAATCCTCTACCAAAGTCTTCGACCCAGCCGCAAATCCCTCATTATTTCAGTCAACCCTCGCGATCATTATCAAGGTTCGTAGGGTTCGGCACATCTTTGAGCCTAGCTAACTGCCACTGATCAAGGATGTCATCGATTCTGACACGAAGGAGATCGTAAATGAGTGAGTCCTGTTTGCCCTGATATCCCTTCTCGGTGCCTATAAATATTACCAGATTCTCTTTAAAGTTCAAGCACATAGTACGAAATGAAGCGGGCGACAACTTCATCTCCAAGCTGCACCGTGGAAGGCTTGCCATCATTCCTTGGCCTGTCATCCAATCAACTCGATTTTACGAACTATTTGGAGCACTCAAGACTCGTCTCGAGAAGCAACCTGTCACACATAAGAGTGCCGGTGAATTCCTTCGCGTGCTCAAGATGCTCATGGCAAAGCTCAAAGTACGGACGCATACCGCTCGTCATTTTTCAGTGTTCACTAACACCTCGTTCAGGCTTGCGATTGGGGTGCCTTAGATCGTTTGTACCAGTTTATGGAGCATTCAGGCTGATACCAAACTCCTTGTTAGAAAACCTCGCGGCGCAACGTGTACAACACCTCACTCCTTACGTCGTTCCAGCATTAGCTTTTGGATGCTTGGACCCAGAAACTCGTTTCGAACCTCTCAAGGTAATGAACGTCGTTGGGAAAGCTCTGGAACGAGACTCTGACGCGTTACTCCTAGAATATGGATACAGACCAGACCATTCTTGGACCATCTTCAGAGGTCGTTTTCTATCTTTCGGACACTAAAGCGCCAATAACATCCGAAACCTGTCTCGCCTTGCTGCGATCGAAATGGGAAGGCCGTCACGATCGATTCAAGACCTCGGAGAGTGAATTCCTTGCTAATTTTAATCAATATCTTCTTTCCATTGCCAATGCAAGGATTGGACAAGTTCGGACATGGCTGGAACAAAATACTGCCCGGTTCGCACAACACGCAGACGTCCGAACACTTTTCCGGAGGTTCGATGAGTTGGCAAAGGAGTTGAAGAGTCATATCTTGCTTTGTGGAGCGGCGTGTGGCTCTTGTAGCCTGTCCTGTCTGAAAGAGAGACAACACGATGACGGCCATGATTGCTACACATCACACAAGTGTCCCCGTGCATGCGAATTCAATGACGAGCACGAGGGGTTGCCTGCACCTGCTTGTGATATGCCGTAAGTACCTCCGTCCCGTCGTTCTTTCTTGAGTTGATTGTCTTTCACAGAGCTGGTCACAATGGGAGACACATGTGCGCACATGACATTGACCTACTTCTGAATTTCGAGTTGATGATCCTTTCAGCTGTGGTGAGATGCCCCATCAATGCGGGCAGTTATGTGCACTGGATTCGCGAGAGGGTTGTTTACAAAAATGTTGCAAGGTAAATGCTACTCTACCCCCCCTCCCAAGGGAGTCCTGACGCATTCTCAGTCTACTGATCATGATGATGACGAGGGACACATGTGCGCGGCACGGACTCATGCCTGTGGTGCTCCATGCAGCCTTCAAGTCGACGGGAAACCACTGTGCACGCGGAAATGTATTGCTGATTGGCAAGTCGCTGGTATTCTTTTGAAATCGTGAAAACTCATTTGAGCGTTTTAGTCACGAGGAGCATGAACGCCATTGCTGCGCGTTGGCCTTGGTGTGCCCGGTTAAATGCCAGTTTTGCAACAGCTTCTGTTCCGCTCCAAATCATTTCCATGCACTCGAAGCCAGCGCCGTGCATCTTTGCGGGTGAGGAGAACCGGGTGTCTTGGGCTATTATTCTCTAACTTATTGTTTAATATCTAGCCAAGAGCACCCTTGTCCACAACCATGCCAAACCATGGGAGTGTGCCACGTTGATACTACACCTCATTCTATCGAGTCTACCTTCATCGGGAGACACGAGCGCTTCCAGTACACCAAGGTTTGGAATCGCATCATATTGCGTTCTATTTCTAACTCAATTATTTTTCTAGTTCACTCAAGAAGCCCGTCGTCTTCCTTGCGTCGTTCCTATTCCTCCGAACCAGCTGAAGCATTCCGGTCGCCACGTCCATTCCACAGCCCCAGACGCATTCCATTTCTGCAATGCTCGGTGCGAATACTGCGAGTACTACTGTACGCTCCCCCTTGGGCACTCACAACGCGAACACGCAACATCCCACGGCTCTATGTCGAATACGGTTTGGTTCGTACACGGAGAGAATAATACTACCGTCGAGGTCGAGGGTCGAAGGTATGCTGCCGGCGATTCTGGTGCTCCGATGCTCTGTAGCCTTGTGTGCAAATCGCTCGGACGCCATATCCACGTCGACGCATGTAGATCTGCAGATGATGATGGCGTTTGTGGTGGGGGCCCAGGTATTCAACATATCAATGACCCTGATAGTACCGAAAAAGAGGACTTGATATCACATCGCGTTTTCTGGGGGCGTAGTGGTGGGTAAAATGTTCCAACGATCGTGTAGTAATTCTTCTAATGCCTATTCCCAGGTTTTTCCGGTATGAACGGCAACTTTTTGTTTCTCGCTTGACTGATTCTTCGCGGTGTCTGTTAAAGACCCCTATAGTCAGCAAGAGCAAACTGATTTTGATCTTTGGTTGGTAAAATCCATCTAGGGGTATATGTTCATTTACTAATTGTTGTCCAGTGACCACAAATGTGGAGGTGAATGCCTTTCTTTCACATTCCAGCCATGCGATTCACCGCTACTTCAGGTACGGAACACGACGACGCTCTGAATCCTGGTGCAGCGCCATCCTATTGCACTTTGCCACTCTTCCATGCGCCGGCACAGCAAGGTCAAGTTAACTTCAACTCGATCAATGGTACGGTACCTATGAAGCCGCTTCCCTGTTATTCACCAATGAATAGGTCATATTTCGGGCAATGGTCATGCCTTCCCTTGCAAAAATCCCGCCCAGATGCAGCGCGCTTTTCACATGTAAGTCGAATTCCGAACTAAGTGATTCGCTGCTAACATTTTCCTAGTATCTTCGTTGTCGACATGTAAGCTGTAGCATATAAGGTGTATGGTGTATAAGCTGATATTTCGTGGAGATCTGGATCAATGTTTTTGACGGATCATCGCCCTCTTGCCAACACACCAATGTCCAGGAGGATTTCCGCAGAACAAGACAACCGATATGGTGCTGTACTCTCTTCTCTCTATGCATTCTGGAGCTCGAGGCAAGTGGTGACGAGAAATGGCATCACTACTGGTGTACGCCAAGACTCGTACAGTATCGTCTTGTTTGACCATAACTCCGAGGTGCGAGAGCCAATACGTATTGAAGGGTTACTTACATTGGCTGCAGGTTCTTATGGAGGGTAATACTACGAGCACTCCAGAGGAACTAGTAGACAGCTTGATTGAGAGGCGTAACGATTATGGAGGCACGAACTTTGATGGGGCTATCAGAACGGCCACTACTGTGTTGGAAAACCAGTGGGATCCTCAACGGTAAATCCACAAATAGTGCACGTGGAGCAGGAACTAATGATGCATTATGTCGTCAGAACTCCGGTTGTCGTATTCTTGTCGGATGGAGAGTGCAGGTTCGAGGATGAGGTCGTTTACGACTTATGTCGTTCCGCGGTCCGGGCAGGGTATGCAACATCGGTGATACTTCATCATTTTCGTACCTTACGCCCCCCCAGGTCTGCGCTTTCATTCCATGCCGTTTCATTTGGCTCCGAAGCACAAGCAGGGAGTCTTCATCGTATGGTGCAAATCGCAACGGAAATCCACGATGCTGCCCCTCGGGATCCCTTGATGCCTCTTGGTATCCCATGCTCTTACAGCGAGGCGCTCGATACGGTGAGATCCTCTGATCAGTTGGTTAATAAACACTCACAACGCCTACAAGGTTCAACTTGCCAATACGTTTTTGGCGATCGCAGATTCGCTGCACAATCCCAGAGCCACCCTCAGGCGTATATAGGACACCACCACGGTTGTTAATCCTCCATGATATTAGTATGAATGTAGAACCATTTGGGCCTCTTACGACGGTATTTGTTAGCACCCACACTCTCGAGACATCCATTGGAGTTACGACCCCATGATACATCTGCGCAAGTGGCCCACTCCTCACATGTCCTCTATGCATTACTTTGTAGGTCCAATTATCTATGGAGGACGAAGGCCCTGTATCAGAAGACTGGCGGTGAATCCCAAGCCATGACGCGGTCCAAAAACGACTATGCAATAGGAAAAACGCAACGCAGTTGCCGTCCAGAATGCATCTCACGCACACGCAGATGAGGCCGCTGCACGCTGGGATGCAATGATTGATGTGGGTTTGTCGGCCTGCGTATAAGGCTAGGCGATGCGCGCCAGTGCAAAGAACAAGGTTTGGTCTAAGAATGTGTTAGATTACCGTGGCATGCACCGTCGCAGCGACACTGGGAACTAGAGAAACGCGAGGTACTCTGGCTAACTTAGCACCACCATGTGAATGCATATGACATTTGTAATTGGTATGACCTCCAGCAGAGTGGAATGAACAAGTGTGGCATTGAAGACGCGGCGGGCGCAGGAAAAGAGGCTGCATCGAGAAGCGAGGCTCGAGCTCTTCGACACCCATCAGGTATTCGAAGAAGCATAGAGCATATTAAGAACATTATCAACACTCAAGATAAATGAAAAATTTCCTCAACGCGCAGAATTAAAATCAAAACCTGAACCCTCCCAACCAGCGCCGACTTTACCCAAAATTTCGAACCGGGCTACAACGATCCTGGTAGATGTCCTAACCTCTCGTGGGTGGTGAGGACAGCGAATCAAAGGGTTAATTTGAGATATCGATGAGAGTCTGATTTGCTCCTTGGCACCGAAGCACGAAGTTTAGCACCTGCCGTCGTCTTCTTCCGAGGATATGGCCAATCAGTTTTGATTCGAAGAGAGCTTCTGACACGGAGCCTGCCTCTGGCTGCAACCCTTGATAAGGAGGTGTTTCGATGCTAGATTCGTGGTGCATTCTTACCCGGTACGAGCGTTAACTATTGAGGCAAATCAACCTATCAACGCACGGTGTGTTTTTACCAAAGTCAGGTGAATGTCCCTGATGTGCCGTGGCTCGTCCCAAACAGCGTCTAATGTCTTCCGAAGAATTGGCAAGCGATCACGGCGGAGACACCAGCATCTACACCGACGCAGTTGATGCGAATGCAGTTACCTCAGAAAGCGATGTCGAGATGTTCTCTGCTCGTTCACAGGTCAACTCACACTCCAAGGCAGAGGAAGGTCGCAATAACGTTGGATCAAAGTCTCAAAAGGGGGACGTAGTGAACAATACCCAAGAAGAGATCAACGAAGCCGACCTTGATCTTCTCCCTCGTATTCGCGGGTTATTCCGTCTGCTCGACCTGATTAGTGAACAGGGTGTCGCGGGTACAGGTATGTGGGTTCCCTGGGGTACATCTGGTTGAGGTCTAATATTGAGACCGGATTTCAAGTTGACAAGATCATTATACCCGAAGATTCAGTCGCCAAATTCTTGAATGAGGTTTCACCCAAATCTTTCGCTTCTATGACTCAGGTGCGCCAATCTGAGGGACTACATTATACTCTATTCTTAGTATACATGATATAGATCGACTTTGCTGCTCTCGACAAATCCTCTGTTTCACCTATCGGGGTTTACGGCAGCAAGAGTGCACTGATTGGTTTTTTGCTCAAGGCCCAGTGCATAGATGAAAAGGTGTATGTCTGCTATCCTTCGCTTACTAATCTTGTGATGACACTTGACGCAGTGCGCGGCACCTTGAGTCGTATCCACCCAACGAGTTGAATAACATGCCAGCTCTCCGTCCAGGCCTCTATCTCCTCGACGTCCGTCATGTCCACGCAGGCCTGGTTTACATTATCTTCTGGCCAGAGGACACAACGTGGGACGACAATGCAAGCGGAACTGTGTCGAGGAACAGAGAAATGTTTATTCGGTAAGTGTTTCAGTCTAAAGGTGCATATGTTAAACATATGAGTTTTGTAGGTTCCTGACCAAACTCTGCGACCAAACTGTCGTCCTCATCTCGGAGGAACACGGAGAGCGCCTTGCTTTCAAATCTCGCAATGCTGACACTGTCAATGAGAGCGGGTCTTTCGGCCATTCCGGTCGCCTCTTTGAATTTGAGGTGGAACAGACCACTCAACAGGAAGAGACCGCAGCCGCCAGCGAAGGCATTAAGGTATATTTGGGCTTCTACAGCGAATTTCAGCTCGGTCTTACACGATCTAGCTCAAGCATCCTTGTATCGCGCGGGTCACGCGTGGTCCTCCCGACTTTGACTTGGATCGATTACAGCCAACAATCATTGTTGGAGGACTGTGCCAAGCTATCTTGAGTGTGGAGTACATTGCCCCACAGTTGAAGACGAAGCCAATCGGTCCCATGCAGGGCGTTCACTTTAAAGACTTCTTAGTGTGAGCATCCTCGTATATTTTATCATGAAGGAGTGACCAACGGTTAAGCACCAGACGCCTTCGAGACTCACGAATCGACCTATCTGAGGACATCGATTTTGGAAGTCTCGACATTTTATTGAAGAATGGGCTTCGCGAGCGGCATCAGGAACTCTACAATTCTTGGGTAAAGGAGGTGCAAGCTAACAAACTAAAACGAGAAAGCGAAGAGTGGTTACCCATCTCTATTTCCATTAGTGACTATCGCAAGCGACTGCAAAACGGCATTACGCCGTGGCTCATTGAGGTAGCTCTCAAAATATATTCGTTCGTATGATAATTAGCGCTATTGGACTCTGCTTACAACACCCACAGGGAATTTGACAAGGAGGGCCTCATTGCAGCCTCGCCTTTGCACTCAACTTCTCTCACCTTGTCAACCACAGACCTTGGTAAATTACATTACGGTCCCTATCAAAGCTTAAACTGATCCCTTGCAGACGTCCTCGAGAAGAAACGTATCCGCGAACGAGTTCAGAGTGGCTTGGTGATCGACCAACCTCATACCAAATACTCGGTCCTCAAGGAACGCTTTTTACAGCATAGATCCATTCTGAGGAAGGAACCCAAGTTATCTTCTGCACGACTGCAGCAGTTTATCGACCTTCTCTCGCGTGGAGACGATTACGAAGACGGACTTCGTCGATTTTTTGAGGGTGAAGAGAAACACGCGACGGGTGGATGGCCATCCCCGGGTCGAGTTGGTAGAACTAGGACCTCACGATCTCAAACGAAGGACGACCACACCTTTCTCAAACGCCTCCAAAGGCTCCGACTGGAGTCCCCGGTATATAATACCATCATCGAGACAATATTCCATGAAGCCTGGTGCGTTATCTCTAAACAAATCCAGGGGCTGGCTCAGACCCTCCCCGAAACCATCATGGAGGAGTTGGAACGAGATGAAAAAAAAGACCTTCGTGATCGTATCGGCGAGCAATGCGAAGAGGAGTCGAGGGTTGAACTGCGAGCTCTTATCCGAGAAGCTCTGAGGAATGAACCGGAGGATGGGCGGTAATAACCATTTCAACCTTCTTGATAATAAACCAGTTCTAACATCCGATAGCCCCTTGGTACATATCCGTAGGATTTCATCTACCAAGAGCTACCGGAAAGGTGTGTAAATGAAGGGTCGATATTCTTCCTTTGCCGATTTTCGTCACAGCGATGTATCACGTTGACGGAGACCTCGTGGAAGCCGTAGAGGCTGGTGTGCGTTATCAAATCAATATGTTGGATTTGAAGGCAGAGGACTTGCAAGGGATTGTCTTCAATCCGTACCATATTCCGAAGCCCGCCATACGATCTGAGCGGCCCCCTTGCTTCGTTCTACCATTGTCACATATTATCCGGTACGGAATCATATGTCCAATGCCAATCCTTCTGAACTTCATGCTTTCAGGTTCATCCGGTTACTTAAAGACGATCGGTGTCTGCTAGTTGTCCAGGCCACTGAGGACAAGTTAGAGGTCTTTTTGGATTCCGTTTATGCGTTGAACCGCGCCGTCTGCACGTCACCGAAGAAAACCTTCCACCTGCACAAACTCGGATCTCAACCCTTGTTTGCCTTAGATGAGACCAAACGCCTTCTCGCTCTCTACTCTGTCAATGAGGTAATGTAACTAGGTTCACTATCAATGTCGCTGACGTTCTGCATAGGAGCATGTGCATATAACCCCCTACATATTTGAGGATACAAGTAATAACCTCTACCCTCGCGGAGGCTCTATCGACATTACTCGATGGTTTGAAGGTCCCCCGGTCCCCCGGATGCAGCATTTCGTCTTCCTCTCCAACTCAGAAGATCTTTTGCTCGTTGACGAGACTGGACTTGCTAGAATATTCTCTTTGGTCACCGAGCAATTTCGGTGAGCCCTGTTTTATCTCCTTTATTTGTTTTCTGATTTCAGACCTTTAGTCCCGCCACCCGCCACTTAGGTTCACATATAATTGCAGTTCAATCAACTCCAGATGGCAATGCGTTCTTAGCCGTTGGTAGAGAAAGTGATCCATTCAGTCTTACTTGCTACCATATGGGTTCATTCGGAACTAGCTCCGGTACCCCCATCACCTGGCCGAGCGGAGTTGTCCCCTCCAACAGCATTGCCATTTCATCTCTCGGATGCAAGGAGGCACTCCACGGCTTTGTTATTGACAGGACACACCAGTCGGTATCATCCGTCCTCCTCCACATCACTAGCAGAACAAGTGAGTATGCATTCCGGGCTCGGGTGGATAATGGTACAGACCCAGTCAACCGTATGACCTTCCACAACTCCATCATCGACTGTCATCGCGATGTATGGACGCGATATCCCGTACAAGCAACGATCCAACGCGAAATGGCGCCAGGAACCAAGCATCGTCCACGATCCTTGACATTTATTTCTACGCACCATCGAGATCTCTTTTCAGAACACTTTAAAAGCCTTACCAAAACCTTCGAAGCCAAATCTCACAAACCTACCCGGGGACAGCTCGCCAACATTATGATCGGGGCACACCCTGGTTTTGATCCCCTTGCCCCAGCTGTCCCAATCTCTGAATTTAAGGCTGGAGACTGGGTTGTCGGCCTCTTCTGCCTCATTCCAATCCACATTGCCGTTGCAAAACAAAATCGCTTTGTCCCTCTGCGCAATGGTGTTCTATCGCAAGACTTTGAACAGTCCCTATTGGGAGCGGATGTTACATACATTGCAGAATCGTAAGTTGGGCTTCCAGAGCACGAACTTCTCAGGGAGTAACCCTTAAACTCAGGTTGACATTAGGGTGGTATGAAAGCATTCTGGCCTCCTACATGGCTCAGAAGGTAAGGCATCCAATTTACGTTGAACTGAAGTAACCACTTTCGAGCAGCCTATCAGAGTTGTGACTTCAATGGGTCAGTTCACTTCCTTTTCGAATAGGCTTGGTCTCATCTTGAGTAGGCGAGCAATCCGTTGGAAAAAGTTATTGTTTGAATCATTTTGTGGATACTTCATTTGCTGGATCGGCGATGAGGTGCACTGAAGGGGTATGGCTCTCCGTCACGCCGACGCGCGAGGCGGTAATTGTGTCTATGGACTTTGAAGGTACGCCCATACCACCCAAAACCACTGGGTTATTGATTTTCTTGCTAGGGGTGAACTCGATAGAGCGGAGTGCTCAAGAAGGTATGCGGCATATTTTTCATCAAGAACAGGGTTTCCCTTTATATCTCGTTAGACACACTCCTTGTGCTGTTCAATGCTGCCATTTCCAACCTCGTGCGTTCCTTATGCGGTGGTTTAATGCTCGAATTAACGGGACCGATGACCAGGTCCTATTCCGCAACAATTTTGCGTTATCCCGTGATATAGCAAAGTCGTTCAAGGTTTGCTCTACGTATTAGCTTTGTCTTACGCTCACATATCGTTAAAGAGTTTCCAATCTTCAACCAAGGTCCTTGACCCGACTGCAAACCCCTCCCTATTCCAATCCACCCTCGCAATCATCATCAAGGTAATTCCTTCCAATATTCGCTTTATGACCTATTCATATACAGTTTATAGGATGTTGTTGATTTCGATACAACAGAGATTGTGAACGAGTAGGGAATTCTCGAGAGAGGTCACTTTGGTTCTCACGATTGGATTGTTTGCAGGTTTTCGCTCAAGTTTCGACGAATAGTTCAAGAGGAAGCAGGCGACAACTTCATTTCCAAATTACATCGCGGAAAACTGGCCATTATCCCTTGGCCCGTGATTCAATCACCTCAATTTTACGAGTTGTTCGAATCACTGAAATCCCAATTTATGAGGCAACCAACAACTCACAAAAGCACGGGGGAGTTTGTCCTCGTTTTGAAGATGCTTATGGCCAAGTTAAAGGTAGGTTGTGTACCATTTCTATGATCCAATGCTTATTGATATTAGGCTTGTGACTGGGGGGCACTGGATCGTATGTTTTGATCGGACCCGAACACTCTATTCTCATTGAGTCAACCTAGAAAACTTGGCTGTTCAACGAGTCAATCATCTTGCACCATCGCTTATGGCTGCACTTGCCTTGGGTGTAGTAGATCCGGAAACGCGGACAGAACGCCTGAAGGTGAAGTTGTAATCTGCCAACGACCGATAGTATGAGCTAACAATAGGATAGAATCTGGATACGGACGAAGAGATTCCATCATCAACTCCTGGAGTTGTCTTTTACATCCCAGACGCGCATCCAATGCTGTCACCAGCCTCGTGCCTCTCAGCACTACGCGCCCCTTGGACTGGATGCCAAACACGTTTCAAAATACCTGAGATTGACTTCATAGAAGCGTTCAATCAGTATCTTCAAGATATCGCACATCGCAGGATCCAGCAAGTGCATACATGGCTCGAACAAAATACTGCTAGGTTCCCTCAGCATGCCGACGTTCAGAGCTTATTCCGCCGATTTGATGGACTGACAAAAGGGATGAGAGCTGAAATCATCTTGTGTGCTGCACAGTGCGGTTCCTGCGGACTTCTCTGCCTCGGTGGACGATACCATGACGGACCACATGACTGCCAAACGACACACAAGTGCCACCTAAGGTGCGAGTTTATTGATCAGCACGAGGATGACTCCACGGTGCCGATTTGCGACATGCCGTACGTCCAAGGGTCACAAATTCTAGCACCTTTATTGACAGCCGCTTAGAGCTGGACACAACGGATATCATGTGTATGATTTAACATTTGCCTGTTATCGAGATACTGATGGCGTATGTAGCTGCCAAGAAAAACCTCACCGATGTGGTCAGCCCTGCAGACTAGAGTCCAACGCAGGCTGCCTGCACAAATGCTGCAAAGTATGGTTTGATTTGCTCTGCTGATCCCTTCTGACTATTCTCTATTAGCCAATCGACCACGAGGAGGAGGAGCACTTGTGTGCTGCGCGGACACACGCCTGTGGCGCTCCCTGCAGTCTTCAAGCGGAGTGTAATACTGATGGAAAGCCTCTTTGCTTACGCTTTTGCGTTGCAGACTGGTGAGTACCCGATGGCGTTGTTGACATTCGTACTCACTTCGAGACTTTCAGTGAAGAAAGCCATGAACGGCACTGCTGTTCCTTAGCGCTCTCCTGCCCTGCACAGTGTCAGCTATGCAAAAGTTTTTGTTCGGCTGGCGATCACTTCCATGCTCTTCAGACTGGTGCTGTGCACCTCTGTGGGTAAGTATCGGCCCGCAGTCCTTGGCATGCATAGCTGAGATTTTCGGCTTCAGGCAGTCACATGCTTGTTCACGTCAATGTGAAATTAGGGGCATCTGTCATGTTGACACAACACCACGTTCGATTGAGACCACCTTCGTCGGTAAATACGAATGCTTCCAATATACCAAGGCAAGTTTATGTACCAGTTCCTTTTGGTCAATCCTCTCAGGCATTCCATCAGTACACCCAAGAGGCCCGTCGCCTACCATGCATCGTGCCGGTCCCTTCAAACGAACTCGAGCATCCCGGTCAACATATTCATTCTACGGTGCCAGATGTAGTTCACTTTTGTGAGGTTCGCTGCGAGTTCTGCGATTATTACTGCACTTACCCACTCGGTGAGCCCCTTGTAACCTTTGCGGAGATTGCCATTAATCATGCCACTGTAATATCTATATAGGACACCATCAGCCTGAACATCGGACGTCTCATGGGTCCATGTCCAACACCATCTGGTTTGTCCATGGAGACGAGGATCACAAGGTCGAAGTGGAAGGACGAAAGTATGCGGCAGGAGATTCAGGTGCACCTATGCTGTGTTCTTTGGTCTGCAAGAACTTGCGTAGACATATCCACATCGACAATTGTCGTGCCAATGAAGATGGTGGCTGTGGGGGTGGAGACGGAGTCCAACATCTCAACAACTCCGGTATCGGTCGACCCCAGGACCTCCTAACGCATCGTCTGTTCTGGGAGCGTAGCGGTGAGCTTCAACTTTGTGATTTCTTGAGTAATTGAGCTGAGAGACGACTCCCAGGCTTTTGTGGTGCGTGTCGGACAGGCACTGGAGTAATCGCCAATCCTGATTGCTATATAGACCCATACACCCAAGAGGAGCAAACAGATTTCGATTTATGGTCCGTTCAGCGCGTCAACGTTTTGAAGCATGTTTACTCACGGTGGCAATGCAGCGACCATAAATGCAGAGGTCCTCGTATTTCTAATTAGAGCCAACGGTATTCTCACTCTGTGATAGGCGACGAACATGATCCAGTTCTCCATCGGGGTGCAAACCCGTCGTATTGTAATTTGCCACTCTTCCATCCACCAGTTCAAGAAGGAAATGCCACACTCAACACGGTAGATGGTACGATGCCACAACTTCCTGCGAACCTTTCTTACCTCGTTTAGGTTATGTCTCTCGTAATGGACATTCTTTCGCATGCAAAAACCCCGCCCAAATGCGGCGTGCTTTTCACATGTATGTTCCCACGTCACCATTAGTTTCGCCGACTAACCATGTTTCAGTATTTTTGTTGTAGATAGGTATGTGTCAGACCCTCTTTTGCTGCCCTGAAGTATGGCTACCGACGTCATGACACTAATCATGAGCACTAGATCTGGATCTATGCTTTCCTCAGACCACCGACCTCTTTCCAACATTCCGATGAGCAATAGAGTGTCAGCTCGTCACAATAATCGTTATGGAGCAGTTCTGTCGGCGTTGTATAGTTTCTGGCATTCCAGGGAGGTTACAACAAGACAAGGAGTATCATTAGGGGTCCGAAAAGATTCATATAGTATTGTTCTGTTTGATCACACCTCCGAGGTATGTTAGTGACGGTTGTAATCGGTGGCTACTGACTATGATGAGAAGGTTATCTTGGGAAACAATGACACAAGTACACCAGATGAGCTAGTGGAAGGTTTGATCGGAGGCTGCCGGTACTGGTTCCAGGGTACAAACTTTAACGGGGCGCTTGCCACGACCCGCACGGTATTAGAACAACATTGGGATACACAAAGGTAATGGCACACCAAAAACCTAGTGCACAGTTAATAATTCGGGGTATAAGGACACCAGCCGTCATCTTTTTGTCAGACGGAGAGTGTAGTATTTCCGATGAGATCGTGTACGACTTATGTCGATCAGCCGTCAGGGCAGGGTATGTGTACCTTATCCACTTCCTCAGTATGTAATCTCACTGAAGGACTAGGTCCGCTCTTTTATTCCATGCTGTTTCATTTGGCTCCCCAGAAACGGCAGGAAGTCTCTGTCGTATGGTGCAAATTGCAAATGAAATTTATGGCGCGGCCCCGCAGGATCCCTTGCCGCCCATTGGTAACCCGTGCTCTTACAGCGAGGCGCCCGACACGGTGAGGGGTGCCGAGTAATTCTTTAGTGAATGCTTACAAGGCCATCAGATTCAACTTGCCAATGCATTCTTGGCGATTGCAGACTCGTTGCATAATCCCCAAGCCACTCTCAAACGTATCTAGGAACCCGTCGTTAATTCTCTGTTTTGGCGTCGAACTAGTCTGCTCTCTCACGCCGACATTTGTTGGTCGTTCACACCCAGAGTCACGACGCTACAGTACACATGCGCTAGTTATCCTCTCCTCACAGAGCCCCTATATACTATTTTGTCGGTCCAATTTCTATAGGAGTTAGCGACTTCGTACCAGAAAACCCACCATGAATCCCAAGCCATTTCACTTGAATCCATTCCACGTACCCGCAAATAGGGCCGCTGCATGCATTGATGACGGTTCCTCTAACGTCTTGTGGGGCTTGTCGCCTCAACGCTCGACAATGCGCGAAAGCGCAAGGAACAAGCACGTCTAGGGTGCCACAACATGAATCGTAGCAGCGGCGGGTGGGCAAATCGACCACATTCCCTCGAACTTGATTCCTCGAATTCGCCGATTGGAGTCATTGCGCTCAACTCTCAACCTGTGGGCCCTGAAATTTCTACTCAGTACTGGACCACTGGACCACTGACTCATTTCCATATCCCGATCAACGAGAATTCTCATCGCCACCGCCGTCAGGCTGGACGTGCACCTCACAGGCTCGTGAATATGTAATCGTTTTTACCATAACCAACAGCGTCGAGGCGTGTGGGAGGTTGTTGCTTCATGATGAAATGTCCATGGATTCAGAACAATAGCAATCGTGGAAACCTCGAGACAAGAAATTAGACATTCATCGAAGAGCATAGGATGGTTTCGTTTAGGACCGAGCGGTCGAAGAGAGAAGCAAGGGCTACAAAGCGGTGTTACGTATGCCTCAGGGCGGCCCTCTTTCCCTTCAGCGAGTCCGCGATATGCAGAAATGTTTCTGCCAGCCGGATCTGAAACATCATTGGTTCCCGGGTGAAGCAAGTGAGCGAATAGCAATACTTACGGTATCAATGGCACGAGTATAACTGCAGCTCTCTTGGACAGCCGGGGCCAGAGGATCACGAGGCGCACGGCGATAGATTTCTTCCGCGATTTGTGCCATACGGCGCAAGGAATGGGAAGACGTATCGGGACCAAATGAGACCGTGTGGAAAGAGAGACCCTTCCTAAGGAAATGATACGACTCAGTCGGGCAACGACGATCATG
>Ga0307513_10003673_pt1 | contig 20759 bp, 13 predicted proteins | sample 15_EM_MG_FD_202174 | JGI IMG/M metagenome (GOLD analysis project Ga0307513, IMG submission 202174) | Populus trichocarpa ectomycorrhiza microbial communities from riparian zone in the Pacific Northwest, United States - 15_EM | ecosystem: Host-associated > Plants > Roots > Unclassified | place...
GTTTTTCCTATTATTTGTTCACTATCAGTTCACTACACTTCGTTCCTGTCTGTCTCTGTTTATCTTATTCTTTACTTCCGTTCGATTGTATTCCGCCTGTTCTTTCTTTTGATAAGTTCTTTAAGTTGTTCGTCAGTCTTTTATATCTGCTATATACAAATCAACTTGCGTCAAATCCGTATCTGAACTCTGAATCCTCTGTACAAGAACCTTGTTGCTAAAAGGTTATGAGCCCGGATTGACGACATCCGGACTATTCAAGGAACTCAAAGAACCGATCACTCTGAAAATCTGGGACGATGTCGCACTCCTCATCCGATTACAATCTGCTCTCAGGGACCGGAATCAAACCCCTGTCCCGTGGATCAAATTACCGTGAATGGCGCCTTGCGGTTACCGATATCCTTGCCGAAAAAGGATACTGGGACATAGTGTCCAATACCGAAAAGCAATCAGAAACCTCCGATAAAACCACCTCCGATAAAACCAGCTCTGATACCACCACCTCTGATACAACTGCCACCGCTACATCTAGCCACGCCAAATCCACCGAAATGAGTACACCATCTGACACCTCTGACAAGACCTATAAAGAAAAATCTGCAAAGGCCCGTGGCCTGCTAGGCCGTCTGCTCGATAGCAATCATCGAGAACTTTATGCTACGGAACGAGATCCTCGGAAACTCTGGGCCAAGCTTGCGAGTCGGTACGCCGGTAAAGACCAAGCACGAATCTGGTACCTGCGTACTGAACTATCGAATGTTCAGTTTGAGGATGAGGCAATGGTAGACTACATCGCCAAGTTAGAAAAGCTCTTTAACCTGGTAGCAGGAGCGGGGGAGCAACAATCTGAAAAGGCTAAGATATATATACTTCTTTCAAATTTACCAATCGAATACCACCCATTTCGAACATCGATTTCCAACAATTCTGACTTCGACGATATTTCCTACAACCATGTTTGCGATCGGTTAATCCTAGAATACCAACAGCTTAGCGGAGTACCTACTCACAATCTGGCCAACAGCACCCAAGGTACGAATGCCTTCTTCTCTACACAAGGAGTGCATAGCAGATCTCTGCGTGGTAGAGGCGGAAGAGGAAGAGGATACACCGGCCGCTTTGTTGGTACAAGTGCTGCAGGTGCTTTTGGACGACACGATACTAGAAGAAGTACGAATGAGAAAGAGAAGCCAGAAGGATGCGGTCCGGTTGGGAAGGATACTTGTCTCTATTGTAAAGGGAAGGGTCATTGGATTAGGAACTGTCCAAAGAAGAGTAGCGGAAGTAATACAAGAAGTCCAAACTCGTCCAACACTGCTCATGCCTCGAAAGTAAGTCCTATAGCCTAGATGGCACACACCGCTACACCTGATTTCGAGGACGAATGGATTCTAGACTCTGGTGCCTCTCACCACATGAGTTCGCATAGAATTCTTTTTCGAAACTATCGGGAATGTGAAACACACGTTCATATCGCCAATGGTAGCAAGATGATCGCTACTAGTATAGGTGATATCTGGCTGATGGCAAAAGCTGCGCGAGGCGAGTGGAATGATGTCCAACTTCAGAATGTGCTATACGTACCAGAACTCGGACCACAAAATCTTGTCTCAGTCCGGAGTATACAGCAAGCAGGGGCGTCTGTGGTTTTCAGCGAACATGACGGTGGAGATGTGACTATTTCGAAGGGCAACAATCAAATCGCAACCGCCAAACTCCGAGGTAACTCCTATGTCCTATCAGTTAACACACCCAGAGAGACCACACATTATAGTGCAAACCCGGCCACCACATCCTCAGAGCAAGCTTCACTTCTTGAATGGCATAGCCGGCTCGGACATCTAGGATTCGATGATGTCAAACTCCTCGCCCGATACAACTCTGATATCTGTATCATCGGTCCACTTACAAACCCTTTTTGCGAGCACTGTATTGTCAGCAAGCAAACACGCAAACCGAGGTCATTGCCAGCAACTCACCGTGGTAAAGAACCATTGGACCTTGTACACAGTGACCTTGCTGGACCGATGAGTCTACCATCGCTTGGGGGCTCAAAATACTTTGTGCTATTTATTGATGATTATTCAAGGTACACCAAAGTCTATTCCTTGCGGTCGAAAGCAGAGGTCATCAGCCGATTCCGTGAATACGAGGCCTTGGTCGAAACCGGTTTGGGGAGGGGGGTTGGAGGATTTCGAAGTGACGCAGGGGGTGAATACACAAGCTATGAGTTCGATCAGCTTTTGCGTGACAGTGGTATTATCAGAGAAAAGGCGGCGCCCTACTCCCCCGAACAAATTGGCGTCAGCGAGTGGGCAAATAGAACCATTATTGGGCGAGCCAAGGCAATGCTACAGGAGTCAGCACTCGGAATGGAGATGTGGGCCGAGGCAGTACACTTAGCTGTTTACCTGAAAAATCGCAGTCCTACTAGTGCATTAGAAGAAGGATTAACGCCGCTTCAGGCTTGGACTGGTGAGGCTCTGCATCTAAGAAAACTGATTAAATTTGGAACTATAGGATATAAACACATACCAAAACAACTCCGCACCAAGTGGGAACCGAATAGTCAAAAATGCGTCTTCGTCGGTTATGAAGGAACAAATCAGTACCGCATACTGATTAACAACAGGATTCACGTCGCACGGGATCTTACCTGGGTTCAAAATTCACCGAAGGAACATAGTCGAAACCCATATACCATGGAGAATGTCGACTTAGTCCATATTCCGGATGAAAGTGACGACGAGATCACAGAATCCCCGAATCCTCAAACTCCAGCACCTAATCCAAGTCCTGACCCAAGTCCTGATCCAGTTCCCATAGGTGCTCCCGAGCCAGCACGAACGACTCCAGCAAGGGTCACTACTCCTGGTGATTTTCCATTGGATAGTGGCGAAGAAACGATCCATGTCCGACCTTCACTCCTACCTAATCCCCCTCGCCAGGAAACAGAGTATGCACAGCGCCCAAAACGTTCAACAGCGGGAAAGTATACCTCTACCCGATTCCACGATGAACAGTTTTCCCGCCTGGCTACTCTCACCCCTCAGAGTCCCAACCGCCTACCCGCATGTCATGCCTTTACCACCATGCGAACATACGATACCGAACCAGCTAGCTTTACCGAAGCAGTTAGTGGACCTGATGCAGCTCAATGGAAGGGGGCTATCGAAGAAGAGCTCCTGTCTTTAGAAGAAAACGAGAGCTGGATACTTACGGAACTGCCTAAGGGACGGGCAACCGTAAAGTGTCGATGGGTATTCAAAGAAAAGCGAGGATCCGAGGGTGAAATCGTTCGGTACAAAGCACGGCTTGTTGCCAAAGGCTTTACTCAACAGTACGGGATTGATTATCTCGAAACCTATGCACCTGTGGTCAAGCTGACCTCCCTCCGCATCATTCTTGTCTTAGCAGCATTTTATAATTTCGAGATTCACCAAGGAGATATCAAAACCGCTTACCTACTAGGGAAATTGAACGACGAAATCTATATGGACATTCCCGAAGGTGTCCAAGCTCCCGAAGCTGATGGTAAAAGAATTGTTTGTCGACTACTCCGTGGGCTTTATGGACTCAAACAATCCGGTCGTATTTGGAATCAGGCGTGGGATAGTTTCCTGGTGGGAAAGTGTGGGTTTTCAAGATCAACGGAGGACTATGCTGTCTATTATCGGTTGGGGAACAACGGTAAACCGCTATGGATTTTGATTTGGGTAGATGATGTTTTATGGGTAGGCGAGCATGGGGATATCGTTATGGCGAAGCAGGAATTGGGAAAGCAGTTCCCCCTAAAGGACCTTGGCCCTGCGCACTTCTTTCTTGGAATGAAGATTACTCGACACCCGGAACAACATTCGATCACACTTACTCAAGATCAGTATATTGAAACGATTATCAAGCGATTCGACTTTCAAGATGCATACCCAGTTTCAACTCCCATGGAGCCTGGGAGTCGGCTCACAAATATCACCAAAACTCAGGACCCCACTGATGAGACCCTTTACCGCAGCATTCTAGGAAGTATGATGTACCTAATGCTTTGCACCCGTCCGGACCTGGCTTTTGCAATTGGCAAACTAAGTAAGTTTAGCTCATATCCAAGTACAGAACATATGAACGCTGTCAAGAGACTCCTTCGCTACACCAGCAAGACGCGGAAACTAGGGCTCTATTTTGGACTTTTCCCTCCCGGAAGCCAGCCAAAAGCGTTGCTCTTTAGTGATGCTGATTGGGCTGGGGATATCGAAAGCTGACGCAGTACCGGAGCCTACGTATGCACGATTAGTACTGGTATTCCCAACTCCGCTCATACAGCTATCTCTTGGTCAAGCAAACAACAACCTACGATCGCACTCTCATCAACCGAGGCCGAGTATATTGCCCTAACACAAGCCTGTAAGGAGGCGATTTGGGTCAGGCGATTTCTCGCCGAACTTTCTACTAGAACAACTCCCTACGATATCGCCCCTATTACGATATATGCCGATAACCAGGGCAGCATGGCCCTTGCCAAGAACCCCGAATTCCATAACCGAACAAAGCACATCTCGATTCAGCATCACTTTGTTCGTGAGAAGGTTGGCAGTGAAGAGGTTATACTAGAATACTTGCCAACAGGAGACATGCTAGCGGATCTCCTTACGAAGGCATTACCCCGTGAGAAAGTTGAAAGGTTCAGAAAGGATATGGGGGTATACGAAGCATGATCTACGAAACTTGATTTCTGGTTCTTCTCAGCAGTGGGAGCGTCTTTTTGTTTTCTCTTTTTTTTTTTAGTGGTGATATGATTCGGGTTGTTGTTTTATTTTATTTATTTTTGTTATTTTTCTTTTTTGGATTTGTTTCTTTGGTTTTTATGATTTGTGTTTCTTTGATATGCAAGTGATTCGCAGAGTGGGAGTGTTGGATTTTTGACTGCTCATCACGTGCATATATCCCCATGCGGGCAGACTCTGAAACGCAACTACTATTATCCGTTACGCACCATTACTCTAACATCGTTCCACCAGTGTTAGCTCATACAACCTCTGACTACGATTCCGCATAAGCTAATGCAACAACATCAAACAACTATCATACGGTACTGAAACAGGAACACTCACGATACCCGAACGATATCCGAACGAGATCCTCGGCTTCACACCCAACATGCGGCTGGCCGCACTACCATTACCTCGGAAACTCTGCTAGAACCTCGGATCAGATTCATGAAAGTGCACGCCGAAACTACTAAGTGGGAGGACGCGAGAAGCAGGATTGTGCATGCGCAGGAAGCATGACACGGAGGATGGTTAGGATATAAGGAAGCCTGTTTTTCCTATTATTTGTTCACTATCAGTTCACTACACTTCGTTCCTGTCTGTCTCTGTTTATCTTATTCTTTACTTCCGTTCGATTGTATTCCGCCTGTTCTTTCTTTTGATAAGTTCTTTAAGTTCTTCGTCAGTCTTTTATATCTGCTATATACAAATCAACTTGCGTCAAATCCATATCTGAACTCTGAATCCGCTGTGCGAGAACCTTGTTGCTAAAAACCATTTCCAAAAAAGACTGCAGAGCCCGCCCGTCAACCTGCAGTCCTGCGGTCTTTACAAAAGACGGACGCCGTGGAAGGCCGTCCTTACCCACCCGGACGGGACGGTTGGGAACACTGGGGACAGGTAAAGTGAGGGGCTGGTGAATGAGAGAGGGGACAGGTAAAGTGAAGGGCTGGTGAATGAGAGAGGGGACAGGTATCGCAACATGAATTCTAGTTGAGGCCCTGAAAGAAGAAATGGTATGAACTCAATATTTGAAAGGGTTTCCTTATGGGAATCCATTTGGAAACATCATGGGAGGCCTAAATGTCAGCGGGTAGTTTAGTATTGTAGGGTGCAAAGCAAATGTTTTCTCGAACTCTATGGCATGCACAATTGTTGATTCAAATGACAGGTATTTTCAAGAAATGAATTGTGCCGACCCAAGTCAGATTAGTCCCAACCAAGCTTCGGACCTCTTAAGATCATGGATTTCAATACCAATGGAATCTTGATCCATGAGAACCCTTCCGACTTCCAGCTGTCCTTGAGCAGGCGATATCTTGTATCGATTTAACAAATTCAGGCTAGAGCCCTGTGGTAAAGCTCGAGCGGTTCGAGTCTCATTGCTCATCAGCCCAGCCGACTCGAGTCGGCTCGTGATATACACTATTGAGGAGAATTTTGAAGCTGAGGCTACGGTGGGCATGGATGAGAATGAGGGCGAGGAGGACGATGATGAGTAGATTGTTGATTCTTCCGGCAATAGAATTGATGGCTGGACAGAGATGGTAATTGGGAGATTGTAATTTAGCTTTTTTCCATTCTCATTCCTTTGCTGAATGGGGTTCCAGTATTGAGATTCCTCTTATTTGTAATTTTAATGGTTAAGCTTATAAATAGTGTCCCGCATAGTAGCCGTAGACGCCAAAAAATTTAAAAAAATGGTAATATTTGCCACATCAAGGAATCCCCCATAGCAAAGAGAGGGAAAAAACACAACTCCAATCACGTCTATCACTTTCCATCCCAAACACAGCTCTCGTCGTTGCTGCCTATCATAATTTAACCCGCAGCCATATCATATCACGGCCCCAGAGATCAGCCCCTACAATGCCATAAAAATACAGTACGCTGCCGCATTTATCATAACCAGATACTCCCTCCCCTCCTCCGTAACCTCCTGCAACTCGCCCCCTTCCTCTAGTGTTCCTAAATCTGCTAAATTCCACATTGGTATGCCCTCCTAGTCCTTCCGTACGAATAGCTGTCCCATAGCCCTAAGAAGCATCTTTGCGATTCCGACTGCCACATCCGTCGATAGGTTGATGTCCGACTCCAGGAGGGCTTACTTGATCCACTTGGGCAATTAACTTCGCTTCTTTCCCAACCGGCGGTCCGCAAGTAGCCTTATCCCGTAATCATCCCTCTTATGGAGGATACGGCCCAGGAATTGTGCTCTGTGGCTTGTGGCGTTGAGAGGAAATAATTTTCTTGGGTCCGGCAGTTCTCGTGGAGGAATTTGAGGTGTACTTTTAGGATCCGGGATTGGGTGAAAAGGGAAGAGGCTCTTGTGTACTGTAAATAATTGTTAATGGTGAGCACCAGTGAGCTGGAAGGCCTACCTATTATGCAGAACACGGTTCAACCGTAATGGTGGTGGAACTCAGTTCCTTTCGAGACCTTGCCACAGCCGACACAGAGCATGACCGCGCCTCTTCTGTTACGGCAGGCGGTTGGTTAGGTTTATAGTGCTAGACTGGTTTCTTGACTATTGCGAGTTTATATCTGGATTAACTTGTATTTCTAGACTTCGTCCATAATTCCCTGCTAGACGTCAGTCCAAGCCAGTGCTATGCCGGAATCAAGATAACCTACCATCCCTTGCCACATACTCATAATGCTCTCTGTTTGTAGATAACTAGGAAAGAACGCAACCATCCCATCAAGCAAAATCTTAGAGAATTCGACTAAAAGACTCCCGTAATTTCAGACGCCACTTACAGCATTTCTAATCTAGAAGCACGTACTTGAGTACTAACCGCTACTTGGTTACTACCCCTAGTGACGATCCTTGGCAAGAAACTTCTTAATGTAAGTGTCATAGAATACGACTCTCACGACGGTGTTAAACCGTAACATATTGCGACAAATCTCTAGTGAAGAGACCGTTCCTGAAGTGACGACAACTGAAAAGGGCCTCTCAAAAATTGTCTCGATAAAGATAGAAGCATCCAAACAAGTCAAGTGGAGAATTGGATTCGGCACAGTAGCTGTCTCAGACTTGAAAGGCTCAAGAATTAGCAAAAACCCTTTTTCATATGTCGCAACCAAGGTTACAAACATTCTCACCTCTTGTAGCGACTTGCAGTCCTCCATGTTGGCTAACTCTAAGGTTCGGACAAGCGAGGTTAAATGTTCAGCACAGAACCTGTAATTCTGAAATGACATGTAACATCTCCATTCTTGTCTTTACACAGTCAACCCTGATGTGTTTGTCCAGACGGAAGGTGCAAATATCTTGCGATACTCAACAGACCGTTTCAGAAATGCCAGGATGTGCTCAGCTCTTCTCATATTCCCAGGTATGATACCGCCTCCTTCAGCAAATCCTTAGGTAATACTTCTAAAAGTCAACCTCTAACCTTACTAGCATAAATGCTGTGATCTTACCTAGATTGGTCATGAAAGAATCTTCTGCAGCACTCCAGTTCCCGTGTCCCCGGATGAGTCGCATGTTGTAAGGCAAGAGTCTTCGGTCCCCCCATCAATGTCCCGCAAACCTTCAATAAAGTTTCTTATTATTATTTTTGTAGCTTCTCCGCATCCGTCGCCTTCTCTCTGCTGAGCCTCTTTTCAAGATTCCGTGCACTCTAGCTGTTCGACGGAGCGAGTTATCCGTCAAGTCAATGCTAAGAGATTCAATGCGTACGTTTTCTATTGCAATCCTGGACAAATAATTAATTCAAGTCACTCCCGCAGCTCAAGACGAAAACCAACCAATATTACGCGCATTGTCAAAGCTATACTGTGTTTGGAAAGCTCTCTGGAAACCCTCTCGGCAGCCTTGGGATCCAACAAGTAAAGGTATGAGTAGATTATGACATTAGAAAATGGTATCTAAGGCAGTCTGTTAGCGCAGAGCTCTGCCAGTCCGGCTAGACCGGCCACCAAACCATTTACCCAGCGGTAAAGTAAGGACACTGTGTATGCTTCTTCCCATACTTTAACATCCCATCAAGCGTATAAACTCCAGGCGTAATCTTAGAGAATCCGACAAAAAGACTCCCGTAATTTCGGACGGCACTTGGACCATTCCTGATCCCGAAGCGTGTACTAACTGCTATTTGGCCACTACCCCTGTGGGAATAGGACAACGTTTTCCCTTAGCTGGATGGTATGTCGGCCTTGCTGAATCTTATCTCCTATGGGTTGTTGTGGCCTCTTGGTAAACCGGACAATAAATCTGTTGAAAGTTGACTAGACGATGAATTGCCTAAAGACCTTGACATGGATAAGATAAAGACTGAAGCGCTTGAACAATTGAGAAGTAAAGGAAACGTTGCTGATTGGCTAATTATTTCCGGTGTGGTTGTTCTAGAATACATGAGAGGCCGCTTATAAGGTAAAGTGAGTGCCCCAAGCTATTTATCAAACAGGGTTTTTCTGTGGGCCCCGCTCTGACTACCCTACCCACGTCCCAGGGAGCACCGGCTGGTGACACTCCAAGCTGCATGCAAACTCGCCCCTACCTTATCTAGGCACTAATTAACCGATAACAGATGAAGGACAGTTGGGTGAGTGTGTGAATGTTTTTGTACAAATTTAAAATAAAGCAAGAAAAATAATTTGGTATGATACGCATGTTAGTTAGGGCAGGCGCTTTAGTGCACACTGTACATAGCACATCAAGCCCCAAACACCCGCAGAGGCATTCAGCCCCAGTGTTGAAAAACATTTATTCAGGTTTTTCAAATTGACGAACTTTGTTAACGCATCCCACACCATAGCGGGTGCCCGGCATAGCGAGCCATCCACCCAAGTACTAGCTACTATTTCAATTCGGACTCGGGTTCGGCCAGTTACCTTGCCTAAACCTGCAGATGGCTCACTATGCCAGGCGCTAGCTATGCTGTAGAATATATGAAACGCCATTTTCCCATACAAAAGTGGCCGATCAGCTAGAAACTTGGCACTTGAAAAACGTTTTTTCAACCATGGGCTGAATAGAGGGGTTTAGCCGGACCGTAGTGCAGTCATCACCGTACCAACCACGAAACCGGGCGGGCGACGAAAAGTAGTATTTTATGGGCAAAAAAGTAAATCGTCAAGGGTAAAGTGCCTGACGGTCCGATGGCGAGGACGGTCTGATGGTGATTTCGGGCATAAGATATACTAAATATAGTAAGGATTTGCGCTTGAAACTGCTGAGGAAAGCGAGAAATTCGGAGTGCAAAATCCAGCAAAAGAAAAATAGAAAAAGAAGAGAGAAAAGCTGGCTAGGGAGCTGCCAATAAAAGAGGGCCTGATATTTACTCCTCCTTTTTTCCGCCTCCCCTGAAGGCGTCGTCGTGTCCCTTCCCCTCTTCTTTTGAATCCAAATCCTTACTGTATTTAGTATACCTTATCAAAATCGCCATCAGACCCCCAGGCGCTTTAGTGTAACAGCTAATGGATTCTCAGCTCGCGATCCGCTAGAGCGCCTGCCAAGGTACGATAGGACATCCGAACACCTGGTGCCCGCATCGGGGCGACGCTTGAAAGCCTAGCCGCCATCACATACCACCTACTATACCAGTACAGTCAAACCTCCGATAATTTCAGCAGGTAGGGAGCAGCATAAGGGTAGAAATAAAGGGGGGTGGGAAGAGGAGAGGTGTCTTGGGACATGACGGCCAGAGTCACTCGTGTTCGAGTGATATCCCGTGATGGCAAAAAGGGAGGGGGGATTTTGCGCAGAACTTGCATATGATGTACAAAGAACAAAGTAGAGAATATAAATTCAAATAAGAGAGTGCGGCAAAAACAGACATAACTAAAGGCTATTTTCCACTATGAAATATGACAAAAGACTACTTTTGCTAGAATTAAGGTCCGTGGAATATAACTATAAGAGGTGTAGAATTTTCAGAGGTATTTCCCATATGTCAAATTTCGCGACTCTACAAACACTGGAATTACCAGAGGGTTGGAAGTCTTGGAGGTGGGAAATATCGGAGGTTTCACTGTAGATCCGAGTAGAAATGGCAGATATTGTATATATGCGATAAGTTAGCGACCATTAACCTACCACGAGCATACGAGTGCCCACCCCTTGCACATCTTTGATAATCAGACGCAGCCACCCCCTCGAATCTCTCCTAGCCAGCAAGCACACATCCCAGGCATAATGAACCCGAACATTTGAGTCCGAATTTAGTACGGGGTCACGGATGCGTACAGACAATCCGCCATACAAATTTTTACCCCCCTGTGTTCGGGTTCAATATGCCTGGGACGTGTGCCTAGCCCAACGGGTTGCCACGGCACCGGCAGAGCCCCTCACGAGCCAGGAGACTCTTCACCATCCATCACTCGTAACCACTCCTAGCGCTACTTGTTATGAAAATATTAAATAGAACGATGACGCGAGATATGAAGAAGTGATTGATTGCTTGAGAAAATGGAACACTCTATTTTAACGTTTGCGACCGGGAAAGCCGGCCACGACAGTGAAGTTGCAGCCATTTACACACAAAATACCAAATTTGACCAGGCTATATCTCAGTAACCATGTCAAAAATAAGATTCAAAAATTAATAAAGAACGCAACATCACGTAACAAGCCCTTAAAAATTATAACTTTGTAACTAAATAATTGGAGTCCGCCAAGAACACGTTATGACTCCTACTTGATTATTGTCCCATACAAATCTAGTGCCAAGACCTGCTTATTTTGGTGGTATGGTATTCATGACTGATTCTTTTGAGATTGAGGAATTGTCTTGTAAGAGGGGAAGGCTTCATATTCTGAGGCCCTTGCTCGCCATAAGGCCAGGAAGGCTGCCATTGCGGAACCTCCGGTCTGTTATTATTTGGCAATTTGTTAAAAAGAGAAATAAGTACTTGTCGCACATGGCCGAACATACTCTAGAATCAGCGTCATTTTCATCCATAGAATCGCTATATAACTTACTGGAACTCTCATCACCTTCTCTTTGCTCCTGTATAGCATCCTCCCTGCGCTCTGCCCTACCCACTAACTCCTGCCTTCTCTGCTTTGCAAGTTCTCTTGGCAATTGCTCATGTTTCTTCAATCGTTTTCCCTCTCCAATCTCAGAATGTAAACGATCTTATATGGAAAACAGTAGGGAGTATTGAGTTTGCCATTCATCTTTTTTTTGGTGGAGTTTTGGATGCTTTTTGCCTCCTTTCATTCCCTGGGGGCCATTTTGTTATAGCGCTTCTTGATTTTGTGGTGGAAACGGATAGGAACCCGCTTGGACTTCTCTCCTAGAAATTCGGGGGTGATGGCTCGTATAGCTAGATATGCAAAAACCTACCATTGTGAAATTTTTTGAAGATAGCGATGGATTGCCTACTTGGCGTGTAAAGTGGCCCCATATACTCACCCAACATTCCTTCGGCCACTTTAGGTTAGCGCCCGGATTAGATAACTACCACAATGCGGGTTCGCATCCTACAGGCAATAGACCAACAGCGAAGTGTACAGAAAGCTAAGCCCAATAGAGTGGATTTCAATATCTTTATTTATAAGTAAAAGCTAATGGAGCGACTACCTATCCGGGCTTGCACAACCATACTCGAGTACCGTACAGCAGTACGTTCCAAGGAGTACGCTAGTCCCAACTCGCCTTGTCCGTAGTACATCTGGAAAGTACCACCCGCGCACGCCGTAGGCCAAAGCCCGAGAGGTCGACCAACTCACGACCATCTTCAAAAATAAAGTCCAATTTTCCAAAGACCGGTAAATGTATTAGGAGAACTTAGCTAAAAGTAACGGAAAGCGAAGCCAAGGAAAACCCAAGATAGAATAAGGCCAAAAGAGAATAGACATGTGTCGCGCGCCAAACGCATATCTGATTCCACTGTCAGAGGCGGTTGATGGGAAGCTGCTACCCTTGCCACGGGAGATCATTACCACCGATGTTTCCCCGATGTAGGCAGGCAAAGTGAGTAGGGCCTGAGTTGGCCTGCCATGCGGTTGGTAACGTCCCCGGGCCATGTCCAGGCAGGCTGAACTCTAAGGTTAGTGAGTGGTAGCTTGTGTAACAATCCTATTGTTTATGTGTTATGCTGCAACAGGTAACGAGAATAGTATGGCACCTAAGCGCGTCTCTCTATCTTATGTTTAAGGAATAGGGAGATACTATCTTGCTAGACAGTATGAGACTGGTCTGCCTGTCTTTGAGTGATCCGTTGAAGGGTACTATCTGGTCAGATAGTAAGAAGGGTGAATTGTCGTATCTTGATAGAACTATCACGATAGTTCTATGTTCGGGCGGCCCGTCTCTGAGACTATCACAATAGTCTCTGGGTTCTTAGAGCTGTGCGCTTTCGTAGAGGAAGCGTGTATGTTAAAGAGAGTAAAGAGTAGTTTGTATTGCAATCTCTAGTATAGAAAAGTACTTAGATGGTTGTGTGAAGATCCTATCTCTTGGTTTGTTTATTTTTTTATTTTTATTTTTATTTTTTATATCATGTATTACTTGTTAAGGTACAAGAACTCGCATGCATCGTGAGATATGGCATAAAGAAAACCTTAATCTCAAACAACAGCCCGCTTCACCCCTTTATGGGAAAAATCAAACACCCCGAATCCATAGGAAAAATTGCGCTTGCCTAGAACCTAAGATACTAATACCCCAGAAAAATAAGGAAACAATTCATCGAGACGTACAGGAGAGAGACCCAAACCCTTCCGCAGGCTCCCCTAAAATAAAAGAAATGATTTTTTCGCGAAGGCCCGATAGGGCCCGAGGCAGAAGATATGTGACCACCATGCCGAGAGAAAACGACTGGACTTGTGGGCTGACATTTGTTACCATAGACATACGGTCGCGCCAGTAATTAAATCGATCCAAGGCGTTGGCGACAGTAGAGGAGGCAGTGCAATACCACGACTGGGCGTAACCAAGGAGTGGACGGACGATCAGGGAGGATGAGGTAGCAGTAAGGTGCCAGCTTCTGTAGCTGTAACGGTGCAAGTGGACAGAACCAGGAGGAGGGAGAAGGAAGGATCACGAGTAGGCTAGCCACAATAGACAAACAGGCCATAAGAAGGGCTTTTGGGACGATGACGAAACCGAGGAGGGACCGAGATGTTACTAACCGTGGCTTTCCCCATCAGAGGTACAAGCCCAGCAAGCCGATGCCTACTTCGACCAAGAGTCCGGACACTGTAATGCCGACCGTGAACGAAGCGAGAAGCTTTCTGACCGCGCAAATTCTAAGCGAGGTGCAACGCGCGTGCGGGGTCAGGGAGAGAAGAGAGGTGGGTGGGGAAAAGTGACGATAATTTTGAGCTTGTACTTGTCCCAGGCCATAAGTGACCCAAAATGAAGGGGATCATTCGTACGAGTATGGGGGCACAGACACGCACGGATGTATTGCCATATGTTTCTTTGGTGGGTGAACCTTTTCAATACTGTACCATGCTCTTGGCGTGAAACCCTACCGGATACCCATTGAACGAGTTTGTTGGTGATGTACCGTAAGAACTCGAATATTCAAACCTCGCGCTGAGAGGTTGGAATAAGGTGAAGCAAGACGAAATCACGTAAATCCGGAAATAATGCCCAAATCTGTAGCTGTCTTGGATTATCAAACAACTCTCGCATCCAACATTTCCTTTCTGTTCTGTTTGATAATCCATACTAGCTATTGATTTCCAGAATAGCGCGCGTCTTCGCCTATTAGTCAGTTGGTTGAGTGTATCATAGAGCAATCGTTCAGTGTGAGCCTGTGGTTGTTGTTGAATGATAAGGATTCCCCCGCCCCTGAACGTGCGATTGTTTTTCGTTGTGGGTTGTTTGCGTTTCGTTTCATATTTATTAACTAGTAGTATGTGCTAATGGCATAACCTTGGAACGATTAGAAGGGCGTGAGTGTGCTTAGGTAGAGGAAGTGTGGACGCGGAGTTGTTGCGGCTTAGAACAAATAAGACATTGGTGCATTGAGTGCATTGAGCCCCTCTGTTTGTTGACACCCACATATTTACCTGAGTGCCCAGCAACGGTTGCCGCGTGCCGCCCTCAATCATCACCCCATCTTACTTAACCATTTCCTCCTCTCCTCCCCTGCGCTACCTATTTCGTCTCCATCACAAATTGTACTGATCTTTTTACCTCCTTGAACTGCCAGTGACCTTCACCCTTATGTATATAGGGCACTTGGGTCAACAACACTGGAACTAATCCTAGTTCTGATCCTTCAGGATTGCCCTTGGGTGGTGTTCGGTAATTTATTATATGGTCAGTCACTTCCCCCCGTCTCCCCCGTTAGTTGTCGCTCCACCTCGTCCATAGTCCTCCACATCCCTGGGCGGTACCCTCTGGCAATATGGACCTGCATGCTCCATACCAGAATACTATCGCAGATGATACTGCTGCCCTGTTAGCTCAGTAGCTGGTAGCCTGCAATGATGGTCCCATCTGATGGCAGACGACCTGTTAGCTCCTCTGTTGCGGCGTCAGTGGGGATGTTGCCATATGGGATAATAGTCACTCCTGATCTCTAATTTTATTCTTCTAAGAAAGCATTAATTCCAGTTTACTATACACATCTTGGCTTACCGGTGCGGTTCCGTCCTGACAATCCCCCCCTACATGCTGGAGTGTTACGGTAAGTCTTCAATTCAGAGATGTAGATGCAGTTCTAAATGATGAGTAGTAGATATGATTCTGCACTAAACCTGGATTGAGGGCAATACAGGATGTGTGACAAATGGTCAGATCAAACGAAAACGTTAAAAGGTAGTAGGCAATGATTTGGGCGACTAGCATCCTTGAGTCAGGCTGCACATGGATCTTATTCCAATAATAGGCTATTGGCCTCATACCCGCTTCTTACTCTGGATTATTTAAACTCATTCCCCTACGGGATTTCTTATCATTATTCCCCTGCAGGACCTTTTACACTCATTCCCCTACGGGATTTCTTACCATTATTCCCCTGCGGGACTTTTCACACTCATTCCCCTACGGGATTTCTTACAATTATTCCCCTGCGGGATTTTCACACTCATTCCCATACAGGATTTCTTACCATTATTCCCCTGTGGGATTTTTCACACTCATTCCCCTGCGGGATTTCCCCTATCGTATTTCTTGCCCCTACGCGATCCTAGATAGTTTCTCTACAGGATATCATTTCACTTTTAATATTTCCAGAAGGGACATATACATATCAATGTGTAAAGAAGCTAGAACCCCTGGTGTATGACCTTTATCACCTCTGTAGGCTATGAGTCATCCTTGTATCGTGGGTGGCCGATTGGCCCAGAATTGTGATAGCTAGCTAGTCACTAACTGCCAGTATATTAGACGACACCACCAATTCATATTGCCTTTATTACAACTCTGGTTGAGAATTATGATGTGAATAGCCTGTATAGTTCAATATTTCTATGCACACTTTGCGAGCCCCTTCCTATTGCTATTACAACTATATTGATTCTACTCCCATCCCTATCCACCACCATCCTCCTGGATACCTAATCCATCACATTCCAAGTTAACCAGACAGCAATAATAATAGAGAAACATAGCAATCTTGATAAATGGGAATAGGATCTATGTATACCCATGCTGATGAATCCGCTCTCCAGAGGTATGCTGCCTGTCCCCGAGGTTGTATTGATACCTGTTGGCCAGGAGGTCAATAAGGGAATGCTATTGCCCGATAGAGTTGAGGCTAGCAGGTAGGTATCATCACAGCCTGCTGTGATGTGAGGGGGGCTCTGTACTATGCCGAAAGGGTTTGGGTCTGTACTATATAGCGAAGTGGTTGTAGTTCTGCGGGTAATGATTAGCAATAGTAGATGTGATAATTGATATTGCCTACATATTGCCTCGCTCGAGGTGAGCAAATACTAGAGAGAATAGGTAGAGTAAAATGCAGAGTAATCCGATGCAGGGCATGAGCAGCCTTTGGGAAGGTGTCTCTATCTAGAGGGGTGAATGAGCTATACAGATAGTAGAAGCTGGAGATAGTGATAGGTTGCCCAAGAAAATTCGGCATTTATAATTCCTGAGTCCTGACTGTTGATCCGGATTCGTTCATCTCCCTTTCAGGGTGTTTGCAATATGTGGCTATTTCCCGATTGGGGGGGGGGGGCTGTATTCTGGGTAGGGTGCCCGGTATCCTTTGAGGCCTAAGTTACTACCTCAATTATGCTAGCTGCCATTATAGGACACGGGCAAAGTATGGAAGCCATAGCTAACAGAGGTGCCTAATCTGGATCTATATCTTCTCTGGAATCTTATGTATTGAACATGGCCCGGATTTGAATGCTCCCCGAACAGGGTCTATCCAGGCTGGAGTAATCTTAAGGGGTTTAAAGGCGGCCACTGCCAAACCTGCAGTAGTGATGTTATTATACATTTAGCTATGGTGAACTCTAATGACAGCCTGTGGCTGGCCATAACACGTGATACAGGACAGATCTACCTTCTAGAGTATGAACGGCTTCAGGCGCTAGCCTCAACCCTTTCCTCTAATACTCAACCCACACTGATCGCACTAATAGGAGCTCGGGCCAGGTATAGAGCCTTCAGAGGTATTCTCCCAGGAAGCTAAGACAAGTATGGCATTCACCTACATCTCTACCTACATGTTGCTGGCAGCATAGGACCAATACTCGTGGCGGATTGTGGGCTTCTGAATCTTAATCCTATATCTCCAAGTCCACAATATCCCTCTGGCAAACAAATATCTCATATTAGACGATGACTTCTCTGGCTTGGTGAGTGCCATAATAGACATCACAGTTCTGATCAGCCTGGCCAGGTGCTGTTCGGGCAACTCCTGGGGCCATTCACCGATGTTATCTGTATTTTTGCCTCAGATGTTGGGGGATTGTGGGGTGTTGTTAGATTTCTATCTCACTGGAGAGATCAGTTGAGAGTCGGTCTGTGGTTGCCTGAGGTAGTTGTAATCCGGGAATCGCCCCCGGATGGCTCCCCCGACCCTATCATTGATAGTCTCGAAACGCAGCTACTCTATGATATGGTATATTCTACTGGAGCATCCTGTATGCCGGAGATGAAGGTGGTCGTGGTATCAGATAGAGATGTTATGATGTTCATATTGGCTCGGTGCCATCGAGCCAGGGAGAGAAGACTCCTTGGTCAAACTCTCTATTCATTTCACCATATGCTCGTATTGTTTCAGCAGGCCTGTAACCATATCGTGAAAACGATTGATTTTCCATTTAACCCGATCATAGCCTCACGTTACCAGAACCCGGTACCATCAACTCTGGTTGATTGCCTTACATCATTTCTACATCTCCTGGATCCAGAGGATAGCCCTAGTGCCAGCAGGCTGATCGCCTCAAGTATTGCCTTTAATGCAATGCCACCAGGGGTGCATGGTATGTGAACCTAGATTGCTAAACATAGTTAAATAGTAACTCAATAGCCTTCCGACCACTGAGTGTCTTTGACATATTATACAGTCGCTCATGCCAAATAGCGATTCAGAGCATACAGGCTACCTTGCCCTTGATATCACTAGAGAATATTAGGTCTCTCTTTTGTGATGAGATGCGTTCCCTTTCTGGCTATCCATGTGGCCCCGCAGAGTATCATCGTATGGCTCTTAAGCAGGGATGGCGGCTACTAGATAAACACTTCTCAGATATGGTGTGTTTTGGATGCCTTGCAAGGCCACCTGAAAGGAGACTACCCTGTGGGCATTCATTCTGTGAGATATGCCTCGAGGTGTTTGGTGAGCCTTGTCAGGATGAACCATATACGTTCAATGTAGCGGAGTGCATGGTTTGCAGTGCTAGGTTTGAAAAGGTTAACGTCTACATACAACCACCTACAGCTGGTGCTCGAATATTGACGGTTGATGGAGGAGGTGTGCGGGGAGTGGTAGCCCTCACGTCACTTGTTCGGCTTGAAGATACAATCTGCCAGATTGTGGGGGTAAGACTCCCGATACAGAAATATTTCGATTTAGCAATTGGCACAAGCTCAGGTATAGTATAAAGTATCCCTTCTTGGCTATTACTGACCCGAGAGTAATAGGAGGCCTTATAACGTTGGGGCTATTTTCGCGGGGCTGGTCCGTTGATAAGTGTCTGCGACGGTTTATCAGGCTTGCCGAAAAGGCCTTTAGAGGAAGACCTCAGCTCACATAGATTCCAGCTTTACACCCTATTATTAATTATATATTCTCATTTGTGACTGATAGTCAATATGGTTCTGACGGTATTGAGGAGGCACTTAAGGAAGCCTTCGGTTCTGAGCGGGATATGTCTACAACACATAGCAATAGAACAAGGGTGGCAGTGACAGCGACAACAACCAACTCCCAGCCATGCATATTTACAAGTTACAATAGTGGGAGAGTACGGCCAGTAGAATGCGGTATGTACCAACCCCATGGCATACGAAGGTTTATATTAACAAGAAAGCGTATACAATATTCAGGCCATGCAACAGCAAAACAAGGATTTGGGAGGTGTAAGGCTAATCCTCCATACATGACTATAATATTCTAATTGGTCTCTAGGGCACGGTGTACATCGGCTGCGCCATGGTAAGCATTGTTTGCTATTACTCTCTCTCTCCAGCACACGCGATGTAGGTACTTCAGCCCCAGAAGACTTGATGGCCTTGGAACATTCCAGGACGGGGGTCTGTGGCAAAATAATCCCACTAGTGTTGCACTATGGGAGTCCTCACACATCTGGCCTGCGGCTGGGGAACCGGATCTTGTACTGTCCCTAGGTACCGGCTCTGCCTTGTACACCCCATATGCAACGGGTCTCTCTCCGGCTGGACCATCTCAATACTCGAGCAGGGGTAGTTCCAAGTGCCATGGTGGCTTTCTATCCAGGGCATACCGCTCATACATGTACTTGCTTGATGGCGAGCCTGCCTGGCAGAGACTACTAGGGGGGCTCTCTCAGAGCCGGAGGAACAGATATTATCGCTTGAATATTAATATTCAGGGCAAGGAGCCAAGCATTGATAATACAGATGTGATCCCTAGGCTGTGCCTGACTAGCCCACCGATTGATGTATTAAATGGGGCTGCATGGGCGATCATAGCAAGTCTGTTCTACTTTGAGCTGGAGGGGATTCCAGTAGATGGGTTGTGGGGCTACCTTTGCCTGGGCCATGTCCGATGTCGGTTGGGTATGGGCATCGGGAGGCAGATCCTGAAAGGGCTGGCGGGACATGAGGCCCGGTTCCTTCGATGTGGCGAGCAATTGAGCATTAACGGTGGGGCGACCATTAGCTTTAGGGTTGTGGACCTACGGTCTGAGGTCTCTATTGACCTAAATACACATCCCCAGGGCTCCCAGCCAATCGGTGGCTCCCCTTTCACAATTCATCAGTTGGTGAAAAGGCAGCATTTATATTGCCCATTTGGCACAGCGAATCATTTAAAGCGAAGGCCTCAACCCTCAACCCTGGCTCCTCCTTCCAAAAGGCCTCGGGTGGTAGGGCCCCTAGATGGTCTTGAGTATACCGGAAAGCAGAGACCTAAGACCCCGTTTAATAATTTGTATATATTGGATATGGAGTGACTACCGGTGACTACAGGGTTACCATAAATGTCTTCAGTGAATTACACGCTATGGGTCCTTTCCGATCGCTGGATCGCTAGCTCAGTTTCATTCCACTAATCATGGACACTCAACTGAGTATCTCAGAGAGCCCCAACCCTCCTTCTCTGCCACTATACGCTTGACATATACTTTAGCAAAACTATAACTCTATTTTACTACAGGAGACTCCAGACCTAGTTACACTTGTTACTGGTTGATGGCCCCATATGCCCACAGCTGCATGAGATGTAGGCAGTGTTTCCAACGGGCCAGGCCGATGGTAGGCCGGCCTATAGGCCGTAGGCCGGGCTAAGGCAAGCCACTCCGGAAGACAGCCTAGGCCCATATAGGCCGAATTCGATCGGCCTACGAAAGCCTATCAGGCCTGATAGGCGCCTATAGGCCCGGAGATTAGCGTTGAGAACAGATTGCGTTAAGGGTATTCAACC